>JAANMX010003473.1_pt1 | contig 13779 bp, 7 predicted proteins | sample 7279681 | NCBI WGS metagenome assembly JAANMX01 (sample SAMN14094542, study PRJNA606508) | bioreactor metagenome | isolation source: A lab-scale SPAN reactor treating ammonium-rich wastewater day 351 | place: Ireland: Galway | collected 2018-01-01
TTTTTCAAAAAAACGAAGGGCGCCGCGCGCGCCCTTCATAGATGGGGATGGAAGACGTTCAGTCAAGCCGCTTGCCGCTGAGCCGCTCGTAGGCCTCGCACTGGACGTAATCATCGCCAGCCACCCAGATCATGATTTCCGTCTTATGTTCGCGGGCTTTGGTATCCGCGATTTTTGAGATCATCCGGTAAGTTCCGGCTTTTTCGGGGGTGAAGGTGCAATCCTGTCCCTCCTGAGTTGAAACCTGATCGCAGGCCGCGACCTGTTTCCATGTGCGGGTTATGTCACTGAGGTAGGCGTTTCCTGCTCCTTTGACTTTGGCCACGCTGATGTCTTCGTACTCTATGACCGAGCCAACTGCTGTTCCGGCAGCCGGGTTGCCCTGATCGTCCACGACAAGCGTCTGAAGGCTGACGGGCTGTTTCGCGGTATAGAACCATTGCGGGCTTTTCAGGCCCACAAAGCGGTCTACGCCGACATAATCGGTGCGGGCCAGCGAAGCGACGGATTTGCCCCGGTCGTCTTGTACTGCGCTTTCGATTTCAAGGGTTCCGAAATAAATCGACTGCTGCGGGAGGATGAAGACTTCGGTCCATGCGCCTTTATCGTCTAGGTTTTGCTGTTTTTGCAGGAGCTGTTCGCTGCTCATGCCTTCGCTGGTGCTGCCGAAATAGAAATTCTGCGCGGCGGGGTTTTCGGAGGTGAACGTGCCCATATTCAGCGTTACGGTTACGCGCGCGGGCGCATCGCCGTAGGGTCCGCCGGAATGAAGGGACGCCAGCGTTTCGATGTTCATGGTATCGCCGGGGCGGAAGAGATCGCCGCCGATTTCCGTCGAAACGCGGAAGGGCGCGGGGGTGAAGTCGCTGACCAGAACCTGAAGCGGGTATAGCGTATACTGCTCGTTGCGCTCCTCGTACTCGTATTCCTCGCCGCCGTCTTCGGCGTTTTCGGCAGTTTCAGCAGGGGCGGCGGTTCGGAAATCGGCCTTGAGCTTGAAACGGTACCAGCCGACGGCGGCGGATTCCGGGATTTTGTATTCCCCGGCGTAAGCTCCGAAATCAGAAAAGGTAATATCTGTGACTTCCTGAACGGTCTTGCCTGTAGGGTCTTCGACTTCGAGCGTGTATTTTCCTTTGGGCGGCGGGGTCAGGGTTTTTGCGTCCTGATTGCGCAGGAAAATCTTGTATTGCATCGTGTCGCCGGCGCGGTAGATGCCTTGTGCGGTCATGCCCCAGCTTTTGAGATGGCCGAAGCGGTCGCGGTTGTAAGCGTAGGTGCCGTCTTCGGAAAGGTTCCATGTATCGAGGCCGAAGCTGGGCGCGAGAGGAAGTATGCCGATCTCCTGCCCCTTATCCAGACGGGCGAACAGGCGTAAATCGGCGTCTTCCCAAGCGCTCAGCAAGTCTTGCAAAGGGTCGAGCGTTTCGCTGCCCGGAAGGATGGCGATGCCCTGCGCGTCGGTGAGGGCCGTCGCCAGAATGTCGCCGGGCGCGGAGAGGGTGGGGAACGTGTTTTTGTAGAGCGTCACCTTTACGCCTTCTACCGGCTTTCCGGTGGCGAGATCGGTGACCCACATCAGGGAATTGAAATGACCGAGTTTCAGGTGGGCTTGCCAGGGGGTGACCTGAGCAAAGAGTTTGTAGTCGCCTTCCCATTTGTTGGGCACGACGGGGTCGGTGGAGAGTTCGGCGTAAATCGCGCCCGATTTGCCGCCCAGCATCTCGCGCACTCCGCCGGGTACGCCGTATTGCACGTCCTCGATCTTGGCTACGTCCTTCTTGAAGACTTGGCTTTCCTTGACGCTATCGGCTGTTACGGAGCGGTAGGTGAACGTGTAGGAATTCAGATTGTTGACATAAAAGGGCAGTTCGCTGTCGGTCTGGCTTTCCAGAACGGCGTAGCGGTGCGGCATCACGAAATTCGGGTTGCGGTGGTTCGTTGCGAACTTCATCTCGACCGCCGCTGGCAGGGGCCGGGAAAATTCATCTTCGAGGCCCGCTGCGGGCAGACTCAGCGTGTATTCCTGCGCGGCCTTGAGGCCGATAGGCAGGCCGACCGTATATTGGCGGCCTTCGGAATGGGGCGTACCGAGGCCCGACCAGTCGCGGTTTTCGTCGCCCCACGGGTTGAAGTCTTTTTTGTCGCCGGACAGGCTGGGGCTGAAGACCGCGTTGTCCTTTACTTTCGAGCGCAGGATCGGCGCGGTAAAGGCCAGCGAAACGGGGCGCATGGGATCGCAGCCCGTGCCTTCGGCGGTTTGTGTGCCGGGGGCGATCAGGATCGGGGCGCCGTCATTCGCGCTACAGCTCACACCCATAAAGGCGAAATCCGGGAAGGTCTGGAAGGCGACGATGTCGCGGGTAGCTGCGCCGGGTTCGGGGCCTTCGGCGGAGATCAGGCCGGGTTCGATTTTGAGCGTTGCGCCGGAATTAACGGCCAGTTCGGTTTGCGGCTCGACCAGCCACACGCGCCGGGCTTCCTCTCCGGCGATCTCCGTTTTCTGGTCGTCGCTTTGGCGGGCCTCGGAAACGAACGCAACCCAAATGTTGTCAACTGGAGAGCGAATAAAGTCGGGCATTTTTTCCCAGTCGGTGTCGGGTTTGACCGTGAGGGGGACGCGTTCGCCGTTTACGGAGGAAATATAGAGGTGTTGTTCGACCGAGGATTTTGACACGGGCTGCGTGAAGACCACGCGGATCACCGGGAGGCTTGGGGAACGCCATGTATTAAAACTTGTGTAGCTGACATCCGGGCGCTGGGTGATGAATTCGTTGACCGATTCCGCTTCGAGCTTGCCGCCGTCTTCCGCTTGAATGACGGGTGCTATTTTGACGGTGTAACGCGTGGCAGGGTTCATGGTGTCCGCCGCGTCCAGATTACAGGACAGGGAGGAGGTATTCAGCCAGCGCCACTGGCAGTTCAAAGGCGGCGTCACGCTTATACCGACTTCCTCGGCTGTGCGTTCCATGCGGCCCAGCGGAACCACGGGTCTGTTGAATTCTATGACGATCTGATTGCCCGCCGGAACGTCTTCGCCCGTGGGGGTCATACGGAGAATGTTTAATGCTTTTGGTGTTTCTGCTGGATAGGCAGGCGGGACTGAAAAAAGGCTGACCAACATAAAGAGTGCAAACCAGAAACGGTCACGCATCACAAGCCCCATGAATTTTATAAAATATCTCATTAAGGGTTAGCACAAGGCCGGAATAAGAGAAAGGCGCGGCGCAAAATATTTCAATCGTGCGGGGAGTGTTTTGACAAACACCTTAAGGCCACTAGAATGAGGGTACGATTCTCTCTCTGAAAGGCAGGCATCCATGCTTAAAGGAAAAACAGCCGTCATCACGGGTTCGACCAGCGGAATCGGTTTGGGCATGGCGCGGGCGTTCGCCGCCGCCGAGATCAATATCGTTATGAACGGGTTCGGGAAGCCCGAAGAGATCGAAGCCCTGCGCAAGGAGATCGAGAGCATGGGCGTGAAGGCGCATTATGTCGGCGCGGACATGACCAAGCCCGAGCAGATCAAGGCGATGATCGATGAGGCCGTGGCCGTCATGGGCGGGGTCGATATCGTGGTTAATAATGCCGGAATACAGTTTGTTTCACCCGTTGACGAGTTTCCCCCCGAAAAGTGGGATGCGATCATCGGGATCAATCTTTCGGCAGGTTTTCATGTCGTGCGGGCGGCTGTTCCCGTTATGAAGGCACGGGGGTGGGGCAGGGTGATCAATATCGCGTCAGCCCATGCGCTGGTGGCCTCGCCCTATAAAAGCGCGTATGTCGCGGCGAAGCATGGTGTTCTGGGGTTCACCAAGTCCGTCGCGCTGGAAGTCGCGCAGAACAACATCACCTGCAATGCCATTTGCCCCGGCTATGTCTGGACGGCGCTGGTGGAGGGGCAGGTGAAGGATACGGCCAAGGCGCGGGGGATCAGCGAAGACGAGGTGATCAAAAACGTCCTGCTAGCAGCGCAATGGACCAAAAAATTCGTGACCGTCGAGCAGGTGGCCGGGACGGCGTTGTTCCTGTGTTCGGATGCCGCGCAAAACATCACGGGCGCAGCGATTCCCATCGACGGCGGCTGGACGGCGGCCTAGTTTTTTAACGCGCGTTAAGTTTGTCATATGACTTGTTACTTTCTAACTTGCAAAAGGGAACAACTTTCATGAAACGTCTCAAGCCTCTGCTTCTAGCCTTTGCTTTTAGTGCCTGCATCGTGTCTCCGAGCTTTGCGGAAGATGCTGCTTCTCCGGCTGCGCCCGAAATGCGGCTTTACCGTCTTGCGTGCGGAGAAATCGGCGTCACCGATCTCAACGTTTTTTCCGATACGGACCGCTATCTGGGCCAGACCAAAGATATTGTTGCCTCATGTTATCTTATTAAGCACGGTGACGACTGGGTTCTCTGGGACACGGGTTTGCCGGACGGCACGCCCAAGGTGGCGGATGATAACACGGGCTCACCTTTCAAGCTCTCTTTGAAGGAAACGCTCACCGAGCAGTTGGTTAAGATCGGCCTTAAGCCTGAAGATATTGATTATGTCGGAATCTCTCACGGTCATTTCGATCATGTCGGGGGCGCTAACGCATTTTCGAATGCCAAGCTGATTATGCAGAAAACGGAGTATGACTTTATGACCACGCAGCCTGACAAGGCGAGGGCGGCTCATATGGATAGCGAACTGATTTCCAGTTTTGTGGGCCCTGAAAAAGAAGCCCAGAGAATGCTGCTTTCCGGGGATGCCGATATTTTCGGCGATGGCACGCTTAAGGCGATTGTCCTGCCGGGGCATACGCCCGGTCATATGGCTTTGCTTGTGAATTTGCCTGAAACCGGTCCTGTCGTATTATCCGGCGATCAGTGGCATTTCCATGAAAACCACGAAAGCAACGGCGTGCCGAGTTTTAACTTCGATCGGGCGGACACGCTTGCCTCTTCAGACAAACTTAACGAGCTTATCAAGAACCATAAGGCGAAGTTGATTATCCAGCACGAGCCGAAGGATAACGAGGCCCTGCCGAAGCTGCCTGAATATCTGAAATAGATGTTAATTGCGGATGCCGGGGGCGTTGGTCGTTCCCGGTGTGCCCGCCGTTCTGTCGGGCTGGTCTGAGCTTTCCGGGCGCATGCTTTGCAGCAGCGCGTCGTATGGGTTTTGCGTTTGTGCGGGGTCGATCCGTCCGGAGTTGATTTGCGCCTGATAAAGAGTCTGGAAAGTCTGGAACGGAAAGACCAGCTGATCGGGGTGGTAGAGCGCCGATTGCGGGTTTGTATACTGGCTGGTCAACAGGCGTCTGAGCGGGCCGGTGTCAACGCCCTGCTCGGCGAGAGGTTTCAAAGCTTCGTCGAGCTTTTGTGTAAAGCCGTATTCTGTCAGGGCGGCCCTATAAGCTGTCTGATTTCCTTCGCCGGAGTTGGCCATGTAGAGGTGCTTTGCATCGACCGAGAGTTGGACAACACGGTCGGCGGCGATGCTGAGCGGGTTGTTGTCTCTGACTGTCCTGCGGGCTTCGCTCAGCGGCTCTATGTCGGCGAGGTTGGTGAGCGGGGAGACGGTGACCTGGCCTTGCGAGGTAACCTGACCGACGCGGACCATGGCGGGGTCGATATGGTCGCGGATATAGATGCTGGCGGCGATCTGCCCGTTCAGGCTGATGTCCACCTTACCTGTTTGGAAGTTGTAAGCGCTGGTGACCGCGCCAGGTTGATCGGATTCGATTAGAAACGTTGTGTTATCGGCGACCTGATTGGTCTTAGCCCAGAAGTTTACCGTGTACTGATGTGCTTCGTTCAGGTTGCGGTTAGGGTCGATGCGCAGGATGAACTGCACGTCCTCGTCGGCAATGGGCACCTGCCCCGGCTGGGGCCGTCCTGCCTCCTCGGGGTAGAAGTGCATTTCGGACTGACGTTTAGAAGTTCCCATATTCACGATCACGAGGTGTTCGTGGTTGTCCATGTCGCGGCCTTTATGGAGTTCGCCCTCCGGCCGTTCGACGGGGGCAGGCGGGATAATCATCTCAAAGCTTACGACGCGGTTGCCCTGATGGCGTGTGTTATCCTGCGTGGTCACAGGGCCGTTCGTTTCGCCATGTGCCAAGATCGTTGCATGGGGGGCGACGCGTTCTTGATACAAGGCGCGGGCGTCTGGCTCCGTTAGACCCTGCCTTTGCAATGCGGCGATCAGAAGCGCTTGTGCCGTATTCAGGCGATTTTCCGACAGCGTTTGATTTTTGGCCGTATCGCCGGACGTGTCGGCGTGTGCGGTCATGCGCAACTCGAAACTGCGGTTATTGACCAGAGCCTCTGCAATATCATCCATATCCACGTTTTCATAGCCGGGGGCGGTGATGATGTCGCGCGGGGTGTGCGCACTATAGCCGTGCTCGAAATAGAGACCTCCGCGTTTTTCGATCGCGGGTTCGGGCGGCGGGGGGGGCGGAGCTGTAATCTCGGCAGGTGTTACAAGGTTGATCAGCGATATGTCGCCCGTGTAGTTGCTCAGGCCCCGGGCCGTTACGTTGATGTTGACGTATTCAAAGCGCTGGTTGTGCGTGTGGTTTTTACGGGCGTGGCCATCGTCGCCCGTCGCGATAAAGTGCGCGTGACGCGAATAGTTTGGTATTTCGTATGTTTCCGGTCGATCCGCCCCGGATCCGCCTGCCCCTGCTAACCCCATAATCCCTCTAAATTCTTGGTTTTTTCATTATTTTCACAATGTTACCGCAAATACCCGCCTTCAGGCCAGTAAATTTCTTTCATTATGCAAAGGGATGAAAATAATCAATTTTTTCCCTTTTGCTGCGCTGCGCTTAACTTTTCGTGAGGTATAATGGGGGCCTAATGATGGGGAATTCGCCTTGCCGAATGCTGTAAGACCCGACCGGGATGTCATGGAATACGACGTTGTGATCGTCGGGGGCGGCCCTGCGGGCCTGTCCTGCGCGATCAGGTTGAAGCAGTTAGCGGCGGAAGCGGGCCGGGAACTGTCGGTCTGCGTTCTTGAAAAGGGTTCTGAGATCGGGGCACACAGCCTATCCGGCGCTGTTTTTGAACCCCGCGCACTTAATGAGTTGTTTCCAGACTGGCGGGAGCGCGGGGCGCCCTTGCAGACCCAAGCCAAAAGCGACCGTTTTTTGTTTTTGACCGAAAAGCGCGCCTTTCGTTTACCCACGCCGCCGCAGATGCATAACAAGGGTAACTACATCATATCGCTGGGTAATCTGGTGCGCTGGCTGGCGGAGCAGGCGGAGGCGCTGGGGGTCGAGGTGTTCGCCGGGTTTGCCGCGGCGGACGTGCTTTATAATCAGGCCGGAGCGGTCATCGGCGTCGCTACGGGCGATATGGGCTTGGAGCGTGATGGTTCTCAGGGACCAGCCTTTCAGCCGGGCGTGGAGCTTCATGCGCGGCAGACGGTTTTTGCGGAAGGATGCCACGGTTCCCTGACCAAGACGCTGATTAAGCGGTATGACCTCAGAAAAGACAGCGATCCGCAGACCTATGGGCTGGGGATCAAGGAGTTGTGGGAGGTTCCGGCCGAAAAGTCCCGGCCCGGCGAGATTTTGCATACGATCGGATGGCCTATGGACCGCCAGACCTATGGCGGGTCGTGGCTGTATCATCTGGAAGGGAACATGGTTTCCATTGGCTTCGTAGTCGGCCTTGATTATCGTAATCCCTATCTTTCGCCTTTTGAGGAAATGCAGCGCCTTAAGACGCACCCTGAAATTCGTAAGTTTCTGGAGGGTGGCCGCAGGGTTGCTTATGGGGCGCGGGCCTTGGTTGAGGGCGGGTTTCAATCGCTGCCTAAGCTGAGTTTTCCTGGTGGGATTCTGATAGGGGATACTGCCGGCTTTCTTAATGTTCCTAAAATCAAAGGCAATCATACGGCGATGAAATCCGGAATGGTCGCGGCGGAGAGCCTTTTTGACATGCTGACACGAGGTTCAGGAACCGAGGCGGGCGGCATAGAGTGTTTGGTGTACCCTGAAAATCTCAAGAAAAGCTGGATCTGGCCGGAGCTGAGAGCGGTACGGAATATCCGCCCCGGCTTTCACCGAGGGTTGTGGTTCGGTTTGGTTAATGCCGCATGGGAGACGGTTACGCGCGGGTTTTCGCCCTGGACGCTACGGAACCATGCGGATCATACGCAACTGGACAGGGCAGCGCAACGCAGCCCAATCCCTTATCCCAAACCTGATGGCGTCCTTACGTTTGATCGGCTTAGCTCTGTTCAGCTTTCCAACACCAACCATGCGGAGGGGCAACCTGTTCACCTGCGTCTAAGGGATCCACAGCTTCCCGTGCGTGACAATCTACCGGCTTATGATGAGCCGGCGCAGCGTTACTGCCCCGCAGGGGTCTATGAGATTATTAAGGATAGTGACGGTCATCCCCGATTTCAGATCAACAGTCAGAATTGTGTGCATTGCAAAACCTGCGACATTAAGGATCCGGCGCAAAATATTGATTGGGTTGTGCCTCAAGGGGGCGACGGGCCGAATTACCCAAATATGTAGTTTTTTGGCACCACACCTTCATTTTCTAGGTCTAAGCCCTGAAACATATTTGAGAAAAATACGCCCGCGGGTTATGTTTAAGTGTAGAAGGAAAAAATAATGCGTTTATCTAGGTTTTGGCTTGCTGGCGGTGCGCTTTTTGTGTTTGCCGGAGCTGCCATTGGTCCGGCTTTTTTGGCTCATGCGCGTGTCGAGGACGGCGCTGCTGGCAAGGCAGAGGCTGGCGAACAGTCTGCTGATGTTCTCATAAAGCCTTTGTTTACGCCGACTAGCCCCCATGCGGGCGCTTATCTAGCTGCTCGTTTTGCTCAGTCTCGCCATGATTGGGCGTCTGCGAACGGGTTTCTTGACCAGCTTGTCAGTTCGGGGGTATCGGAATCCAGCGTGCTGCGTCGAGCGATGATCCTCTCTATGGGGGGCGGTCAGCCAGAGCGCGCCATACAACTTGCGCAGCGCATCGTTAAAATTGATCCTGAATCCCGTAACAGCGTTGCACAGGTTTTCCTGATTATTGATGCGGTTGCCAAGGGGCAGTATGAGAGGGGCGTCGAATTAATTCTCAAGACCCCGCATGACGAAATGACCGAATTTATCGGTCCCGTTCTGGAGAGCTGGACCAAGGCCGGTATGGGGCAGATGGATATAGCGCGGTTGCAGGATAACCCTTTGCAGCTTTATCATGCCATACTGATCACTCAGTATTTAAAAAATTCTGACGAGATGAAGAAGCTTCTCGATCGTTTTTCGTCGTCTGAGGGGATTGCGGCCGGTGATTACGAGCGCGTTGGTGACTTGTATGCGTATTTAGGGGATACCAAAAAGGCGCTTGAGCTATACGAGGGTGTAGTTAAGGAATGGCCTGGGGACCGCGATATTGCAGAGAAAATACAAAAAGTTAAGGGCGGCAAGGGCGCTGAGATTTTCAAAGGTGTGAAGGATCCTAAGGAGGGTTTGGCACTGGCGTTTTTTGATATTTCCAAAGTGCTTTATCAGGAAAACAACGACGAGAGTGCGCGGGTTCTCGCTTCCATGGCTCTTTACCTTAATCCCGATCTAACCGAGGTTCGCTTTCTTCTGGGTTATGTCGCTACCCGCCACGAACGGCATGAGGAGGCCATCGCCCATTTCAAAGTTGTTGAAAAAGGCGACAAGTTTTATCTCGATGCGCAGCGGAATATCGCCGATTCTTATGAAAGTCTTGAACGCTATAGCGAAGCGCTCTCGATACTTGAGCTTTTATCTAAGAATGAAAATGATTTGGATGCGCAAATCAAGATCGGGGACATCTATCGTCGACAAGATCAGTTCGGGAAAGCTATACAGGCTTACTCACAAGCCGAAAAAATGCTGGGCGGAGTTGTGCCTGAGAAGTACTGGCACCTGCTTTACCTGCGCGGCATGTCGTATGAGCGCGATAATAACTGGGATGCGGCAGAGAAAGACCTGTCTGCAGCCCTAAAATACAAACCTGACCATCCTTATATTCTAAATTATCTTGGTTATGCTTGGGCGGATCGCAGCATGAATTTGGGAGAAGCTCTTGCGATGATCCGTAAGGCTTCGGCGCTTCGCCCTGAAGACGGATATATCACCGACTCACTGGGTTGGGTTTTGTATCGTATGGGCAAATTTAAAGAGGCTGTTCCGGAGTTGGAACGCGCTGTGTCCTTGCTGCCTTACGATCCGGTTATCAACGACCATCTTGGTGATGCCTACTGGCGCGTTGGGCGCGTCATGGAAGCCAAGTTCCAGTGGACAAGGGCAAAAAATCATTCCGACGATGAAGAACTCAAAGCCAAAATTGCTGAAAAGCTAGACTCCGGCTTATCGCCTGACTCCGGCTATGCATCGCTCGGAGAAGGAAACCAAAAGGGCGCTGGTGCTTCTTCCGGTGCCGTGAATAAGGAATAGGTCCATCCTGTTTGTCTTAACATACCCCCGCGACGTTTATGAGCCATAATATTCGGCTGTTTGCACCCGCAAAGATCAATCTTACGCTTGTGGTCACCGGCAAGAGGCCAGATGGTTATCATGTTCTGGATTCTCTGGTCGCCTTTGCTGATTTTGGCGATGTCATTGAACTGGCTGAGGCCTCAAATTTTTCTTTCTCTGTGAGCGGTCCTTTTTCTTCGATGTTTGCGCCGGAGGAGACTGATGCTTCCACATCTTCGGAAAACATAGCTGTGCGTGCCGTCTATGCGCTTGCGGCTGCTGAAAGGCGCCCGCCTAATGTTTCTCTTCATTTGATCAAGAACTTGCCTTTGGCTTCCGGTCTGGGCGGGGGATCTGCGGACGCAGCGGCGTTTGTTCGCGGCTTGCAAAAGCTTTGGGGAATTACCGCGGATGCAGCCTATTTGCCTGAATTACTCAAGAATCTCGGGGCTGATGTTCCCGTATGCTGGCTTTGCTCTCCGCAAAGAGTTCGTGGCATCGGTGATATTTTAGAGGACGCGCCAAGATTTCCGGCACTTTCCGTTGTTTTGGTTAATCCGCTTAAGCCCTGTCCGACCGCAGATGTCTTTCGCAGGCATCAGGGTTTTCATAAAGCTTTGCCTTTTATGCCAGCTGCATTCGAGACTGTGAATGAGTTTGTAGAGTTTTTGGGTGCGCAGGGTAATGACCTGCTTCCTGCTGCTTTGCAGGTGGTTCCCGAGATTGGCGCTTGCCTTGAAGCCTTAAGTGAACAAAAAGGTTGTTTTCTTAGCCGTTTATCGGGCTCAGGCGCAACGTGTTTTGGTGTCTTTGAGGATCGCTTGCAGTCCCAAGATGCCGCGAAGAGACTTGCCCGGCTTTTTCCGGCCTGGTGGGTGCAGGCCTGTGTTGTGGGTTAGGTCTTCGTTATTCGGATCTTGAGCCTTGCTCTACACCTGCCGAGGATTTCATAAAGTCTAGAAGTTCCTTTGTCGGCGTGCCGTCTACGATCTGCATGTTTGCCGCCGACTGATAGGTTCGGATCGCATCCGTTGTCACAGGGCCGGGTTTACCGTCTACCGGGCCGGGATACAGACCGCGACGCATAAGCTCAGACTGTATGTCCGCGATAAGGTTCTGGCGGCTTGTTGTATCCGAGCCTGTTTTTACCCCGATGTCGGGGTAGGGGGCGGGCGCAGGTTTTGCCGCGTTAGCCGCCTTGGGTTTTTGCGCTTGTTCTTGGCTTGCCGTGTTTGCTGCGCCCTTTTTCTTGGCGCTTTTTACGGCATCGACTATTCGGTTTACTTCGTTTATCGAAATTCCCAGAGATTGTGCGAGCTGTTCTAGAGCGGCCTTTGCTTCAGGGCTGCCTTTGTCTGCGGCTTCCTTGTACCACATGAGCGCTTCGTCGGGCTGGGGTTTGCCCAGCAAGCCGTTTTCATAGATGAGACCGAGATTGTATGCAGCTTCCATAACGCCTGCGTTGGCAGCACTTTCAAAGTTTGAAGCGGCCTTGGCGGGATCATAGGGGTAGCCGATGCCGCCGATATAAGCGATACCTAGATTATACTGTGCTTCAGGGTGTCCTAGGTTTGCCGCCTCTGAGTACAGGTCTAGCGCTTTGCTGAGATCGGATTTCACGCCTATGCCTTGATGGTAGAGTACACCTAGATTGTATTTTGCGTTGGCAATTCCATTATCGGCGGCTTCCTGAAACCAGAAGACGGCTCGTGTGAGGTCTTTTTTTACAGGATCCCGCCCGGCAATATAGAGTGCCCCCATGTCGTGCTGCGCTTCGGCTACGCCAGCAAACGCTTGCTCTTCGACTTTCCTAATCTGGTCGGGCAGGGTTTTATCGGGCTGAATACGCTCGCGTAGCGGATTCTTAAGGTCACCTTTAACCGTTTTTTGCATTTCAGCGGGGGGAGCGTTTTCCTGCGACACGGGCTCCTTAAGGTCACTGGAAACGAGGCTGGAGGGTTCGATTTCGTTCAATTTAGCCGCAACAGCGTCAGGATTTTCTTCAAAAGCCGCCATGAGGGTTTGTTCGTCACCCTCCTTAATTGCGCGTTGAATAGCTTCGGGTTCGATCGCCTCTTCAGCTTTTGCCAGAGGTTCAGAAGCGGGCTCGTCAGCCGCGTTTTCGGTCATTTCATCCGGGGGCAGAATAGGGGCTTCGTCGGCGGGCGATGCCACTCCGGCATCGGTCTGCGCCAACTCTTCGGACAGAGGCCTTTCAGAGACCGGGGCCGGCGTTTCCATTACCCCTTCCGTGTTTGCGACTTTTTCCAGCGCCGGAGGCGGAGGCGCGTTCCATGTGATTTTTTCGGACGCGGCGCCGGGTAATCCTGCTGGTTGTGTGTTTTTGATCTCGCTGATCATCCAGCCCAGAAGCAGGCCGATGACCACGATCATCACCATCGCCGAGGCGTCGATCTGGAAAGGGCGGGCCCAGAAGGAGCGCGGAGCCTGCCGGTCGCCCGTTTGATTTTCCAGCAATAGCGGGTGGGACGAGCCGTCTTCGATTTGTGGGTAGTCGGCGTTTCCGGCGCGGCCCTGACTGGTCAGAAGCACCATCGCCTTGGCGTTCAGGGCTTCACGGGTTTCCTGAACGGACTCCTCAATCCGCTCAAGCTTGCGCAGCATGCGGCTGCGGTCCTCTATCGCCTTGTTGATCTTGCGGTCAAGCTTGAGGAATTCGGTCGTAGCTTCCTCGATCTTGTTATCTAGTGCCTCCTGACGGGCTTCGGTGTCGCCGACGCGCTTGGTCAGCGTTACAAAGGCCGAGAGGTTTTCGGCCATCTTTTCGGACTGTTCCCTTTGCTGCTGCTCCAGCGTCTTTTGCAGCGTAATGATTTCTTCTTCAAGTTTTTTACGCTGGTTGAGGTCGTCTTTTATGGATTTAATTATTTCTTCGCTGTCCTGCGATTTGCCTTCCAGCGCCTCGACGAGGTTCCGGGCCTTTTCCAGTTCCTTGGCGGTTTCCTTGATGGTTTCCTCAACCCGTGAGGTCTTTTTGAAGGCTTCTTTTTGCTTCGCGGCGACCTTTTGCTCAAGGTCGATATAGCTCTGCTCGCTGCGTGTGGCTTTTTCCTCAAGGGCCTTGAGCTCGGAACGGTATTTCGCAAGCTCTTCCTTGAGGACAGCGCGTTCGTCCTGCGTATCCATAAGCTTGGCGTTCAGAGATTTCAGGAGCACGAGGATCTGCATCTGGGACTGGTCATTCTTTGACAGTTCGGCAGGGTCAATCGATAAGCCGCCGTTCGAGGGTTTGTTCTCATCCTCCGAGCTTTTAAAAAATACGCGCCCTTCAATCCAGGCTGCACGGAATTCACGCTCTGGCTTTGGT
>JAANMX010003475.1_pt1 | contig 13771 bp, 9 predicted proteins | sample 7279681 | NCBI WGS metagenome assembly JAANMX01 (sample SAMN14094542, study PRJNA606508) | bioreactor metagenome | isolation source: A lab-scale SPAN reactor treating ammonium-rich wastewater day 351 | place: Ireland: Galway | collected 2018-01-01
GAGCGGAGGATGCGCGTGCAAGCGGTGGGAGCGCTCGCAGCGCTCCCACCGCTGACCACGGCTCCCCACCCCCACGCCTGCGCGGGCGGAGGATGCGCGCCAGCGGTGGGAGCGCTCGCAGCGCTCCCACCGCTGACCACGGCTCGCCACCCCCACGCCTGCGCGAGCGGAGGATGCGCGCCAGCGGTGGGAGCGCTCGCAGCGCTCCCACCGCTGACCACAGCTCGCCACCCCCGCGCACGCGTTCATCTCTACCAATGCAACATCTATTTCATTCTTAAAATAAATGAAATAACTATTGCAATCCGCCCGCATCTGTGCTACACTTGTGCCATCGTCGCTCCCCCCACACACAGAGAAGGGTGTTCCGGTGGCTTCTCCAGACCTCCACTCCCAACTGACGGCGCGATTCGAGCAGCTTACGCCTAAACAAAAGCGCCTGGCGCAGTTTTTGCTCGACAATCTCTACGTCGCGGCCTTCGAATCGGCCAATGAACTGGCCGCGCGCCTCGAAGTCAGCGCCGCCACCGTGGTGCGCTTCAGTCAGGCGCTGGGCTACGCCGGCTATCCCGAACTGCAAGCCGCGGTGCGGGCCGGCTTGCCCAAAACCCTGACCGCCGCCGAACGAGGGGAACGGGCGCTGGCCGCGGCCAGCAACGGCGCCGCCGCACAGGTGCGCCGCGTGTTCGATGCCGATATCCGGGCGGTGACGCGGGCGCGCAGCAGCGTCGATCTCGCCCAACTGGAGACGATCTGTCTGGCCCTGGCCGAGGCCTCACGCATCCTTGTCCTGGGCGCGGGCGTGTGCAGCGGCGTGGCCGCACATCTCGATCATGGCCTGCGCCTGGTCGGGCTGCCTTCGGCCCTGGTCGCGGCCGGGGGCATCCCCCTGGCTGTGGGATTGGCCAACCTGGACGAGCAGAGCGTCGTGATCGGGTTTGGCGTGTGGCGCTATGTCAAAAGCGTGGTCAACGCCATGGTTTTCGCCAAACAGGCCGGCGCCCGCTGCTTCGCGCTCACCGATAGCCCCGTCTCGCCCCTGGCCCAACACGCCGAACTCGCCCTGATCCTGCCCACCGAAGGCGTGGGCCACACCCTCTCCATGGCCGGCATGCTCGCCCTCGCCAATGCCATCCAGGTCATGATCGCCCACCTGCGCCCGCAACAAACCCTCCGTTCCCTGCGCAATGTCGATCAAGTGTACCAATTCGGCGATATCCTGCTATCAGACTGACTAAAATCAATGGTCAATGGTCAATGGTCAATGGTCAATGGTCAATGGTCAATAGTCAATAGTCAATGATTAATGATTAATGACTAAGAATCGATAACTAATAACTAATAACTAATAACTAATAACTAACCATCTTCCACCATGTCCTCTCGCCAACGCATCGCCATCTGCGGCGGCGGCAATGCCGCCCACGTCCTCGCCGCCCTGCTCTCCACCCGTCATCAGGTCGGCATCTACGCGCCCCTGGCGGATGAGGCTGTGCGCTTGCAAGCCGGGTGCGCCGTCGGCGGTGGCATCACCGCGCAGAGTAGGACGGGGAGCCAGCTGGGACAGCCCTGGCGCATCAGCGCCGACCCGGCGGCAGTCTTCCCCGGCGCGGATTTGGTCTTGCTGGCGCTGCCGGCCAGCGCCCACGCCGTCACTCTGACCGCGCTGGCCCCCTTTGTCCACGATCAAATGTGGATCATCGCCCTGCCTGCTCGCGGCGGCTTCGATTGGCAGGCCAGAGCCATTCTCGGCGAGCAGGCGCAGATCGCCGGCCTGCAAACCCTGCCCTGGGCCTGTCGCATCCCGCCCGGCGGCTATGGCGAACGCGTGGATATTTTAGGCGTAAAAGAAAGCGTGGATGTGGCCGCCGACCCCGTCCACCTTGCCCCCGGCCTTGCCGCCGCGCTCAGCGACCTCCTCCAGGTGCAACTGGCGCCCGCGGGCACGCTGCTGGCCCTGACGCTGGCCAACACCGGCCAGATCATCCACCCCGGCATCATGTACGGCCTGTTCCACGACTGGGATGGCCGGCCCTTCGGCGAGGATGAGATACCGTTGTTCTACGGCGGCGTCACCCCCGCCATTGCCGCCCACCTGGAGCTGATGAGCGCCGAGGTGCAGGCCGTGGCCGCAGCCCTGGCCAGCCATTTCCCCGACCAGGACTGGGGCGGCGTGCTGCCGCTGCTGGCCTGGTGCCGCCGTTCCTACGCGCACGATATCGCCGATCCCTCCGACCTGCACACCTGTTTCACCACCAACCGCGCCTATGCCGGCCTGCGCGCGCCCATGCAACTGCTGGAGGAAAACGCCCTCGTCCCCTGGTTCGAGAGCCGTTATCTGACCGAAGATGTGCCCTTTGGCCTGCTGGCCACGCGCGGCATCGCCGAGATACTGACCGTGCCCACCCCCGCCATCGACGCCGTCATCCTCTGGGCGCAAGAGGCGCTGGGGCAAGATTGGCTGGTCCGGGGCAGGTTGAGGGGGGCGGACATCCCCACTTCGCGCGCGCCACAACGCTTTGGATGCGACAAACCATCTCAATTGCTAAAAAGCTAAAATCAAACTATTCCAATAATTTGGGAGATCAGAACATGACCGATCAAGAACGATCTGTTTCCGACCCGCGTAAAGCTGAACATTGGCGGCCTGACGATGAGCAGCCGCAACGCAAACGCCGCGTCATGGTCGGGGCCATCGGCAAATGCGTGCACAATCTCGGCGTCGAGAACTTCTCCGACTGGATGCAGGATCGCAACGAAGGCTTTGTGGCGGTCAAGCTGGGGCCGGCCGTGCCCATCGACGAGGTGATCAACAAGGTGCGGGAAGCGCGCCCCGAGATCGTGGGCGTGTCCATGCGCCTGGGCGACCTGCACGTGGACAAACTCATCAGCGAATTCGTCGAAAAAGCCACGCTCTACGGCCTGCACGCGCGTGAAAGCGGCATCCGCTATGCCTTCAGCGGGCTGCGGCCCGCCGCCAACGTGGTGCGAGCCATGACCGGCCTGCCGCTGGAAGAGGATCGCTTCAGCCGCGAGGAAGAACGCAACTACGATCTGGAAGATGTGCGCGTCGAATTCGCCGACCGAGCGCATTTCCAGGACTTTTTCGCGCTGGTGGCCGACGACTTCATCAGCATGGAGGATCTGGAGGAATTCGCCTCTGGCCAGGCGGAGACCGCCGGCGCCGAGCAAGTTGAGTGGAGCGATGACCTGATCGAACGCATCCGCCTGGTGCGCGAGCGTGAGGGACGGCCAATCATCCGCGCCCACATCGGCATCGCCGCCGCCACTATCGAGCCTACGATCAAAGCGATCGAAAAGCTGGCCGAGGCCGAAGCCTTCGAGATCGTCTCCCTCGCCCCCGACCAGACCTCGCAAGAGCTGCTGGCCAAATTCATCCGCGGGGAAGAGGATCCCAGCAAATATCTGGCCGGGCAGGGCGGCGCCCCCATCCGCACGATCGAGGATCTCAAACGCCTGAAAGCAGCCACGCGCCGCGGCAATTTCCCCCTCACCCGCATCTACACCGGCACCGACGAGCTGGTGGAACTGGCTAAACTGTGGTACGAACACCTGAACATGGCCTTCCCGGCCGTACCCATCTTTTTCTACAATCAGATCGATGGCCGCGGGCCGATCTCGATCCGGGACAGCTTCGTGGAGCATTACGCGGCTATCCGTTGGTGGGCTGCGCGGGGCAAACCGCTGGAGATCAACGACCCGCATCAATGGGGCCTGCGCTACGCCTCCGACGACATGCAGACGACCGATCATGTGCTGGTGGCCGTCATCGCCCTGAAGCTGGGCATCAAACATTATGTGATGCAGCAGATGTTTGAACTGCCGCCCAGCATCAGCGCCCTGGATGATCTGGCGCAGATGAAAGCGGCGTATGACTTGATCGAGCCGCTGACCCGGCATTTCGATTTTCACATCATCAAGCAGACCCGCAGCGGCCTACCCAGCTTTCCGCCCAATCTCAATCAGGCCAAAGGGCATCTGGCTTTCGGCATCTACACCCAGCTTTATATGGAGCCGGACATCCTGCACGTGGTCACGCATTCGGAGGCGCACCACGAAGCCAGCGCCGCCGACATCATCGAATCGTGCGAGATCGTCAAGCAGGTCTGTTGGGACTTTGCCAAGGGCGGCGTGCCCAATATCTGGGCCGATCCCAAGCTGGCGGCGCGTAAGCTGGAATTGCAGCAGGGGGCAATGTACAACCTGCTGCACCTGGCCCTGTTGGGCGGGTACGAGGGGCGGGCCACGGTGGCCAATTTCTGGGACTGGGCGCAGGCGCCGCGCGAGGGCGACGGCGGGCGCAATTTCGAGACGCTGCTGATCGACCTGATCGATGAAAACAACTACGCCAGCGGCGAATGCGGCTTGATCAGCCCGGACACCCTGGATCTGGCCCTGCAAGTCGGGCTGTTCCAGGGGCCGCACATCACCGTCATCGACCGCCGCTACGAACTGTCTGGGGCCTGCCGCACGCATGTGGTGGATGGTATGTGCCGCTGCTGCGAGTGGAACGGCATCCCCGTGGCCAGTGAATTCGAGCGCGTGGACTTGATCCGTAACCGCTTCCCCTGGTATTTCGATAGATCGATCAGCCAGGCAGACGACGTGGTGCACATCAGCGATCAGGGCGAAGAGGATCACATGACCGAGGATGCGGTGTCTCGTTATCGCAAGGAAGTGGGGATCAGCCGCTCGATCCAGGGCAAGGTGCTGGTGGTCGATTTCGGCAGCACCTACACCAAAGTGGGCATTTTCGATCCCAACGACGAGAGTTTCCGGCTGAATTATGTGCCCACCACGGTGGATGACATCCGCGTGGGGCTGGCCGACGGCATGGGCATCTTGGCGGCCTGTAAGCACAGCAGCAACGGCGTGGCCGAGTATGATTGGGCGCCGCTGCGCCGGGCCATGAGCGAGTTCGAGGTGCGGCTGCCCTGCTCCAGCGCCAAGGGCGGCCTGAAGATGGTCACCGCCGCCCTCAGCAAGGCCGAAAGCGGGTTCGCGGCCGAGCTGGCGGCCCTGACCGCCGGCGCCAAGCTGGTGGGCAGCTACGATGGCAAACTGACGCCGGCGCAGGCGCGGGCCGTGTTCGAGCAGGATCAGCCGGAGATTGTGCTCATTGCCGGGGGCACGGATTTCGGCGGAGATAGTGAAACCGCGCTGCACAACGCCCGCCTGCTGGCCGAAAACGCCAAATACGCCAATTATACCGATTACGGCGTGCCTTTCATCTATGCCGGCAATCAGGATGTGCGCGGCCAGATCGAGCGGATTTTTGCCGATAATCGCATCGATTATCGCATCTCATCCAATGTCATGCCGGAGATCAACGAATTCCACATCGAGGTGGTGAACGAGGCGATCCGCGAGCTGTTCCAGACCGTGATCATCCGCGGCAAGGGCTTCGATGTGGTCGAGGAATTCATGGATGCGCCCTTCATCCCCACCCCCCGCGCCTGCTTCCGCGGCCTGCAATTGCTGGCGCACGGCTATGGCGACGAGGAAGGCATCGGCAACATCCTCGCCCTGGACATCGGCGGGGCCACCACCGATTTCTACTCCATGGTGCACGACAACCCGCTCTATCTTTATCCTGGCGCCGACCGCAAGAAAAAGGTGAAGCGCACCATCCTCAAGACCCCCAACACGCCCCTGGCCTACCGCCGCGTGGAAGGCAAATATGGCCTCAGCTACAACGCCGAGAATCTGAAGGAACTGCCGCAGTTCCAGAATGGCGATCTGCACTGGCGGCTGGCGCGCTACGCCAGCGCCCGTTTCCCCGACTATCGACCTGGCCCCGACCAGCTTGGCCGCTTCGCCCGCCGCACTGACGACCGTCTCTACATCGATCTCGATGAGTATCTCAGTTGGATCAGCGCCAACCCGCATCGTAACGCTGTGGGCACGGTGGAAAATGGCGTGCGCTCCTATCTGGCCCGCGAGATCATGGCCGTGGCCACGGCCAAGCATGTGGGCCGTGTGCAGGAAACCGACACCTATTTCCTGCAATACGGCGTCAATTTCTTCAACCAGCCCACCACGGTGCTGCTGATCGGCGGCACGATCTATCATAAGTGCCGGGATCAGGAGCCGGGCTATCTCGACGATCTCGGCCTGATCGCCAGCGGCGTGCTTTACGATGAGCAAGACCCCGGCGTGTTGCGGCCGCAAGGCCAGGTGCTGATGGACGCCAGTTATCTGATCAGCATCCTCGGCGGTTTGTATGGCCGCCTGGAACCGCAACGGGCCTTGCGCGTGATGAAACGCGAATTGCGTCCACTACACGCCGATCCCCAGCGCACATTCGAACCAGTGCAGGAGGTGTAGAAAAGCCAAGTTTTGATGCCTTGATCACTCGCTACCGACAATTTTTCTCGAATCTCAGTTGTATCCACACTCTTAGGAGGAGTCCATGCGTACCTATCGTTTGCTTTTGATCGCCATCCTGTTGGGCGTGACCCTGACCTTGAGCGCCTGCGCGACCCCAACCCCGCAAGTCGTCAAAGAAACGGTTGTCGTCAAAGAGACCGTTGTCGTCAAGGAAGAAGTCCAGGTCGAAGTCACGAAGGTGGTCGAGAAGGAAGTGGAGAAGGTGGTGGAAGTCACCGCCACCCCTGTGCCGGGCCGCCAGACCTTGATTGTCGGTTTGGCCGGCATCCCCGATTCCTTTGACCCCGCCGACCATCGCAGCCGGCTCTCGGAAACCGTGCTGCGCAACATGTTCGATGGCCTGGTCACCCGCGATACCACCAGCGGCGTGCACCTGGAATTGGCCGAATCGGCCACGCTGGTGGATCCCACCACCTACGAGTTCAAGTTGCGCCAGGGCGTGAAGTTCCACGATGGCTCGGAGATGACCGCGGATGATGTCGTCTTCACCTTCAACCGCATCATCCAGGAAAACATGATCGAGTATCCCGATCCGCACACCTCGCCCCGCAAGGGCCTGATCGCGCCGTTGGCGTCGGTGGAGAAAGTGGATGACTACACCGTGCGCTTCATCCTCTCGGCCCCGTGGCCGCCGGCGATGCAGATGTTCGTGCATCAGCAGATCGTGCCCAAGGCCTATCTCGAATCGGTCGGCACCCAGGGTTTTGTGGCGCATCCGATCGGGGTTGGGCCTTTCAAGTTCGTCGAAGGTCAGCTCGATGACCAGATCGTGATGGAACGGTTCGCTGATTACTGGGGCGGCGCGCCCGACCTCGGCCCCTCTGGCCCCGCCTGCGTTTCCACGGCCATCTTCCGAGTGATCCCCGAAGCCTCGACCCGCGTGGCCGCGCTGCTGGCCGGCGAAGTGGACATCATCCAGGCCGTGCCGCCCGATTTGGTGGATGTGCTGGCGCAAACGCCGGGCATCGTCGTCAAAACGGCAGCCGGCACCCAGCCCAAATGGATGGAGTTGAACGTCAACCAGGCTCCGTTGGACAACAAGCTGGTGCGGCAGGCCCTGAACCACCTGATCGACAAGGAGTTGATTATCGAGCATCTCTACGGCGGGCGCGCTGCGGCCCTGCCCGGCGCTCTTTCGCCCTTCAACAACTTCGCCGATCCCAGCCTCCAGCCCTATCCCTACAACCCGGAACGGGCGGCGGAACTGCTGGCCGAGGCCGGCATTGCTGACAGCGATGGCGATGGCAAGTATGAGTGGAACGGCGCGCCCTGGGCCTTTGTGGTGGACAGCCTGGAAGAGCACCGGGCGCTGGCCGAAGCCGTGGTGGCGCAATTGCAGGAAGCCGGCATCGATGCCCAACTGCGCCTGTGGGAATACAGCGTGGTCAAGCCGCTGCTGCAAGCCGGCGAACGCTCGGCCTACCTTGATGACTGGGGCGACTCCGCCTTCGACCCGGTGGGCCACATGGAAGCGAAGTGGCACGGCGTCGAAGCTGGCTCGCCCTATGGCCGCGGCAATTTCTCTGGCTACAACAACGCTCGTGTCAACGAGTTGATCAAGGCCGGCGAAACCGAGACCGATGTGGACGCCCGCCACGCCCTTTACAACGAGGCGCAGGCCTTGATCTACGATGAGGCCCCCGCCGTCTTCCTGATCCTGCCGGAAGAGGTCGAAGCCAGCTCTGCCCGCGTGCAGAATTGGGAACCCGCTTCCGACAGCCGCGTCAACCTGCACGACGTCTGCTTGCAGTAGGTTGGGTGGGGGGTTGGGTGGTTGGTTAGTTGGTAGATTGGTAGATTGGCGAAGTAGTAGGCGATCCCCACCAATTTACCAATTTACCAATTTACCAATTTACCAACCTACCAACCAACCTACCCACCCACCACCCAACCAACCAACCACCCAACCAACTAACCACCCAACCAACTACCCAACTACCCAACCAACCAACCACCCACCCACCCACCCAACCACCCACCCAACTAGCCCCATGCGACTGGTAAAAGTAATCGAGCGGCTGCTTGCGGCCATCCCCATCATGCTGGGCGTGGCTGTCATCGTCTTCGTTTTCATGCGCATGACCCCCGGCGACCCGGTGGACATCATGATGGGGCAGGGGGGAACCGTTTCGGAAGGGGAGGTCGAGCGCCTGCGCAGCGAATTCAACCTGGACAAGCCCATACACGTTCAGCTCGGCCTCTTCCTTTCCGATCTGGCGCGCGGGGATCTGGGCAATTCCTTCACCAAACAACAGCCGGTGGCCAGCCTGATCGGCGAGCGGCTGCCCGCCACCATCGAACTGGCCTTCGGCTCGCTGTTCATCGGCCTGCTCATCGCCTTCCCCATCGGCATCCTCTCGGCGGTCAAACAAAACTCGCTGCTCGACCGCCTGAGCATGGGCGCAGCCTTTTTGGGCATCTCCATGCCCTCATTCTGGCTGGGCATCATCCTCATCCTCATCTTTTCGGTGAAATTACACTGGCTGCCGGTGCAGGGACGCATCGACTACGACGCCGGGCTGCAAACTGTCACCGGCCTCTACATGCTCGATAGCATCCTCACCGGCAATGGCCCCGCCCTGATCAGCAGTCTCAAGCATCTCATTCTCCCCTCCATCGCCCTCGGCTCGGCCGTGGCGGCGATTGTGGCCCGCGTGCTGCGCTCCAGCCTGCTGGAGATCCTGCGCAGCGATTACGTGAAGCTGGCGCGGGCCAAAGGCGCCGGCGAAACCACCGTGGTCATGAAACACGCCGTGCGCAATGCCCTCATCCCCACCGTCACCGTGGTGGGCTTGCAGGTGGGCGTGCTGCTCGGCGGCAACATGATTGTGGAAACGGTGTTCAGTTGGCCGGGATTGGGCCGGCTGGTGGTGGAAGCGATCTTCAATCGCGATTTTCCCCTGGTGCAGGGCGCGGTGATGGTCTACGCCTTCATCTTCGTCGCCGCCAATCTGGTGGTCGATGTCCTCTACACCTATCTCAACCCCAAGATCGAGATGTGACCATGACGACCAGCACAGATATACGCACCCAACCGGCCTGGCGCTATCTGCTAGACATCCGTCTGCGGCTGTGGCGGCGCAATCTGGCCGATTTCTGGGCCGAGTTGCGCAAACATCCGGTGGCGCTGATCGCCGGCGTTGTCATCCTCATCTACATCCTGGCAGCCCTGTTCGCGCCGCAGATCACCGCCCACGACCCCGAACGGGGCAGCCTGCGCCAGCGGCTGATCCCGCCCGCCTGGGAAGAGGGCGGCTCGTGGACCTATCCCCTGGGCACCGACGGCCAGGGCCGCGACATTTACACCCGCATCCTCTTCGGCGCGCGTGTGTCGCTGGCCGTGGGGCTGCTCTCGGTGGGTATTTCCGTGATCATCGGGCTGGCCCTGGGCGCGGCCGCGGGCTATTATCGCGGGCGGCTGGACAGCATCCTCTCCCGCTTCGCCGATCTGCTGATGGCCTTTCCCTTCCTCATCTTTGCCATCGGCGTCATGGCCTTCATGGGGCCGGGCTTCACCAACCTGATCCTGGCCCTGACCTTCAAAGGCTGGGTCGAGTTCTTCCGCCTGGCCCGCGGCGAAGTGATGGCCGAGAAAACGCGCGAATATGTAGAGGCGGCCCGTGTCAGCGGCCAGAGCCACACCCGCATCATGCTCAGCGAGATCACGCCCAACATCATGCAATCGATCTTTGTGCTGGCCACCCTGCGCATGGGCTTCATGATCGTCACCGAAGCCAGCCTCAGCTTTCTGGGCCTGGGCATCCAGCCGCCCACGCCGGCCTGGGGCAGCATGGTGGCCGATGGCCGCAACACCCTGCTCAACGCCTGGTGGGTCTCCACCATCCCCGGCCTGGCCATCGTCTTCCTGGTGCTGGCCATCAACCTCTTCGGCGAGGGCCTGCGCGACATCCTCGACCCCCGCCTGAAGATCGAATAACCCCCTGCCCCGTGCACAAGAATCATGAACGACACACACGCACCGCTGCTGGAACTGCGCAATCTCACCACGATGTTCCCCACCCGCCGGGGCGAGGTGCGGGCGGTCGAAGCCGTCAACCTCACCCTGCGCAAGGGCCAGATCCTGGGTTTGGTGGGAGAATCGGGCTGCGGCAAAAGCACGGTGCTCCTCTCCATTTTGGGGCTGATCGCCAAACCGGGGCGGGTGGACAAAGGCCAGGTGCTGCTGGAAGGCCGCGACATCACCCATCTCTCTGGCGGCGAGATGCGGCGCATCCGCGGCCGCGAGATCGCCATGATCTTCCAGGATCCGTTGAGCACGCTCAACCCCGCCTTCCACGTGGGCGAGCAGATCCGCGAATCGTTACGGCTGCACCACATGATGCTGGGCCCGCCCTGGCCGCTGGATCGGGCGAAAAAGGCGCGGGAGAAAAAACGGGTGATCGAGGTCATGCAAGAGGTGGGCATCCCCGCGCCCGAAGCCCGCTACAAGGCCTATCCGCACCAATTCAGCGGCGGCATGCAACAGCGGGCGCTGATCGCCATCGGCCTGGCCTGCCAGCCCAAAGTGCTGCTGGCCGACGAGCCCACCACCGCCCTCGATGTCACCATCCAGGCTCAGATCGTGGCCCTGATGCGGCGGATCAACCAGGAACACCACACCGCCATCATCCTCGTCACCCACGATCTGGGGCTGGCCGCCGAGTTTTGCGATCACATCGCCGTCATGTACGCCGGGCGCATCGTCGAGATCGGCCCCACCGATCAGGTGATCGAAGAACCCCGGCACCCCTACACCGCCGGCCTGCTGCGCTGCATCCCCCATGTGGGCGAACGCCGGGCGATTGAACCGATCCCCGGCAATGTGCCCGACCTGGCAGACCTGCCCCCCGGCTGCGCCTTCAGCCTGCGCTGCGACTCTGCCCGGCCGGTGTGCAACGAGGGCTTCTTCCGCTTGCAGCCGGCCTCGGCCGACGCCGTCAAACGGGGCGAGGGCGGGCACTGGGCCCGCTGCCTGCGCCTCACCGATTATCAGATGCCGGCACTGGAGGATTGAACCATGCCCCACGTCGATTACAGCCACTCCCCGCTGATCGAAGGGCGAGGACTTGTCAAGCATTTCCCCATCCGCCCCAGCCTGCTGGCGCGCTGGCTGGCCGGGCGCAAAGAACAGCAGGTGAAAGCAGTGGATGGCGTCGATATCGCCATCTGGCCGGGCGAGACCCTGGGGCTGGTGGGCGAGAGCGGCTGCGGCAAGACCACGTTGGGCCGCATGCTCACCCTGCTGCATCAGCCCACCGCCGGCGAATTGCGCTTCCAGAATCAACCCGTGATCAATCAGCAGGTCAAACAGATCGGCGCCAACGGCAAAGCGGAGCGCGTGCCCTATTACCAGCTCACCCAAATCGTGTTCCAAAACCCCTATTCCTCGCTCAACCCGCGCAAGACCGTGCGCGACATCATCACCGTGCCGCTGAAGGCCGGCGGCAAACGCCACGGCGTCGAGATCGAGCAAGAGATCCAGCAACTGCTGGCCCGCGTGGGCCTGAATCCCCGCCATATCGACCGCTATCCCCACCAATTCAGCGGCGGCCAGCGCCAGCGCATCGGCATCGCCCGTGCCCTGGCCATGGGCCCGCAACTGATCGTGGCCGACGAGCCGGTCTCCAGCCTGGATGTCTCGATCCAGGCGCAGGTGGTCAATCTGTTGGAGGAATTGCAGGAAGAATTCAATCTCACCTATCTTTTCATCGCCCACGATCTCAGCGTGATCTACCACATCAGCGACCGGGTGGCGGTGATGTATCTGGGCCGGATCGTGGAGAGCGGCCGCACAGACGACCTGTTCAATCAGCCGCTGCACCCCTACACCCAGGCCCTGCTGGCGGCTGTGCCGGTAGTCAGCAAGGAAAAACGCCGCCAACGCATCATTCTCAAGGGGGATGTGCCCAGCCCCATCAATCCGCCCGGCGGCTGCGCCTTCCATCCCCGCTGTTTCGCCAAACTCGGCCCCATTTGCGAGCAGGAGAGGCCGCCCTTCTTCGACGTCGCTGGGCGGCAAGTGGCTTGCTGGCTGCATCGCGACCTGCCCGCCGCCTGACCGGGACGCCGCGCCATGCACACTTTACACCTGAGTGGAACGCATCGAGAGATGGGCCGGCAGCACGCCACCCAGGCGAGCGCGGCGGGCGACGCTATTCTCCGCGCCATTGCCGCCCGCGAGCAGGAATTGGCGCAGCTGACCTACGATTATCGCCCGGTTTTGGCCGCGGCTGCCGATTTTATGGCCGCGCAGGGCCGGCCCACCTGGGAGATGTTGGCCGGGATCGGCGAGGGATTGGGGATCGACTGGCAGAGGTTCCAACGCTACACGCTCAGCTCCTATCTGCTCGATTACCGGCACAGGGCGGCGGCAGCGCCGGTCGATAGCGCCGCCCTGCAAGAGGGCTGCACCTGTTTTGCGACCGCGTCGCCCCTTTCGGCGGCGCCGCTGCTGGCCAAAAACCGCGATTACCGGCTGGATCACGTGGATTTGCAGGCGGTGATCTTGAGCACGCCGGCGCAGGGTTACCGCTATCTGCACCTGGGCAGCGTGGGCAGCCCCGGCGTGTTCAGTTCCGGCATGAATGAATGCGGGCTGGCCGTGGCCGACACGCACGTGCTCTCGCTCGATATTGGCCCCGGTCTGCCCCGCTATGCCCTGATGCAGGAGATCCTGGAACGCTGCGACTCCACCGCCGCGGCCTGCGATTATCTGCGCAGTGTGACGCATATGGGCGCGGGCACGCTGCTGCTGGCCGACCGCCGCGGCCATCTGGCCACCTGCGAGAGCGCCTATCGCCGCCCCGATGTGCGGATGCAGAACGGGGGGTGGGCCGTGCGCACCAATCACTTCACCAGCGAGCCGCTGCGAGCGATGTGGCTGGACAGGGAGCCGCCGGAGCAGCGCGGTAATTCGCAGGCGCGGATGGCGTTTGTAGCCGCGCAGTTGACCGCGGCAGATCAGGTGGACGCCGCCTGGGCGCGGGCCTTGTTGGGTCGGCACGGGCCGGGCCTGAGCGCGCTCTGCCGGCACCCGGACGAGACGACCTCCGCCGCCACGATTCTGGGCGCCATCTTTCTACCGGCCTCGTTGCAGGTGTGGCTGGCCGAGGGCGCGGCGTGCGGGGATCGCTGGGCTGCACTGCAAGTGAGTTGCACGACCGCCAGCAGCGACTCGCTATCGCGCTGAATCGCTGGGCGGTCGTGCAACTCACTTAGTCGGGCAGACCGCCAGCAGCGACTCGCTATCGCGCTGAATCGCTGGGCGGTCGTGCAACTCACTTAGTCGGGCAGACCGCCAGCAGCGACTCGCTATCGCGCTGACTCGCTGGCAAGTGAGTTGCACGACCGCCTGCAGCGA
>JAANMX010003479.1_pt1 | contig 13757 bp, 17 predicted proteins | sample 7279681 | NCBI WGS metagenome assembly JAANMX01 (sample SAMN14094542, study PRJNA606508) | bioreactor metagenome | isolation source: A lab-scale SPAN reactor treating ammonium-rich wastewater day 351 | place: Ireland: Galway | collected 2018-01-01
CACCACCACGACCCACAAGACCCTGCGCGGTCCGCGCGGCGGAATGATCCTGACCGACGATCTGGAGATCTTCAAAAAGATCAACTCCGCGATCTTCCCGGGGATTCAGGGCGGTCCTCTGATGCACGTCATCGCGGGCAAAGCCGTCTGCTACGGCGAGGCGCTCAAGCCCGACTTCAAACTTTATGCAAAGGCGATCATTGAGAACGCCCGTATTCTGGCCGAAACCCTTAAATCCGGCGGTGTGGACATCGTCTCCGGCGGAACCGACAGCCATATCGTGCTGGTCGATCTGCGCCCCAAGGGCCTGACCGGAACCGTGACCGAAAAATCTCTCGAACACGCCGGCATGACCTGCAACAAGAACGCCGTGCCGTACGATCCCGAGCCGCCGATGGTCACCTCCGGGGTTCGTCTCGGAACGCCCGCCGCGACCAGCCGTGGCTTCGGTCCGGCGGAATGGAAACAGGTCGGCGAGATGATCACCGAAGTGCTGAACGGTCTGAAGGCGAACGGCCCCGAAGGCAACGCCGCCGTCGAAGCCGCCGTGAAGAAAAAGGTCGAAGCCCTCTGCGCGAAATTCCCGATCTATCCGAAGGAATAGTTGCAAGTGCAAGGTGGCAGGTTACAAGATATTTAGGCTCAACAAGCGGGTGCAGGAATATATTGAAATTTCCAAAATGCTCTTCAGTTTGATAAAGAAATTATAACGGCTCTTGCAACTTGTAACGATGGACTTGTAACTAAACCATGCGCTGCCCATTTTGCGGACACGAGGAGACTCAAGTCAAGGACTCGCGTCCGAGCGAGGACAACGCGGCCATTCGCCGCCGCCGTTCCTGCCCGGAATGCGGCCAGCGCTTCACGACGTTTGAACGTGTCCAGCTCCGCGAAATGACCGTCGTGAAGGCGGGTAACCGCCGCCAGCCCTTCGACCGCGACAAGATCATCCGCTCGATGCAGGTCGCTCTGCGCAAGCGCCCCGTGGACATTGCCGACATCGAACGCGCCGCCGACGGCATCGTGCGCTATCTGGAATCCCAGGGCGAAACCGAAGTCACCTCTGGCGCGATCGGCGAGGAAGTGATGAAGGCCCTCATCGGCCTCGACGTGGTGGGGTATATCCGCTTCGCCTCCGTGTACAAAGATTTCCGCCAGCCCGAAGACTTCCACGCCTTCCTAAACGAATTCAAAAATCTCGAAATTAAGCCCGGGCGGGCCTCCAAAAAGGTCTCCTGATCATGGCCGCCGAAGAACGCCTGATGCAGGCCGCGCTGCGAATGGCGGACCGGGGCTTGGGGCGCGTCTGGCCTAACCCGGCCGTCGGCTGCATCATCGTACAAGGTAACCGTATGATCGCCCGCGCCCGCACCGCCGACGGTGGCCGCCCCCACGCCGAAACCATCGCTCTGGAACAGGCGGGGGCGCAGGCCGAAGGCTCTACGGTTTACGTGACCCTCGAACCCTGCGCCCATCATGGAGAGACCGCCCCCTGCGTGGATGCCCTGATCGCCGCGAAAGTCGCAAGGGTCGTCATCGGCGCGATCGACCCTGACCCCCGCACGGCGGGCAAGGGCATAGAGGCTCTCAAGGCCGCCGGGATCGAGGTTTGCATAGGCGTGCTGGAAAAAGACTGCAAAGCACTGAACGCGGGTTTCTTCACTCGCATCGCCGAAAACCGCCCCTATATCTGCCTCAAGGCCGCCTGCACGAAAGAGGGTTACATGACCCCGCCCGAGGGCCGCTGGATCACCGGGCCGCAAGCCCTCAACCTCGTGCACCTGCAACGCCGGAAATTCGATGCGATCCTGATCGGAATTGGCACCGCGATGGCCGATAATCCGATGCTAACCACGCGCCTTCCGGGCTTCCACCATTCCCCCGTACGGATCGTTCTGGACAGCCATCTGCGCCTGCCCGCCGATGCGAACCTCTGCAAAACCGCTGGAATTATCCCCCTCTGGATTCTCTATGCGAACGACCCGAACAACCGGGCGGGGGAGTTGGAGTCCGTTGGCGCGAAGCTCTTTAAAATCCCCTCCCGCGATCTCGCCGCCGCCATGCGCTGCCTCGCGGAGCAGGGTATCACCCGCCTGCTGGTCGAGGGTGGCCCGGCCATCCACACGGCCTTCATGGAGGCAGGCCTCTGCGATGAAATAACCGTCTATAGATCGTCGGAAATAATCAGCGGCAGGGGCGAAGCGGTCTTTTCACCCGAAAAAATCAAAAAATTCGCGGATCGGAAGGGCTTAACCCCCTCAAAAACCCGCCTGATCGAGCAAGATTCTCTGGAAATCTACCGCCGTAAGGTCTAGTCTCCGGCCATGTTTACCGGGATCGTGCAGGACAGAGGATGGGTGCGCGGCGTTGACAAAACGCGCGGCGACCTGCGTCTTGAAATTGAAACATCGCTCGACCTCGCGCCCGTCCCGCTCGGCGCGTCGATTTGCTGCTCGGGCTGCTGCCTCACGGTGGTTGAAAAAACAAAAGACAGCTTCTTCGTCGATGTCTCCGCCGAAACCCTCTCCAAAACTGCGCTGGGCGAATGGAAAGAGGGCACGCACGTTAATCTCGAACCCTCCCTCAAGCTCGGCGACGAACTCGGCGGCCATTTCGTCTTCGGCCATGTTGATGCGGTCGTAAAACTTCTGGAAAGCACACCCGAGGGCGGCTCGCACCGCCTGACGATCGAGCTGCCCGACGCGCTGGCCCGTTACGTCGCGCCCAAGGGCTCCGTATCCCTCGACGGCGTGTCCCTCACGGTGAACGAGGTGGGCGCGAACAGCTTCGGCGTCAACATCATCCCCCACACATGGGAAAAGACGACTCTGGGCGTTAAAAAGCCGGGCGAGGCATTCAACATGGAAATCGACATGCTGGCCCGTTATGTCGCCCGCGCTCTGGAGATCGGCAAATGAGCGAACTCCCAGCCCTCTCTTCCATCCACGAAATTCTGGAAGACGTCCGCAAGGGCAAGCCCGTGATTATCGTAGACGACGAGGACCGCGAGAATGAGGGCGATCTGGTGATCGCCGCCTCGATGGCCTCGCCCGAAAACATCAACTTCATGGCCCGCGAGGGGCGCGGCCTGATCTGCCTCCCGATGGAGGAAGCGATAGTGGACCGCCTCGGCCTTCAACTGATGGGCCGGGGAAACAATTCCCGCCACACCACCGCTTTCACCGTCTCCATCGAGGCAAAGGAAGGCGTGACGACGGGCATTTCCGCCGCTGACCGCTCTAAAACCATCCTGACTGCCATCGATCCGCAAAGCGGCCCGAACGACATCGCAACTCCCGGCCACGTCTTTCCATTGGTGGCAAGAGAGGGCGGCGTTCTGGTTCGCGCCGGCCACACCGAGGCCGCCGTCGATCTGGCGCGTCTCGCTGGTCTGTCCGCCGCCGGAGTAATCTGCGAGATTATGAACGACGACGGCACGATGGCGCGCCTGCCCGATCTCGTCGCCTTCGCGCAAAAACATAATCTGCGCATCGGCACCATCGCCGACCTCATCGCCCACCGCCGCCGCAGCGAAAGCCTCGTCAAACGCATTCATGAGGGAACGCTGGAGAGCCGTTTCGGCGGCGCGTTCAAACTGATCGTCTACGCCAACACCCTTGAATACGCTGAGCATATCGCGCTGGTGAAGGGCGATATCGCCGGAAATACCGACCCTGTGCCCGTGCGTATGCACGCAGTGGACATCATGGGGGATATTCTGGGCGCGGGCGTGGAATCGATCCTGCAAAAATCTATGGAACAAATCGGGCGCGAGGGCAGGGGCGTCGTCGTCCTGATCCGCGAGCCGAACCCTCAAAGCCTCTCCGAACGCCTCGTGCAGCCGAAGACACCCGCACAGAAGGAAAAAGCTCTGCGCGACTACGGCATCGGGGCGCAAATTCTGCTCGATCTGGGCGTACGCGACATGATCCTGCTTTCAAACAGCCGGAAACATGTTATAGGTCTGGAAGGTTACGGGCTGCACATCGTCGGGCACAGGCCCGTAAGCTGAACACACGGGGAAAACACCATGCCGCATTACATGATCGTCGAGGCGCGTTATTATGAGGATATCTCCGATCTTCTCCTAAAGGGCGCGATCGCAGCGCTGGAGGAAAAACGCAACACCTACGAGGTGTTTCAGGTTCCCGGCGCGCTCGAAATTCCGCTGGCGGTCCGCTTGGGCATGCTCCGCCCCGAGGGGCGCGGCACAAAGGGCCGCCGCTTCGACGGCTTCATCGCCCTCGGCTGCGTTCTGCGCGGCGAAACCACGCATTACGACATCGTCAGCAACGAAAGTGCGCGCGGCCTCTCCAAACTGGCGCTCAAACACGAAATGCCGATCGGCAACGGCATCTTGACCTGCGAGACGAAAGAACAAGCCCTCGAACGCGCCGACCCGCAAAAGCTCAATAAGGGCGGCGAGGCGGCACGGGCCGCCATGGCTCTGTTCGAACTCAAAACTGTTCTAGGGGTCCGCTGAGATGGCCAAGCCGAACGTGCCCGAAGCCGTGAAGAAGAATTCCGGCAACAAAAAGAAAATGTCCGCCCGCCTGATGGCCGTGCAAGCTGTCTATGAGGCGGGCCACAACGGCGAACCCTTTGAACAGGTCCTGCGTGACTATATCGACAACCGCACGGGTATGGAAATCGGCGACGTCAAGATCGAGGAACCCGACCGCGAACTCTTCCTCAGCACGGCCCGCACGGTCCAGAGCCGGCGTGAGGAGATCGCCCATATACTCGAAGCCAACACCCCCTCCAAAAACCCAGACCCCGAGCAGCCGCGCAAGGAGATCGAGCCTCTGCTCAAGGCGATCCTTTTATGCGGGATAGCCGAGATCCTCCAACACACCGATATTGACGCCCCCCTGATAATCAACGACTATATTGAGGTCACGCGCGCCTTCTACGATAAGGGCGAAGTCTCCCTCGTAAACGGCGTTCTGGACACCGTGGCCGGAATCCTCCGGCCCTAACCTTAATTCCTGATTTCTGCCATCCCGGCAAACCATTCAAAACTATGAAATATTTGCGGTTTCCGGCCGCTCCTAAGCCCCCGTTAACCCTTAATGGCTACAATTAAGGGTAAAGGCAAAGCTTCAAGGATAACAAAAAGTGCGTAAAATACTGATATTGCTGGTGGTCTTGCTCGTCCTCGGCGGCGGGGGCGGCGGCGCGTACTATGTCTTTGTTATGCAGCCCGCGCAGGCGGCGGCCCTTAAAGACGGCGACACGGCCCACGGCGAAGCCAAGGAAGGTGAAGAGGCCGAACATGCCGAGGGGGGCGGTGACGCCCACGGTGAAAAGGGCAAAAGCGAATTCATCGAACTCGATCCCCTGATCCTTCCGATCCTGGATAATAGCGGCGTCAATCAGGTCGTAAGCCTCGTCATCGCAATAGAGGTCCCCGGCCCGTCGGCCAAGGACAAGGTAAAATCCATGTCCCCTAAGCTCAAGGACGCCTATATTCAGGACATGTACGGCATGCTGAACGAGCATGCCGCGATGAAGGGCGGGGTGGTGCAGGTGGCCGTTATCAAAGAGCGCCTGAACGTCATCACCAAAGACATAATGGGCAAGGACACGGTCAAGGAAGTCTTGCTCCAGGTCGTTCAGCAGCGCCCGATCTGAAAAATTTCCGTTAAATTGAAAAATTACTTCTTAGCAGGCGGATTAAACCGCCCGAGGTTGCCCAGCAATTGCTGCGAAAAGGTCAGATCGTTTCCGTGCGTGGGCGTCTTGTTGCGCGCGATCGGAATATCCTCCCGCCCGTTTTCGATATCTTGTATGTCGTCGACCACACCTTCACCGTTAAACACAACGGCCACGATGCGTTCATCGACGACTTTAGGGTCGAGAATTCCGCGCTTTTCAGTATCCTGCCCGATATAATACCAAACGTTCGGGTTAAACGTGGAGACGGTCGTAGGGGACCCCATGACCCGCAGAACGTCAGACCGCGTACTTTCCCCGGCCGTGATCGCCTGCATTTGATGATTCTCGATCATGTTCCCGCGCTTGGCCTTCACCGGCGAACAGGCGGCCAGAGCCACCATGACAACACAAGAGAACCGCAGGAAATTTACGGATGCATACATATAAAGCCCGATTGCGACATTTGATTTTGATATCTATAGTGACACCTGTTTAGTAAAACTTGGCGCAAAAATCAATGTTCGGTTTCTTTCGAAAGGGAATTTCCCGTTACAACAGGACGGACCTTCTCGCGGCGCAAGACCTTTACCGCGCGGCCATAGCCCAGTCCCGGCAGGAAATTTTTTTCCTGAAATACGGCGTGCCCGACACGGTGGACGGGCGTTTCGACATTCTGGTACTCCATCTGTACATGGTGTTTTTCCGCCTTCGCCCCCATCCGCGCTATAAAGATATCTCACAGTGCATCTTCGACATGGCTTTCAAGAATATGGACAAAAGCCTGCGTGAGGCCGGGGTAGGGGATGTTGGCGTCCCCAAATATATGAAAAAGATGATGCAGGCCTTTAATGGCCGGATGCACGCCTATAAGGAAGCCGCGGAATATGTAAAAGAAGACCCCAACGTCCCCTTGGGTCCCGGCCACCCTTTATTCGACGCTCTGCGGAGGAATTTGTACGGAACCGTTGAAAAACCGCAGGACTCTGTGATAGTCAGCATGGTGAAATATGTACGCTTTACCATGCTGTACCTCTATGAACAAAATCTGGATGAGGTCGCGCTGGGGAATTTAAAGTTCATACCGCCCGGAGAAATCGTCGACGAAAAGAAGGCGCCGTAGCCTTGATTAGGATTGAGAGATGAAAAAACGAGGCAACGAAAATAATGTCCTGGAATCGGAATGGTCATATCTTTTCGATACCGAAGCCCTGGGCCGTGAACCCGCAACGCTGAAAATCGCCCCGGACGAGAGCCAGACACGAACAATCGTAAAACGTTTGGGTATCGATGGGCTTGAGGGGGTGGAGGCCCGCATAACCTTGCGCCGGAACAACGGCAACATGGTCATTCATGTGCAGGGGATAATAACCGCCAAAGCCTTCCAGAAATGCATAATCACGCTCGCGCCGCTGGAAATCGATATAGAGGCCCCCTTCGAGGCGTGGTACGCCGACTCCTCGCAAACGCTCTCTTTCACAAAAGCCAAACGCGAACGGGACATCGAAAAGGATAATATCGAGCAACCCATCCTCGACGAGGCCGAGGATCCAGAGCCCGTGGTGGATGGCCGGATTGATCTGGGCGAACTCGTGGTTCAGCATCTCTCGCTGAATATCGACCCGTACCCGCGCGCCATCGGCGCGTCTTATGCGCTCGGCGATGACGATGTGACCGTCGCCCACAAAACCGGGGAGGCGTATCACAACCCGTTCGAGGCCTTGAAAAACTGGCGCGACAAGGAAGGTAAAAGCTGATCGGCCCACCCTAGATCAAGCCAAGCGCCGAAAGCCCGCAGTAAAACCCGAACAATATGGCCGTCTCGGCGACCACCAGTAAAGCCGGACCGTAACCGAGCGAAACCACTTCTTTCATCGAGGTTTTAAGCCCCACCGCCGCAATCGCCATCACCAGCATCCATTTACTCAGAACCTCCAGACCGTGCGGAATTTGCCCCGGCAGGGCGCCCAGTGAATTCAGAGCGGCCAGAAGAATAAAACCCAGAAGGAAAGGCGGCACGAACGGAAAGCGAAGCGTCTGGCCCGGACGCGCATTTTTATAAACCCATGCTAAGCCGAGCAGGATCGGCAACAACATGAAGACCCGGATCAGCTTGATCAGAACGGCGGCGTTCCCCGCCTCGGGTGAGATGCTGTACCCGGCCCCCACGACTTGTGAAACGTCATGAATGGTGCCCCCGATGATGATCCCGGAATGATAGGAATCAAACCCCAGAACGCCCAGAATAACCGGATACCCGATCATCGCGGCGGTGCCCATGGCCGTCACCCCGATGACGGCGGTCAGGGTTTGCCGTTCCAGCTTTTTCGACGGTGGCAAGAGCGAGGAAATCGCGAGCGCCGCCGAAGCCCCGCAAATGGCCGTAGCCCCGCCGATGAGCAGTCCCTGTTCCCGGTCCAGCCCGAACAGCCGCCCCAGAACCGGCCCGGCCATCAGAATAAACAGCGTAATCGCCGAAATCCCCGCCAGAACAGGCAGGCCGAGCGCTGTGAATTGCGAAAGCGCGATCCGCGCCCCGATCAGCGCCACCCCGATCTTGAGGATATTCTGCGAGGTGAACTGTATACCCCGCCGCGTCTTCGGGTCCTCGAACAAAAAATGAAAGGCCATGCCCAGCAGAAGGCACATCAGCATGACGGGCGTGGAGTAATGCTCCGAAATCAGCATGGCCGCGAGCGTCACCAGCCCGCAAACCATAATGCCCGGCGCGATGGCCTTTAAAAGCGCCCCCAATCGCTCGTGCTCCGGCCCCGGCGGCTCCGGCACCCCCTCAAGGGAATCCATAAACCTGTACTTGCTAAGTGGATCGCTGGTATTCATAATCGGATCAAGGCCTTAAATATTTCGGGAAAGGGGGCTGCGCGGGCGAAATGCCCGGCGCAAACTGGCCCTTCTTTACGCCTGAATCGGCATTTTATCCAGAAATATTCCTTGCAAGCCCCGCGCTTTTTGTTTAGAAACCACACTCTACAAAGTTAAGGATCAGGACTATGGCTGTACCAAAGAGAAAAACATCGCCCTCCAAGCGCAATATGCGCCGTTCCCACCATGCCCTGAAGACGGAAAACTGGGTCGAGGACGCGAACACGGGCGAACCCGTGCGCCGCCACCACATCGACCTGAAAACCGGAACCTACCGGGGCCGTCAGGTGATTGAGGAGAAGAGCTGATCGAAAGATCGGCCTTTCAGGACTTTTACGAATGAGGCAGAGAACGCTCTTGCCTCATTTGTCGTCTTGTTATAATCCATCCTTGAAGTGTTGGGTCCACGCGCATCTGAAAGGGACAATCCTTGTCCGCCACGCCATCAACGGGAAATATCGTCATAGCCATCGACGCGATGGGCGGCGATCACGGGCCGGCTGAAATCGTGCCGGCGCTCGCATCGGTCTTGGCCCAAAGGCCGGACGTGCGCTTTCTGGTCTTCGGACATAAGGATGAGATTGCCGGTCCGCTCGCGCGCCACCCGGCGCTGGTAAGCGCTGTGACGGTCATTCACACCGAAAAAACGATCGAGAGCGACGAAAAACCCTCCGCCGCCCTCCGCGCCAGCAAGGGCACCAGCATGCGCATGGCACTGGAGGCTGTGGAGGAAGGGCAGGCCATGGCCGCCGTCTCCGCCGGAAATACCGGGGCGCTGATGGCGCTCGCCCGAATCGTATACAAAACCCTGCCGGGCATCCACCGCCCCGCCATCGCTTCCGTCATGCCGGGCATCAAGGGCGAGACGATCATGCTCGACCTCGGCGCGAACGTGCTGGTCGATGCCGAAACGCTGGTCCAGTTCGCGGTTCTCGGCGCGGCCTTCGCCCAGAAACAAAAAAAGATCCAGACGCCCACCGTCGGCCTGCTCAATGTCGGCTCCGAGGAGATCAAGGGCCCCGAACATATCCGCGCCGCCGCCGAAATCCTCAAACGTATCGAGTTTCCAGGAACCTATTACGGCTTCGTCGAGGGCGACGACATCATGAAGGGCACGGTGGACGTGATCGTCGCTGACGGCTATGCGGGCAACATCGCCCTCAAGACCGCCGAGGGCGTCGGCCAGCTGGTTAAACACTACTTCACCGAATCCTTCAATTCGCCGCTCGCCAAGGTCGGCGCGCTGATCGCCTACGGCTCCCTGAAAAAATTCAAACGCCGCATGGACCCGCGCCTCTATAACGGCGGCGTCTTCCTCGGCCTCAACGGCCTGTGCGTCAAAAGCCATGGCGGCGCGGACGCGCTGGCCTTCTCTCAGGCCGTGCTTCTGGCCGTTCGTCTGGCCAGATACGGATACATACAACAGGTGATCGAAGACATTAACAACGTCGTCCGGCAGGAGACCTTCCTGAACCCGGAGTCGTCGGAATAGGCGGGAAAGAGTAAACGCATGTCGATCAAATCTGTTATACGCGCGACCGGAAGCTATCTGCCCGAACGGATCATGACCAACGCCGACCTCGAAAAGCTCGTCGAGACCACCGACGAATGGATTGTCCAAAGATCGGGCATCCGCGAACGCCGCATCGCCGCGCCGGAGGAAAAAACCTCCGACCTCGCCGTAAGGGCCGCGCAGGCGGCTTTGCAACGCGCCGGATTGAAGCCGCAGGACATCGACGGAATCATCGTCGCCACCACCACGCCCGACCAGACCTTCCCCTCCGTGGCCGTCAGCGTCCAGAAGGCGCTGGACATTCCCGTCTGCACCGCCTTCGACATTCAGGCCGTATGCAGCGGCTTTGTCTACGCGCTCAGCGTCGCCGATAATTTCATCAAGGCCGGACAGCTCAAACGCATCCTAGTGATCGGCGCCGAGAAAATGAGCGCCCTCCTGAACTGGGAGGACCGCACGACCTGCGTCCTGTTCGGCGACGGGGCGGGCGCGGTGATTCTGGAGGCGCAGGACGGCGCAGGGAATCGCGGCATCATCTCCAGCCATCTTTATGCCGACGGACGGTTGAAGGACATTCTCTACACCGACGGCGGCCCGTCCACCACCGGGCAGAGCGGCCACATCGTCATGCACGGGCGCGAAGTCTTCAAGTACGCCGTGAACCTGATGGCAGAAGTCGTTGAGGAAGCCCTTCAAAGCAACGGCATGACCGCCGCCGATATCGACTGGCTCGTCCCGCATCAGGCCAATAGCCGCATCATCGAAGCCACCGCCAAAAAGCTCAATCTACCCATGGAAAAGGTCGTCGTGACCGTGGAACGCCACGGCAACACTTCGGCGGCCTCCATCCCGCTCGCCTTCGACGAGGCCGTGCGCGATGGCCGCATAAAGCCCGGCCAGACCGTGCTGTTTGAGGCCATGGGCGGCGGGCTGACCTGGGCCTCGGCGCTGGTCCGGCTCTAATTCCCATAAAAATCCGTAACGAAAGCGCCTCTTTTGTGCGCTGCAAAAACGCGCGGAAAGCCCGGTTTTACGAAAAAAACTAAGCAAGACGGCTTTACCTATTGAATTGAATCATTTTTTTGTGGTTATCCTAAAGCGTAAGATTGACGCTCCGAGCAGGGCGCGATAGTCTTGAACCTAAAGATGACAAGGAGAAGTTTATGAGTGCGCGCACGATAACAAGGGCGGATCTGGCCGAAGCCGTATACCAGCAGGTTGGGTTATCCCGCAATGAATCTGCGGATTTGGTCGAGGTTCTTCTGAACGAGATTTCAAATACCCTGATAGCGGGCGACAACGTAAAGATTTCTTCTTTCGGCAGCTTCACGATTCGCGAAAAGGGCGAACGCGTGGGCCGCAACCCCAAGACGGGCGTAGAGGTTCCGATCTCCCCGCGCAAGGTTCTGGTCTTCCGCGCGTCTCACGTCCTCAAAGACAAGATTAACGTGGGCGTGTAAGCACCGATTCGGGTTGTAATAATTTAACCAAATACAAGAGTGACAAAGCCAATGACCGCCGCCACGACCAAAAACACCGGACAACCCGTTGAGGACCGCAAGGACGCCGACGCGGCGGAACAGGCCGCCCTACTTCAGGCCGAACGCGCGCGCGATCAGGCCGAACAGGCGACCCGCAAGACGCAGGCCTCCAGAGGCGGCGCGGCGGCCAGCAAGGCAACGGGCGCGTTCCGCACGATCAGCGAAGTGGCCGACGAACTGGGCGTGCAGCAGCACGTGCTGCGTTTCTGGGAAACCAAATTCTCACAGGTCCGCCCGCTCAAGCGCGGCGGTGGCCGTCGTTATTACCGCCCCGAGGACGTGGACCTGCTCAAGCGCATCCACCACCTCCTGTACGTTGAGGGCTACACCATCAAGGGCGTGCAGAAGCTGCTCAAGGATGTCGGCAAGAATCAGGTCCTGAAAGGCGCCGGCACGTCGCAGGCGCTGCTCCAGAACCCCGTGCCAGACACGCCGCAGGAGAACGAGCGCAAGCCCGCCCCCGTCGTGACCGCGCAGGTCGCGCAGCAGGCCCGCGCTCCGCAACTGCCCGCCGAACCCGCGAATCCGCGCCTGACCGACCGTCAGAGAACGATCCTTGAGACGATGCTTGAGGAATTGCGGGAGCTGCGCAGCCTCATCAAACCCAAAAAACAATAAAATCGCTGCCAGTTTGGGTTTTTATGGCGTTTTGCCATTTGATTCTGCTATTGAAATACGTTACTAAGCTAGGATTGTTTTTCAGGCATCGGAACGTGGCGCAGCCTGGTAGCGCACTTGCATGGGGTGCAAGGGGTCGCAGGTTCAAATCCTGTCGTTCCGACCATTTTACTTCTAAGTTAATCAATAACTTAGGGTCTGTATCGCAAAGCCATTAAAATTAGAAACACGGCCTGTCCACACTCTATCCACAGTGGAGAGACAGATGGCGACTATACGGAAACTGAAAAGCAGTAAATTTGAGGTCCAGATACGGCGTAAGGGTTTTTCACCTATAGGCCGATCTTTTCTAAAAAGAAGCGATGCCGAGCAATGGGCAAGGCATATGGAAACCAAGCTAGACAGAGGCGATTTACCAACGCCTGTTAAGGTTCTGGATAGCTATAAACTTAAGGACATACTGGAACGCTACCGGGACGAGATAACCGTCAGGAAGCGCAGTATGGAGACAGAGGCATATATCCTGAATGCCTTTATTCGTAACCCTATAGCTAAACTGACGCTAGCCCAGCTTAAGGCCTCTCATTTTGTTACCTATCGTGAGAAACGGCTAAAGCAGGTCAAGCCGGGTACGGTCAATCGTGAACTCAGCATTATAAAACACGCCTTGGATATAGCGGAACGGGAGTGGGATATACCGATCCGTCAAAACCCATTGCTCAAGATAAAAAAGCTTAAAGTGAGTAATGCACGATCCCGGAGATTGAGTGAGGAGGAATATCATTCGCTCATGCAAGCTGTAGAAGAAACCCGAAACAATCTTATAAAACCTCTTATGAACTTTGCGATTGAAACGGGTATGAGGCGAGGGGAGATTACACGTCTTCAATGGGTTGAAATTGATTACGAAGCACGAACGCTCTTTATACCGATTACAAAGAACGGCCATAGCAGGACTATCCCTCTGACAGGCAAAGCCTTGGAAATTCTAAAGGAACTCGAAGGCAACCGTAGGGATAGACCTTTTCCCATGAGTGATAACGCTGCAAAGCTTGCATGGCAAAGGCTATTAAAGCGGTCAGGTATTAAGGATTTGCATTTTCATGATTTCCGGCATGAAGCGATTAGCCGCTTTTTTGAACGTGGCCTTTCTGTGCCGGAAGTAGCCCTTATCTCAGGCCACAGGGATTTCCGTATGCTGTTTCGCTACACCCACTTAAAGGCTGAGGATGTGGCTCAAAAATTAATGTAGTCCGTATTAGAGGAATAGTTACAGATTGACGGTTTCCAGCCCGGTCTTTACTTTGGCTGGCAGAGCTTCAATAGAAGCTTTGGGGCTAGTTACCCCTCACATGCGGCTCAACAGCACGGGCCGTTAAATGGTGCTGCTTTTTCGACCTCTGGTCGGGAAGGCGGCTAAATACAATAGCGCAAGCGAATAGGCTGCGCCGTTCATGTGACGGTAACTACTTCCCGGCTTCCAGAGACAACTCGTTGCCGTACGAGGCCGCCGTGTCGATCAGCCGGTAGCCGGTCTGGATCGCATC
>JAANMX010003486.1_pt1 | contig 13735 bp, 11 predicted proteins | sample 7279681 | NCBI WGS metagenome assembly JAANMX01 (sample SAMN14094542, study PRJNA606508) | bioreactor metagenome | isolation source: A lab-scale SPAN reactor treating ammonium-rich wastewater day 351 | place: Ireland: Galway | collected 2018-01-01
CAGTATCTTTGCAAAAAGTAACAGCAATTTTTATTTTGGATATCACGATAATCGCTGGCGGTGACAGAAATTAAAAAATATGTAAAATGGAGTTAAATTTAATCATTGACATTCTCACAGAACTCGATAATTATCAGAAAGCTAATCCAAATGCCAATGCAGGTTTGGATGATTTCCGGCTTTATCTGAATCAGAAGGCCTATGAAAATGAGAACCCCAGAAATTTAACAGAGAAATTTGATCTTGATGTTTACGATCTCGAAAATGAAATCGCAAAACAGGTCATTATGCTCGGCAGATATTCCAAACAGCTGATCCGTAAATCTCTGGAAAACCATCCGGATTTGGTGAACGAGGATTTCACTTACCTTTTCAGAATGATGGATTATGACAGTCTTACGAAAATGCAGCTGATTGAAAAAAACGCGCATGAAAAACAAACCGGAATCGAAATCATCAAGCGTTTGGTAAAAAACGGTCTGCTGGCCGAAAGTCCCGATGAACACGATAGAAGAAGTACGAGGATCGCAGTGACGAAAAAAGGGAAAAAGGTCTTTTTAGAATCCATGCAGGATATCACCGTTGTGTCAAAAATCATGTGTGGACAGCTGAATACCAAAGAAAAAGAATCTCTGCTGAGTTCGCTAAAAAAACTTAACACGTTCCATCATACCGTTTACTCAAATTTTAAAAACGAAAATACTTCGGAAATCCTGAAATTAATTTAAAATGTCGGAGAAACTATCCGTTTTCTGGTTCAGAAGAGATTTAAGATTATCTGATAATCACGGACTGTATCAAGCATTAGTTTCCGGAAACAAAGTCTTACCCATTTTTATTTTCGATACCGAAATCCTTTCCCAACTCGAAAGTAAAGAAGACCGTAGAGTTGATTTTATTTTTCAGGTATTGAATGACATCAATAATGAACTGGAAAAAACCGGAAAAGCAATTCAGATTTTTCATGGTAAGCCGTTAGAAATATTTCAGAAGCTTTCTGAAAATTATGCTATCAAAGAAGTTTTCTGCAACGAAGATTACGAACCTTCTGCGATTAAAAGAGATTTGGCAGTAGCTGATTTTTTAACTTCTAAAAAAATCGAATTTCGTTCGTTCAAAGATCAGGTTCATTTTCACAAAAATGAAATACTGAAATCTGATAAAACGCCGTACACCGTTTACACACCGTACTCCAAACAGTGGCTTTTGAAATATGATGCTGAGCAAACAGAAAGTTATCAGTCTGAGCAGTATATCCATCATTTCGAGAATGTTGAAAGACAGGAATTTTCATTGGAAGACATTGGGTTCCGTTCCACAGAACTAGAATTTAAAAGTCCAAATATCAACGAGGAGATTTTAAAACATTATCACAAAACCCGGAATTTTCCGGCAACCAAAACCTCAGAAATGAGTGTTCACCTGCGTTTCGGTACGATCAGTGTTCGGAGACTTGCGCAAACATCGGCCTCACTCAACCAAACCTATCTGAAAGAATTGATTTGGCGGGAGTTCTTCATGCAGATTCTGTATCATTTTCCTAAAGTTGTACAGCAATCTTTCAAAGCTAAATACGACAGAATTTCATGGCTTAATGATCCTGAAAGTTTAAAGAAATGGCAGACCGGCAAAACTGGTTATCCCCTTGTTGATGCGGGAATGCGCGAACTGAACGAAACCGGTTTGATGCACAACCGCGTGAGAATGGTTTGTGCAAGCTTTCTTACCAAACATTTACTTATTGACTGGCGTATTGGCGAAGTGTATTTCGCGGAAAAGCTGCTTGATTATGATTTGTCGGCCAACAACGGAAACTGGCAGTGGAGCGCGGGTTCCGGTTGCGACGCGGCGCCATATTTCAGGGTTTTTAATCCCGAAGAGCAGCAGAAAAAGTTTGATACCAATTTTGTGTACATTAAAAAATGGGTGAAAGAATTCGGAACTTCAGCTTATCCGAAACCGATGATTGAGCATAAATTTGCACGGGAAAGAGCTTTGGAAACCTATAAAAAAGGACTGCAGGAATTACTGTAAGATATTCAAACTTTTGGGGAGCACTTTTACTTTTACCGGCGATTCTATTTTGTTGAATTCCCCGTCCAGATGCCAGTTTTTCGTATCCACTTCAAAATCAATTTCAGAAACCGGAAGATAAGTAACGTACTGATCGTCTTTCAGTCTTTTGGTAAACATTCTAAACGCGAAAAAAGGCGAGTAGGTTAATGGGAATTTCTTTACCAAAACCAAATCTACCAAACCGTCGCTTTTGCTTGCTTTAGGAGCAATGTAAGCGTTATTGCCGAACTGCCGCGTGTTGGCGATGTTCAGCATTAAATAGCGGCCGCTGTATTTCTTAAAGCTTTCGGTGAGAAATTTAATCTGCACCGGTTTATAATTGAAAAAAGTTTTGATCGAAACTTTAATATAATTTTTGAAACCTCTGTCGGTTTTTTCAAATTCCTTCACCACTTTCCCGTCAAAACCTGTCCCGGATACGTTGATCGAAAGTCTTCCGTTCACCGTGAAAGTATCGATTTTTTTCACCTTCCTGGCTTTAATTTTGGCTAAAAGTTCGTCGATGTTTTTTGAAAATTTGGTTTCATTTGAAAATCCGTTTCCAGATCCGGCCGGAAAAATGGCAAGAATTTTTTCTGTATTGATGAGCTTTTGCGCCACGGTCGAAATAGTGCCGTCTCCACCCACGGCCACAAAAATATCGGTGGTTGCATAGTGTTCCTCTATAAAGTTAAAAGTTCCCTGAATCGACTCTGAAATATAAAACAGAGGATTGTTTACCTCTTTTTTCAAGGCTCGCAAAAACGGATGATAATCTTTTTTAGCCGAAAAAGGATTGATGATAAAGGCAACATTTTCCATACAGACAGAGCAGAAGAAGACTGCAGATTTAATTATTTTAAATTCAGTTTTGTTCTGAAATCCTGAGTGAGAAAAGGTTTAATTTCGGTGTAAGGAATTTTAATCATCACCGGACCTGCCGCATAGGCTGCAATTTCGTACTGGTTGTAAAGAAAATAAAGATTGTCCCGATCAAAATAAAAATTATCGTTTAACGGAATTTCCTTTACCAATAGCATTTGTGCCTGACCTCTTTCCAGATCGTTTTTCAGGAACTGATCCATGAGAATCCTGCTCCATATTTTTGCGTCACGCACTTTTAGAATATCTGCAAGGGTTACCTGCTTATTTGTTTTTACATCGTAAACCCTGTATAATTCATTATAATAACCGTGGGCCCCACCCGTGTATCCATCAGCTTTATATTGAACCGTCATGTAATCGTTGAGTTGTGAAAACATTTTCATAAAAGAATTCTGTTCCCAGGTTTGTGGAAAATCCGGCGCCCAGTCTTCCAGAGATTTCTTAACCCCGTCATAATATTCTTTCTTCTGGGTGTTGAGTTCCGTAGCGATATTTTCTCTGGAATATTGATCCAGTTTCATGTTAACCGGTGCGTAAATACTGTCCAGCAGCATTTTATTACTCAGGTTTGGAAACACCAAAACTGTTGATTTAAATCCTGCTGTAAGATTTTCACTTACCTTTAAGGAATCAACAATCTTCACGGAATCTGTCGCTGATAAATCAACTTTTGTAATTTGTTCAGGAGATTGTTCAGGTTTTTCCACCGGAAATTTTTCTGCTTTTTTACAGCTGATTACAGATAAAATGATTAAAAACAGAACAGCGGAAATATTTTTCATCCTCAAAATTAATTATTTTAAAACAAAAAACTGTCCAAAATTGAACAGTTTTTTTGTCTTATCTATGTTATTGTTAATTAAACATCGATATTTGCGTAAACCGCATTTTTTTCGATAAACTCTCTTCGTGGCGGTACTTCGTCGCCCATCAGCATGGAGAATACATTATCCGCATCGGCAAGACTTTCGATGGTAACCTGTTTCAGAATTCTGTTTTCAGGATTTAACGTAGTTTCCCAAAGCTGCTCAGGGTTCATTTCCCCAAGACCTTTGTAACGCTGTACTTCAACGCCTTTGCCGTCCGGAGCCATTTCTAAAGTGAATTCCTCACGTTCTTTCTCGTTGTAGGCATAAATCTTTTTATTTCCTTTTTTCAGAAGATAAAGAGGCGGCTGCGCGATGTAGATATAGCCGTTTTCTATAAGTTCCTTCATATAACGAAAGAAGAAAGTCAGAATTAAAGTGGAAATGTGCGAACCATCGATATCTGCATCGGTCATGATCACTACTTTGTGATAACGCAGTTTCGCGATATTCAGTGCTTTGCTGTCTTCTTCGGTACCTACTGACACGCCCAGTGCGGTATATATATTTTTGATTTCTTCGTTATCATAAACTTTATGAAGCATCGATTTCTCTACGTTCAGAATTTTACCTCTTAACGGAAGAATCGCCTGGAAATGACGGTCACGACCTTGTTTTGCAGTTCCCCCTGCGGAATCTCCCTCGACGAGGAAAAGTTCTGAAATTGCGGGATCTTTGGATGAGCAGTCGGAAAGTTTTCCCGGAAGTCCGCTTCCGCCCATCGGCGATTTTCTTTGAACAAGTTCTCTTGCTTTTTTTGCAGCCTGTCTTGCTTTTGCAGCCAAAACTACTTTCTGAACGATGATTTTGGCTTCGTTAGGGTTTTCTTCTAAGAAGTTCGTCAGCATTTCGCCCACGATTTTATCAACCGCACCCGAAACTTCTGAGTTACCCAATTTTGTTTTGGTTTGCCCTTCAAACTGGGGTTCCATCACTTTTACAGAAATCACCGCGGTTAATCCTTCGCGGAAATCATCGCCTGTAACTTCTACTTTTTCTTTGGCAGGAATTCCAAGTTCATCAGCAAATTTTTTCAAAGTTCTTGTTAAAGCTCTTCGGAAACCAGCCAAGTGCGTTCCACCTTCATGGGTATTGATGTTGTTCACATAAGAGTGAAGATTTTCGTTGTAAGAAGTGTTGTAACGCATGGCTACTTCTACCGGAATATCATCTTTATCACCTTCCATGAAAATCACGTTGCTCATGATCGATTCGCGGTTTCCGTCAATAAATTCAACAAACTCTTTTAGTCCGCCTTCGGAATGAAAAGTTTCTACATTAAAGGTTCCGTCTTCATTTGGATGTCTTTCATCAGTCAAAGTAATTGTAATTCCTTTGTTCAGAAAAGAAAGTTCTCTCAAGCGGGCTGCAAGGGTGTCGTAATTATACACCAACTCCTGGAAAATGGTGTGATCGGGCTGGAAGAATACTTCGGTTCCTCTTTCGTCAGTAGTGCCGATTTCTTTAACATCAGCTAAAGCTTTACCTTCTGAATACTTCTGCTGGTATACTTTTCCGTTTCTGTTTACGGTAGCGACGAGTGACGTTGAAAGTGCGTTAACACAGGAAACCCCAACCCCGTGAAGTCCACCGGAAACTTTGTAGGAATCCTTATCGAACTTACCACCGGCACCAATTTTGGTCATTACCACTTCTAATGCAGATTTCTGTTCTTTTTCGTGAAAGTCTACCGGAATTCCACGCCCGTTATCTTTCACAGAAATTGATTCTCCTTCGTGAATGGTTACGGCAATTGTGTCGCAGTGTCCTGCCAATGCCTCATCAATGGAGTTGTCAACAACCTCGTAAACCAAATGGTGAAGTCCTCTTAATCCTACATCACCGATATACATGGAGGGTCTCAACCTCACATGTTCCATTCCTTCCAACGCCTGTATACTGCTCGCTGTATATTCTTTTTGACTCATATCTTGTTTTTTACCAACAAAATTGCTGTTGGTTTTATAATAAATTGCACTTAAATGTTCCTGAATTTCTGTCCGTTTCCTTGTTGGAAAAGACCAACAAATATACTGAAATTTATCGGATTATAAAAGTGTGAAAGTGGTTTAAAAGTCAAGAAGTTTTCCACAAAAAAGTCCCCGCAATTACAGGGACTCATTCAATAAAAATATCTTGTTAAAGAAGTTTCATGAGAACTGCTTCCTCAGCTTTTTCAACTTTAATCATTTCGAATTTGGTGAGGTTTTTAGTAGCCTTATCCCACTTTTTACCCGAGAGCTGGCTTCTGTTTTTTACTTCAGCAAGTTCCATGGCTTCTTCCTGAGAATTCAGGATTTCGAGAATCACTTTTTCATCTTCCCCCAGTTCGATTTGCGGAACTGTTTTTTCGGGCTTCATTTGAGGGAAGAACAAAACCTCCTGGATGGACGGATTGTTGGTTAAAAACATAATTAAACGGTCCATTCCGATTCCTAAACCTGATGTTGGCGGCATACCGTACTCCAAAGCGCGCAAAAAGTCGTTGTCGATGAACATCGCCTCGTCGTCACCTCTTTCTGAAAGTGCCATTTGAGATTCGAAACGTTCTCTCTGGTCAATTGGGTCATTTAATTCCGAATAAGCATTCGCAATTTCTTTACCGCAAACCATTAACTCGAATCTTTCGGTTAAACCTTCTTTGCTGCGGTGTTTTTTGGTTAAAGGGGACATCTCAATCGGATAATCGGTGATGAAAGTTGGTTGGATGAAGTTTCCTTCACATTTTTCACCGAAAATTTCGTCGATTAATTTTCCTTTACCCATTGTTTCGTTCACTTCTACACCGATTGATCTTGCGAAATCAAAGAGTTCCTGCTCAGATTTTCCGGTGATATCAAAACCTGTAAATTTCTGAATTGCTTCTGTCATCGAAATTCTAGGGTAGGGCGCTTTCCAGCTGATGGTGTGCTCACCAAAAATAGATTCGGATGTTCCGTTAACTTGCGTCGCGCAGAATTCCAAAAGTTTCTCTGTGAAATCCATCATCCAGTTGTAATCTTTGTATGCGACATAGATTTCCATTGCGGTAAATTCCGGGTTATGGGTTCTGTCCATTCCTTCATTTCTGAAGTTTTTTGAGAATTCATAAACACCATCGAAACCACCAACAATTAATCTTTTCAGATAAAGTTCGTTTGCGATTCTTAAATATAGCGGAATATCTAATGCATTGTGATGCGTGATAAAAGGTTTTGCTGCAGCTCCGCCCGGGATCGACTGTAAAATAGGTGTTTCTACCTCAAAATAGCCTGCTTCATTGAAAAATGTACGCATCGCATTGAACAGTTTTGTTCTTTTTACAAAAACTTCTTTAACGTGAGGATTTACGGTTAAATCTACATAACGCTGTCTGTATCTTAATTCAGGATCATTGAAAGCATCGTGTACGACACCGTTTTCATCTGTCCGTGGTTGTGGAAGCGGTCTTAAAGATTTGGTTAGAATTTTAAAATTCTCAACTTTAACGGTCATTTCACCCACCTGAGTAGTGAAAAGTTCGCCTTCGATGCCGATGATGTCACCAATATCTAAAAGATGTTTATAAACTTCGTTATACAGGGTTTTATCTTCGCCGGTACAGATCTCATCACGGTTAAAATATACCTGAATTCTCCCTTCAGAATCCTGCAGTTCAGCGAAACTTGCCTTTCCCTGGATTCTGCGGCTCATCAGTCTTCCGGCAATCTGTACTTTTTTACCTTCGTTAAATTTTTCTTTAATGGATTTTGTGGTGTCGGTGATTTTATATTCTTCCGCCGGAAAAGCATCGATCCCCATTTTCTGTAGTGTGACTAACTTTTCTCTCCGGATAATTTCCTGTTCTGATAACTGCATGTTTTCTTGCTTTTTAAGAGCGCAAATTTAGTGATTTTTTGATGAATATAAACAAAAAAAACAGCCGTTGCCGACTGCCTTTAATCATTTGGATCTCTGGGTTATTTAACGGAAGTAGAATCAGCAGCTACAGTTGTTGCTGCAGGAGCAGTAACGGTAACTTCTGCTTCCGGTTCTTCGAGCATTCTGTTGCTTTCGGTTGAAGTTTCTTTTTTTGAGCATCCAGCCAATACCAAACCGCCGATGAATGCAAATGCGAATAATTTTTTCATTGTAAATTTAATTTGGGCAAAAATAGAAATTTCAAAAGGAACTGCAAGTTTGTATAAATTTTATCATCCAGCCTTTGGAAGGTTATTCTTAATTATACCGGTTATAAATTGATGATTCTCTAGCATTTTCTCTGGAATTTGAGTAATTTTGCACTATGAAAAAGTACATTACTTACTTTTTGATATGTACTTACCTCTTTTCTTTTTCAGAGGTTAGGCAGATTTTGAAAATGCCTAATCTTATTGAACATTACATTTCCCATAAAATCATCGATAACGCAACTTCGGTTTTTTCGTTTATTAAAATGCACTACCTCGAGGATCACGGCATTGATGGAGATTATCATCAGGATATGAAACTTCCGTTCAAGACACATGATGTTTCGGTTAATGTTTTCAGTTTTGTATTTCCCCCGAAAAAAATAGAATTCAATTTCGAGCATAAACCTCTCGACATTGATGAACAGCAGAATTTTGCCTATTCTGAAAATTTCTTTCCCTCTGTTTTCCAGAAAATCTGGCAGCTGCCTAAAATTTAATTTAAGAATTATCAAAGATAAAATAAGCTCTTGACCATCGGTTTAGGCTTATTTAATACTTACGTAAAAGTGTAATTTTTAAATTAAATCAAAATGAATAACGCACATCTGCATTTGGTTGTTAACCATTTGCCAATCATATTTCCTGTTGTAGGAGTAATTATTTTACTCATAGGGATTATTACAAAATCCGACGTTTCAAAACGTAACGCTTATATCGTATTTGTTCTTGGTGCTGCTGCATCTGTTGCAGCCATGGCTACCGGCGAAGGTGCCGAACACGCCATCGAAAACATCCAGGGAGTTTCCGAAAAACTGATGCACGATCACGAAGAAGCTGCAGAAATTTTCGCAGGAATGTCATATTTCCTTGGAGTTATTTCTCTTCTTGGCCTACTTACAAGTTACCGGAATTTTTCTGTGGATAAGCTGATGCCGGTTACGATAGTAATCGTGGCGGGAGTTTCTCTGTATTTCGCTCAGGAAGCTGGCAGAACCGGTGGGGAAATTCGTCATACCGAAATCCGAAGCGGAGCAGACATTCAAAATGCTGTCGAAAATTCTGGTGAAGGCCAGAATGACTGATGTCATCTTTTAGAAAATAGCTCGTAAAATTTTCTTTTCCGAGCGGTTTTTTCCTTAAATTTAATAGTGGAAGCTATTGATTTGTAATTATTTAACTCAAATTAAAAATGCTAAATAAAATCATAAATTTTTCTATAAAAAATAAGCTGATTATCATCCTGATGACACTCGGCTGGATTATTTACGGAATTATAGAACTTCGGAAACTGCCCATCGATGCGGTACCGGATATTACCGATAACCAGGTACAGCTGATTACTTCTTCGCCAAGTTTGGGCGCACCCGATGTCGAACGCTTTATTACTTTTCCGTTAGAACAGGCGATGAACAATATACAGGGAATCAAGCAGATGCGGAGTTTTTCGCGTTTTGGTCTTTCTGTTGTGACCATCGTTTTCGAGGAAGACGTAGATCTTTATCTCGCAAGGCAGCAGGTTTCCGAACGGTTACAAAATGTTTCCAAAGATATTCCCGTAACGCTTGGAGTTCCAGAAATGGCCCCAATTTCTACTGGTTTAGGCGAAATTTATCAGTATGTAATACGTCCGAAAACCGGTTACGAGCACCGTTACACTGCTATGGAGCTTCGTACCATTCAGGATTGGATTGTAAGACGACAACTCCTGGGTACCGAAGGTGTTGCTGATGTTGCCAGTTTTGGCGGAAACCTGAAGCAGTATGAAGTTGCAGTAAACCCTGCGCAACTTAAAGCGATGGGAGTTACGATGCAGGAAGTTTTCACCGCTCTGGAAAACAATAACCAGAATACCGGTGGTGCATATATTGAAAAAGGTCCTACAATTCTATACATCAGAACAGAAGGTTTGATGGGAAAAATCCATGACATCGAAAAAACGGTTGTTAAAAATCTTCCCGATGGAACACCCGTTTTAATTGAAAATATTGGAAAAGTGCAGTACGGAAACGCCATAAGGTATGGTGCCATGACCTACAACGGGAAAAGTGAAGTTGCCGGCGCGGTGGTAATGATGATGAAAGGCGCCAATTCCAATAAAGTTATTGAAAATGTAAAAATCAGGATCGACGAGATCCGGAAAACACTTCCGGAAGGTGTGGTGATAGAACCATTCCTCGACCGGACGAAAATGGTGAACAACGCGATCAGCACTGTTTCAAAAAACCTTTTGGAAGGAGCCTTGATCGTAATTTTTGTCCTTGTGCTTTTCCTGGGAAATCTACGGGCAGGATTTATCGTCTCGTCTGTCATTCCGCTTTCCATGCTTTTCGCGTTTATCATGATGAACATTTTCGGGGTTTCCGGAAATCTCATGAGTTTAGGCGCTCTCGATTTCGGCTTGATTGTAGACGGTGCTGTGATTATTGTGGAAGCCATTCTACACAGGCTTCATGGCCCAACGCTCGTAAACAAAAACTTTCTTACCGCTAAGGAAATGGACGAAACTGTGGAGAGTTCAGCTGGTAAAATGATGAATTCGGCTGTATTCGGACAGATCATAATTCTGATTGTTTATTTACCGATTCTGACGTTGGAAGGGGTGGAAGGTAAGATGTTCAAACCGATGGCGCAAACGGTTATTTTTGCACTTTTAGGTGCATTTATCCTGTCTTTAACGTATGTTCCGATGATGAGCGCGCTGTTTCTGTCCAAGAAGATTACGCACAGGAAAAATTATGCCGACCGGATGATGGATAAGCTTGAAGCTTTATATGATAAAATTCTTAAAGTAGTTTTAAAATTTCAGAATCCTTTATTTTTCAGTGTTTTAGGCCTTTTCTTTGTTTCGGTTTTTATCATGACCAAATTAGGCGGAGAATTTATTCCGACCCTACCTGAAGGCGATTTTGCCGTTGATACAAGGGTTTTACCCGGAAGTAACCTTAAAACTTCTACCGATGCAGTTTTAAAAAGCCAGCAAATACTGCTGAAAAAATTCCCTGAAATTGAAAAAATTGTAGGGAAAACCGGTAGCAGCGAAATTCCCACGGATCCAATGCCAATCGATGCGAGTGATATGATGATTATTCTTAAACCACGTAAAGAATGGACTTCCGCGAAATCATACGACGAACTCGCCGAAAAAATGTCTGCAGAACTCAAGAAAAATATCGTGGGTGTCACCTATTCATTTCAATATCCGGTTAATATGAGGTTTAATGAACTGATGACTGGTGCAAGACAGGATGTTGTATGTAAAATTTTCGGTGAAAATCTCGATTCATTAAAGATTTATGCTGAAAAACTGGGTGAAATTTCCAAAAAAATCGATGGAGCAGAAAATATTTATGTTGAACCAATTTCCGGAATGCCACAAATTCTTATTGAATATAACCGCCCCGCACTTTCGCAATATGGATTAAGCATTGGTGAGGTTAATAAAATGGTGAATACCGCTTTTGCAGGGCAGAGCGCAGGTTCCGTTTTCGAGGAAGAGAAAAAATTTGATTTGGTAGTCCGTCTGGACGGGGAACTCAGGAAAAATCTCCAAGATGTGAAAAATCTTCTCATTCCGACACCAGTTGGTGCTGAAATTCCCTTGAGCGCCGTAGCTCAGGTAGAATTAAAGGAAAGTGTAAACCAGATTCAGCGGGAAGAAGCACACCGGCGAATCATCGTCGGATTCAATGTAAAAGGGCGGGACATTCAGTCTACTGTGCAGGATTTACAGCAAATGGTTGATAAAAATCTTAAACTTCCCGTTGGGTATACTATCAAATATGGTGGTACGTTCGAGAATCTTCAGCAGGCACAGCAACGTCTCGGAATCGCGGTTCCTATCAGTTTGGCTTTAATTCTTCTGATGCTTTACTTCGCGTTCAGTTCAGTGAAATATGGCCTGATTATTTTCACCACAATTCCGCTATCTGCGATTGGCGGAATTCTGTCACTATGGCTTCGGGACATGAACTTCAGTATTTCTGCAGGGGTTGGTTTTATCGCTCTTTTCGGAGTCGCGGTGCTTAACGGGATTGTCCTGATTGCAGAATTTAACCGGCAGAAAGAAATCCATTCAGATTTAAACGAAGTGGTGCGGGTTGGTGGTAAAATGCGCCTCCGTCCGGTACTGATGACCGCTTTGGTAGCCTCTCTCGGATTTTTGCCCATGGCGATAAGCCAGGGTGAAGGTGCAGAAGTGCAACGACCGCTCGCAACAGTAGTGATCGGTGGTTTACTTCTGGCGACATTCCTCACCCTTTTCATCTTACCAACCGTTTATATCTGGTTTGAAAAACATTTTCCACAACGTAAAAAAACCATTAACCTCGATGAATAATTTTAAAATAATGAAACCTCAATATCTCAGTCTGTTTTTTTTAATATTTTTTCTAAAATCCTTTTCGCAGACTCCAATTTCTTTGGAAAATGCTTACGAAAAGGCAAGTCAGAACAATCTTAATTTAAAATCGGGACAGCTGAAAGCTGAATATCAGAACCGGATACAGAATTCTGCGGTGGCCATTGATCCTTTAAACATTAATGCAGAAATCGGACAGATAAATTCGGCGTATGTTGATAATGCTTTTTCGGTTAACCAAACGCTGCGGTTACCGAAATTCTATAAAACCCACAAACAGGTTTTAACGGAACAGTGGAAAAACGCAATACTGGGACTGGAGGTGCAGAAATGGCAGCTGAAAAGGGAAATTGCTTTGGTGTACAATAATCTGAATTATCTGGACGAAAAACAGAAACTTCTGAAAAAAACCGACAGCATCTATTCAAATTATTACAAACGTTCTGAACTTCGGCTGAAAGCGGGCGAAAGCAATATTCTGGAAAAAACCACAGCAGAAGCTTACCGAAGCCAGGCTGAACTTCAGCTCCAAAGTCTGCTGAAAGACCGCGAAATTTCACTTCATCAGTTCAATTATCTGATTAATGAGGGTGAAATGTATCAAAATGAAAAGGGCAGTTTTTATCTTTTGAATCTGAATTTTGATGAAAATTTCAGTGGAAACCCTTTGGTCCTGTCGCAGCTTGAACATCAGAAAAATATTGAAAACGCAAGGCTCGAAGCTGAGAAAGCCAAACTTTTGCCCAGTTTCAACCTCGGAATTAATTCTACAACCATGAAAGGAACCGGATCCGACGATAAGTATTATAACGGAACACACCGTTTCCAGAGCGGGTTGGTTGGCGTAGCGCTTCCGGTTTTTAATGCTGCACAGAAATCGTTGATCGAAGGCCAGAAAATAAACCAGCAGATTGCCGAAAACAACTATAATATCGCTATTCGTGACTTTAAAAACAGGTACGCAAAAACTTATGGTGAATACCAGAAACTGAAATCTGAAACCGACTATTATAAAGCCAAAGGTTTGAAAAACGCACAAACCATCCTGTTTACAGCAGATCTGCTGTCTAAAGAAGGTGAAATCAACTATTTGGAATATACCATTTTGGTGAATCAGTCACTTGATATTCAGAACAGGTATATCGACGCTCAAAACGCTTTAAACGAGAAAATTATAGAACTCAATAATCTGCAAAATAAATAAAGAATTTTTTGCTGTGAAGTTTCAATTAAACTTCATCATGAAATTTAAAATTAAAAGCTATGAAAAAATTCACAACTCTCCACAGAATCATCCATTGGTTAATCGCAGTTTCAATGCTGATCCTTGAAATGCTCGGCCTGCTTGCCCACGCCGCCGGCGACATAGAACAGCTCGTCCGCCACGGCAGGCAGCGCGATGCTGCCCAGCAGCGCGGCCA
>JAANMX010003487.1_pt1 | contig 13734 bp, 14 predicted proteins | sample 7279681 | NCBI WGS metagenome assembly JAANMX01 (sample SAMN14094542, study PRJNA606508) | bioreactor metagenome | isolation source: A lab-scale SPAN reactor treating ammonium-rich wastewater day 351 | place: Ireland: Galway | collected 2018-01-01
GCGGGCGGCGATGAGGGCCGTGGTCCGGTGACCGGCCGGCACGATCGCATCGGTCGTGAGATCTCCCGAGCGGCCGAGATCTTCAAGCAGGGCGGCACGAACCTGCGGTTCGATCATGATGCGCGGCAGGGCAGGGAGCGACATTGTGTTCCGGCTTACGAGCTAACCAACCAAATCGGGAATGCAGCCTTGCGCGGCATCGAATGCGTCGCGCAGGCGAAGTGTCGTCCGGGCCGCGCTCGTGGCTCGCTCCGGATAATCGGTGCGTGTGTGCGCGCCCCGGCTTTCCTCCCGGCGAAGCGCGGCGATCACGATCATCAGGGCGACGATGGCCGGATCGCTTGCGGCCTCTCGCGAGGCGGCGAGCGGCAGGAGCGCGCGCGCGGCCGCGCGCAGTCCTTTGCCGTCCCGCAAAACGCCCGCGGCGCGGGACATGATCGGCCGGATCAAGGCCGGATCGCAGCCGGTGCCTGCCTCCGTCGCTCGGAGCAAACGTTGTTTCGCGGGCGTCGTACCGGCGATATCCCGGGCGACCAGGCCGGCGCACACCACCGCCTCCAGAAGCGAGTTGCTCGCGAGCCGGTTGGCGCCATGAAGGCCGGTGCAGGCGGCCTCACCGCAGGCCCAGAGACCGTCAATGGATGTTCGTCCGCGGTTGTCGACGGAAACGCCACCCATGTGATAATGCGCGGCGGGACGAACCGGGATCGGCTGTGTCAGGGGATCGATCCCCGCGTCGCGACAAAACGAGGTGATTGCCGGGAAGCGTCTGGCGAAGTCGACGCCGGGCATGTGCCTCGCATCCACAAACACGCGATGGCCCGCGGCCATGTGCCGCCAGACCGCGCGCGCGACGACATCGCGCGGCGCGAGCTCGGCGCCGGGCGTGTCCGCCATGAAGCGATCGCCGTTTTCATCGATGAGAGTCGCGCCTTCGCCACGCACCGCTTCGCTGATCAGTTTCAGCGGGAAGGAGCCGATATCGAGCGCGGTCGGATGAAACTGGATGAATTCGAGATCGGCCATGATGGCGCCGGCGCGCGCCGCGAGCGCGAGTCCCTGGCCGCACGATCCCGCCGGATTGGTTCCGTGCAGAAACAATCCGCCGATGCCTCCGGTCGCGATGACGATGTGATCGGTGACGAAGGTGACGGAATCACGCCCGGCCTGGCAGACGACCCCTCTCACCGCATTGTCCTCGACGATCAACCGCTGTGCGCGGGTCGCCTCGCACACGGTGATCGAAGGCGTCTCATAGACTTTGCGCACCAAGGTGCGAATGATGTCGCGGCCGCTGGCGTCGCCCCCGGCATGGACGATCCGGCGGCGCGAGTGCGCTGCTTCAAGGCCGAGCGCGAGATTGCCGTCGGCGTCGCGATCGAAGGCCACGCCGAATTGCAACAGCCGTTCGATCGCATCGGGCGCGGCGGCGAGGATCGTCGCAGCGATGTGCTGGTCGCAAAGCCCGTCACCGGCGGCGAGGGTGTCGGCCAGATGCAGCGATGCGTTGTCGTCCGGTCCGATGCTCGCGGCGATGCCGCCTTGCGCGAGGATGCTCGATGTCTCGAGGCCCAGCGGCGCGCTGCTCAAAAGCAATACCGGTCGCGGCGCCAGCGCGAGCGCCGTCATCAGGCCGGCAAGGCCGCCGCCGATAACGACGGCCGCGCCATTGGTGTCATGCAGCGCCGTCATCCGACGGACAACATCCGCTCGACGGCGAGGCGTGCGCGCTCAGCGATGCGTGGATCGATCATGACCTCGTGCTGCATCGTCTCCAGCGCATGGCGGATATTACCGAGCGTGATCCTCTTCATGTGGGGACACAGATTGCAGGGACGAATGAACTCCAGGCCGGGATGATCGGCGGCGACATTGTCGCTCATCGAGCACTCCGTCAGGAGCACGACCCGGGGCGGCTGCCGGGTGGCGACATAGGACGCCATGGCGGCTGTCGATCCGGAGAAGTCGGCTTCCGCCACAACTTCCGGCGGGCACTCCGGATGCGCGAGAACGACGACGCCGGGATGATTCTCGCGCAGCTGTCGCACCTCGTCGGCGCTGAAGCGCTCATGCACCTCGCAATGCCCGGCCCAGGCGATGATCTTGACGTGCGTTTCGGCCGCGATGTTCTTCGCCAGATATTCGTCGGGCAGCATGATCACGCGTTCCACGCCGAGCGACTCGACGACGGCTCTGGCGTTGCCCGACGTGCAGCAGATGTCCGACTCCGCCTTCACCGCGGCCGAGGTGTTCACGTAGGTGACGATCGGAACGCCGGGATAGGTTTTCCGTAAAAGCCGCACGTCTTCGGGCGTGATCGAGTCGGCGAGCGAGCAGCCGGCGCCGGTGTCGGGAATCAGCACCGTCTTTGAGGGATTCAGCAGCTTGGCTGTTTCGGCCATGAAGTGCACGCCGGCAAGCACGATCACGTCGGCTTCCACTTCGGTCGCCTTGCGGGCCAGCGCGAGGCTGTCGCCGACGATATCGGCCACGCCGTGGAAAATTTCGGGCGTCTGATAATTGTGCGCAAGAACCACCGCGTTGCGGCGCTTCTTCAGTTCGATGATCGCATCAACGTCATCGGCGAAAGCAGGCCATTCGATCCGGGGGATCGCGTGCCGCACCTTGGGATAGATTCTGGCCGATGGTCGCAGTTCGAGGACGGACGGCATGACGATACTCCCAATCGGACACCCTATTATACTGATATTGAGTATAAGGGTTGTCAAGCCCCCGAGACGGGTAATTTGGTCCCGGCGATCGCGCGCTCCGCCAGCACAGCGCGGCGGAAGCGGAAAAGTTTCGCTGGTCGGCCCCCGGTCTCCTGGCTGGTCTCGCCGGTATCCTCCACCAGTTCCTGCTGCTCGATCAGACGGCGAAAGTTCGGCTTATGCACAAGTTTTCCCGCCAGCGCCTCAACGCACCGCTGTAATTGCAGCAACGTGAACGTGTCTGGCATTAATTCGAAGACGACGGGACGATACTTGATCTTGGCGCGAAGCCTGGCGATGCCGGTCGCCAGAATCCGGCGATGGTCGAGAATCATGGGATCGCCCGGCACAAACGCTGCGACGGCCGTCGCAGCGGTCGCGCCATCGCCTCGCAGGGCTTCCGGGATCAGTCGCGCCTCGTACAGAAGTTCGTATCGTTGCAGGACGAGTTCCTCGTTCCAGAGGTGGTCCTCCAGCCCGAACAGCCTCGCCGCTCGCTGCCGGCGATGGCTTCGCGTCGTCTGGTCCGGCGCGGCCGCGATCCACGCCGCGAGGCCGGACCGCAGCGTTTTCTCCATCGTCGGGATGCCGAGGCGATGGTCCTCCCAAGGAAAATACTCATACCAGCTCCGCCAGCTCGCCTCGTATTGGCTGGACTCGGCCTGCTGGCGGGTAAGGCCGAGATAGCTGATCGAGATGATGCGCTGGTCGGCGGCGCCGGTGCGATCCCGGTCCGCGAAGGTGTAAAGCTGCTCGACATAACCCAGCGGCAGCCCGGTCTGGCGTTCGACCCAGGCGCGCAATCCCGATTGCAGCGAGCGATGAGCCAGTTCGAACGGACCCGACGGCAGCGCATTCTGATCCTGGATCGTCAGGACCCTGGGATCGCCTGAGGTCACCGCCACCAGCAGCGCGATGAGGTCCGCCGCAATCGCCTGTGTCGATGCGGGATGCACCGAATGCAGGGGCGCCGTGGATTTGGCGAGCGGGTCACTCATCGCAGGCGGCCATCGTCGAACATGCTCGTGCGCCAGAATCGGGTGCGTCCGCAGCGGACGTCAAAGGAGGCACATATGGACCGTATTTCGAGTAACATTCAACAGGATGTCCCGGCATGTGAAATGCTGCTCCCTGGAGCGGATATCACGCCTCGCCTCGTGAACGTTGCGTTGGACCTGATCGCAAGATAGTCATGCGGCTGGGATCACCCTCTGTTCCACGGCCAGCCATGATTCGTCACATCGTTTTATTCACCGCGAAAGACAAGGGCGATATCGACAGAATCATCGACGGCCTGTCGCCGCTCACCACGATTCCGCACGCGCGCCGGCTGGAGGTCGCGCGCAACCGGAAAACCGATCAGCTCGGCAACGATATCGACGTGGTGGTCTATGGCGAGTTCGACAGCGAGGCGGAACTCGCGGCCTACAAGGCGCACGATCTTTATCAGGCATCGACGAAGCGGGTGCAGCCGCTTCGGGATATGCGATTTGCGGCTGATTACGATGTCCCGGTGGAATAGTCCGTCGCGGCTGCTGTTGCCGGCGAGGTAAGCGCGGCACATGACGATTCACGGGACTTACAAGACAGACCTTCAGGCGCTTGCGGACAAGGGGCGTCTGCGGACGCTGCGCGGGCGCTCTGGCGTCGATCTCGCATCCAATGATTATCTCGGTCTGGCCGAATCTGAGGAGTTGCGACAGGCCGCCGCCGACGCGCTGGCGCGGGGCGTGCCGGTCGGCTCCGGCGGATCGCGCCTGCTGCGCGGCAACCATCCCGAACATGAAGCGCTGGAGCGCGAAGCGGCGGCTTTCTTTGGTGCTGAATCGGCGCTTTATTTCGGCGGCGGCTACGTCGCCAACTTCGCCATCTTTTCGACACTGCCGCAGCGCGGCGATCTCGTCGTGCATGATGAATGGATCCACGCCAGCGTCCATGACGGCATTCGTCGCGGCCGGGCTGAATTCGTCAGCGCCCGGCATAATGATGCCGATGCGTTTGACGCGGCGATCGTCAAATGGCGCGGGGCCGGCGGCACGGGGCGGCCCTGGTTGTCAGTCGAAAGCCTCTACAGCATGGACGGCGACAGCCCAAACCTCCAAGACCTGTTCGCCGTTGCGGACCGGCACGAGGCGATGGTCGTGATCGACGAGGCTCACGCGACCGGCGTGCTGGGTCCGCAGGGGCGGGGACTGGCCGCGCCGTTCGAGGGTCGTGACAACGTCATCACGCTGCACACCTGCGGCAAGGCGCTCGGCACGTCGGGCGGCTTCATTCTCGCGCCGAAGGAGATCCGCGATTTTCTGGTCAATCGCGCGCGGCCGTTCATCTATGCCACCGCGCCTTCACCGCTCATCGCCGCGGTGACGCGCGCCGCGCTCGAACTTTCCCGCACCAGTTCCGCGCGGCGTGAGCGTCTGGCCCACCTGGTGAGGTTTGCCGGCGGCGAACTGCGCCGGCGCTGCCATATCGAGCCATCCGGCTCGCACGTCGTTCCGGTGATTGTCGGCGCCGATCAGGCCGCGGTGAATCTGGCGGCCTCGTTGCAGCGCAAAGGCTTCGATATACGGGCGATCCGTCCGCCGACGGTTCCCGAAGGCACGGCGCGATTGCGCATCGCATTGACGCTCCATGTCGATGAGACCATCGTCGCGGACCTGTTCGCGGCGTTGGCGGAAGACATGCGGTTTGCGGCGTGAGCGTGCGGATCGTCGTCAGCGGCACCGATACCGGCGTCGGCAAGACGGTGTTTTCGGCTGCGCTTGCCGGCGCTCTCGACGGCTATTACTGGAAGCCGGTGCAGTCGGGACTGGACGAGGAAACCGACTCGCAAACCGTGCTGCGGCTGTCGGGGCTTGCGGCCGAGCGCGTATGGCCCGAGGCGTATCGGTTGCGGACGCCGGTATCGCCGCATCTCGCCGCCGAGCTTGACGGCGTCACCATCGATCACCGGGCGCTGGAGGCGCCGCATACGGACCGGCCGCTGGTGATCGAGGGCGCGGGCGGCTTGCTGGTGCCGCTGACGCGCGATGTCACTTATCTCGATCTGATGGCGAGGTGGCGTCTGCCGGTGGTTCTCTGCGCCCGAACGGCGCTCGGCACCATCAACCACAGCCTGTTGTCGATCGAGGCGCTGCGCGCGCGCGACGTTCCGATACTCGGCGTCAGTTTCATCGGGGAAGAGAACGTCGAAACCGAACGGATCATCATCGACATGGGCAGGGTGAAGCGTCTTGGCCGGCTGAATTATCTCGCGCCGTTGACCAGCGCCATGTTGCGTCAGGCTTTTACCGACGGTTTCGATATCGGTGATTTCGTCGAAGAGCGGGCGCGATGAAGCCGCGATCTCCCGTCTGGCACCCGTTCACCCAGCACGCGCTGCAACCGGAGGCAATACCGATCGCCAGCGGCGAGGGCGCCTGGCTCGAAACCGCCGACGGCCGCCGCATTTTCGATGCGATCTCCTCCTGGTGGGTGGTGACGCATGGTCATCGTCATCCGCATATCGTGCAGGCGATCAAGGATCAGACGGATCGTCTCGATCAGGTGATCTTCGCCGGCTTCACCCACGAACCTGCTGAAAGACTGGCGCGGCTGCTCGTGGCGATGACGCCGCCAGGGCTCGATTACGTCTTCTTTTCCGACAGCGGCTCGACCTCGGTGGAAGTCGCGCTGAAAATGGCGCTCGGCTTCTGGCGGAACCGGGGTGAGCGGCGCAGCCGGATTCTCGCGCTGGAGGGAGCCTATCACGGTGACACCATCGGCGGCATGTCGGTGGGTGAACGGGGCGTTTTCAACGCGCCGTACGATCCGCTGCTGTTCGATGTGGAGCGGATTCCTTTTCCTTCCAGCGGCCGCGAGCAGGCCACGCTGGATGCGATCACGATGGCGTGCCGGAACAGCGGCGTCGCGGCGCTGATCGTCGAGCCCCTGATCCTCGGCGCCGGCGGCATGCTGATCTATCCGTCCCCCGTTCTGGCGGAGATGAAGCGGATCTGCGAGGCTCACGGCGTTCTGTTCATCGCCGATGAGGTCATGACGGGGTGGGGCCGCACCGGAACGCTCTTCGCCTGCGAGCAGGCCGGTGTGACGCCCGATGTCGCCTGTTACTCCAAGGGCCTGACCGGCGGTACGATGCCGCTGGCGGTCACGCTGTGCCGCGCCGATATCTTCGATGCGCACTATTCGACGGATCGCGGCAAGACCTTTTTCCACTCCAGTTCCTATACCGCCAATCCGATCGCCTGCGCGGCCGCGTGCGCGAACCTGGAAATCTGGCGAAGCGAGCCGGTGATGGAGCGCATCGCCGCCGTCGCGCGTGCGCAAACCAGCGGGCTTGACCGCTTTCGCGAGGACCGGCGATTTATCAACGTCCGTCAGATCGGAACCATCGCCGCGCTCGATGTCGTCGCGGATGATGCGGGTTATCTGGCCGGGATCGGCCCGCGCCTTTATGATCATTTCCTGAGCCGCGGTCTCCTGGTGCGGCCGCTCGGCAACACGATCTACCTGATGCCGCCATATTGCAGCACGCCGCAGGAACTCGACAGTGTCTTTGACGCGATCAGCGAGATCGCCGACGCGGTCGGATGACCTGTCGTTACGATGGCGGACGGTGGCCGCTATCAGAAGATCGACCAGCCATGACTTCCCGCGACCGCCGCGAACACGGTCGCCAGGCCGAGCCCGAGCAGAACCCAGTGCGCCCGGTGCAGCCATGCAAAGGCGATGTCCGGCCGTTCGCTCGCCAGCCGATGGAAGGTGCGATGCAGGATCAACGGCTCGCCGACGAATAGCACGAAGGCGAACAGCAGCCAAAGGCCCACCATGGCGTCCATCCACCAGAAGGCGGGCATCCGGAACCGGTCCCACAGGTCGAGATGCCATGTCATGTAAAGGCCGCTCAGGCCGACGATGATGAGTGAGGCGCGGGCCTGCCAGATGAAGCGCCGCTCGATCGCCTCGAACGCCTTGAGCCGGTCCGGTCCGAGATCGCCGCGACGCAGCGCCGGCAGGGCCACGGTTGTCGCCATCGAGACGCCGCCGATCCAGACGACCACGGCAAGGACATGTAGCGCCCGCGCGACGATGAGATCATCCATGAAGCACCCGCAGTCGAGAGCGTTTTCGAGCGAAGCATGTCCTCGGGCTCGACCCGAGGATGGATACCGGTTCGCGTGAAGAAAACGCGATCAGCAATAATTTCCAGAGCATGATCTGCCTCGACTTGATTGGATCATGCTCCGGGCGGCCTGGAGCCTCCAGATTCAAACTGTACGGCAAGGCAGCCCGGCAGGGATTGCGCAAAAGCAATTGACTGTCATTTTACGCGGCGGTGCATTACTGTTCGCGAATGAGTAAAATTCCGCCTCTGTCTCGTCAGGCCCTTTCAAACCTCGAACTCTTTCGAGGCTTGCCGATGACAGCGCTGGATGAGGTTCTTGCATCGGCTGCGCTCCGTTCGTTTGCCCGTGATTGCCGTGTGTTCAATCAGGGCGAGACACGCGTGCGCGCTCATGTCCTTGTCGATGGGTGGATCAGGATTTCCCAATCCGGCCGCGACGGCGGACAGGTCGTGCTGCGCTTCATCGGACCCGGTGATATTTTCGGCGCGGTCTCATTGTTCACGGATCGGCGCTATCCCGCCGATGCCGATACCTTGACGGACGCGACTGAGGTGAGCTGGAGCGACAAAGCCCTGCTTGACTTGATGAACAGCCATCCCCAGATCGCCATCAACGCCATCCGGATCGTGGGCCAGCGACTTCAGGAGGCCCAGCACAGGGTCCGCGAGCTTGCCACCCAGAGCGCGGAGCGGCGCGTGGCTCATGCGTTGTTGCGGCTGACTCGTCAGGTTGGCACCGCGACCGCTCGGGGCATCGTCATCCGCTTTCCGCTTCGCCGGAAAGACATCGCCGATATCGCCGGAACCACCCTTTACTCCGCGAGCCGCATTCTGAGCGCCTGGGAAAGAGCCGGCTGGCTCAAGACGCTCGACCGGCGCATTGCTGTCGAAAGTCTCCCGGAACTGGTGCGCATTGCGGAAGAAGAGAGCAAAACGGGGGGAGGGGCTGTCGCTGCTTCGGCCGACCGCCATGCCGGATAAGCGGCCCCGGCGGAGCGCTGTTGCGTTATGGCGTTTCGAGCGGAGCGGAGTGTACCCCCGGATCAAGTCCGAGGACGTGCTTCGCTCACAGACCCTAGAGCCTTTCCGCTACTGATGGAATCAGAAGCGGGCGCGATGATCTTGGTTTGAAGCGCTTTCTTCACGCGAACCGGCGTCCGCTTCGCTTGAAAGCGCTCTATGGCTCGCGCGAGGAGCCGAGCGCGGCGATCAGCCGGGCCGCGTGATCCGCCAGCACCTTGGCGTCTTCCTGCCGGCTCTGCGGCGGCCGCAGCGCCACTCCCGATTTCATCGGCACGACATGCATATGCAGGTGAAACACCACCTGTCCACTGACGGCTTCGCTGAACTGCTGGATGATGATGCCTTCGGCGTCGAAGGCCTTCATGGCGGCCACTGCGATCGTCTTGCTGGTTCGGGCGACTTCCGCCAGATCATCCGCCGAAATGTCGAGGATCCCGCGGGCAGGGGCCTTCGGGATCACCAGGGTGTGGCCCGGCGTGCGCGGCATGATGTCGAGAAATGCGAAGGTATGTGCATTCTCGTAAACTTTGAAGCACGGCAGCTCGCCGCGCAGAATCTTCGCGAAAATGTTCTGATCGTCGTAGGCTGGCATCATTCTCGCTCTGGCATCATTCTCGCTAGTGTCCCGATTCCGAAGTTCGCACACCCTTGCCGCGACCTTTGATGCGAACTTCGGAATCAAAGGGACACCAGCAATTTTATGATTCTAGTGTGGTTTAGGTTCAGAAGTTCGCTTGACGGGCTCGATGGGACAATGAAGCGAACTTCTGAACCACCACACTAGTCCCGATTCCACGACCGATCCACCAGCTTTGTCAGGCCGAGCCGCCTGATCCGCTCGCGCATGAGTTGATCCCGTGCGCCTTCCCTGATCAGGAGGTCGATGAGTTCCAGCCGCTTTGATTCATCCGTCGCTTCGGCCAGAAGGTCTCGATAGCGCTTGTAGTCGTATCCGTTGTCCGATTTATCCTGGTCCGGTTTATCCATAAGCGCGCCTCGAAGGCTCTTTCGTTCTTGAACCCATCCTATGCGAACCCACCCTATGCGGAGGCTTGCGATCGCGCCACGCGCCATGCACAGCTTTCGCCGGTCGGCGCGCCTGTTCGCGGTGAGCGTTTTCTCCCACGAGGCCGTCAGTTGCAGGGATGCGGGCGGCCATCCTGCCCCCGGTATGCAGCGGCGCTCTGCTTGCAGCGCACGCGGACTGGTCCGTCGTAATAGGCGAAGGGTTGATCCGGCGTCACCGCGGGCCCGTAGTTGTGGAGGTAGATATCTGTCTCGGGCGAATGCTGGGTGTGGTGGTGCTTGTGGTGGCGGGACCCAGCCGCCGCGGACGCAGAGATGGCCACCGAAACCACGGCGGCTGCCAGAACGCCCGCCAGCGGAATCCTGAAAGTCATCATCGAACCTGTCTCCTGTGCTGCGGGCGAAGCGTCCGCGAAACGCGTCCTGCGTGCCGATAGAACGGAAATTGTCGGTATGGTTTCATGTTCGGGCTGGCCTCGGCCGCTGTCAATGGCTTATCGGCCAATCCCCATAGGGTTGAAGAGCAAAAGCGCTCTCGGCGGGGTCCATGCACCGAGGGGACCGATCGAACCGGGGCCACTCCCTGATGGCGGCGGGACAGGCATCCGGCCCGCATTCTTGACGGTTGGCGGGGATATGCGAGCGCGGGACAACGCCCCCGGATAATGGTATTCGACCTGCAATTGACCTATTCCCGGAAAGGACGCTTCCAGATGACGCTGCACACAGGACGACATACTCTTCAAATTCCAGGCCCCACCAACGTGCCTGACCGCGTGCTGCGCGCCATCGATATGCCCGTCCTCGATCATCGCGGTCCGGAATTCGCGGTGCTGGGCCATGAGGTGCTGGCCGACATCAAGCGGATTTTCCGCACCAGGCAACCGGTTATCATCTATCCGTCCTCGGGCACCGGGGCCTGGGAAGCCGCGATCGTCAATACGCTGTCGCCGGGGGATAAAGTGCTGACGGCGGAGACCGGTCAGTTCGCGACGCTGTGGCTCGCCATGGCCAAGAGGTTCAATCTCGATGTCGATGTGCTTTCGACCGACTGGCGGCGCGGCGCTCCTCTGGACCTGATCGAGGAGCGGCTCAAGGCCGACCGGGAGCACAAGATCAAGGCCGTGATGATCGTGCATAACGAGACGTCGACGAGCTGCGTCACCCATCCCCTTGAGGTTCGCAAAATCCTCGACCGCAACAAGCATCCGGCGCTGCTGCTGGTCGACACCATCTCCGGCCTCGGCGCGATGGAATATGAGCACGATGCCTGGGGTATCGACGTGTCGATCTCAGGCTCCCAGAAGGGCATGATGTTGCCGGCGGGGCTCGGCTTCAACGCGGTGTCTGAAAAGGCGCTGGCGGCTTCAAAGGCCAATACATCGACGCGGTATTATTGGGACTGGCATCAGGTGATCGCCAACAACGCGCAGGGCTCGTTTCCCTACACGCCGGCCACGAACCTTCTTTACGGCCTGAAGGTCGCGATCGCCATGATGGAGGAGGAAGGTCTGGAGAACGTATGGGCTCGCCACAAGCGTCACGGCGTCGCGACGCGAGCCGCCGTGAAGGAGTGGGGGCTGGAGCTTGTCTGTCAGGATCCGCACGCCTATTCGCCGGCGCTGACCGCCGTGATGCTGCCCGACGGCTACGATTCAGACGCCTTCCGCAAGGTGGTGCTCGACAACTTCGACATGTCGCTTGGCGCCGGTCTCAACAAGATCAAGGGCAAGGCTTTCCGCATTGGTCATCTCGGTCATCAGAACGACCTGATGCTGATGGGGGCTCTCGCCGGGATCGAGATGAGCCTTGACCTCGCCGAGGTGCCACATCGCGCGGGCGGCGTCGCCGCGGCGATGGAGGTGCTCAAGGGGCGTGAGACGGCGTCGATGCTGAAAGCGGTGGTGGCGTGAGCCGGGGGATTGGAGGCTTGGCCAGACTATGATGCTGGCCTGACGACCGGCGGCGGCTTTTGAGTGTTCGAAACCAGGCCGCCGGCCACGCCCACGCCCATGACGTAAATCCAGCCTTCGACGTAGTCGGAGAGATGCGAATTGAAAAGGGAGCCCAGGACGTTCTGGCTGACCACGATGATTCCAAGCCAGGAGATCCAGCGCATTTCCGTGAACATCAGGAAGTGGGTGATCCACATCGCATAAAGCAGAATAACCCCGATCACGCCCCACTCGATCGCGAAATAAAGCGTCTGGTTATGCGGGTTGGCGACGATTTGATCGTACGTCACTGTTTTGCCGACCGCCTCGCGCTCGAAGAGGCCACGGATTGAACCCGTGCCATGCCCGGTCAGCGGAGCGCTGCGGATGAATTTGAGTGATTTCGTCCAGTATTCGAGGCGAAGGCCGACCGAGGTTTGCTGACTTTGGCTCAATATGTATTGCTGTTGAATACTGTCGATACGCTCTCGTAAGTTGGGAGCAAGGAACCAGGCGAGCACCGCGGCGATGGTGATCGCCAGATACAGAACGAGCGCATCGCGCCATTTCATATATCGTAACGTCGATGCCAGCAGGAGGACGGGGAGCGAGACCAGGGCGGTCCGTGACGACGCGACGAGAGCCATGTTGAAAAAAAACGCCACGCCAAGCAGAGCGAGCCCCGCCGCCGCATAACGCCTTTGCTTCCGCCACATCACGATGGCGAGCGCGGCGCTGCCGAAGATGCACAGCACGAACTCCACGCCCTGCGTGATCCAGTTCTTGACGGGAACGCCGGGAATTTTGTTCGATGTCAAAATGGCCCGCGGCTCGAACCAGCTTACCCAAGACAGGGCAAGTAGAACCGTGCATGACCCCAGAAACGCGAGAAAGACAGCGAGACCCTTCCCGGAGCGCTCGAACTGGTGCATCAGAAGCGGAATGGCGAGCAGCTTGACCACAGATCCGGCGGCGTGAATCCGGGCAGCCCATGGGGCGTCGGCCCACAGCATGCCGAGCGCCGCGAGGCAGAACAATGCAACGGGCAGCCAATAGGCTGGCCGTCGAAACTGAAGCCGGAACTGCCGGGCATCGATCACGGTCAGGAGCGTGATCAGCCAAAGCACCGTAAACACGCCGAAGATCGTGGTCGACCATGGCAGCGATATCGCCATCAGAACGGCGAGGTGATCCGCCATTCGGGATCGGTGCGCCGCGCCGGTCCAATCAGCCATGAGTTGGTTCAAGCGCATCGTATCTGCTCGCCTCGAGAGTCCACATCGAGGTTCTGCGAGGCGGGAGGGTTCTTTTGAACCCGCGCGCCGCGCAGGCAACCGCCGAGGCAATTATTGATATTCGGGATCAACGAAGCTAACAAGTCGCTGGCAACGACGCTGTTGACCCACGGATGAAGTTCTTTGACCCCGCTCGCAGCATCATTCGTAAAATCGGCAACGCAATTCAAAGACAAGGCCGCCCTTTGGGTTGATGGCGAGAGTTACACATATGGCCATCTCCATGAGCTTGCGCTGCGCCTCGCCGGCGGGTTTCCGCCATCGTCAAAAAACGGCATTGATACCTGCGCCGTCTTCGCCCACCGAAGCCTTGTTGCCTACGCTGCCATCGCCGCGTGTCATCTGGCGCGATATGCTTATGTCGCGCTGACACCCGCGCAGCCCGTTGGCCGTTCACAATCGATTATTGCCCAGTCTCAGCCCGCGGTCATCGTTGTCGACGCGAAGTGCCTGAAAAACCTGCCGCTGCTTTTGCAGAAGCTAACCGGTCCGGCTGTGATCCTGCTCCCCGATCAGGATGCGAGCCCGGACTGGGCGGCGGGCTTTCCGCAGCACCGGTTTCTGCATAAGGGCTTTTTGACGTCGCAGGCCGAACCGCGACAGGGCAGCGGCCACGATCT
>JAANMX010003489.1_pt1 | contig 13727 bp, 13 predicted proteins | sample 7279681 | NCBI WGS metagenome assembly JAANMX01 (sample SAMN14094542, study PRJNA606508) | bioreactor metagenome | isolation source: A lab-scale SPAN reactor treating ammonium-rich wastewater day 351 | place: Ireland: Galway | collected 2018-01-01
GCTGTGGCGATGCATGCGAAACGACCTTGAACCCGGGGTTCAAGTGGGAACGCTCGGCGGCCATCGGGCTTTCCGCTCGGGGCGGACTTGCACTCCCGGCTGCCTTCGCGTCCCCGCGGTCGTCATTAAGGGACAAGGCGAATGTTGCGCACGCCGTCGCTCACAGCAGAGGACGCGCGCAGTATAGCTCGCCGCGCGCGGACGGGAAGCGGTGGTAGGCGCCGCAGGGCGGCGGGTTCAGCTTTGCTGGAGCAGGGCGTCCAGCTTGCGGTTGGCTTCGTCGATCAGCGCGAATGGATCACCGCCCTGCTGCGCGCCGCCGCGGCCCTGCTGCAGTTCGTGCGCCAGGTTGAGCGCGGTCAGCACCGCCAGCCGGTCCGGCGCGACCATCTTGTTGCCGCCGCGCAGCTCGCGCATGCGGGCATCCAGCATGCGCGCGGCCGCGGACAGGCTGGCGCGTTCGTCCTCGGCGACGCCGACGGTGTATTCGCGGTCGAGGATGCGGACGGTGACCGGTTCGCTCATGTGTGCTGCTCCAGCGACTTCAGCCGGCCGATCATCGCTTCCACCCGGCTGCGTGCCTGCTCCTGCTTGGCCAGCAGCTGCGCGCGTTCGCCGCCCATCTGCTCGACCTGCTGGCGCAGGCTGCGGTTCTCGTCCTGCAGGCGCTGCATGCGTGACGCGAGCAGGTCGATCCGCGCCAGCAGTTTGTGCAGTTCGCCGTGCAGGTCGCGTTCGCTCATTCGCGCACCTTAGGCAGGCGTCGGGTCGGGGTCAAGCCGCGCCGCGCGCTGCGCCTGTTTCTCCAGCAGGAAGCGCAGGCAGGCGTTTTCATCGAGCGGGCGCGAGATCCAGTAGCCCTGCGCGATGTCGCAGGCGCTCTGCTCCAGGAACGCCAGCTGTCCGGCCGTTTCCACGCCTTCGGCGACCACCCGCAGGCCCAGGGTGCGGGCCATCGCGATGATGGTGGTGGTGATGGTGGCGTCTTCGCGATCGTCGGACGTGGCCACCCCGTCGATGAAGGCCTTGTCGATCTTCAGGGTGTTGATCGGCAGGCGGTGCAGGTAGGCCAGCGAGGAATAGCCGGTACCGAAGTCATCGACGGCGATGGAGATGCCGAGCTGGCGGAACACGCGCAGGCGGTCGCTGGCCACTTCGGCATTCGCCATCAGCACGCTTTCGGTCAGCTCCAGCTCCAGCGCGGACGAGGGCAGGCCGCTGCGCAGCAGCGCCGCGGACACGGCGCCGGGCAGGTCGCTGCGCAGCAGCTGCAGCGCGGAAACGTTCACCGAGACCTTCAGCCTGCTGTCCACGCCGGCGCGATGCCACGCCGCCAGCGTGCGGCAGGCCTCCTGCAGCACCCATTCGCCGATCTGGACGATGGTGCCGCTTTCCTCGGCGAGCGGGATGAATTCGCTGGGCGATACATTGCCGTATTCGCTGCTGTTCCAGCGCAGCAGTGCCTCGATCGTGCCGAAGCGGTCATCCGCCAGGATCAATTCCGGCTGGTAGACCAGCGACAGTTCGTTGCGCTCGATGGCCCTGCGCAGCGCGGCGATCAGGTTGGCGCGGCGGCGGATGTCGCCGTCCATCGCGTCCATGTAGCGCATGAAAGCGCGCTTGCCGCTGCCCTTGGCCTGGTACATCGCGGTGTCGGCGTGCTTGAGCAGGTCGGTGGGTACCTGGGCATGGTCCGGGAACAGGCTGATCCCGATCGACGGCGAGATGGTGAATTCATAGCGGTTGTCGAGCCGCAGCGGCACGTCGAAGGCCTCGATGATGCGCTGCGCGCATTGGTCGGCTTCGGCGGGGTTGCCGATGCCCTCCATGACCACCGCGAATTCGTCGCCGCTGATGCGGGCGACGGTGCGCTCGGCCCCCACCGTTTCCTGCAGGCGCTGCGCGGCGGCGCGCAGCACGCGGTCGCCGGTGGCGTGGCCCAGCGAGTCGTTGACGTCCTTGAAGTTGTCCAGGTCGAGGAACAGCAGGGCCAGCCGCGTGCCCTGCCGACGCGCCTGCACGATCGCGCGCGACAGCCGCTCGGCCAGCAGGGTGCGGTTGGGCAGGTTGGTCAGTGGATCGTAGTTGGCCAGGTAGCGCAGCTCGTGCTCGATGCGGCGGCGCTCGGTGATGTCGCTGGCGACCAGCACGTACAGCCGCCGCCGGGTGCCGGGCTCGTCGATGGCGTTGCACTGCATGGCGCACAGGAAGGCGCTGCCGTCCTTGCGCTGCTGCCACATCTCGCCGGCCCAGCCGTCCTGGCTGCGGATCGCCTGCCGCGCCCGCAGGTAGAAGTCGGGTTCGTGGCGGTCGCCGTTGAGCAGCGAGGTGTCCTTGCCGAGCACGTCGGCTTCCAGGTAGCCGCTCATGCGGCTGAAGGCGGGATTGACGGCGACGAAACGGAAGTCCGCATCCAGCACCGCCACCGATTCGGCCATGCTGCGCATGACCTCGGCGGCGATCTGGCGCTGGCTCTCCATTTCGCGCAGGGAGTCGATATTGCGCGCGGTGCCGGCGATGCAGGCGACGCGCCCGCGTTCGTCGTGCCTGATCGCGCGCCCGCGCACCCGCATCCATTGCCATTGCCCGTCGCCGGCGAGCATCCGGTGCTCCGACCGGAAGATCGGCGCATCGCCGCGCAGGTAGGCGTGCAGGCGTCGCCGCAGCAGCCGGCGATCGTCCTCGTGGATCTTGGGATCGCGCTCAAGGCTGACCTCCATGCCCAGCCCGGTGTCGCCATCGGGCGCCGTGCGGGTGATTTCCAGCTCCTGCCGCCGCAGGTCGTATTGCCAGAAGACTTCGTTCGATGCCCACAGCGACAGTCGCAGCTGCTGCTCGCGTTCCTGCTGCTCGCGCAGATGGGTGCGCTGCTCCTGTTCGCGGCGCCGGTGGCTGGCGATCGCCAGCCATGCCAGCAACAGCACCAGCGTCGCCAGCAGCAGCACCAGCGACGGCCCGGCCGCCAGGTCGGCATCCGCCGCAGCCACGGGCAGCGGCACCAGCAGTGCGCTGCAGGCCAGGCCCCGGTTTGCAGTAACGACGCGATCCCCCATCCGTGGAGTGTAGGCATGTGCCCGCGATGGCAACAAGCCGGGCGCGACGGTTGTTACACTGGCCCTTTCCCCCTGCGCGAGAGCGTCTGCGTGAGCGATACCGAGTTGCCGGCCTGGGATGACGTGGCGAAGGCGGCCGACCGCCTGGCCTTGGCCAGCAGTCCCGCGGAGCTGCACGGCGCGCTGTGTGGCTGGCTGGCGGCCGGCGGCGCGGACGCGGCTGGCTGGCTGGCTGCGGTGATGACCGATGCGGCGCTGCCCGCGCCGGAACCGGGCAGCGCGCTGGATCGCCTGCGTATCGTCAGCGCGGCGCAGCTGGGCGACCCGTCGTTCGGCTTCCAACTGCTGCTGCCGGACGAGGCGCACATCCCGCTGCGCGCGGAGGCGTTGTTCGCCTGGTGCCGGGCGTTCCTAGGCGGGTTCGGGCTGGCGGTGGGCGACAAGCCGCTGTCCGAGGAAGGCCAGGAAGCGCTGTCGGACCTCGCCAACCTGGGCGCGGCGCAGGTCGATGAAGCCGACGACGGCAGCGACGAGGAAGCGCTGGCCGAGATCGAGGAATACCTGCGGATGGCGGTGCTGCTGCTGCATGCGGACTGCGCGATGGGCGCGCAGCACCGCCAGCGCCTGCACTGAGCCGCGCATGCGGCCGATCACCGCCCACTGGCGCAAGGCGCTGGCCCGGCGTCGCCGGCAGCTGATGCAGGCGGCCGGCGACGGCGCGATCCTGGTACTGCCGGCCGCGCCCGAGCGCATCCGCAGCCGCGACACCCATTATCCGTACCGGCAGGATTCCGATTTCTGGTACCTGACCGGCTGCGACGAGCCCGACGCGGTGCTGGTGCTGGTGCCGGGGCGCAAGCACGGCGAGGCGATCCTGTTCTGCCGTGAGCGCGATCCCGAACGTGAGGGCTGGGACGGTCCGCGCCTCGGCCCCGAGGGTGCGGTCGACGTGCTGGGGATGGACGATGCCTATCCGATCTCGGACATCGACGACATCCTGCCCGGCCTGCTGGAAGGTCGCCGCCGCGTGCACTACCACCTGGGCCGCGACGCCGACTTCGACCTCAAGCTGATCGGCTGGATCAACCGCGTGCGCGCGCAGGCCCGGCAGGGTGCGCAGCCGCCGCAGGAGTTCCTGGAGCTCGGCCACCTGCTCGACGAGATGCGGCTGTTCAAGTCGGCCGACGAGATCGCGCTGATGCAGAAGGCCGCCGACATCAGCGTGGAGGCGCACCGCGCGGCGATGCGCGCCGCCCGTGCCGGCATCCACGAATACGAACTGCAGGCGGAGCTTGAGCACGTGTTCCGCCGGCACGACGCGCAGCCGGCCTATGCCAGCATCGTCGGCGCCGGTGCCAATGCCTGCGTGCTGCACTATCGCGCCAATGCGGCGAAGTCGCGCGCCGGCGAGCTGGTGCTGGTCGATGCCGGCGCCGAGTACCGCGGCTATGCTGCCGACATCACCCGCACGTTCCCGGTCGATGGTCGCTTCAGCAAGGAGCAGCGCGCGCTGCACGACCTGGTCTGCGCCGCGCAGGCCGCCGCGCTGGCGCAGGCGCGGCCCGGCCTGCCCTACGAAGCGGGTCACGAGGCGGCGGTGCAAACGCTGGCCGATGGCCTGCTGTCGCTGGGCCTGCTGAAGGGCACGCTGAAGGCCGCGTTGGCGGACGGCGCCTACAAGCGCTACTACCGCCACAAGACCGGGCACTGGCTGGGCCTGGACGTGCACGATGTCGGCGAATACCGCATCGACGGCGCCTCGCGCCTGCTGGAGCCGGGCATGGTGTTCACCATCGAGCCGGGGCTGTACATCCCGCCCGACGATGCCACGGTGGCGGCGAAGTGGCGCGGCATCGGCATCCGCATCGAGGACGACGTGCTGGTCACCCGCGATGGCCGCCACGTGCTGACCGATGCGTTGGAACGCAGCGCGGACGCGGTGGAAGCGTTGATGGCGAAGTAGTTCCGCGGCGCTGCCGGGCTGACGGGGGCGCAGTCGCCGCTCAGGCTTCGCATCCAGCTGCGATTCGCGGCCGCGCGCCATCCATGGCGCGCTCGATTGCGCCCCCGTCAGCCCGGCAGCGCGCCGATTTTCCCTGGCGATTTTCTCCGGGAGACTTCAGTCTTCCGCGAACGCCTCGCGGGTCAGGTTGAGCGGCGCGCCGTCGGTGCAGACCACGTCGTCCTCGATGCGGATGCCGCCATAGGGCTTGAACGCCTCCACCCGATCCCAGTCCACCGCGCCGCCCAGGCCCTTCTGCTTGAGCTCGTCCAGCAGCATGTCGATGAAGTAGATGCCGGGTTCGATGGTCACCACCATGCCCGCTTCCAGCACGCGGGTCAGGCGCAGGTAAGGGTGGCCGTCCGGCTTGGCGATCGTGCCGCCGGCGTCGGAGGCGGCGAAGCCGGCCACGTCGTGCACCTGCAGGCCGATGCCGTGGCCGATGCCGTGCGGGAAGAACGCGCTGCTCACGCCGCTGGCCAGCGCCTCCATCGGCGACACCTTGATGACGCCGGAATCGCGCAGCACGCCGGCCAGCAGCAGGTGCGCGTCGAGGTGGATGCGCGCGTAGTCGGTGCCGGCGCGCACCATGTCGCACAGCTTCAGCTGGGCGGCGTCGACGGCGCGGATCATCGCCGCGAACTCGTCGTCGGCCGCGGAATAGGTGCGGGTGATGTCGCAGGCGTAGCCGCCGAAGCTGGCGCCGGCGTCGATCAGGAAGCTGCGCACCGGCTTCGGCGGCAGGCGATCACGGCTGGTGTAGTGCAGCACCGCGCCGTGTTCGTTGAGGGCGATGATGTTGCCGTAGGGCAGGTCGTTGGCGTCCTGGCCGGCGGCCTGGCAATAGGCCAGGTGGATGCCGAATTCGCTGGAGCCGGCGCGGAAGGCGCGCTCGGCGGCGCGATGCGCGCGGACTCCTATCCGGCTGGCCTGCCGCATCATCTCGATCTCGTACGGCGTCTTGAACGCGCGGTGGTATTCCAGGTACGCGATCACCGGCTGCGGGTTGTTCGGTGCGTAGTCATCCAGCGCGCTCTGCGGCTCGCCGAGGATGGCGCTGCGGGCGGCGTCCGGCAGGTGCTGCGCGGCTTCCTGCGGGGTGCGGATGACGACGATGTCGAAGTGCTCGACCCAGTAACCGCTCGGTGCGGCCGGCACCACGTGCCAGTAGTCGTGCGGCTGCAGGAACACCAGCTTCGGTTTGGCTCCCGGGGTGATGACCAGCCAGCTGCCCGGCGCCTGGGTGAGCGGCAGCCACGCCTTGAACTGCGGATTGACCGCGTAGGGATAGTCGCGGTCGTCGAAGGCCTGGTAGTGCAGGCTGCCGCTGGGAACCACCAGGTGGTCGAAGCCGCCGCGGCGCAGCGCCTCGGCGGCGCGCGCCTGCAGCGCGTCGATATGGTGTGGATACAGCGACGAGAGCGTGGCGTTGGACATGGCGTGCGGATCGATGGGGGATGCGCGATTGTCGCGCATCCGTCGCCGCGTCGCAGATGCGATCCCGCCGAGGTCTCAGGCGTCGGGCTGGGTGGTCCAGGCGCGCAGCCGCTGGATGGTTTCCGGCGACAGACCAAGGAAGCGCATCCCGATCCAGGACTGCCCGGGCGCGCCGGCCTTGTCCTGCCACAGCACGTGCGCGCCGACTTCCAGCGGCTGCGCGGCCCCGACGCCATCGGGCAGGTTGAAGCGGAGCTGGAACAGCGCGTCGTCGGGCAGGCTGCGGTTGGCGATCAGCAGCATGCCGCCGACCGACAGGTTGCCGAGGTGGCCGATGGTTTCCTCGAGGATGGTGTCATGCACGTCCACCCGTCCCGGCACGGCGCGACGGGGCTGGCGGCGGCGCGGGTCAGCTTCCATGACCGGGCTCCCTGGCCTGCGCGACATCGCCCTGGGCGATCCGCTGCAGGCTGTTGATGGTGGCGTCCCAGGCATCGCTGGCCGGGGCCGCGTGCGTTTCCAGCAGGCGCAGCCGGCCGGCGGCCAGCTTGCGGGCCAGCGCGTCCAGGTCGTCGTTGCCGACGCGCAGGCCGCGCCGGTTGACCAGCAGCGCCTGGTCGGTGTTCGCGCTGATCCAGGCCAGCCGGCGGCGCTGCGGGCTTTCTTGACCTGCTTCGTCGATTTCGACCCAGAGCGGCAGCGTCAACGTGCGCAGGTGCTCGTAGGCCGCCTGTTCGTCGGGCGAGCGCGGCGCCGGATTGGGATTGGTCGTGGCCGGGCTGTCCTCGCCCAGCCGGGTGCGTGCGCGCAGCTGCACCAGCAGCTCGGTGCGGGAGGCCAGGTCGTCGTCGCTGCCCTGGCCGTTGGCCAGCTGCCCGGCGATGGCGGCGGCGTCTTCGGCGTGGTAGCCCACCTGTTCCAGGGCGGTGCGGATCTGCTCGAGGAAGCCGGGTTCCGCCAGCCGCGGCGCGCCGCTGGCGCCGGCGTCGATGATGCGCGCGGTGGTATCCAGCAGCTGGTGCCAGGCATCCGACTGCTCGCCGTTGCGCAGGTGGGTCAGCGACAGCACGTCCGCCCAGGTCTGTTCCATCAGCATGGCGTGGAAGCGCGGCAGGCTGCGGCCTTCGAGCAGGCGTGCGATTTCCTCGGCGGCGCGCTTCCGCGCCAGTTCGAGTTTCTCGCGCCCGCGCGCGGCCTCCACCTGCCGGCGCTCGGCCATTTCCGCCTTGCGGTCCAGCGCCTGCAATCCCGATTGCAGGGTCTGGTTGGCTTCGGCGAAGGTGGATGTCGCGCCGCTGCTGTCCTGCTGGATATGGGAGGCGGCGCGCTGCAGCAGGCCCAGCCACTGCGCGTCCAGGTCGTCCTCGGCCAGCCACTGCGCGCCGGCCAGCGAGATCGCATCCAGCAGCTGGCGCGCGGGATGCTGTGCATCGGTGAAGAAGCTCTGGTCGCGCAGGGCGGCCTGCGCGAGCGGCAACCGCATGCGCTCCAGCAGGGCTTCGCCGGGGCTGCTCTTGCGCAGTTCGCGCTGCATTTGCGTCATGAACAGCGACAGCAGGTCGAAGCTGTCGCTGTCGGCATTGGACAGGGCGACGCCGCGGCCGTGCGCCTGCCGTGCCTGGGCCAGCAGGTTCTGCCGGAAATCCGCCGGGGTGTCGGCCTTGCCGGCGCTGGCGCGCATCCGTTGCAGGGTGTCCAGCACTTCTTCGTGCGGCACGGTTTCGAGCGCACGCTCCTCATGGTTGCCGGAGCGCAGCTTGGAGAGCAGGCTGCGGCGCTGCTGCAGCATCGTCTGCAGGGCGGAGAAGCCGGCGTTGATCGAGGGCAGCGCGGCGGCCCGGATCTGCGCGGAGCGCGGGGAGTCGGCATCGCCCGATCCGCTCCTGTCGGCGCTGGCGGGATCGCTGGCGGAGCCAGCGCGGATCCGCATCGGCACGAAGCTCAGGTGCGGCAGGATGCCGTCCTCGATCAGCCGGCTGTTGAAGCTTTCCAGCAGCGCGGGGTAGGCATCCACCAGGGTCTTCTCGAACTGCTGGAACAACTGCATGCGCGCATAGCGCGACAGCTTGAGCAGGTTGGCGGATTCGGCCAGTGCGTCGCATAGCGACTGCGGGGCCAGCGGCAGGCGCTGGCTGTCGAAGGCGGGTGCGCCGGCCAGCACGCCGAAGCGCTGGCCCAGCAGCTGCAGGCCCAGGCTGTTGCGCGCCTCGATCCGGCTGGCCATGTTCTCCAGCACGAACTCGTCGCTCACGTTGTCTTCGTCCAGCAGGCTCAGGGCCAGCACCGGCGGCTCGTCCACGGCGCCCTGGCCGCGGCGCGCGGCCTGCAGGCCGGCCAGCGAGGCTTCGACGTGCGCGAGAAAGCCGCGGATGAACGGTTGCACGCCGCCGCCGAGGCTGCGCATCGAGGACAGGCGGGATTCTTCCAGCTTGGGGTCGCTGCCGGGCGCGGTGCGGGCCAGCGCAAGTTCGGCCTCCTGCAGCACCTGCGGGAGCTGCTGCTCCAGCAGCGGGCGCAGATCCGCCAGTAGATGCTCCAGCGCCTGGCGCGTGCGCCTGGGCAAGCGGGCGGCGGCCAGCGTGGCGGATGGCGCGTTGCTTGTGGGTGAGGACACGGCGCGGTGGCGCCCCCCTGGCGCATTGGCGATTCCGCCATGGTATGCGCCAACCGGCAGCGCCTCAATCCACGGGCTTCGAGGCTGGTCGAAGCGACCTGCGCCGGATCAGTCCAGGAACAGGCCGATCACGTCGTTGGCGAAGCGCCGGCCCAGCTCGGTGGGGCGCAGCCAGTCGGCGTCGGGTTCTAGCCAGCCGCGTTCCTGGGCGATGGCGAGCCGGCCGGCGATGGCAGCGCGCGGCAGCCCGGTGCGCGCTTCGAACATCGCCATCGGCACGCCTTCGTTCAGGCGCAGCGCGTTGAGCATGAAGTCGAACGGCAGCCGCGCCGCGGTCAGCGTTTCGTCGCCGCCGATCGCCGTGTCGGTGCCGGCCTTTTCGAGATACAGGGTGGGATGGCGGATCTTCCAGCGCCGCAGCACCTGCTGCGCAGCGCCGAGGGTCAGCTTGCCGTGCGCGCCCGCGCCGATCCCGAGGTAGTCGCCGAAGCGCCAGTAGTTGAGGTTGTGCGCGCACTGGCGGCCCGCGCGCGCATAGGCGCTGATCTCGTACTGGGCGAAGCCGGCTTCGGCCAGCCGTGCCTGGCAGGCCTCCTGCATGTCCCAGGCGGCATCGATGTCGGGCAGGCCCTGCGGTGGGCGGGCGGCGAAGCGCGTGTTCGGCTCCAGCGTGAGCTGGTAATGGCTGAGATGGGTGGGCTGCAGGGCGAGGGCGCGCTCGACGTCGTGCAGTGCCATCGCCAGCGTCTGCTCCGGCAGCGCGTACATCAGGTCGAGGTTGAAATTGTCGAAGCCTGCATCCTGCGCCGCCTTCACCGCGCGCTCGGCATCGCCGCTGGTATGGATGCGGCCAAGCCGCTGCAGGCAGCCGTCGTCGAAGCTCTGCACGCCGAAGCTGAGCCGGTTCACCCCGGCCGCGCGGTAGCCGGCGAACGGGCCGTGCTCCACCGTGCCCGGATTGGTCTCCAGGGTGATCTCGACGTCGGGCGCGAAGCGCAGCCGCGCGCTGGCCTGCTGCAGGAAGCGGTCGATCGCCTCGGGCGGGAACAGCGAAGGCGTGCCGCCGCCGAAGAACACGCTGTGGACGACCCGGCCCCAGGCCAGCGGCAGGTCGAAGTCGAGATCGCGGATCAGCGCATCGACGTAGGCATCGAACGGCAGCTCGCCCTTGCGTTCGTGCGAGTTGAAGTCGCAGTACGGGCATTTGCGCACGCACCACGGCAGGTGCACGTACAGCGAGAGTGGCGGGGTGGTCAGCATGGCGTTCATTGTAGGAGCGCACCGCAGGGGCGCGATCGCCTTTGCAGGATTCCGCCGGAGGCATCGCGCCCCTGCGGTGCGCTCCTACGCGAGCAGCGTCAGCAGCTGCGCCAGTGCAACACCGCGATGGCTATCGCGGTTCTTGACCTCGGCGGGCAACTCCGCCGCGCTGCAGCCGTGCGCGGGCGAGAAGAACACCGGGTCGTAGCCGAAGCCATTCCCGCCCCGGCGCACGTGCAGGATGCGGCCTTCCCATACGCCTTCCGCGATCAGTGGCATCGGGTCATCGGCATGCCGCACCAGCGCCAGTACGCAGACGAAGCGCGCGCCGCGGGCATCGTCGGGCACGCCCTCGAGTTCGCGCAGCAGCTTGTCGATGTTCGCCTCGCTGTCGCCGTGGCGGCCGGCATAGCGCGCGGAGTACAGGCCGGGTGCGCCGCGCAGCGCATCGACGCACAGGCCGGAGTCGTCGCCCAGCGCCGGCAGGCCGGTGGTGCGCGCGGCGTGACGGGCCTTGAGGATGGCGTTCTCGATGAACGACAGCCCGGTTTCCTCGGCATCGGTGACGCCGAACTCCGACTGCGCATGCAGCTCGAAGCCGTCGCCGAGCAGCTCGCGCAGCTCGGCCAGCTTGCCGGCATTGGAGGAAGCCAATAGCAGTTTCATGCAAGTCCCATGTCCATGCCCCCGTAGGAGCGCACTGCAGGGGCACGATGCTTTTCGCGGGGCCATGCGAGCGCGTTCGCGCCCCTGCGGTGCGCTCCTACAGGCAAAGCGCAGCCTGTTGCGCGGCGAACAGCTCGGCGCAGCCCTTTTCGGCGAGCGCCAGCAGCGCATCGAGTTCGTCGCGTCGGAAGGCGTGGCCCTCGGCGGTGCCCTGCAGTTCGATGAAGCCACCACCGTCGTTCATCACCACGTTCATGTCGGTGTCGCAGCTGCTGTCCTCGGCATAGTCGAGGTCGAGCACCGGCACGCCCTGGTAGATGCCCACCGAGATCGCCGCCACCGCGCCGACCAGCGGCGTGCGTCCGTTGGCGGGCAGCTTGAGTTCGCGGCGATCGATCAAACGCTGCACCGCGTCCGCCAGCGCCACGTAGGCGCCGGTGATGGCGGCGGTGCGGGTGCCGCCGTCGGCCTGCAGCACGTCGCAGTCCAGGGTGATGGTGCGTTCGCCCAGCAGCGCGCGATCCACGCAGGCGCGCAGGCTGCGGCCGATCAGGCGCTGGATCTCCAGCGTGCGCCCGCCCTGCTTGCCGCGCGCGGCCTCGCGGTCGCTGCGGGTGTGGGTGGCGCGCGGCAGCATGCCGTATTCGGCGGTCACCCAGCCCTCTCCCTTGCCGCGCAGGAACGGTGGCACCTTGTTCTCCACGCTGGCGGTGCACAGCACGCGGGTGTCGCCGAAGCTCACCAGTACCGAGCCTTCGGCGTGGCGGGTGAAGCCGCGCTGGATGGAGACGGCGCGCAACTGATCCGCGGCACGGCCGCTGGGACGGGAGAAGGACATGCGGGGGAAGCCGGAAATCAACGGGGTGCTAGATTAACATTCGCATCCCGACGGCCCTGGATTCCGCATGATCCGCAGCATGACCGCCTTCGCCGCCGGCGAGCGCGCCACCGAATGGGGCGTGATCGCAGGCGAACTGCGCGCGGTGAACCATCGCTTCCTCGAGCTGGGCCTGCGCCTGCCGGAAGAACTGCGCGCGTTCGAATCGCCGCTGCGCGAACGCGTCGCCGCGCGGGTTTCGCGCGGCAAGCTCGATCTGGTCATCCGCCTGCGCGCGCCGGAGTCCGATGCCGGCCTGCACCTCAACGGTGCGATGGTCGAGGAACTGGCGCGACTCAATCTCGACCTGACGTCGAAGTTCCCCGGCCTGCGCACCAGCCTGACCGAATTGCTGCAGTATCCCGGCGTGCTGCGCGGGCGTGACGCCGACGCCGAGGCGATGCAGCGCGACGCCATGGCCCTGCTCGACGCGGTGCTGGACGACTTCACCGCCGCGCGCGAGCGCGAGGGCGGCAAGCTGGCGGTGGTCATCGGCGAGCGCGCCGACGCCATCGCGAAGATCGCGGGCGAAGTGCGCACGCTGGTGCCGCTGATCCGCGCCGGCCAGCGCCAGAAGCTGGAAGCGCGGCTGGCGGATCTGGCGCAGCCGGCCGATCCGGGCCGGCTGGAACAGGAGCTGGTGATCTGGCTGCAGAAGCTCGACGTGGACGAGGAGCTGGATCGCCTCGACAGCCACCTGACCGAATTGCGCCGGATCCTGAAGGGCGGCAAGGAGCCGGTCGGCCGTCGCCTCGACTTCCTGCTGCAGGAGTTCAACCGCGAGGCCAACACGCTGGGCAGCAAGTCGGTCGACGCGCGCACCAGCAACGCGGCGGTGGAACTGAAGGTGCTGATCGACCAGATCCGCGAGCAGATCCAGAACATCGAGTGAAAGGCAGCTGAGCCCATGCGCGGAACCCTGTACATCGTCGCTGCGCCTTCGGGCGCCGGGAAATCCAGCATCGTCAATGCGGTGCTGGCGCACGACGCGAACATCCGCCTGTCGGTCTCGTTCACCTCGCGCGGGCCGCGCCCGGGCGAGCGCCACGCCGAGCACTACAACTTCGTCAGTGCGGAAGAGTTCGAGGCGATGGTCGAGGCCGGCGACTTCTTCGAGCACGCGCGCGTCCACGGCGACTGGAAGGGCACCGCGCGGCAGTCGGTGGAACCGCTGCTGGCGGCCGGCCACGACGTGCTGCTGGAGATCGACTGGCAGGGCGCGCGGCAGGTGCGGGCCAAGCTGCCCGACGCGGTCAGCGTGTTCATCCTGCCGCCCTCGCGCGCCGCGCTGGAGGAGCGCATGCGCAAGCGCGGGCAGGACAGCGAGGAGGTGATCCAGCGCCGGCTGGCCGCCGCGCGCGAGGAAATGAGCCACTACGGCGAGTTCGACTACGTGATCGTCAACGAGATCTTTGATGTCGCGGTGGCCGAGATGTGCAGCATCTTCACCGCCAGCCGGCTGCGCAAGGACGCCCAGGTGGCGCGGCATGCGCGCCTGATCACCTCGCTGCTGGTCGATCCGTAGAGCGGGGCAATGCCCCGCTGGCCGCCGCGGTGCTCTCGCAGCGGGGCAATGCCCCGCTCTACGGAGATGGCGGTGGGGTTGCCGGCGCATGCGATGGATTTTTCATCTAAGCGATTGATTTTCAAGACGTGGACTTGCGGCCGGACGGCCGCGTGGCTACAATCCCCGGTTCTTTCGAACCTTCGCGCGGCTCGTCGCCGCAGGACAGACATGGCCCGTATTACCGTCGAAGACTGCCTGCAGGTGGTCGACAACCGCTTCGAACTCGTGATGATGGCGGCGAAGCGCGCGCG
>JAANMX010003493.1_pt1 | contig 13717 bp, 11 predicted proteins | sample 7279681 | NCBI WGS metagenome assembly JAANMX01 (sample SAMN14094542, study PRJNA606508) | bioreactor metagenome | isolation source: A lab-scale SPAN reactor treating ammonium-rich wastewater day 351 | place: Ireland: Galway | collected 2018-01-01
TTCCCATCCGCGCCACGCACGGCCCTGCCGGTTGCCCGTGGCGCGAAAGGGATTTCGCGCCCTACATCCCCAAGCGTTGCGCCCCTGGGTGCGGCCTTGGCAACGGGCGCATTTTCGCGCACATTAGTATAGGAGGTTTTCGTCATGGCAGCGCCCCGCATACGCACCACGGTGGTCGGATCGTATCCCGTTCCCGAATGGCTCATCGCCCTCCCGTCGCAGCAGGCGGTGATCGACGCGACCAAGGTCGTGTTCCAGACGCAGGAGCTGGCGGGGATCGACGTGGTCGCGGACGGCGAGATGTACCGGTTCGACATCAATCACCCGGACACCAACGGGATGATCGAGTACTTCGTCCGCCCGATGTCGGGCATCCGCGCGGATCTGACGCGGGCGGAGATCGAGGATTTCCGGAGGCGTGCGGACATGGGTTTCCGCACGGAGCCGGCGGGGGTCGTCGAGGGGCCGCTGGGCGAGGGCACGCTGAATCTCCCGCGAGATTACCGGCGATCGCGGGCATGCACCCACAGCCCGATGAAATTCACGCTGACGGGACCGCACATGCTGTCCAAGACCCTGCTGGACCGGCACTACAGCAGCGTGACGGAGCTGGCCTGGGTGATCGGCCGCGTGCTGGCGGCCCAGGTGGCGGACATCGATCCGGAGGTGATCCAGGTCGACGAGGCGAACATCACCGGTCACCCGTCGGAGGGGCAGTGGGCGGCGGATGCCATCAATCTGGTGCTCGATGCGGCGACCCGGGCAAAGGAGAAGGGCGTCCACCTGTGTTTCGGCAACTACGGCGGGCAGTCGATCCAGAAGGGGCACTGGAAGCAGCTCATCGAATTCATGAATCGGCTGCGCTGCGACCACGTGGTGCTGGAGTTCGCGTTCCGCGGGTATGACGAGCTGGCCTATTTCAAGGACGAGCTGGACCCGAGGATCGGGATCGGGGTGGGCGTGATCGACGTGAAGACCAACACGGTGGAGCCGCCGGATCTGGTGGCGCGCCGGCTGGAGCAGGCCTCGAAGTTCGTGGGCGCCGACCGCATCAAGTGGGCGCATCCCGATTGCGGGTTCTGGATGCTCAAGCGGAGCGTGAGCGACCGGAAGATGGCGTCGCTGGTCCAGGGGCGCGACCTGTATCTGGCCGGCGGGGGTTGAGGCAAGGCGCCATTGCTTTCTGGCGCAACTGGGAGACATTCATCGGCGAATGGCCCGCATCGCGATCCGCGCGTCCGACATCCGCTTCCTGCCGCTGCGGGCCCGCATCCCTTTCCGGTACGGGATCGCCACGCTGACCGCGGTGCCGCAGGCCCTCGTCTTCCTCGATGTGGAGATGGGGGGGCACGTCTCTCGCGGGGTGGCGGCCGACGTGCTGCCGCCGAAGTGGTTCACGAAAGAACCGGGGACCCCGTACGCGAAGGAGGCGGCGGACATGATCGGGGTCATCCGGGCGGCGTGCCAACACGCGATCGAGGTCGGGGAGGGGGCCACCCTCTTTTCCCTATGCCGGCAGGTCGCGGCGGCGCAGGCGCGGTGGGCCGCCGCGAAAGGCCTGCCGCCGCTGCTTTCGGGGTTCGGGGTATCGCTCGTGGAGCGGGCCGCGATCGACGCGTTCTGCCGCCACCGGCAGACGACCTTCGCGCGCGCGGCGCGGGAGAATCTCTTCGGGATCGACCTTGGGGCGCTGCATCCGGAACTGGCGGGGGCGGGACCCGGAGAGCTGTTGCCATCGGGGCCGCTGCGGCGGCTGCGCGTCAGGCACACCGTCGGCCTGTCCGACCCGCTCGCCGACACCGACATCACCGAGGGGGAGCGCGCGGGCGATGGCCTGCCCCATTCCCTGGAGCACTGCATACTGCTGCACGGGCTGACGCATTTCAAAATCAAGGTGCCCGCCGAGCCGCGGGAGGCGGCCGAGAGGCTCGCCCGCATCGCGGCGCTGGTGGAAAGATATCACGGCGAGTACGCCTTCACCCTCGACGGGAATGAATTCCTGCCCGACGTGGACGCCCTGCGGGCGCTGTGGGCGCACCTGATGGCCGACCCTCGGGTGTCGGAGTTCATCCGCTGCGGGCTCATCGCGCTCGAGCAGCCGCTGCGCCGCGACGCGGCGCTGGACGACGCCACGCGGGATGGCCTGCTCGCGTGGGAGGATCGCCCGCCGATCATCATCGACGAATCCGACTCGGGGATCGGTTGCCTGCCCCGCGCGCTGGAATGCGGGTACGTCGGCACCAGCCACAAGAACTGCAAGGGCGTGATCAAGGGCATCGCCAGCGCCTGCCTGATCGAGCACCGTCGGCGGCTTGGCGCGCGCCGGTTGATTCTGACGGGCGAGGACCTCGTCAATTTTGGCCCGGTGGCCCCGCTGCAGGATATCGCGGTGGTCGCGGCGCTGGGCATCGAGCACGCCGAGCGCAATGGGCACCATTACATCGGCAACTTGCGCGCGTACCCGCGGGCGATCTGGCGCGAGGTGATGGGCCGCCACTGGGATCTCTACCGCGAGGATGGGCTCGGCGGGCCCCCCGTCCTCGACGTGCGCAACGGGGCCCTGGCCATCGGGAGCGCCGTGGATGCGCCCTTCGGCTATGCCGGGACGATCAAGCCGGAATGGTTCCGCCCGATCGAGGACTGGCGGCCCGAGGGCGACGGGACGGTGTAGCCGGACGCGCAAGCGGCGGGCGGGGGCGCGGGGCCCCTCCGCAGGCGCAGGACGTCCCGGGGGATGCGGGCGCCGCGCTTTCGATTTTGCACTCCGGGTCCCCTGCCCCATAGTCGCCGCCATGTCCGCGCCCGTCATCGAGGTCGAGGGCCTGCGCAAGGTCTTTGGGAAGACCGTCGCGGTGGATGCCCTGTCCTTCCGGCTGGAGCGCGGGGAGATCCTCGGCCTGCTGGGCCCGAATGGCGCTGGCAAGACGACGGCGATCTCCATGCTGCTGAGCCTCGTCACGCCCACCGCCGGGCGCATCCGGATGCTCGGCCGCGAGATGCCGCGCGAGCGGGTCGCCATCCTCGAGCGCAGCAATTTCTCCTCCGCGTATGTCAACCTCCCCTCGAACCTGAAGGTCCGGGAGAACCTCATCGTCTTCGCCAAGCTCTACGGCGTGCCGCGCCACCGGGAACGGATCGCCGAGCTGCTGGAGCTTTTCGAGGTGACCCACCTCGCGGGCCGGGTCACGGGCGCGCTATCCTCCGGGGAATCGACGCGCGTGAACCTGTGCAAGGCGCTGCTCAACGAGCCGGAGCTGCTGCTGCTCGACGAGCCGACGGCGAGCCTCGATCCGGACATGGCGGACAAGGTGCGCCGCATCCTGCGGAGCGTGCAGCGCGAGAAGGGCATCAGCATGCTCTACACCTCGCACAACATGCGCGATGTCGAGGAGGTGTGCGACCGGGCGCTCTTCATGCACCGGGGGCGCCTCATCGCCGCCGGGGCGCCCGCCGAGATCCAGGCGCAGTTCGGCGAGCGCAGCCTCGAGCAGGTGTTCATCAAGGTGGCGCGGGGCGGGGATCTCGTCGAATCGGGGGACGGGGCATGAGCATCCACTGGGGCCGCGTCTTCGCGCTGGTGCTGCGGTACACTTATCTCTACCGGCGCAGCGTGCCGCGGCTGATCGAGATGATCTTCTGGCCCATGATGGACCTGCTGGTCTGGGGGTTCGTCACCGCCTATCTCCTCGAGCTCAAGCCCGGCGCGCCCGGCCTGGTGACCTTCCTGCTAGGGGCGATGATCTTCTGGGACATCATGTACCGCTCCCAGCAGGCCCTCTCGCTCTCTTTCCTCGAGGACCTCTGGTCGCGGAACATCATGAACCTCTTCGCCTCGCCGGTCCGGCTGCACGAGTTCTTGGCGGCGACGTTTCTCGTGGGCCTGTTCAAGGTGGCCGTCATCACGACGGTGCTGACCGCGATGGCCCTCGGCCTCTACCAGTTCAACCTGCTGGAGATGGGGGTCTCCCTGGTCCCCTTCTTTGTCAACCTGCTGGTGATGGGCTGGGCGCTGGGCATGGTGACGGTCGCCATCATCCTGCGCTTCGGGATCGGCGCCGAGGCCCTCGCCTGGGCCGTGCCCTTCTTCCTCCAGCCGCTGGCCGCCGTCTTCTACCCCGTGGACGTGCTGCCCGGCTGGCTCCAGCCCGTCGCGCTGAGCATCCCCGCCACCCACGTGTTCGAGGGCATGCGCCACATGCTCCAGGGCGGCGACTTTCCCGGATGGATGCTGCTCCGCGCCGCCGCGCTCAATGCCCTCTGGCTCCTTGGGGCGGGCGCCTTCTTCGTCATCATGTTCCGGTCCGCGCGCGACCGCGGGCACCTCGCGAAGCTGGGGATGCAGTGAATTCTGGTTCTTGGTTCGGGGTCCTTGGTTCTCCCAAAACGAGCCGTAAGGCAATCCCCTCGACTAGTGTGGTGTCTCAGATGAATCTGAACATCCATCTGTTCCGACTTGAAAACGGGGAGGGACGCCGGCCCCGGCGTCCGCGTCTGACCGGATGCGCGGTTCCTGGGCCGATCCGGCCCGCGAGGCCGCGGGCCCTCCCGAAGAATGTGTCAGGACCAATTGAGACACTGCACTAGGAGACGCTCGATGGCCTGTATAGAACGCGTCAGTGGGTCCCCGCTCGCTCACCCGCCTCTGGCGGGTGAGCGACCCGCGCGACGGCCCCTTTTACGGGGCGTTTTGGGCTTCTTGTTGAATGTTGGTTATTGGGGGTTGAATCCCGCCATGGACGAAATCGGCGGGCGTGGCAGATTAGTTTTATGAGGCTCTGGGCGGTGTGCCTGGTGTGGGGTTTGGCCTTTGGGGCATGGGCCGGGGAGCGGCGGCCCGAGGATTACGTCCTCGAGGTGGCATTGACGAAGCCGGTGACGCTTCCCGTGGTGGTGGGCGACCGGCAGGCGGGAACCGCTAAACTCGATGCGGGCAAGGTTCTGGAGGTCGTGGACATCGCCGGGGACACCGTGCTGGTGGAGGCGATGGGGACGGTCTCGCCGGTGCCGCGGGACGCCACCGACTTGGCCGGGCGCCTCAAGACCGCAGACCTCGCCGGGCCGACGCGCCGAGACCTGCGGGACGCCCTCAGGCACGGCTTCGCCCTCGTCGGGATGACGCCCGGTCAAGTCACCCGCGCGGTCGGCCCGCCCGGCCGCCAAGAGAAGGCCGGCGCCACGATGCGATGGTGGTACCCGATCTACGGCGATGTGCCACGCGTCAACACCATGACCATCCAGCGCGGGACGCCGGAGACCGCCCCGCAGATCGTGCCGGGCGGCTACCGCCTCTTCCGCGGCCGCGACGGCATCGACTACGCCGTCAGGGAACCTCCCGTCTTCTATCCCGGTTTCTTCGGCGAATCCTACCACGTCCGCCAGGAGACCACCGAGAAGGCCATCGTGGGCGAGAAGTTGCTCACCTTCGAGGACGGCCGCCTGATCCGCGTCACCGAGCACCTGCCGGAGCCCTGACTCGAAAATACGACGTAACTCTCTAGTAGCGAAGGGCCTTCGGCCCTTCGGCCGGGGGCCCGGGCCCACGCCGAAGCCCGAAGGGGCTACACTTTTCCAGGCCGGTGGGGCTGTCCTGGGATCAGGCGCTTCTCCCAGGCGTCGCGGAGCAAGCGGTCGTGGTCCCGGACGACATCGGCGAACTGGGGGTCCCCGGCGAGGTTCTTGGTTTCCCACGGGTCCGCCTGAAGGTCAAAGAGGAAGCGGGCATCCTCGACCTGGAAATCGCCGATCCGGGCGGGGTCGAAGGCGCTGGTGGCGCCCGAGGCGTCGAGGAAGGGCTCGAGCTCCTTGTTCGAGCGCCGGTAGAACTTGGCGTATTTGAACCGGGGCGTGCGGAGGACCCGCCCGGCGCGCTGGAATTCGGCATAGGCGTGCTCGCGCCATTCGACGGCCGGGTCGCCCTCGAGCAGGGGCCGCAGGCTGCGTCCGCGGCAGTTGGGCGGCGGCGGGATGCCGGCGAAGTCGCAGAGCGTGGGGACGACATCCACGGACATCGTGAGGTGCGTGGTGTCGATGGCGTTCTCGCGGATGCGCCCGGGGCACGACACGATGAGGGGCACCTTGAGCGACTGCTCGAAGGGGTGCCACTTCTGGACGCGGCGGTGGCGGCCGAGGCCCTCGCCGTGGTCGGAGGTGAAGATCACGAGGGTCTCGTCGTCGCGGTCTTCGATGGCGTCGAGCATCCGGCCGACGTCGGCATCGACGCGCTCGATCATCCGGTAGTAATCGTAGGCGTAGTTGCGCCAGTGGGCCTCGTCCCAGACCGTGATGCGCTGCGCGGCGTAGGGATCTTGCGCCTCGAAGGCGTAGTCGTGGTTTGGGGGCAACGGGGGCAGGCGATCCCCGAGGCGGCAATGGTCGGCATCGCGCGTGATGACCGTCCCCCCGAGCGGCGGCGTCCAATAGCAGATGTCGTGGGGATTCATCAGCGACGCGACATAGAGGAAGGGGGCATCGTCCCGATAGGAACGCAGGAAAGCCTGCGTGGACTGGGAGACGGCGTAGTCGTTGAAATCGCCGCAGGATGTGCCGCCCAACGGGATGACCTCGAACCCCTCCGCGGCGGCCGGACCCTCCGGCGCCGGATAGCCGGCGGGCAGGTGCCACTTGCCGCAGTAGAAACGCCGATAGTCACCGTGGGAGGCGAACCACTGCGCGACGTTCGGCACGTCGCGGCAGATGCCGTAGTTGTTGACGATGACGCCGGTCTCGACCGCCATGCGACCGGTCATCAGGCAGCTCCGGTTGGGGCTGCAGACGGGGTTGACCGAGTGCGATTCCAGGAAGGAGACCCCGCGGCGCACCAGGCGATCCAGGTTGGGCGTGCTGACCCATCGGGGGCCATGCGCGGGATGGGTGAAATGCGCCGCGTGGGCGCCGATCGTGTCGATGTTCTGCTGGTCGGTCAGGATGAACAGGATGTTCGGGCGGCGCCCGGGGGCGGCGGCGCGCGCGGGGGGCACCGCGGCCCCAGCGAGTCCGGCGGCGAGCCCGGCCTTGAGAAATTCTCGTCGTCTCATCGGTTCCGCCATGGCGCCCTCATTTTGGCCGGACTTTGGCCACCTCATACGCCGCCTCGAAGGCCGCGGCCCGGCCATCGACCTCGCCGAGGATCGCGACCTCGGTGCCGGTGGTGACGAAGAGCAGCAGGCCGGTTTCCGCGCGCACCCAGAGATGCCGCGGGATCATCGCGGCACCGGTGTGCAGGAAACCTCGGAGCCGCAGCGCGCCCCCGGCCGTGGAAACCTCCTGCCCGCCGCATCCCTCGAGCCGATGCCCTGCCAAGACCGCATCGAATTCGTCCAGGCACGCGAACCCCGCATCGCCGAACCCCCCCGGCAGTCGCTGGACCGCCTCCATGAGCGCCCACTTCGCCGAGAAGGAATCCCCCGCGGGACGGGTCCGGCGCTTCCCGCCAAAGTCGAGCGTCACCTCGCCCGCCGCGTATCGCCCGCTCGCGGAAATCTCCGTGAACGGCAGCGCCGGGGCGTCGCCCTTCGGGGCGATCTTGCCTCCCGCCTCCCAAGACTCCGGCGTCGCCAGCGCATCCTCCCGGCAACGGAATCGCGCCCGCGTGAAGCAGTGCCCGCCCCCATCGCGATGACCAAGGCGCCGGCAGGTCGCGGACAGATCAAATCGGCCCTCCGCCGACTCGCCGCGCGCGAGCACCAGCTCGCCGGCGGCGCGCGCCGATTTCCCGAGGCTAAAGAGTCGGTAGACCCGCCGGTGCGCCGCGTCCGCCGCGAACTCCCCCGCGGGCGCGCGGTATGTCTCCAAGATCGGCAGTATCTTCCGCAGCGAGAAGTCCATCGCCGCCGACAGCCTGCGCCTCCGCAAGCCCGCCTGTCAAGGGTCGGCGGCGCCCCCAGAGCGCGCCGCATCATTCCGGGGGAACTGCATTCCCGCTGCCGCCTGACACAGGCGGCTACAAAATTTGTGGGGCGTCTCTGCGAGACGCCGGCGGGGTGAAAATGTAGCCCCTCCGGTCACGGAGGGGCCCCACGGCCTCACGGCCGTGGCTACGCCTGGAATTTTCGAGTCAGACCAGCGCGACGCCTTTGGGGCCGCGCTCGACGGTGCCGATGCGTCTGCCGCGGGTGATGGATAGGGCGCGTTTGGCGTGGCGGTCGTCGACGACGACGACGAAGCCGATGCCCATATTGAAGACTTGGTAGGCCTCGGTTTCGCCGAGGCCGCCGCGATCGCGCAGGGCGCGGAAGAGGGGCGGGATGCGCCAGGAGCGGGTATCGACGATGGCGCGCCGGCCCTCGGGGAGGATGCGGGGGAGGTTATCGACGAGGCCGCCGCCAGTGATATGGGCCATGCCCTTGACAGGGAGCTGGCGCATGAGTCGGCGGATGGTGGGCAGGTAAGAGGGGTGGGTGCGGAGCAGTTCTCTGCCGATGGGGAGGCGGAGGCCGGGGAGGCGGTCACCGGGGCCGAGGCGCATGTCCTCGAAGAGGATTTTTCTCGCGAGGCTGTAGCCATTGGTGTGGAGGCCGGAGGCGGGCAGCCCGATGATGGCGTCGCCGGGGCGGATGGAGGTGCCGTCGATGATCTTCTTTCGGTCGACGATGCCGACGATGCAGCCGGCGAGGTCGTATTCGCCGGGCGGGTAGAAGCCGGGCATCTGGGCGGTCTCGCCGCCGAGGAGGGCGCAGCCCGCGGCGGCGCAGGCCTTGGACATGCCGTGGATGAGGGCGCCGAAGACGCGGGGATCGAGTTTTCCGGCGCCGATGTAATCGAGGAAGAAGAGGGGTTCGGCGCCGAGCGTGAGGATGTCGTTGACGCAGTGGTTTACGAGGTCCGCGCCGACGGAGTCGTGCTTGTCGAGCATGAAGGCGATCTTGAGTTTGGTGCCGACGCCGTCGATGGAGGCCACGAGCACGGGGTCGCGGTGCGCGGGGAAGTTGGCGCGGAAGAGGCCGCCGAAGCCCCCGACGGCGCCGAGGACTTCGGGTCGGCGGGTGGATCGCAGGCGGGGGCCGAGGCGCGATTTGAGGCGATTGGCGAGGTCGATGTCGACTCCGGCGCGCGCATAGGCTTTCTGGGGCATGGGGATGTTTCCGGGGTGTGCTTGTGGTGGGACGATTGTGTGCGCGGGACTGGGCGCTTTGTCAAAGCGAACCTATTCTTCGTCTGTGGTGGTGACGCGCGGGAGTATGGCCCAGCACCAGACGACGACGCCAGCGATCCAGGCGACGGCGGCGTAGGCGAGGTGGGAGAGGCGGATGTCCGGCAGAAAGTCGGCGGAGACGCGGGTGGCGAGCGCGAGGATGGCGAGGATGGCGAAGGCGAGGAGGGCGCGGATGCGGCGTGGGAAGAGGTGGGAGGCCCCGCCATGGCCGAGGATGACGCGGGTGGCCACCGCGATGGTGAGGAGGCCGAAGCCGCCGATGAAGAGGACATGGGCCCATGCGACCTTGGGTTCCGGGGCGAGGGCGACGGCGGGGAAGGCGCAGAGCAGGAGGATGAGCGCCGCGAAGGCGCAGCGGGCGATGGTGCCCTGCGGCCTGGCGCGATGGATCGGCAGCTGCGTGAAGAGGAAACCCCCGGCGATGGCGAGGCGGGCGAGGTTTGCGGGGACCCGATGGCCGAGCGCCTCGGCGATGAAGGTGAGAAGCATGGCGATGCCGCAGGCGAACGCCCACGCGCTCGCCGGCGTCCAGCCTTTGGGCGGGGCGAGGGACTCGGGGAAATCCTGCCGGTTGGGCAAATTGAAAAAGCGCGGGAGGAGGAAGGCGCCCACGCCCATGATGGGCAGCAGGAAGAAGCCCTGATAGAGCAGGAGCCTCGCGAGCGCGTCATGCCACGGGGGGAGATCGGCCAGCGGGCCGAAGAGGAACAGCGCGACCCCTGCGAACGCGGAGAGGAGGCCCATGCCGGCGAGGGCGAAGGAGGGGGGCGGGAGATCCTTTCGCACGAAGGCCCGCGCGCCGAGCGAGGCCACGAGTGAAAGCAGCGCCAGGAGGAAGACCTGGTCGCCGGGGAGGGTGAGGCCCGCGACATGGAGAATGGCCGCGGCGATCAGCAGGGCCGCCATCGAGGTGGCCTCGACCGCGGTGAGGCCCGGGGCGCCGATCAACCTCGGGACCGCGGTGCCGAGGAAACCCATGGCGAAGGCGCCGAGGAAGCCCTCCGCCATGATGCGGGCGTGGGGGATCGCGGGATAGGCGGCGAGCATGCCCCAGGCGTGCAGCGGCCAGAGCACGGCGCCCAGGATCGCGAGGAGCGCGCCCGTTGGGAAGAGCAACCGGTAAGGTTCTCCGGGCAGGAGGGAGAGCCAGAGAGCGCACCGTTCCCGGGCGCGGCGAAAGGGGTGGCGCGCGTCAGGCATGGGGGGTATCCGGGACGGGGCCCGCGTCTGGCATCTCATCCCTGAGCAAGCGGCGCCAGCGGGTGATCTCCTTCCGGACGCGCCGCGGGTTGGGGGAACCCTCCGTGGCGCGGTCCTCGAGCCGGCGCCTTGCGCCGGCGCGGAGCAGGGCGGCGGCATCGGCGAGTTCGGGAGAAATCGCGGCCCATTCCTCCGGGTCGAGCCTGCCGATGTCGCGGCCGGAGTCCTGGGCCATGCGGACGGCGGTGCCGACGAGGCGGTGGGCCTCGCGGAATGGGACGCCGCGGCGGACGAGGTCATCGGCGATGTCGGTGGCCAGGAGGGAAGCGTCGCCGGCGGCGCGGCGCATGGCGCGGGTATCGAACCGGGCTCCGGCGATGACGTCGGCCATGAGGCCGAGGCAATCCCGGAGGGTGTCGGCGGTATCGAAGAGGCGCTGTTTATCCTCCTGGAGGTCGCGATTGTAGGTCATGGGGAGGCCCTTGAGGGTGACCAGGAGGGCGACGAGGTTGCCCACGACGCGGCCGGACTTGCCGCGCACCAGTTCCGGGACATCGGGGTTCTTCTTCTGGGGCATGAGGCTGGATCCGGTGGTGTGGGCATCCGCGAGGGTGAGGAAGCCGAACTCGGAGGAGCACCAGAGGATGAGGTCTTCGGCGAGGCGGGAGAGGTGGACGGAGCAGAGGGCGGCGGCCGCCAGGAATTCGACGACGAAGTCGCGATCGCCGACGGCGTCCATGGAGTTGGCGGCCAGGCGGGGTCGGCCGCGGGGGTCGACGAACCCGAGATCGAGGGCGGTGGCCTCGCGGTCGAGGGGCAGGGTGCTGCCGGCGAGCGCGCCGGCGCCAAGGGGGCAGACGTTGGTGCGGGCGAGGGCGTCCTCGAATCGCGAGTGGTCGCGCTCCAGCATCTCGACATAGGCCAGGAGATGGTGGGCGAGCAGCACGGGTTGCGCGCGCTGGAGGTGCGTGTAACCGGGCATGACGGCGGCCGGGTCGTCGTCCGCGGCGCGGACGAGGGCCTTCTGGAGTTTGCGGGTGGCGGCCTGCTGGGCGCGGATCTCGTCCTTGAGCCAGAGGCGCATGGCGGTGGCCACCTGATCGTTGCGGCTGCGGCCGGTGTGGAGTTTCGCGCCGGCCGGGGTGATCTCGGTGAGGGCGGCCTCGATATTCATGTGGACGTCTTCGAGTTCCTGTCGCCAGGGGAAGGCGCCCGAGCGGATAGTCGCGGCGATCTTGTCGAGCCCGTCCCGGATCTGGGCGAACTCCTCGTGCCCGAGCACCTCGTCGGCCCAGCGCACCGTCACCAGCGCCAGCAGCGGCCCGCTCGGCAGCAGGATGGCGAGGTGCGCCCGGTTGCGGATGACCACCTGCGCCACGCCGGCCTTGCCGGTGCGCTTCAGCGTCTCGCGCAGCAGCGCGTAGCCCTTCTCGCCGCGCTTGCCCGGCACGAGGCGGTAGGGGCGCTCGAAGTACTGCGGCGCGATCGCGTCCGCGTCGACGAACGCGAGGATCTCCACCGTCTGCGTCGCCTTCGGGTTCGCCTCCCTGAAGTCCTCGTCGCGCAGCACGACGTAGTGGCCGCTCTCGATCTCGTAGCCCTTGACCACGTGCTCGGGCTCGATCGGCTCGCCGGTGACCTTGTTGATGCGCTGGTAGCCGACCGGCGCGTTGTCGCGCTTGTCGATCCAGTCGAAGTCGAGGTCCTGGTCCCGCGATCCCGGGTACAGGTCGACGGGCACGTGCACCAGCCCGAAGACGATCGCCCCCTTCCAGACGACGCGTGCCATCGCGACGCTCCCGGGCTAGCCCGCCGTCAGCTCGCGCTTGCGCGCCTGCATCCGCGCGCCGAGGTCCTCGAAGTCGAGCTTCGCGCGGCGCGCGGCCTTGAACATCTCGCCCTCCTCCTCCTTCACGTGGTGCCGGATGTACTCGGCCATCACCTTGACGTGCGCGTCGACCCCGGTGTCGTCGAGCCCGCCGCCCTCGAGCTGCGCCATCAGCCACTTCACCGTGTCGTGCTCGGTGTGCGCCTCGGCGAGGAGCTCCCCGGCCTTGCCCTTCGGGTCCTCGCCGGCGGCGGCCCGCAGCGCCGGGTAGAAGATCTCCTCCTCGAGCAGCGCGTGGACGCGCACCTCCTGCAGGATCTCCTCGCGCAGCGCGTCCTTGCGGCCGTCCTCCTTCGTCTTCTCGTAGCGCTTGAACATCCTGTCCACGCGGTCGTGGTCGTCCCTGAGCATCGCGAGCGCGTCGTTCGCGGCGGCGCGGCGGCGCGCGCCCGCGGTGCGTCCGCGCGTCGTCGCGGACTTCCGCGACCGGGCGGTCTTCGCGGTCTTGGCAACGCCGCGCCGTGCGCCGGCGCGGGAGGCGGTGGAGGCGGTGGAGCGAGTGGCGCGCTTGGCCGCGGGGGCCTGGCGGCGGGTCGGGGTGGGCATGCGGTTCTCCCTGCGGAACGTCGTCGGCACGGCGCCGACGTCGGCCACGCACTCCAGCGAAACGCGTGCCGGCGCCCGCCGCCGTGCAATCATCGGGTTGCGCGCGCCCGCCCGCCCGTGCGACGCAACCGTCGCCAGCTGCGCGTGCAACATCCGGTGCGCGCGTAGGAGCACCGGTGCGGACGGGCCCCGCCGGCGCCGACACGTCGCGCGGCGGCGCGGTGGCGGCTAGACTCCACGGAGCGGGTGCAGCGGAGGACGACGGCCCGCGACACGCCCGATGACGAGCACGACCGGCAGCACCACCGCCGCCTTCCGGGGGCCGTGCGCAGCGGCGCTGGCCCTCGCGCTGGCGGCGTGCGCGACCCCGCCGCACGTGCCGCCGCCCGCCGGGGATGCGCTCGAGGCGCGCTGCGAGCGTGCGTTCGCGGCGCTCGACCGGGAGGTCGACGCGTCGGCGGTGCGCGACGCCGAGGCCACGCGCGTCGCCGGGTTCCCGTCGCTGCGCGTGACCCGCTTCCTCGCGTCCTTCGCGGCGCCCGGACTCGACGTACGCACGTTCGCCGCGTGGCACGCGCGGCTCGTCGACGAGGACCGGCGCGCGCGGCGTGTCGAGATCGCCAACCTGCCGCCCGACGCCACGCGGCGCGTGCGCGACGCGCTGGCGCAGGACGGCTTCGGCACGCTGGCGCCGGCGGCCTTCGTCGAGGGTTGCGGCGGAGCGCTCGCGCGGCGCGACGCCGGCGATCCCGCGCGGCGGGCGCAGATCGTCGCGCGCGCGGTCGTGCCGGACGACTACGACGACGCGGCGCGCGTCGTGGGCCTGTATCCGCTCACCCGCATCCCGTTCGCCGCGGGCGTGCGGCTCTACGAGCGCGCCGTGCTGCGGGCGTTCGCCGCGCCGGCGCCACCGCGCGGACGTCCCACGGCCT
>JAANMX010003495.1_pt1 | contig 13713 bp, 5 predicted proteins | sample 7279681 | NCBI WGS metagenome assembly JAANMX01 (sample SAMN14094542, study PRJNA606508) | bioreactor metagenome | isolation source: A lab-scale SPAN reactor treating ammonium-rich wastewater day 351 | place: Ireland: Galway | collected 2018-01-01
TGCGGGCCGTCGGCCACCGCGTCGCTGATCTCCACGCCGCGGTTCATCGGGCCGGGATGCATGACGATGGCATCCGGCGCGGCGCGGCGCAGGCGGGCCTCGGTCAGCCCGTAGTCGCGGTGGTAGTCGTCCAGCGAATCGACCAGACCCTCGGCCATGCGCTCGCGCTGCAGGCGCAGCATCATCGCCGCGTCCACGCCTTCCAACGCGGCGTCGAAGTCGTGGCTGACGATGCAGCCATGCAGGGTGTCGTCGTCCGGCAGCAGCGACTTCGGTCCGCACACGCGGATCTCGCCGCAGCCCAGCGCACGCAGCGCATGCAGGTCGCTGCGGGCGACGCGCGAGTGCTTGACGTCGCCGACGATCACCACCTTCAGCTTCGAGAAGTCCTCGCCCTTCGCCTGCCGCAGGGTCAGCATGTCCAGCAGCCCCTGCGTGGGGTGGTGGCTGCGGCCATCCCCGGCATTGAGCAACGCCACGCCGGGATTGGCCGCCGCCGCCAACGCGGCTACCGCGCCGTCGGCCTTGTGGCGCACCACGAAGCCGCGCACGCCCATCGCCTGGATGGTGCGGAAAGTGTCCAGGTCGGTTTCGCCCTTGGTGGCCGACGAGGTGGAGGCGTCGAAGTTGAGGATGTGCGCGCCCAGCCGCTGCGCCGCCAGCTGGAAGCTCAGGCGGGTGCGGGTGGAGGGCTCGAAGAACAGCGTGCACACGGCCACGCCGGCCAGCGCGGCAGGCGCCTGCGCGCCGTCGACGAAGGCCTGCGCGCGACGCAGCAGCGCGTCCAGCTGCGCCGGCGACAGGCGCTCCAGGTCCAGCAGGTGGCGGAGGCGGCCGTCGGCGTCGTTATGCGGGCTCATGTGGATCCGGGAATGAGGGGGAAGGGGGGAATCAGTCGATCGGCTGCGCGTCGCGCGGCGAGGATAGCCAGCGTTCGACGATGACCGCCGCCGCCACCGCGTCCAGCACCTCGGCATCGCGGCGCTTGCGCCGGCCGTCGGCGCGCGCGGCGGCGAAGCGGCGCGCCGCCTCCTGCGAGCTGTTGCGTTCGTCGATCATCGCCACCGGCAGGCCGGTGCGCTGGCGCAATTCGCGGGCGAAAGCGCGCGCGGCCTTGCGGATCGGCTGGTCGCCGCCGTCCAGGGTCATCGGATCGCCGACCACCAGACCATCCGGCCGCCACTCGCGCAGCAGGCGTTCGGCATGCGCCCAGTCCGGGCCGGCGGCGTGCACGTCGATCACCGCCACCGCGCGGGCGCTGCCGGTCATCGCGTTGCCCACCGCCACGCCGATCCGGCGCATGCCGACGTCGAAGCCGAGCACGGTGCCGTCGGCGCGGATCTGCGGCGCGGCATCCCCGCTCATGCGTGGCCGCTGTGGCTGGCGTGATTGAGCAGGTCGATGCCGATGCTGCCGGCCGCCGCCTGCCAGCGCTGCGCCAGTGGCAGCTGGAACAGCACGTCGCCGCGATTCGGGGCCAGCAGCCAGCTGTCGTCCACCAGCTCCGCTTCCAGCTGGCCCGCGCCCCAGCCGGCGCAGCCCAGCGCCACCAGCGCCTGCCGCGGACCGTCGCCGCGCGCCATCGCCTCCAGCACGTCGCGCGAAGTGGTCAGGTACAGGCCGTCGCCGATCTCCAGGCTGGAGTCCCAGCTGCGCTCGTCGTCGTGCAGGACAAAGCCGCGCTCCGGATGCACCGGGCCGCCGGCCAGCACGATCTGCGCCTGCAGGGCTTGGTCATCGCTGTCGATGCCCATCTGCCGCAGCACTTCGCCGAGCGTGTATTCGGAAGGACGGTTGACCATCACGCCCATCGCCCCGTCGCCATCGTGCTGGCAGATCAGGGTGACGCTGCGCTCGAAGTGTGGATCGCGCAGCGACGGCAACGCGATCAGCAGGTGGTTGCCGAAGCGTTGGCCGTGCTCATCCATGCCGCGCATTCTAGCGGCTGCAAGCCTGCGAGCGCAGGCATTGGCCTTCTCGGCGGACAGGCGCAACTGGCCCGACGGCGTCACTCGAAAAAAAAGGCGCTCCTTGCGGAGCGCCTCCTGTAACGTCGATCCTCTGGCCGCAGCCGGATCAGTACCGTCCCGTCAGGTTGAGGTACCAGCCTTTGTGCCGGTAATCGAAGTCGGTCAGATCATCGCTGAAGTCGGTGAAGTTGTAACCGACACCGATGCGGAAGTGCTTGTTCAGGTCGCGATCCAGACCAGCCAGCAAGCCCTGCCTTACGCCGCTGTTCTTCACATCCAGGCGACGGTATTCGCCTAGCGCGTGCCACTGCGAGCGCAGCTCGTAACGCACCTGGGCGGCGGCGAATGTAGTGGCCGAATCCAGCCACACACCGGTACCGCGCCCCATCCGCATCTCGCCCTCGCGCCGCGCCAGCTTGCCGGCGAACTCCCAGTGCTGGTCGTGCTTGTAGACGCCTTCGAAGGAGAGGATCTGCGAACGCTGGTCGTACTCGGCGCCGCCAAGCTGACCAACGCTGGCCAGATCGTACAGATAGGTATAGCGACCGAACAGGCCCCAGCGCTCGCTGTTCCACGGACGGTAGGCGAAGCCGAAGTTGCCCTCGATGAACCTGGCGCCTTCCTGCGGCTTGAGCTTGTCGTCGGTATCGGCGTAGTTGAAGCGGGCGGCAATGCGCCAACTGTCGTTGATGCGATGGGTCAAGCGAGTGGTACTGACCCACTGCTCGCGGCGTTCCGCGCCGCTGTCCCTGCGCAGCTCCAGCTTGCTCTGCCAGTCGGTGTCGGGCGACGTGCGACCACCGGACACGCTGACGGCGCGCCGATCGATCACGCCCCCCAGTGTGCTTTCCAGTTCTCCACTGGAAAGCGTGAAGCCGGTATTCCAGCCCTGCCCTGGGTAGAAGTCCATCCCGAAGGTGTGGGCCAAACCGGTCTGGCCACGCTCCTTGAGGAACTGGCTTTCGTTGAACACATTGACCTGGTTGGAAAGCCGCCAGCGCTGGCCCAGCGTCCAGCCGTTCTGTCCACGCGGGTTGAACAACGGATCGTACTCGGTGGTATCGGTCGACTGGGTGTAGGCGCCGTACAGTGAGTGCTCCGGGCTGAGCCGGTACTCGGCGTTGATCGTGCCGGCGTGCCCGCGATCGCCGTCGGTCAGTTCTGCGCCAATCGACGAGTTGTTGCCGAACAGATGCTTCGCGCCGACGGTATAGGCGTTGTTGTCCGCGTACTTGCCACCATCGTCGTCCAGGGTCAGCTGGGCCACGCCGTACAGTTCCAGCGAAGTACCGAAGCGATGCTGGTACTTGAGTGCTGCCAGCGTGCCGACCGCATCGAGGTAACCACCCTGCTGATCCACCCTGCGCAACTCGATGCCCAGCGTGCCGTCGTCGTTGACCTGCCACTGCAGGGTCGCCTGGGCCTGGATCAACGTGCTGGCGCCGCGCTCCGCGCGGGTGTAACGGGCGTACAGGCCGAGATCCGGCGTGAACTGCCCCAGCAGTTCGGCCCCGTACTCGGTGACCGGCAGGCCATTGTCGTAGCGGGACACCGAGTAGCCGGCCTCGGTATCGCGCCACCATGCGCCGGCGCTCCAGTCCTGCTCCGTCCAGCCCAGCTCGCGGAAGTTGGCGCGTGCCTCGACCGCGCGAGCATCGCCCTTGCGGTTCAGCGCGGTGTTGTTCTGCTGGATGAAGCTCAGGCCACCGTTGTTGGAGAAGAACGACGGCACGCCGAACGATTCGGTGCTGGCGTATTCGGCCTTCAGGTAAGTGCCCTTGCCCGCCTGCAGGGTCAAGTCGGCGCCCTTGAGCGAGTAGTCCTCGCCGGCGCGGTTTTCATCAACCCAGGTTGCGCCGAGGCCGACATGGTTGCCGAACCAGTGCTTGCCGCGGAAGCCGATGGTGACATCGTCCGCGTTGAACCCCGTCGGCACCCATTCGTAGTCCACCAGCAGACGCTGCTCGAAGCCGTCCAGCGGTGCATCCCGAGTCAGGGTGGGCGAGTTGTCGCGGGTGATCTGCGCCAGCGGACGGGTCAGCAGGAGGCGGCCCTGCAATTCGTCGATCTCGTAGTCGGCCCCGCGTTGCAGCACCACGCGGTTTTCGGTGCGGCCGGTCGTATGGTCGCGGATCTCCAGCGTCACCACGTCCGAACCCGGCAACACGTCGGTATGGCGCAGGTAATACAGGCTGCCGCCGGTACCGATGAACTCGCTGTGGCCGGGTGCGGTTTGCGCTTCCGAGCCGAACAGGCGCAGTTCGCTACCGGCATCGCCCCAGCGGTTGCTTGCATTGGAGCGCCAGTTGAACGCGGCACCGTACAGCGAACGCTGGTACTGGCCGAACTCGGTGCCGGTCAGGCCGGTGGAATAGTTGCCCCACAGCGCCTGGTTCTTGTCCCAGTCCACGCGCAGGTAGAAGCGCCCCATCGTGTCGACGTCGCGCCAGGTATTGGAATCGTCGCCATAGACCGGGTAGTACAGATCCGGATCGAGGCGGCGGAATACATCGCGCGGGTCGGCCTTGCCGAAGCCGTCGAACAGGCGCTCCAGGTCGCGCTCGGTCGTGTCGGCCTGTGCCGTCACCAGGTACTTGCCGCGCAGCTTGGCCTTGCCGTAGAACGCCAGACGGCCGTCGCTGATGACGTCGTCCTGGTAGCGGGCGTCGCCCTGGAACGGCTCGATCGAGCCGCTGACCCGGTTCTGCGCGATGGTCACATCGGCCAGGCCGACACCGAAGAAGTAGCGCCCGGTGACGTCCACGCTCAGCGTCTGCGCCGCCTTGCCTTCGCCCAACCCGATGTCGAAGCGGTGCTGCCCCACCGGCATCAGGTACTCGGCCACGAACTTGCGTTCCATGTCCACCGGATAGCTTTCGCCATTGATGCTCAGCGCCATCCCGTCCGGGATGTTGCGGCCCTGGATGCGGATGCGCGAGCCGTACAGCGGGATGTTCTGCCGGCGCAGGCCACTGCCGGCGAACACCTCATCGATCAGGCTCTGCGTCTTCGCCTGATCGGCGCTCAGGGCGTTGCCCAGCCGCTTCTCGGTGCCGTTGCGCAGCGCGTTGGCGCCGCGTTCGGCCTCCTCCGGGGAGACCAGTTGCAGCGTGCGCGGCGAAGTCTCGTCGAACTGCCCGCCCTTGCCGTACGCACGCAGCACGTAGACCAGCTCATCGCCCTTGCGGTAGCGGTACTTGGCCGGCAGCGCGCCGTCCCAATCCGCATGGGTGACCGCAGCCACGTCCAGCGGCAGCGTCGCCAGCGGCTCGATCAGGTCGGCGTCGCTGGCGCGGTACAGGCTGACTTCCAGGCGTTCGATGAATGCCGGGTAGTTGCCGCGCACGTAGAACTGCACCGGCTTGAGGATGCGTTCGCCATCGAACGACACCATCGTCGGTGCCGACACCGACAGCTCCGGCTGACCGAGGGTGGGATCCTCGGTCGCCCAGATCACGCCGCCGCCCGGCAGGTCGATGGAGAACTTGCCCGTCGCCACCGCCTTGCCCGGCTGCCCGGCGGTCGCCGACACTTCGACGCGACGGTCCGGCTGCAGAGCCGCAGAGGAGGAATGCGCATTGGCACCCTGGGTGACCGGTTCGTCGTAGCTGCGCGTGCGCAACTGAAACAGCAGGCCGTCCTCGCCCTTGCAGGCCTCCACGCCGCAATCCACCGGCGGCGGCGTTGCCGCAGCGGCATCCGCCGGCTCGGCTGTCATCTCCCGGGATGCCTCCTGGGCCGACGCCAGTGATGTCGCGCCGCCCGCCAGCAGGCAGATCAGGGTGTAGTCCAGCACTTTCATTTTCATACGTTTGTCCATGACCGGCCCCTTCACTTCCGCTCGCCAACCGGCGCGGCCGGGTCGTTTGCGATATCCACCCGCAGCTTGCTTCGCGTGTCGGCATCCAGGCGCTCGGCCAGGGCATCGAACACCGCCTTCGCACGCCGCATCCCCAGTGCCGTGTTGTAGGCATTGGAACCGCGCACGTCGGTATGGCCGGCGATGGAAACCCTGCCGCCCTGCATCTGCTTCAGCGCGGCGGCGATCTTGTCGAGCAGCGGCCGGAATCCGGGCTTGATCGCCGACTTGTCGGTATCGAACAGCACCGTCCCCAGCAGCACGCCATCCGCGGTCACGCCGGCCACCAGCGAGGTCGCGTCATCCACCTTGGCCCGCGTGCTGACGACCATGCCCTTGGCAGCGGCTGCATCCAGCTGCGCCAACAGGGCGGCCTTGATTGCCTCGGCGCGCTCGAACGCCAGCGCTTCGCGCTCGCCATCGGCCTGGATCACCACCTCTGTGCCCGGATGCTCACGCACCTTGGCGGCCATGGCCTCCACCACCGGCTGGTAGCGCGCCTGCACCTCGGCGCTGCCGGGAGCGAAGAACACTTCGCCCATTTCCAGCTCCACCTGCCGCTGGCCACCGTCGATCACCTGCACAGGCAGGGTCACGCCCCAGTCGAAGCGGACGGGCACGCCGGGGGTAAGCCGGCGCAGCAGCGGATTGTCGGTGCTGAACGTCGCGCCGGTCGGCAGGGTGGAAGGATCCACCTTCAGGATGAAGTTGCGGCCACGCTCCCATGCGCCACCGGACATGCCCGCCAGGTGATAGCGGCCGAACTGGTCGGTCTCGATCAGCAGGCCCTCCACCGAGGCGATGCGCACGCCGGGAATACCGCGTTCGTCGATGCCGGCATTGCCGATCACGTAATCGACCACGTAGCCGTTCTCGCCCTGCGCAATCCGGCGCTCCACCGTCGGCGCCGCGGCGTTCATACCCTTGGCTGCTTCGCCGTTCTTCTCGACCGTGGTGGCGCCGTTGCGATCCATCCGCACGGTCACACCCTGGTCGCTGGTGAGCACGAAGTCGTCGGTGAAGTCCAGCGCACGCAGATGCTGGCGGATCACCACCTGATGGCGTGCCGCCGGATCGGCCTCGGACTGGCGACCGGCGATGGCGCCCACCGCGATGCCGTGCAGCAGCGGCGCACTGTCGTCCGCCTCGGTGTGCATGCCGGTGCCGCGATCCACCGTGGCGGAGCCGGCCACGTAGGCACCCGGCGCAAAGCCACCCTGTGCCTTCACGCCGCTCAGCGCGGCGCTGTCCTGCCAGCCATCGCCGTCACGGTCGTTGAACACCGTGCCGAACACCAGGCTGTCGTCCAGCAGGGCATCGGCCGACAGCGTCACCTCAGCCGTCGCCACATTGGACAGCGGCTCGTTGTCCGACGACATCGCCTGTGCCTGGTTCACCAGGACACCAGCGCGTGCACCCGCACCGACCCGCATCAGGTATACCAGCTTGGCCTGACCGCCGGCCGGCACGTCCACACCACCGAAACGCAGCGGACGCTGGCCCGACACGGCGCCGGCATTGTCGCCGTCTTCCACCAGCAGCGAGCCTTCCACGTAGCTGAGGCCGGCCGGCGCGGTATCGACGACATTGCCGCCGATCAGCGCGGCATTGCCGGTGTTTTCCACGGTCAGCGTGTACCGCACCAGGTCGCCCAGATGCACCTCGCGCACGCCGGCCGTCTTGACCACCCGCAGCTGCACCTGGCCGGTGACGATCACCGTCGCAATCGCCGACGCACAGTTGGTCGGGTTCAGCACTTCGCAGATCGTGTACGGGAAGGTGTAGGTGCCCGTCGGAATCAGCATGCCGATGCGGATCGTGCCGTCCGGATTCATCTTCAGATCCGGATGCGACGGCGTTCCCGGCACCAAGGTGACCTGGCCCGGCTGGATCGGCTTGCCGCCCAGCTTATCGTTGCCCAACACGCTCGGCGTGGAACCGCCGCCGTCGGCGGAGAACGGGTCGGACGCATCGTCAATCGCCTCGATCAGCGGCGCGGTCACCGTCACGGTCACCGTTGCGTCATCGCAGTTGTCCGGGTACAGCATTTCGCAGATGCGGTATTCGATGTGGTACTCACCCGCCGGGGTTCCCGGTGGAATACTGATTTCGCCCGTGACCGGATCCAGCGTCGGCACCTTGCCACCGTTGATCGGCGAGGCCGGCGTGGTCACCGTGGTGGAGATCTTCGACGGATCGACCGGGTTGCCTTCCAACGTGTCGTTGTCGAAGACATTGCCCGCCGGGCCACCTTCATTCGGGGGCAGGATGTCGTCTTCCGCCTTGATCTCCAGCGGCACCACGGTCACCGTGACCGTGGCGACATCGCACACCGTGCCGTTGGGCGCCGCCAGGCAGACCTGGTAGGTGTAGGTGGTCGTGCCGATGAAGCCCGGCGTCGGAGTGAAGGTAATCGCACCCGTGGCCGGATCGACGCTCAGCGTGCCATTCGGCGACGGCGCCTTCACCACCACGCTGCCCGGATCGATCGCGCCACCCACGTGGGTGTCGTTGCCCAGCACCGGCGTGGTCACCGGCGTTTCGGCCTTGGTGGTGACGGCATCGTCGATGGCGTCGATGGAAACCACCGGCGTGGTGACCGTCGTCGTGCACTGGGGATCGGCGCTGCCGGCCGGGCACGTCGGCGGGCTGGTGACCAGCGCGGTGTTGCGCACCAGGCCGGCGGCGACGTCGGCCTGGGCCACCGTATAGGTACCCACCAGTTCGCAGGTCGCGCCCGGTGCCACGCTGGCGCAGGTGATGCTGGCCGGCGTGATCATGGCATCGCTCACCACCACGCTGAACAACGTCGCGTTGCTCTTGTTGGTCAGCGTCACCGTGTAGGTCAGCACGTCGCCCAGCGCGGCATCGCCACCGGTGCTGTCCGCGGTCACCGCCTTGGTCAGCTGCTGATCCATGAACTGGGTGATCGGCGTGTTGGTGCTGCTGGTATCGGTTACCGGCACCGGCGGAACGCCGACGACGCTCTGCGGCGGCACGCCGGTGGCAGTGGCGGTGTTCTGCACCTGCGCGGCATCCACATCGTCCTGAATAATCGTGTAGGTCACGGGCCCGCAGACCATCGAGGCCCCTACCGCCAGCGTGGTGGCCGGACAGGCCACGGCACCGCCCAGCAGCGGGTCATCCAGCGCCACGCCGCTCAGCGCCACGTTGCCGGAGTTGGTCAGCGTGAAGCTGTAGTCGATGGTGTCGCCGGCCCAATCGCCGGTCGGCGCGGCTGCGGTCTTCACCAGATCCAGCACCAGGTTCTGGGCGACCAGCGTCGTCGTCACTGGCGTGCTGTTGCAGGGCGTGAGTGCAGGACAGCCCGGGTCGCCACCGCCGCTGACACTGGCGGTATTGGCCACGCTTGCACCCGCGGCCGCCATCGGCGTCACGTTGATGGTGAACGCCACCGGTGTCGCACTGGTCAGGCCGATGGCAACCGTACACGTCACCTGTTGGAGGCTGATGGCGCAACCGGCTCCGCCCGAGGCCGAATTGATCACCAGCCCCGCCGGCACGTTGTCGACAACCGTCGCCAGTGCCGTCGTCGCTGCGCCACTGTTGCTCACCGTGATGGTGTAGTCGTAGGCCACGCCCACCACCGTCGAGGCCACCGAGGCGGTCTTGACGATGCTCAGGTCGGGTAGGTTGGCCACCGGCGTGATCACCGTATTGCTGCGGCACGGATTCGCCACCGGGCAGGCGGTGTCGCCACCGCCGCTCACGGTCGCCGTGTTGCTCTTGTCGCCCAACGCCGTCGGCGTGACCCGAATCGTGAAACCGCGGCTCTCGGTCGACGGGAGCCCCGCAGCGATCGTGCAGCTCACCAGCTGGCCGACCACCGCAGCACAGCTCATTCCCGCCGTCGGCGTCACGGAGTTGATCGTCAGCCCGGTCGGCACCATGTCGGCGATCGAGATCACGTCCGTAGTCGCCACCGCGCCGGCGTTGGTCACCGTGATGGTGTAGTCGAACGCGACCCCCACGGTGGCACTCGCCACCGAGGCGCTCTTGGTCACCGTCAATCGGGGAGCGGGGAACTCCACCGTGAACGCGCAATGCGCCGTCATCGGATCAGTGGTGAAGGTGTAGTTCCCGCTGCCATCCGGGCCAACCAGCACCGGCGCTGCGGTGCAGTTGGTGGGGACGGCCAGCGTCGGGATTGCACCCGGCGTCGGCGGGATGATCGTGAAGGTTCCCGTCTGGCCCTCTTCCACCTGCGGCTGCCCCGTCCAGGTGCCGCCGATGACGGTGGGCGTTACCACCCAGGCGCGAGCAAAGTTCGCGGTGACATCCTTGTTGGCAGTGCCCATGTCCACATGGCATTCATTGCCGGTGATGGTGGTGCACTGGCCTGTCCAGCCCTTGAAGATAGTGCCCGCAGCGGCAACCGCCGTCAGATAGGCATCCTCGTTTTCACCCAGCGACTGGACGCTGCACCCAGCCGTCGGAACAGCCGCCGAGGCACATGCCGATGCGACAGGCACGGCGTTCACGCCGCCCGTCCCGGCACCCGCAGTGTTGACGGTCAGCGTGTACTGCGCCGCGCTGACCGGCGTGCTCAGGCCGGCGGAATTGTTGGCTGCCACGCTGTCGGTCATGCCGGCAGGCGTGGCCACCGTGGCCACCGTGGCAACCGGTGTACCCGCCGCCTGTGCGCTCAGCGTGGTGATGGTATAGACCAGCTTCTGGCCCACCGGCAGGTTGCCGGTGGTATCGAGCATGCCCGTGCCATTGGCCGCGACACACGTGGCCGTGCCTTGCGCAGCGCACGCCCATGTGGCCGCAGCCGCATTGGTCACGCCGGTCAGTGCGGTCTGCTTGATGATTGCGCCCGCAACGTCAACCGGCCCATGGTTGGTCACTTCCACCGTGTACGTGACCGCTCCGCCCACCGCATAGGACGGCACGCCGCTGTTGCCGATGGTGATGCCCAGATCCACCAGCGTGGTGCCGGTGGTGATGGTGGTCTTGACCAGCGGCCCGATGAAGGGGCTCACGGTGCTGGCGCGGATGTCGTAATCGCCGTTGTTGATGACGTTGTTGGGCCCGGTGGTGGCCGCATCGTTCGGCACCGTGAAGGTGACCGGGAAGCTGCCTCCGGCGCCAGCGATCAGATCCCCGACCGGGCAGTCGATGTAATCCGCGCGCGGCGAAATGCCGGCGTGGATGCCGGTACAGGTATTCGGATAGGAGCCCGGCACGAAGGTGAGGTACTTGCCGTCCACGGTGACCGGCGCAGCCAGGCGCACCCAGGCATCCAACGCATAGACGCCGCTGTTGTTGGTGTAGTTGTAGGTGTAGGTAACCTGCGCGCCCGGCAGGGTGGTGGACGGGCCGGTGGCTGCCACGCTCAGGCCGGGCATCTTGGAGCCGAACACGTCCATATAGACTTGAGCCGTGTGGTTTGCAGCACTCGGCTCACAGTTGGCAACCACCACCCGCAACAGCACCTGGTCGCCCGGATCCAGCTGACCATTGCCCGGCGCGATGTCGAACCCCTGCCAGTTGGTGGATCGGTAATTGCCGACCTTCGTCCACGGGATGCCCGCCTGGTTGGCGAAGTTGAAGGTATTGAAGAGCTGGACATTGCCCTTGGTGACGTTGATCACCTCGATGAAGAAAAACGGCTGCTCCCAGGCGGTATGGCCGGCGTCGTACAGCACCGGCGCCAGGGCAAAGCGGATATGCACCTTGCCGTCAACCGGATCAACGTCGGCCAGCGCCATGGTGGCCGTCTGTTCCAGTACCGTCGCTCCTTGCGAACCGTTGTTGCCCAGGCGCGCTGATGCGCCACCCGAAAACGGATACCGGACGATATTGTTGGTATTGGCCGCAACGCCCGGCGAGGTCAGCACCTCGGAGCGGTAGGTGCCGTTCTGGTTTGCCGCGCCATTGGCCAGCGTGTTGTTGTTGTAAACCAGGTTCAGCCCGGCGAACGTGGTCGGCGCACTGAATGGCGCGGTTCCCGGCAGAACATTCGGACGGCGGTAATCCTGCAACGTCCAGTGATTGAAGCTGTTGTCCTCGAACCCGCCGTTCCGGATCTGCGCCTGCGCAGCCGGCGCAGCCGCCAGCAGCGCCGCCACGCCAAGCGCCGCGAATGCACCGATACGTGCCTGCCAGTTGGTGAAGCCGGCATGCCAGCGTTGCAGTGTCTTGGCGATGTGCATGACCCGTCCCGTATGGATGGCGAAAAGACTGAAAACCTTCATGGGCGATACCCGTGACTCGAATGCGATGCGTGGATGGACCGCGCCCCCACGATGCGGGCGCGGTTCCGGCTGGTCGGGCGCGGGCCCGAGGCCGGCGATGGAAAGAGTGGCGCGTTCAATGCGCATGCTCCGGGGCGTGTGCGGCGGCATCCACCACGTTCACCGTGATGCCGTTTGGCAGCACCATGTCGCCAGGTTTCTGGCCCGGCGCGCAGCTACCCAGCCAGCGCCCCTGGAAGCTCACCGGCCCGACGTTCTGCTGCGGGGTCTGCGCGAACTCGACGCTGTAGCGGCCGGCGTACACCGACTGCAGGTCGCCGCGCAACTCCATTCGCCCGCGCACCTGGTTGTCGTGCACGCGGCAGGCGGTGGTGACAACGCGCCCGTTGCCCTTGTCGCCGAGCTTGGCGACCTTGGGGGCAGCGCAGTTTTCCTGCCCTGGCAGGATGGACAGCAGGACGAGGGCATCGACGTCCGCGCGGGTGCACTGGCGCACGGTCACTGCCGGCTGCCTCGCCCCGCCCAATCCCTCGGGGGAATGTGCCGAGATGGTCACTTCCCAAAGTCCGGCCTTGCGCAGCGGCAGCCTGGCTGCATCCTGTTTGTCGCTCGCGACGGCGTGCAGCGGCGCCAGCAGCAAAGCGGCCAGCATCACGGGGAAGGCGAAAGCACCGCGTTTCCAGCTTGCATTCCGTTTGCCCGGCAGCGTGCGGGCGTCGGCGCCATCGCGCGCCGGCATCACCAACCAAGCAAACATCCATCTCCCCTCGTTGCGCGCCCAACCACAGGAACCCGTCGTCCAACACCAGCCGGCCGTATGCGCCCACGCGCCTTTCCGCGTGCTCAAGGCGCTGCAACCAAGCGTCGAATGCGCACTCCCCCGCGCTCCGCAGCGCAATTTTAATGTGAACTCCGTCGAACTCCAATTGGCCAAATGCGTCACATATTGACCCAATGGCACATGCGCCATCCGCTGCCGACCCATGCCCGTCCGTTGTTAACGGCCGCTCAGGACAATGCTTAAAGCAGCTGCCCGGACGTACGAAGCCCGGCCATTGGCCGGGCTTCGTGACATGCGCCGCTGGAAGCACTCCTGACCGCAGGCTTGCTGCAGGAGCGCATGCAAGCCGTCCTGCCGGCCGGGGCTGAAGCCCCTCCTGCGGTCACTGGCCAGGCTCAACGCGCCTCGGCGATCTCCACCCCGTCCAGGCCCTGCGCCAGGGTGCGGGCGTCGCCGCCTTGCGCCAGCTTGATCCGCAGGCGCACCTCGTTGGCGGAGTCGGCGTAGCGCAGCGCGTCCTCGTAGCTGATTTCGCCCGCCTGGTACAGCTCGAACAGGCTCTGGTCGAAGGTCTTCATGCCGAGCTGCACGGATTCCTTCATCACTTCCTTGAGCTTGTGGATCTCGCCGTCGCGGATGTAGTCCTGCACCAATGGCGTGCCCAGCAGGATTTCCATCGCCACCCGACGGGCCTTGCCGTCGGGAGTCGGGATCAGCTGCTGCGCGACCACGCCCTTGAGGTTCAGCGACAAGTCCATCAGCAGCTGGTCGCGGCGATCCTCGGGGAAGAAGTTGATGATGCGATCCATCGCCTGGTTGGCGTTGTTGGCGTGCAGCGTGCACAGCACCAGGTGGCCGGTTTCGGCGAAGGCGATGGCGTGG
>JAANMX010003505.1_pt1 | contig 13685 bp, 10 predicted proteins | sample 7279681 | NCBI WGS metagenome assembly JAANMX01 (sample SAMN14094542, study PRJNA606508) | bioreactor metagenome | isolation source: A lab-scale SPAN reactor treating ammonium-rich wastewater day 351 | place: Ireland: Galway | collected 2018-01-01
GAACCTGGCGGCTCTCGGTGCGACAGCCATCCTCCTGGGCCGGATGGGGAAGGATGCCCACGCCGAATCTCTGGCGGGCGTGCTGGATGCCGCGGGGATAGATACCTCCCTGCTCATCCGATCCGATTCTGTGCCCACCACGGTCAAGACCCGCATCGTCGCGCGCACTCAGCAGGTCGTCCGCGTCGACCGCGAAATGCGCGAGAGGCTCGCCGGGCCCGACCTCGACGCGGCGCGCGCCGCGATATCGCGGGCCGTGCCCGCCACGGACGCGGTGATCGTCGAGGACTATGGCAAGGGCATGGTCACCCTGCCCTTGGCCGAAGCCGTCGCCGATGCCTGCCGCGAGCACGGGCGCATCTGGACCGTCGACCCGAATCCCGACAACCCCATCGCGTGGCCCGCGCCCACCGCGGTCAAACCCAATCGCAGCGAGGCCTTCCTCGCCGCGGGCATCCCCCAAAGCGAAGACCCCGCCGCCGTCGCCGCCCTCGGCCCGCGCCTCCTGGAACTCTGGCGTGCCGGGATGGTGTTGATCACCCTCGGCGAGCACGGCATGGAACTCCTCGAACCCAGCGGCGCGCGCTACCATAGCCCCACCAAGGCCCGCGAGGTCTTCGACGTCTCCGGCGCCGGTGATACCGCCATCGCCGTGTTCACCCTCGCCCTCGCCTGCGGCGCCACGCCCATCGAGGCCACCGAACTGGCGAATCACGCCGCCGGCGTCGTCGTCGCAAAATTGGGCACCGCCACGCTCACCCCAGCGGAACTCCTGGCCTCTTTCCGCGCTTGACCCGCCCCGCGCGCTCCGGTCATACGCTCCAGCACGTCCCCGCGTCACCCCCGCACCAGAAACAAGCACGCGCATCCAAGACCTCCCCCGGTCACCCGAATATGTTGCTCCCATGACGAGCAACCCCGCGCGACGCTTCACTTCCCTGGCCATCCCCTCCGCCGACGACCTGCTCTTTGGACTGGCGAGTCACCCCGTCAAAACGCGATCCGGCATGGAGATCGGGGGCGGCACCGTTTACCCGGAGATCAACTTCACCCTCCCGGCCATCGATGTCACGGCCGCCACGATGCCCGAGGTCCTCTCACACTACAGAGAGATCATCGAGGGCACCCTCCTCCGGGCGGCCGAACTCTCGGCCCCGGGCGTCCTCGTCGAGTTCGAGACCGTGCCGCCGATGACCACCAATCCCGACTTTGGCATGCGCGTCGTCGACGTCCTGCTCGAGGGCATGGCCTCCGCCCGCGATCGCCACGGCCTCAGGGCCGCCCTGCGCGTGACCCCGAATGACAACCGGGAGTTCGCCCGCCCGCCCCGGATGCGCGGCGGCACCCACCTGGAAAACATGCTCTGTCTCTTCGACCGGGCCGCCGAGCGCGGCGCCGACTTCCTGAGCATCGAGTCTGTCGGGGGCAAGGAGCTTCACGACGAGGCACTCATGCTTTGCGATTTGCCCATGGTCATCTTCTCGCTCTGTATCCTCGGGGCCCGCGACATGCGGTTTCTCTGGTCCCGCCTCGCGGAGATCGCCGCCTCGCGCGGCGCCCTATGCGCGGGCGATACGGCCTGCGGCTTCGCCAACACCGCCATGGTCCTCGCGGAAAAGCGGATGATCCCCCGCGTGTTCGCCGCCGTGGTCCGAGCCGTCAGCGCGGTCCGCTCGCTGGTCGCGTACGAGTGCGGCGCGGTGGGGCCGGGGAAAGATTGCGGCTACGAGAATATCTTCCTCAAGGCCATCACGGGCTGCCCCATGGCGATGGAAGGGAAAACGGCCGCGTGCGCCCACCTGAGCTCCGTCGGCAATATCGCGGCCGCCGCATGCGACACGTGGTCCAACGAGTCCGTCCAGAACATCAAGCTCCTGGGCGCGATGGCCCCGGTCTCGTACATGGAGCAACTGGTCTACGACTGCCGCCTGATGAATCAGGCGCTGGCGGAGGGCACCGGATCCGCCCGGACCCTGCGCCGCTGGCTGGTCCAATCCGACGCGCCCCTGGATCCCCAGGCGTTCATCCTTTCTCCGGAATCCGCCATCGCGGTGGCCCGCGCCATCGTCGCCGCGCCATCCGACTATCTGGCCGGGGTGGCTGCCGCGGGCGCCGCCCTTAAGACCCTCCGGGAAGGTGTGGCGGCCGGGGTCCTCCGCCTGGACGCCAAAGAGATACCATGGCTCGATCACATGGAGGACGCTCTGGCCGCGCTCCCCGCCGACGAGGGCAACTTCATCACGCAACAGTGCGCCGCGGCAGATGGCGCAAGGTGGATCCCGGCAGAATACGCCCTGTGAAAGGCGGCCGGACTTGGCAAAGTCCGGCAGTTCGCTACCCTCCCAAAAGGCACGCCTTTGGACAAAACTCCAGATACCCCCCGATCCACGACAGGGCGCCGCGCGGTCTTTCTCGATCGCGACGATACCTTAATCCACGACATCCCCTACCTGGGTAATCCCGAGAAGGTCACCCTGATCCCTGGCGCCCGGGATGCACTGATCCGCCTCCAGCAGGCCGGCTTCCGGCTCGTCCTGGTCTCCAATCAGTCCGGAATCGCCCGCGGGCTCATCTCCCACGAGCAGGTCCGCGCCGTCAACGACGAGGTCGCCCGCCAGTTGCTCCCCGCCAGACTCGACGCGGTATATTATTCCCCCGACGGCCCACACGGGCCCTCCGAGACGCGGAAGCCCGCCCCGGGCCTCCTCCTCCAGGCCGCGAGGGCGCATGGCATCGACCTCACCCAGAGCTTCATGGTGGGGGACAAGGCCAGCGATGTCGCCTGCGCGCACAACGCCGGCTGCCGCGCCGTTCGCATCGCCGCGGCTCCGCCGCGCGTCGACGACCCGGCCGCCGACTTCGTCGCGCCCGATCTCGCCTCTGCCGCAGATTGGATACTGCGCGTCGCAGCCGGCGGGTCATCGCCCACCACCACAACGCAGTGATCGTGCGTCCGCAGTCCCGGGTCAGACCCCATGCCCCGGGCCGCGGGGCCCAAAGTGTAGCCCATCTGGTCACAGATGGGCCACGCGTTGGAGCACCCCCGGCCTGACACCCGTGGCGAAGCGCGGAATCTCCGGGCAGATTCCGCGCGATTGACGCCTCGCCCCGCGGCGGGGATGCTCGTGCCGTGTCTGTCGCCGACATCTCGGTCCACGAATCCGTTTGGCCATCTCGCTGGCGGACGTCCCTGATCGACTGCCTGCGCCGCCGCAGTCTCGACGCCCGCTTCCATTACGAGTCGCCCGCGCAGACCGGCGCGTGGCTCGCCCTGCACGAGGCACACTCACCCGCACGGAGCGATCCCGCCGTCGCCCGGCTATATCCCGACGCCATCGGCGGCTGCCTGTCCCGGATGCCGGCCCCCGCCCGCCTCGCAAGCCTCGGCTGCGGCGGCGGCCAAAAGGATCTCGACGTCCTGTGCGCCTGCGGCGCCTCGGCCTACGCCGCCATCGACGTCGCGCCCGGCATGGTGATCGAGGCCATCAACCGGGTCCGCGCACACCTCCCCTCGGTGGCCGCGAGCGGCCTAGTCGCCGACCTCCACGCGATCCAAGCCATCGCCGCGTGGACCCGCGGCGCCTTCCGCCCGAAGGGTCCCACGCTCTGGCTCGCCTTCGGTATCGTGCCCAATATCCCCGCCAACGAGATCCCCGGATTTCTACGCGCCCTCCTCACCCACCCCGAAGATCGCCTCCTGCTCGGCGCCAATCTCATCCCCGGCTCCAACCCCCAGGCAGAAATGGGCGACCTCCTCCCCCAATATGATAACGAGCCCACCCGCCGATGGCTCGTGCTGCTGCCCCAGTCCTTGGGTATCCCCGCCGCGCCCGAGGATATCCGGTTCGCCGTGATCCCCCCCGATGGCGCACTACCCTGGAGGATCGAAGCAACCCTGCCCATCCGCTCAAATTGCCAGATTTCCATCCACGGCGAATGCCTCCATCTCCACGCCGCCGAACCCTTGCGCCTTTTCTTCTCGAACCGATTCACCCCAGACGAGATCCGCAACATGGCAAGCGCAGCCGGTTGCCAGATCGCGGCATCCCGGATCGCGCCATCGCGCGAGGAGGGCGTCTTTGAGGTCCACCGCTAGCCGGAGAAATCTTGTTGCCCACGGCGAATTCCCGGCGATCATCCCCCCGCTCGTCCGCGCGATCGCGGGCGAGAATCATCCCACGAGGAACCCGGACCGGAGACGCGCCCATGCCCACGCGATGCCTCATTCTACTATTGGGCGCGGCCGTCTCATCGGCCGTCGCCGATGACTACGTCCAAGTCGCAAAGGGCGTGGGCGGCGCGTGGTGCTTCCAGCGAGGGAACGAACGATTCTTCTCGATGGGGATCTGCCACATCGCGGCGCGATCCGAACCCCGCGATGGCAAGGGCCGATTCTACGATGGGCCGAAGGCCCGCGGCGGAATCCCTTCATGGGCCGCCAGCGTCCAGGAACGCATGGCATCCTGGGGCTTTAATACCGCAGGAGCCTGGTGCGACGAGCCGGTATATGATTCGGCCACATGGCAGACCCGATACGTCTGGCTCTCCCCGGAGGTCGACGGCATCCGGGCCCGCCTGCTGAACGTCTTTTCCGAGGGCTACGAGAAGGCGATCGGAGACCTTTGCGCAAAGTACGTCGCCCCCCATAAGAACGAAGCGCGCCTGATCGGGTGGTTCTTGGACAACGAGCTCCCGTGGTACGGCGAGCATGGCTGGTTCACCGATCCCGACCGCAGCCTATTGGATCTCGCGCTCGCCATGCCCGCACGTGACCCAAATCGCGCCGCGGCGCTCGCCTTTCTGAAGGCCCACTATGCCGACTACGCGCGATTCAGGCAGCAGTGGGAATCCAGCGCGACCTCCTGGGCCGACCTCGCCAAGGGCCCGCCCGCCCGTGCCACATCCAAGCGCGCCGACGCCGTGAAGGACCTCTGGGCCGGCCACGTCGCCGAACGCTTCTTCGAGGTTTGCGCGGCCGCCGTGCGCCGGCATGACCCGAACCACCTCATCTTGGGTTGCCGCTTCGCCGGCGGTGCCCCGCCCCCCGTCCTCGCCGCCTGCGCCAAATACTGCGATGTGCTCTCCATCAACCGATACCAGAAGGATGGTCAGCCGACCACCGACTGGTGGGATCACCTATATGCCTTCGCCCAGAAGCCCATCCTGATTACCGAGTTCTCGTGGCGCGCCACCGAAAACCGCTCTGGCAACCGGAACACCCTCGGCGCGGATGTCACCGTCCCGACCCAGCAGGACCGCGCCAGCCGTTACAGGGGATACGTTGGCCCCGTCATGTCCCTCCCGTACATCCTCGGCATGCACTGGTTCGAGTGGGCCGACGAACCCGAGAACGGTCGCTTCGACGGCGAGGACTCGAACTACGGGCTCGTCGATTGGCAGGACCTGCCCTACGAGGAGCTCGCCGCAGCCGCACGGGAAACGCATGCCGCGCTCCCTTCCCCCGACGCCCGCCGGGGGATGCTGCCCGCGCCATCCGCCAGGGCCGCCCTCCATTTTGTCGCCAGGCCACTCGCATCCCTTCCCGAAGGAAGACTCGCGGCACCCATCGATCTGGCGGCCATGGGCACCCCTCCATCGCTTTCGCTCGACCAGGGCGCACACACCCGCGCCACCGCATCCCGCATCGGCAATGCGTGGCTCATCGATTACGACAGCGGTTCCGGATGGGGCATCAACGCCGATTGGCCCATCCCCCCCAATGCCCCCCTCGCGGGTGCGACCACCCTCCGCCTCCGCGGCTCAGCACAACCCGGGACGAAATTCCACGCCATCCTCTTCGAGCAGGGCGACTCGGATCCCGCCCACGCCCCCACCGATAGGGCCGATGGCGAATGCTGGTTGCTCGGCCCCATCGATCCCGCCGCATTTCCCGACGGCATCGCCCTCGACCTCACCGAGGCCGAACTCAACCGCTACCACGGCAACCAGCAAGGCAACCGCCGCATCGATCTCGACGGGCTCCGCGCCGCCGGATTCTACTTCGCTTCGAATCAGGGAACCGGCTCCCTCCAAATCGCCGGCTACGCGTTCGGCGAGTGATCAAAGATTCCACCCGCCCCCCACCACGATGTTCGATCCCGTCACATAGTCGCTATCCGCCCGGAGCAGGAATCGGATCGCCCCAATCACGTCCCCGAAAGTCCCCAGCCGCTCCGCCGGCATCGGCGGCGCCGATCCGATATCGACGCTGTTCTCGAGGATCCCAGGCGACACCATGTTCACCGTGATCCCGTGCCCCGCCTCCTGCCGCGCGAAGGATTTCGTCAGCACCAGCACCCCGATCTTCCCGATGTGGTAGGATATCGCCAGGTCGCGCAGCGTTAGCCTGTCGCACGACGAATCGCCAATGTTCACCACCCGACCTTGCCCCGCGCGCCGCAACCAAGGCAGCGCCGCGCGCGTCGTGAAAAAGCACGCCGCCGCCGTGCTGTCCAACCCCTCCCGCCATTCCGCCTCCGAAAGCTCACCCAGCCCCTTCTGGTGATAAACCCCGGCGTTGTTCACCAGCACGTCCAGCCGACCAAACGCCTCCCCCACCCCACGCACCACGGCCTCCGCCTCGGCCTCCACCGAGAGATCCCCGCCCACCGGCACCCCGCCGAGTTCCGCCGCCAATCGACCCGCCTCCTCCCCGCTCCTCCGGAAATGCACCGCCACCAGAAACCCATCCGCACGCATCGCCCGCGCGATCGCCTCCCCCAACCCCCCCGTCCGCCCCGCCCCCGTCACCAGCACCGCACGCCCATCGCCACCCATACCCTGCCCCGCTTCTAGATCCCGCCTCAATCTTCCTCTCCACCCCGAAAACACCCCATCGTCCGCATCACGGCCCTCACCTTCGTCACCTCGTGCGTCCGCAGCAAATCCGTCTTCCCCAGAATCGCCAGCACCGCAAAAAATGCCTCGGCGCAACGCACCTCGTCCTCGAAATACTCGAACGCGTGCGGCAGCGCGTGGCACGTCGGCCAACCCAATTCCCGCAGCCGGAAGGTCTCAAGAAATGTCCGCATCTGATACCGGACCCGCCTTGCCGAGTCCTTGAGATTCCCGTAGTAGAAGCCCATGCCCGGATCGAGCCACATCCGGCGCACGCCCGCCGCCTCCGCCGACTCCACCAGCGGGCCAAAGTACTCCTTCAGCGCGGCCCCGTGATCCCCGGTGAGATCCAGCTCGCCCACCCGGCGCACATCTTCCCCCTGGACAAAGCACACGATCGCCGCCGCATCATGGTCGGCCACCATGCGGAAGATCTCGACCGCCTCGCGGGTCCCCGTGATATTGATGACTCGTGCCCCGGCCTCCAGACAGGCCCGCGCCACCTCCGATCGGTAGGTCTCGGCAGAGACGATGACGCCAGCGTCCGCCAGTTCCCGGACCACGGGCACAAGCGCTGCACGCTGGCCCTCGGCATCGCGCTCTTCGGCATGTGGCAAGGTCGATTCCGCCCCGACGTCCACGATCGCCGCGCCCTCCGCAACCAACCGGAGCCCGCGCCGCACCGCCTGCCCCACAGACAGGCAAACGCTCTCCCGGTACCAAGAATCCGGCGAGAGGTTGATCACCCCCATCAGCTCCGGGCCCGGACCCGCCGCGAACCGCCTTCCCCCGATCTCGAAGGAATGCACCACCGCCGAGAACGCGTCCCGGTACCGCCCCAATATCTCGGCCAGCGCTTCCAGATCCAGCACGCTCAACCTCCCTTGCCCAGCAAATAGCCGATGGCCAACGCCACCCCGAGAACCAGCGTGGCCGCCAGACCCAACAGAAACAGTCTCCGCGCCAGCCTCGCCCAATGTCCCCCGCCCGCCGGAGCACCCTCTCCCACATTCGCGTCAGCCACCTTTCTGCCCCCCTTTCGACGGGTCATACAGAATCTCCACCTCGGGCTCCGCCGGCCCGAGGATCTCCTGCGCCCGCTTCAGCGCGTTCCGAGTCGCGACATTGGGATTCTGTGCCGATCCCATGAAGAAATTCTCCCGCCCCAGCACGTCCAGCAGCCCCGAATTCCTCACGACCTTGTACACGTCCTTCATCGCCCCGCTGATGATGAGCGCGCGCCCGGTCTCCCGCATGTACCGGATCAGTTCCTCCAGCGCCAGCACGCTCGTCGCGTCCAGCCGATACGCGTTTCGCATCCGCAGGATGATCACCTTCAGGTTCGGATCCTCGCAAACCCGCCGCGCCTGATCCCGGAAAAGCTCCGACGCCCCGAAGAAGAGCTCCCCCTCCACGTGCACGATAGAAATTTTCGGGTTCGGCCTCTTCCCCGATCCCTCGATCTCGTACAGGTTCCCCTGCTCGTTAAAGCTGTATTCCACCAGCTCCGGCGTGCTCACTTTCCGGAGGAAGAGAATGATCGAGGTCAGGGCCCCGAGGATGATCGCAAAATCCAGCCGCAGCACGAGGGCCGATATAAAGGTGGCCAGGAAGACCGTCGCGTCGGACTTCGTGGAGCGCATCACGACCCGGATCACGTGCCTGTCGATCAGCGAAAACCCGATGAAGATCACCAGGACCGCGAGCGCGGGCTTCGGCACGTATCGCAGCAGAGGACCGATCAGCACCGCGCCGACCAGGCACAGCGCCCCCGAGACCATGCAGGCCACCGGGGTCCGCGCCCGGCTATCAAAAGACAGCTGCGATCGCGTCAGGGATCCCGATGCCGGCATCGCCCCGCCCCAGCCACACGCCAGATTCGCCACACCCATGCCCAGCATCGCCTGATTCGCGTTCAGCCGCTCGCCGCCGCGCGCGGCCAGCGACTTGCCGATCGATGTCCCTTCCAGCACGCACAAGAACGCCAGCACCATCGCCGACCCGGCGAGCTGATTGATCATGCCATAATCCGGCGCGGGGGGCGAAAGGCGCCATCCCCCCAGCCCGATCTCGCCCATCACCGCCACGCGCTCCCCCAGCAACCCTCCAAGCCCTGCCCGCGCCATCACAAAATCCGCCACCACCGCCAGCACCGACACCGAGACGATGGTCGCCACCACCGGCGGCACCCGCGGCACCCGCCGCACGAAAAACCAGTAGCCGGCCGCCGTCGCCAGCGCCACCGCCGCCGAAGACACCTTCGCCTCCGGCAGATGGCCGACCGTCATCCCGATCACATCGAAGAATGTCCCCCCCTCGGAGACGTCAAACCGGATCCCCAGCACCACGCGCAGCTGGTTCACCACGATATAGACCGCCGCCGCGCTGATGTAACCCGTCACCACCGACCGCGAGATGTATTGCAGCAGGTTGGCCACCCGGAGCAGCGCGCCCGCCACCAGGAATGCGCCCGTCAGCCCCACCAGGATCGGGAGCGATGCCACCCGCTCCTCTGGCCCATAGCCCAACCCGAGGAACACGCCGAAAAGCAGCACCGCCGTCGCGTTCGTCGGCCCCATCACGATGAACCGCGTGCCCGACAACAGCGGCCCCACCAGGCCCGCGATCACCGCGCAAAGAACGCCGTGCCCGATTGGAAGACCCGCCACCATCGCATAGGCGATCGCCTGAGGAAAATCCAGGAGCGCCAGGTTGCCACCCGCCCTAAAGTCCGCACGGCCCTTCTCCAGCGTGTACGCCCCCAGATCCCGCCGGAGCGGGAATGGGTCCAGCGCGCTGGCCCTCGCCAGCCCCCAGAGCCCCTCCAGGCCCCGCCGGATCTCTCGCCAAATCGTCATCGCCGCCCAGACAGCCACCGGGCTCGTCCCACCATAGATCCCCCGCCCCATCCCCGAAAGACCAAATGCTCGGGAAGGCCACCTCGCCGGGCGCGTCCCGCGCTATGGACTGCGTCCGCGCGCGCCCATGATCTCCGCCGGCGCCCTTCCCCTCTCGATCAGCGCCGCCATCGACCGCATGTGCGGATCGATGTGCCGGAAAAACCGCTTGTACCCCGCGCACAGGTAGTTCAGGCCCGGCTCGCCCTGCGGCGTCCGCAGAAACCGGTGTTTCGGGCACTCCCCGTGGCAAGCAAATCGCACCTCGCACTCCAGGCAATACCGCGGCAGGGCATCCCGCTTGTCTTGGCCGAATCTCACCTGCGCGACCGAATTCACCATCTCCCCGAGCAATCCCCCCATCACATTCCCCAGCCGGAAGCGCGGATAGACATAATGGTCGCACGGGTACACGTCGCCGTTGTGCTCCATCGCCATCGAAGACCCACACGTCGCCGAAAACACGCATGCGCCGGAACCCGCGCCGCACCAGTTCCCCAGAGCCGCATCGAACACGTTCACGAACACCCGCCCCACGTCCGCCCGCACCCACTCGTCGAACACCGCCACAAGGAACTTCCCGTATTGGGTCGGCTGCACGCTCCAGCGCGTCACGACAGGATTCTCCCCATCCGCGCTCCCGAGATCCGGCGGCATCGCCAGCGCCAACCCATCTCCCGCCGCCGCCCGGTCCGCCTCCCGCTCGACCAGCGGGATGAACTGCATGTGCCGCGAACCGAGCCCCTTCAGAAAATCGTAAACCTCCAGCGGATGCCGCGCGTTGAGCCGGTTGACCACCGTCATCGTGTTGAATTCCACCCCGTGCCGCACCAGCACCTCGAGGCCCGACATCACCCGCCCAAACGTCGCCCCTCCCCGCCGGTCCACCCGGTAAGCATCGTGCAACCGCTCCGGCCCATCCACGCTCAACCCCACCAGAAAATCGTTCTCGCGCAAAAATTCACCCCACTCGTCATCCAGCAACGTCCCATTCGTCTGCAGTGCGTTCCGTATCCGTCGCCCCGCGCCGTACCGCCGCTGCAGCTCCACCACCCGACGAAAGTACCCCACGCCCAGCAGCGTCGGCTCGCCCCCCTGCCACGCGAAGTCCACCGCGTCCCCATCCTGCGACTCGATGTATTGCCGCACGTACGCCTCCACCACCCCATCGCCCATCCGGAAGGACTCACCCTTCGGAAACAGCGACTCCTTCTCGAGGTAGAAGCAATATCGACAATCGAGATTGCAGATTGGCCCAATTGGTTTTGTCATCACATGGAATGGCGCCCGCCTCCCCTGCGGCCTGCCCGATGACTGTGCCTCTTGCTCCATTGGCGCGTGCCCCGCAACAGGCATAGCCCCTGGATCCGGCCCGTCAAACCGGCCTGCGCCGGCGGCCGAAGGGCCGAGGGCCCTTCGCTACCGGGGAGGCCGCCCGCCCCCGCTCGTAGCGAAGCCCCTCCGGGCTTCGGCGCTGGCCTGGGCCGATGGCCCTTCGCTACCGGGAATGATCGCAGGAATCTGTCTGACAAAATCCCACGGGCTGCTAGGAAACCGTGTCCACCTTGGCTACGAGCGCACCATTCTCGATCTCGGTCAAAGACTTCGTCGAATTCCTGCTCCGCACCGGCGACCTGTCGGGCGGTACATTCGGCGGCCTCTATCGCGCCCGGGAGGGCATCGAGGGCCACAGGCGCATCCGCCGCACCAGGCCCGAAGGCTACCGGGCCGAAGTCCCGGTCCAGCGCTGTTTTGGCGAAGGCGGCTCCGCCTGGGAACTGGCCGGTCGCATCGATGGCCTCCTGGAGCAACCGGAGGGTCTCCTCTTGGAGGAGATTAAGACGACGCGGGAACCCTTCGACCTCCTCAGCGCCGACGACCCGCTCCACTGGGCACAGGCGAAGATCTACGCGCACCTCCTGGCGCTCGATCGGGGGGTCGAGAAGCTTGTTGTCCAGCTGACCTACCTGCATTTGCCCTCGGAAGAGATCCGGACCAGCCGCGCCACCTTCACCGCCCAGGAACTCGCCGCCTTCTTCGCTCCGCTGCAGGAGCGTTTCTCGGCATGGATCTCGAAGATCGCGCGATGCCGCGCTTCCCGCGATGCGAGCCTCGCGGCGCTGGACTTCCCCTTCCCCGCCTGGCGCCCGGGTCAACGCGCGCTGGCCGACGCCACCACGGACGCGATACGCGCCGGCGGCCACCTCTTTGCCGAGGCCCCCACCGGTGTTGGCAAGACCGTGTCCGTCCTTTGGCCAACCCTCCTCGCCCTCGGGAGCGGTGCCTGCGATTCGATCGCGTTCCTCACCGCCCGCACCACCGGCCGCGCCATCGCCGAGGACACGATCGCGCGCATGCGCGACCGAGGCCTGTGCCTCAAGGCCCTCACCCTCACCGCCCGGGATCGCATCTGCTTCGCCGACGGCGAACGCTGCGATCCGACCTCCTGCGCCTACGCCCTCGGCTATTACGACCGGCTACCCGCCGCCAGGGATGACGCCTTGGCATCCGACGACTGGTACCGCGACAACATCGAGGCCCTCGGCCGCCGCCACAACATCTGCCCGTTCGCGCTATCGCTCGATCTCTTGCCCTGGGCCGATCTCGCCATCTGCGATTACAACTATGTCTTCGATCCACGGGTCAACCTCGCGGCACTCGCCGGCACCGGCACCCCGCGCCGCGTCCTCCTCGTGGACGAGGCCCACAACCTCCCCGACCGCGCCAGGGACATGTACTCCGCAGAGATCCGCGACCCCGAGTTCGCCGCCCTCATCGCGCACCTCCCGCCTGACGCCCGCGCCCTCCGCACCGCCGCCTCCGCCGCGCGCCGGGCGCTCGCCGAGGCCTCGCGCGAAGGCACGCCCCAGCCGCGAGATGCCGTTCCCGATGGTCTCGTCGCATCCCTCGAGAATTTTGTCGACCGGGCCAACGCCCGCCTCATGGAAAATCGGCCCGACCCCTCGCGAGAGACCCTCATGCTCGCCTGCCTCTCGGCCTTCGACTTCCTGAGGACCGCCACACGCTTTGGACCCGACTACGCGGCCCTCGGCGCACGAGAGACGACCGGCCCCCGCTTTCGGCTCCTCTGCCTCGATCCGGCCCCGCGCCTCCGCGAGATCACCTCGCGGTTCAAGGCCGCCATCTTCTTCTCCGCAACCCTCACGCCACCGGACTTCTTTCGCGAAGCCCTAGGCGGCACACCCGATGACACCGTCCTCCGGTTGCCGTCACCGTTTCCCCAAGAGAATCTCGGTCTCATCGTGGCCACGCACGTCAGCACCGAATACCGCGACCGGGCCGCCTCTGCCGCCCCCATCGCCGACCTGCTCGCCGGTGCCGCGCTCGCCCGGCCCGGCACCCACGTCGCTTACTTCCCCTCCTACGAGTTCCTCCGAAAGGTCCGCGAGATCTTCCTCGCCGCGCACCCCGCCATCCCGGCACCCGCCCAGCAACCCGCCATGGACGATGCCGCCAAGGCCGGCTTCCTGCAGCTGCTCCGCACCCCAACCCCTCAGGCGCCCACCGTCGCCTTTGCCGTCCTCGGTGGCATCTTTGCCGAGGGCATCGACCTGCCCCCCGGATCTATTGCCGGCATCTGTATCGTGGGTGTCGGGCTGCCCCAGCTCAGCCTCGAGCGAGACCTCATCCGCAAACGGTACGACGCCACCTCACACGACGGCTTCGCCGCCGCCTACGCATTCCCTGGCTTCAACCGCGTCCTCCAAGCCGCCGGTCGCCTCATCCGATCGGAGACCGACGCGGGAACCGTCCTCCTCATCGACCGGCGCTTTGCCCGCGATGACTACCGCGCCCTGTTCCCCGCCCACTGGTCCCACGCCCAACCCATCTCCTCCCTCGAAGGATTGCGCGAGGCGGTGGCGGCTTTCCCCGGCCCCGCGGCACGCCGCTGGCTCGAAAATACGACGTAACCCGCTAGTAGCGAAGGGC
>JAANMX010003507.1_pt1 | contig 13683 bp, 10 predicted proteins | sample 7279681 | NCBI WGS metagenome assembly JAANMX01 (sample SAMN14094542, study PRJNA606508) | bioreactor metagenome | isolation source: A lab-scale SPAN reactor treating ammonium-rich wastewater day 351 | place: Ireland: Galway | collected 2018-01-01
CGCCGCGCCGGAACAGATCCGCGGCGAGCCGGTCACCACCATGACCGACGTGTATTCGCTGGGCGTGGTGCTGTACGAGCTGCTGACCGGCAGCAAGCCGTACCGGCTCAAGCGGCAAACCGACGCGGAATGGGAAGAGGCCATCCTCGACGGCGTTCCCCAGAAGCCCTCGCAGGCGGCACTGCGCGCGGAACCGGAGGCCAGCCGGCCGTATTCGCCGGCGCGGCTGGCGCGCGGACTGGCCGGCGACCTCGACAACATCGTGCTGAAGGCGCTGGCCAAGTGCCCGACCCGTCGCTACGTCTCCGCCGAAGCGCTGTCGCACGATCTTCTCAGCTATCTGCGCGGCCGGCCGGTGCTGGCGCGCGGCGAGAGTTTCGGCTACCGCACGCACAAATACCTGCAGCGGCATCGCTGGGCGATTGCCGCCGCGCTGGCAATCCTGGTGATGCTGAGCGCGGCGCTGGGCGTGGTCGGTTGGCAGGCCCAGCGCGCCCTGCGCGAGGCTGCGCGCGCGCAGGCGATGCAGCGCTTCGTCACCGAGCTGTTCCAGGACGCCGGCAGTTCGCCCAATGTCCCGATCGACCTGCGCAGCCTGCTGGACATGGGCATCCTGCGCGGCGAGCGCAGCCTGGCGCGGCAGCCGGAGGCGCGCGCCGAGCTGTACGGTGCGGTGGCCCAGCTGCGCCTGGGGCTGGGCGACTACCGCGAAGCCCGCGAGTTGCTGGATCGGCAGGCGCGGCTGCTGCCGCTGCTGCCGGACGCGCCGGCCAGCCTGTGGCTGGAGTCGGCCACGCTGAGCGGCAATGTCGCCCAGCAGCTGGGCGACCCCCGCCGCTGCGTCGCGCGGATGCAGCCGGAGGAAGCCCGCGCGCAGCGTGAGGAGCCGCGGCTGCCGCTGCAGGCGGCGGCGTTCTATGCCCAGCTGGGCCGCTGCCGACGCGAACAGGGCGAGTTCGACGCTGCCCAGCGCCTGCACGCGCGCGCGCTGGAGCTGCGGCGGCGCGAAAAGGACGAGGCCGGGGTTGCCGAAACCCGCCTGGATTTGGCCAATCTGGAGTCCGAGCGTGGCCGCCCCGACCAGGCCATCCGCATCCTGTCCCACGGCCTTGCCCAGCTGCGGCAGAACCTCGGCGCGCACCATCCGCAGGCGATCAGCATGCTGCGTGCCCTGTGTTCGCTGGAGCGTGCCACCGACGCGCTGGACGCCGCCAGCCGCGACTGCCGCGAATCGCTGCGGCTGGCGCAGGAGCTGCATGGCCGCAACCACCGCGCCACCATCGACGCCAACCGCCAGCTGGCGGCGCTGTACGTCGATCTTGGCCGCTTCGCCGAAGCCGAAGCCATCTTCGTCGACACCACCGCGTGGATGAGCGTGCGCCTGGACGATCGCCATCCGGACATGGCCCGCGCCTACAACAGCCTTGCCATCGTGGCCTGGGAGCGCGGCGACAGCGCGCGCGCCCTGCACCTGCAGCGGCAGGCGGTGGCGGCCTGGCGGCAGACCGGCAATGCCGGCCTGGTCGCCGGCGGCGTGTTCAACCTGGCGATGATCCTGCACGACGCCGGCCGCGACCGCGAGGCCTTGCCGCTGGCGCGCGAAGCGGTGCTGTTGCGCGGCCGCCAATACGGAAACGCGCATGCGCTGGTGGGCGACAGCGAGCGTCTGCTCGGCGAAATCCTGGCGGCATTGCAGCAGCCTGGCGCGGCGCGCGTGGCGCTGGAAAACGCGGCCCGGCTGACCCGCGCCGGCTTCGGCCCGCGCCACTCGCATACCCGCCGCGCCGAGATTTCCCTGGCCCGGCTGCAGGCGCAGCAAGGCGAGGCGGCCGCACTGGCCCGGTTGATCGCGCTGGGACAGACCCGCAGCAGCGACCTCGAACAGCGCAAGGCGGCGTGGCTGGCCCGCGCCTACGCTGCGGATCTGCGGTGCGGGAACCGCGACCGCACCGCGCGGCCGGCGCTGGATGCGGTGCTGGCCGACATGCGCCAGGCCCTGCCGGAAGGCGGTGCGATCCCGCGCGAAGTGCAGCGCCTGCGCGATGCCTGCGGCGCGACCGCCCCGCACGAAGGCGGCGCGGCCGTCGCCAACCGCTGACCGGCCGCGTCGCGCGTGCGCTAACCGCCGGCCGTCAGTCCGGCAGCAGGCTGTAGGTGCCGTACATCGCCGCTTCGGTCAGCACGTGACCGCGCATGGCGCGCAGCGCGTCGCCGGCGGTGAAGCCGTCGGCCAGGCCCAGGCCGGGCACGTCCAGTGCGAACAGGCGGAAGAAGTAGCGGTGGGTGCGCAGGTCGTGCGCAGGCGGATAGGGGCCGTCGTAGCCGAAGTAGCGCCCGCCCATGGCGGCGTCGCCGGCGAACCAGCCGGTGTAGTCGTTCAGCCCGCGCGCGCCGCCGGCGTCGCGGCCGGCCGGCTTGCCTTTCGCGGTGAGGCCATCGCTGCAGCTGCCGGCTTTGATCCCGCGCACGTCGGCGGGAATGTCGGCCACCGCCCAGTGCACGAAGTCACCGCGCGGATGTTCCACGGGAATCGGCGTGGCGGCATCGGCCACCAGCGCGCCGTCGGTGGGCGCATCGGTGTCGATGCACAGCAGCACGAACGAGCGCGTGCCGTCCGGCACGCCATCCCAGGCCAGGTGCGGATTGCGGTTGCCGCCGAGGCCATCCTTGCCGCCGCGCGCGCCCAGCGCGAATTCGGCCGGAATCGGCTGGCGGTGTTCGAAGCTGTCACTGTGGAGGTGCATGGGCAAGTCCCGCTGGAGGCCAGTCATGATTCTAGGCTGGCGGCGCGCCCGCAGGCGCAGCTCCGGCGCACCGCCGCGGTGCCGTGCGGCCGCCTCAGGCCTCGGACATCGCCTGCAGGACGCGCTCGCGCGCCACCCGGGCGATGCCGCGGCGGCCGTCGTGCTCGCCCGGCAGGATCGGCTGCATGAAGCACACCCGCAGCGGCCGCGCCGGTTCGCCGAGCAGGCGCACCAGGTTGCCGATGAAATGTTCGCGCGGGGCGAACGCCACGATCGCCTGTGCCTCGCAGCGCGCGCCGTAGCACAGCGCCACCGGCTGCACCGGTGCATCAGCGTCGACCGCGGCGGTGAAGATGCGCGCGTGGAAGGCGCCGAGCTCGCGGCCGTCGCGGGTGCCGCCCTCGGGGAACGCCGCCACCGCGCGCCCGGCGCGCAGGCGCTGCGCCATCTCGGCCATCACCAGCCCCAGCGAATCGCCGTTGCCGCGCTGCAGGAAGATGGTTTCCGCGTGGGTGGTGACCCAGCCCACCACCGGCCAGCGGCGGATTTCCGATTTGGCGATGAAGCCCATCATGTGCTGCGAGTGCAGCGCCATGATGTCGATCCAGCTGATGTGGTTGGCGACGAACAGGGTGCCGCCCGGCAGCGGCGTGCCGATGCGCTGCACGCGCATCCCGAACACCCGCAACAGCCCGCCCGCCCACCAGCGCACGGCGGCGTGCGACAGCGACCCGCCGCTGCCGATCGCGATCAGCAGCAGGGTGATGGGCAGGTGGATCAGGACGTGCCAGGCGAACAGCGGCAGGCGATAGAGATAACGAAGCGCACGCATGGGCGACGGTGGGGGCGTCGGGGGGGAGGAAGCGACAAGTGTAAAGGTGGAAGCCGGATGCCGCGGTCTTGCGGCATCGCAACCGGGAGCTCCAGGCACGCCGCGGATGCGCTCGGGGCTGAAGCCCCTCTGCATCAAGGCAGCTGCGTGACCGTCTTGTGTAGGAGCGGCTTCAGCCGCGACCGGAAGCCCGGCACGCCGAAGGTGATGGTCTCGCTCCTACGTGCCGGAGGCGGGTGGCTGGGGCAGCACCGCCAGGGTGATCCGGCTGATGCAGACCGGCCGGCCGGCGTCGTCCTCGATGTGGATCTCCCACACCTGGGTGCTGCGGCCGATGTGGACGGGACGGGTGGTGCCGGTGACGATGCCGCTGCGCACCGCGCGCAGGTGGTTGGCGTTGATCTCCAGCCCCACCACCGCATTGCCGCCGGCCAGCAGCGCACCGGCGCTGCTGCCCAGGGTTTCCGCCAATGCCACCGACGCGCCGCCGTGCAGCAGGCCGTAGGGCTGGTGGGTGCGCGCGTCCACCGGCATGGTGGCGCGCAGGTAGCCGTCGCCCAGCTCGGTGAAGACGATGCCGAGCGCCTCCATCAGCGTGCCGGCGGAGCGCGCGTTCAGCGCCGCCAGGCTGATGCCCTCCGGCCAGGCGAAACCGCGCGCGGCCATGCGGCTCAGCGCACCTTGAACACGCCCGGACGCCAGGTCCGGATGTAGGACGCGCGCCCGTAGCCGCTGCTGCGGCCGTAGCCCACGCCGAAATCGCGCGCGCGGCGGGCGTGCATGCGTTCCACCAGTTCCTCGCGGCGGCTGTCCAGCCAGTCGGTGCGGCCCAGCGTGGCGGGATCGACGCCGAGGCGGGCGGCTTCACGGGCACGGTAGTCGCAGAAATCATCGTAGGCGTCCAGCTCGTGCGCCAGCTCGCGCACCGACAGCTCGACCATCACCGCATCGTCGAGGAAGCCGAGCACCTGCACGCTGTCCGGGATCAGGTCGTCCGGGTCGGCGAAATAGGCCAGCGCCGACAGCACGCGCCGGCGATCGGCGTCGGTCATCGCCCAGGCCTCATCGCGCATCATCGCGATCATGTCGTCCAGACGCAGCAGCCGCTGGTGGATGAAGTTCGGCAGCGGCACTTTCTGCGCGTCGTCCAGCAGCGCAGCCGCGGCGGCCACGATCTCCTCGGCGCTCTTGCCTTCGACCGCCTTGCGGGAGCGTTCCACCGCTGCCTGGAAATGGGCCAGATCCTGGTCGTTGAGTTCGAAGTTCAGGGTGATCGACATGCGGATTCCGAAGGCGTGGAATGAGTTCCCGAGACTAGATCGCAGGCACGAAGGCGTCAATTGACAGCTGTCACCGGGCTGCCGCCCGGTCACAGGATCGGCGACAGCCCCGAGCCGAACGCGGTGAACGTGCGCACGCCCAGCCACTTCAGGCCGATGTCGACCTCCGGGAAGTCGCCCACCGGCCGGTTGCAGCGGCGGAACCCGGGTGCGAACGGCGACGGCGGCTCCACCGTCGGCGGACAGTCCGGACCCTCCACGTAGTCATAGCTGGTGGCGTATTTGTACGGCCACAGGTCGAACACCGGCATCCGCTCGGACAGCTTGGCCAGGTTGTATTCAAGGCCTGACAGGATTGGCGCGTCGTCGCGGCGGCCAATCGTCCAGGCGTTGGCCGGCGCCATGTCGCGGCGGATGCTGGCGGCCAGCGCCGCGGCGAAGCCGGGGTCGGCGATCACCACCGCGCTCTCGGTGTTCAGGCTGTCGCCGCGCGGGTCGAAGTTGTGGGTGCCGACCACGCCGATGCGGCCGTCGATCACCAGCGACTTGGCGTGCATGCCCATGCGCAGGCCGGCGCGCTTGAGCCGCACCGGCAAGCCGCCGGAAGAGGCGAACGGCGACGGCCGCCCGGCTTCGCTGGCCGGCTCGCTGCGCAGGCCGCGCTCGGCCAGCTGGCGTTCGCGCAGGCTGCCGGTACCGGAACGCGCGGACACGGCCGGCGGCGCGGGTGGCTCGGCTTCCTGCAGGCCGGCACCGGTGGCACCCAGCTCGAACGGGGCGTCCGCCGGGAACGGCTTGAACTCGTGGATCTCGAAGCCGAAGTCGCGCAGGTAGCGGCGCTTGTATTTGTAGGACAGGGCGTAGGCGATGAAGGCGTCGGTGGCGGCCAGACTGTTGGTGGACACCAGCACGCGCGGCGGCTGCGGCCGCTGGTGCAATTCCCGAAACAGCGCCTGCGCCGGCTTCGACAGCACCAGATAGGGCGTCTGCAGCAGGATTTCCCGGTGAGCGCCGGCAATCAGCCCGCGCAGGCCGTGGCTGGTGTCGGGCGCATCCTGCGCCGTGGTCTCCACGGCGGCGGCCGCGTTCTCGGCGGCGTCCAGGCGATGCTTGTTCGGCAGGTCGGCAAGGAATTGCACGCCCTGCACCGGCAGCGCCGGTGCGACGAAGCGCGCGCGCAGCGCTTCGTCGTCCGCCACCTCGGCCAGCAGCGCGCGCACCCGTGCCGGATTGTGGAAGACGTGATGCGGCGGCGGCGGCGGGCCGTACTTGCGCAGATAGCGGGCCACGTCGCCCAGTCGCTCCGCCGGCACGCTGCGCCTCGATGCCCAGAAGGCGTCGAAGTTCGCCGCCATCTCGGCCACCACCGGCCCGGCCAGCAGCAGGTCGCGGTCGCGGAAATTGAACTCGTCGCCCCAGTCGTAATAGTCGTCCTGGTAGTTGCGTCCGCCGACGATGCCGACCGCGTCGTCCACCACCAGCAGCTTGTTGTGCATGCGCCGGTTGAGCTGGCGCCAGCAGCAGGCCGCCGCCACCGCGTACATCGGCAACGACAGCCGCGCGCGATCCAGCACCGGGTTGTAGACGCGCAGCTCCAGGTTGGCGTGCAGCGACGACAGCGCGGCGAAGGTTTCCACCTTGCGCAGCGCCGCCAGCTGGTCGACCAGGATGCGCACCTTGATCCCGCGGAACGCCGCCGCCTGCAGTTCGTCCAGCACCAGCTGGGCGGCATCGTCCTCGTCGAAGATGTAGGTCTGCAGGCTGATGCTGCGCTTTGCCGCGCGGATCAGGTGCACCCGCGCCAGCAGCGCGTCGGGGGCGTCGTCCAGAAGCAGTGCGCGGTGCCGCGGTGCCGTCGGCGTGGAGGCGGCCAGGGTGTCGCTTGCCATCGCCAGCAGCGGTGACGGCAGCGCGCAGGCGTCGGCGCGCGCGCAGTCCACCTGGCTGCTGCGCGCGCTGACGGCAACGGCGGCGGCGGCGCTGCGCTGCGGCGGCGACAGCGTGGCGCAGCCGGCCAGCAGCAGGGCCAGCAGCCCCGCCAGCGCGCGGCCGGGGGAGCGGTGACCCATCAGACTCATGACTCCGCGGCGGTGGGCCTCATGGCCACCAGAAATGCGCCAGCCGTGCCACGCCGGGCTCGATCGCCGCGTCCACGGGAAACTCCAGCACCGCGATCCCGGCCGGCGGCATGCCGCGGTAGTCGCCGGACTGGCCGCTGTGCAGCAGCGCCGCCAGCTGCTCCAGGCCGGGGTTGTGGCCGACCAGCAGCAGCCGGCGTGCGTCGCGGTGGGCGTCGGCCAGCGCGATCAGGGTGCCGGGGCTGGCGTCGTAAATCGCCGCCTCCTCGCGCACGTCGCTGCAGTCCAGTTTGCCCAGCGCGGCCAGGGTCTGGCGGGTGCGCGCGGCGGCCGAGCACAGCACCCGATCCGGCAGCAGGGCGTGCCCGCGCAGCCAGTCGCCGGCAGCCTGCGCTTCGGCAAGCCCGGCCGTCGACAGCGGGCGCTGCAGGTCGTCCTGACCGATCGCGGAGGCGTCGGCGTGGGCATGGCGGAGCAGGATCAGTTCACGCATCGGAGAGGTCCTTTCGCGGCCCGGTCGGGCGGATGAGGGCAGAGTACACCGCCGGCCGATCGTCGCGGCTCATCCCGGGTACTGGCGGGCGATGTGCTCGCGCAGCCGCCCGTGGGCCGCATGCAGGGCGTCTTCCAGCGCCGCCAGTCGTTCGCGGGTGCCGCCGTGCAGTGCCGCTTCCAGTGCCGCCGCCGCGTCCGCCAGCTCGGTCGCGCCGACCAGTCGCGCCGCACCCTTCAAGCGGTGCGCCTGGGTCAGCAGCGCCGGCACGTCATCGCTGGCTCGCAGCCGCGCCAGCGCCTCCATGTCGTCGCGGGTGCTGCGCAGGTAGTCCTCCAGCAGCGCGCGGATGTCGCCCGGCCGGTCGCCGGCGAGTTCTCGCAGCACCCCGGAGGCCAGCACCGCTTCCATTTCGTCCGTCGGCGGCGGGCGCGCATCGACATCCGCTGCCGCCGCATCGGTGTTTCCGGCCGGGGCGGGATCGCCGGCGGCGACGTGCGGCAGCCAGCGCTGCAGGCAGACGCCGAGGCTGGCGATACCCACCGGCTTGGCCAGGTAATCGTCCATGCCCGCACTCAGGCAGCGCTCGGCTTCGCCCTTCAGCGCCGAGGCGGTCAGCGCCACGATCGGCGTACGCGGCAGGCCGCGGCCCAGTTCTTCCGCGCGGATCGTGCGCGCCAGCTGGTAGCCGTCCATGTGCGGCATGTGAATGTCGCTGAACAGCAGCGCATAGCGTCCGCTGCGCCAGCGCTCCAGCCCCTCCATGCCATCCTCGGCGGTTTCCGAGGCGTATCCCGCCAGCGACAGCTGGCGCTGGATCACCAGCCGGTTGGTGGCATGGTCGTCCACCAGCAGGATCAGGCTGCGCTCGCGCTCCGCCTCGGTCACCGACGGCAGCTGCCGTGGCAGGAAGCCGGGCACGTGTCGGCCCGGCAAGGTCAGTTCCGGCAGCTGCTCCGCCGCAACCCGCGGCAGCTCCAGCTTCAGGCGCATGGTGGTGCCCTTGCCGAGTGCCGACTCCATTTCGATGTGGCCGCCCATCAGTTCGGCGATACGGCGGCTGATCACCAGCCCCAGGCCGGTGCCGCCGAACCGGCGGGTGGTGTCCGCCTCGGCCTGCGAGAACGGCTGGAACAGCCGCGCCTGCGCCTGTTCGCTGATGCCGATGCCGGTATCGGCGACACTGAGTTCGAGCAGGTCGGTGCCCAGCGCGCCTTCGCCCGGCGTGTGGCGCAGCAGCCGCACGGACGCGGTCACTCGGCCGTGCTTGGTGAACTTGATCGAATTGGACAGGAAATTGCCCAGCACCTGACGCAGCCGCACCGGATCTGCGCGATGCGCCGGCGCGACCCGCGGGTCGACCTCGCTGTCCAGCGCCAGCCCCTTGCCGGAGGCCGAACTCGAGAAGCTGGCGGCGACGCTGCGTACCAGCTCCGGCAACGAGGTCGGCACCGGTTCGATCTCCATCTTGCCGGCCTCGATCTTAGAGAAGTCGAGGATGTCGCCGATGATGCGCAGCAGGGTTTCCGCCGACGCCTGGATGATGCCAAGCGAGCGCCGCTGCTCCGGATCCAGGCGGGTATGGCCGAGGATTTCGATCATCCCGGTGACGCCGCTCATCGGGGTGCGGATCTCGTGGCTCATCGTCGCCAGGAAGGCGCTCTTGGCGTGGTTGGCCTCGCGCGCGCGCGCCTCGCTGTCGCGCAGGGCGCGTTCCAGCCGCTTCTGCACGGTCAGGTCGGTGGCCACGGCCAGCAGGCCGACCATCGCGCCGCTGTCGTCGCGCATCGCCGACAGCGCCAGCAGCACCGGCAGGGTGCGGCCGCGCTGGTGGCGCAGGGCGAACTCGCGCGGCGGCTCGCGATGCCGGGCCAGTTCGCGCAATGCGGTCCAGTCCGGCAGCACGGTGCGGCCGTAGGCTTCGCTGAGCGAGCGCGCCAGCGCGCCCAGCGCCTCCGGGTCCAGCACCACGTCGAGTTTCTCGCGTCCCAGCAGCGCACCGGCCGGCCAGCCCAGCAGCTTTTCCGCGAACGGATTGACCTGCGAAAACATGCCGCCTTCGTCGACCGCGAAGATCGCGGTCTGCGCCGCTTCCAGCAGCAGGCGCTGGAATTGCTCGCGCCGCTCCAGCGCCACCCGCACGCGGTCGGTGCGGGAGAGTTGCTCGGTCAGCTGGCCCTCGATCCGGTGCACGTGGTCGCGCATGCGAAGGAAGCTGTCCATCACCTCGCCAAGCTCGCCGCGCGGCAGGTAGCGCGGCTGCGCGGTGTAGTCGTCCTGGGTCATGCGCCGCGCCAGCCAGGTCAGGCTTTCCACGCCGCGATAGCCGTCGCGCAGGATGCGCCGGCCGAACATCACCACCAGCAGAATGCAGGCCAGCGACAGGCCGATCCGCACCCGGCTGATCCAGATGCCGCGCTCCAGCGCGCCCTGCGCCAGCGCGGCGGCGCGCGCCTGTCCGCGTGCGTCGATGCGCTCCAGCCGCTGCACCATGGGATCCACTGCCGGATACAGCTCGCGGTCGGCAAACCGGCCCAGCGCGAGAATGTCACGCTGGCGCAGGATCGCGCGCAGGCTGTCGACTGCTTCGTCGGCGCGCGGGCGCGCGCGCAGCGCCTGCTCCAGCAGCGCGCGGCTCTCATCATCCAGCGGCATCGCCTGCAGCGCCTGCCATTCCTGATTCACGGTCGCTTGCGTCTGCTCGATCCGCTGCCCGGCCTGTTCCCAGTTGATCAGATAATTGCGGGTGCGGAAGGTGACACCCACCATTTCCGTGCCGTAGGCGTCGGACAGCCGGCGGATCCGGCGCATGCCGACCAGCACGTCATCGCGCATCGCCTCCATCGAACGCTGCGCGTAGTGCTGTTCGACTTCATCCATCGTCACCACCAGCGCGCCGGTGAGCAGGAACAGCCCGAACAGGCCCAGCAGCTGGTGGCGGATGCCGAGGCGGGTCAAATCCAGGCGCATGCGCTCAGTGCGTCCCGGGCCGGTGCGCGCGCGATCCCATGCTCACAGCACCGGGCGACGCCAGCGCGCGATCGCCGCGGGCAGCTCGCTGCCCGGCACCGGCCGCCCGATCAGCCAGCCCTGGGCGATCTTGCAGCCCAGCTCGGCCAGCAGTTGCCAGTCCTCCACGGTTTCCACGCCCTCCGCCACCGTGGTCAGGCGCAGCTTGCGCGCGAGATCCAGGCTGGCCTCCACCATCGCCCGCTTGCGCGGCTGCGAATGCGCGGAGAACACGAACTCCTTGTCGATCTTCAGTTCGGTGAACGGCACCTGCGCCAGCTGCGCCAGCGAGGAATAGCCGGTGCCGAAATCGTCGATCGACAGGCCAAACCCCTTCAGCCGCAGTCGTGCCAGCACGCCCAGTCCGCGCGCGGCGTCGGTCATCACCGAGCTTTCGATGACCTCCAGCATCACGTCATCCGGCTTGACGCCATGGCTTTCGACGATGGCCTGGTAGCGGTCGGCCGCCTGCGGGTCGGCCAGCGCCAGCGGCGAGACGTTGACCGACAGCTTCAGCCGCATGCCGTCGCTGCGCCAACGCTGCAGCCAGCGGCAGCCTTCGTCCAGCATGCGCTCGGTGAGTGCGCTGGCACGATCCTCTTGCTCCAGCAGCGGCACGAACAGCACCGGCCGCACCACGCTGCCGTCCGGGCGCTCCCAGCGCGCCAGCGCCTCCACGCCCACCACCTTGCCGTTGCCGAACTCCACCTGCGGCTGGAACCACGGCACGATCGCGCCGCTCTCCAGCGCCTCCAGCAGATCAGGGACGGTGAAATCGGCCTCGCTTTCGTCGTGCTGCTCGCCGGCGTGGTCGCCGAACTGCGCCAGCACGTCTTCCAGCTTGTCGCGGGTCAGCGGCTTCTCCACGCTGCCCAGCACCCGCAGCCCGTAGGCGCGGGCCATCATCTGCACGGTATGCAACAGCGCCGGATCCAGCGCGCTCACCACCACCACCGCGCGCGCCAGCCGCTCCTGCGCGATCTGGCCGATGCATTCGATGCCGTCCATGCCCGGCATGTCCAGATCCACCAGCACCACGTCCGGCGGCACCGCCTGCCGGCGCAGCACGTCCAGCGCATCCAGCCCGTCGGCACCTTCCAGCGCACGTTCGATACCCAGCTCACCCAGCAGGCGCAGCGCGATGCGGCGTTGGAAACCGTGATCCTCGACCACCATCACCTGCAGTTCCGACCAGTCCATGCCCTCTCCCCCGGGTGCATGCGGCGAAGGGCAAGCCTACCGCAGCATGCGGCAGTCATGGGAGATGACGCTGCGCATCCCGGCGCGCGCTTACACTCCACGCATGCTGATCGACGACTTCCTTGCCCATCTGGCGATCGAACGGCAAGGTTCGGCACACACCCTGGACGCCTACCGCCGCGACCTGGCCGCGCTGACCGGCTGGGCGCGCGGCCGCGACCTGCTGACGCTGGACGGCAACGACCTGCGCGCCTTCGTCGCCGCCGAACATCGCCGCGGGCTGTCGCCGAAATCGCTGCAGCGGCGGCTGTCCGCCTGTCGCAGCCTGTACCGCTGGCTGCTGAAGCAGGGCCGACTGCAGGCCAGCCCGGCCGAGGGCGTGCGCGCGCCGAAGCCGCCGCGCAAGCTGCCGCAGGTGCTGGACGTGGACGAGGCGGTGCAGCTGGTGCAGCTGCCCACCGACGCGCCGCTGGGCCTGCGCGACCGCGCCCTGCTGGAGCTGTTCTATTCCTCCGGCCTGCGCCTGTCCGAGGTCTGCACGCTGCGCTGGGGCGACCTTGATTTCGACGGCGGGCTGGTGACCGTGCTGGGCAAGGGCAGCAAGCAGCGCATCGTGCCGGTGGGTTCGCACGCGCGCCGCGCGCTGCTGGACTGGCGCGAGGCTTCGGCCGGCACCGGCAGCGGCTTCGTGTTCCCCGGCCGCGGCGGCGCGCAAATCAGCGCGCGTGCCATCCAGCTGCGGATCAAGCAGCTGGCGCAGCGCCAGGGCATGTTCAAGCGCATCCATCCGCACCTGCTGCGGCACAGCTTCGCCAGCCACGTGCTGGAGTCGTCCGGCGACCTGCGCGGCGTGCAGGAACTGCTGGGGCACGCCGACATCGCCACCACCCAGATCTACACCCATCTGGACTTCCAGCACCTGGCCAAGGTCTACGACGCCGCCCACCCGCGCGCCAAACGCAAATCCTGACCCGCACCCCGCGCACCCCGCGCACCCCGCGCACCCCGCTTGAAGCCGCCCAAGCCGTCCCCACATCGCTTTCACAACGGAGAAAGCGATGGATCCCAGCCAGAACCCCAACGTGTTCCATGCCACCACCATTTGTTCGGTACGGCGCAACGGCCAGGTGGTGATCGCCGGCGATGGCCAGGTGACGCTGGGCCACACGGTGATGAAAGCCAACGCCCGCAAGGTGCGCAGGCTCGGCAAGGACGGCCGCGTGCTGGCCGGGTTCGCCGGTGCCGCCGCCGATGCGTTCACCCTGTTCGAGCTGTTCGAGGCCAAGCTCGAAAAACACGGACAGCTGACCCGCGCGGCGGTGGAGATGGCCAAGGATTGGCGCACCGAGCGCCGCTTCGGCAAGCTCGAAGCCTTGTTGGCAGTGGCCGATGCCGACACCTCGCTGGTGATTTCCGGCACCGGCGACGTGATCGAGCCGGAAGACGGCTTGATCGCGATTGGTTCGGGCGGCATGTACGCGCTGTCCGCGGCGCGCGCGCTGCTGGCGCATACGCAGCTCGATGCGAAAGCCATCGCCACCGAAGCGCTGGGCATTGCCGGCGACATCTGCATCTACACCAACCGCAACATCGTGGTCGAGCAGCTCTGACCCCACCAGTGGCGTACCGAGGGCAGACCGATCAACCAAGCGAGTATCGGGGAGCGACTTGATCGGTCTGCCCTCGGTACGACGCCTCCAGGACACCACACATGACTGATTCCTCCTCCATGACCCCGCGCGAGATCGTCGCCGAACTCGATCGCCACATCATCGGCCAGCACGCCGCCAAGCGCGCGGTGGCGATTGCCCTGCGCAATCGCTGGCGGCGTGCGCAGCTGCCGGCCGAACTGCGCAACGAGGTGATGCCGAAGAACATCCTGATGATCGGCCCCACCGGCGTCGGCAAGACCGAGATCGCGCGCAGGCTGGCCACGCTGGCCAACGCCCCGTTCGTGAAGGTGGAAGCCACCCGCTTCACCGAGGTCGGCTACGTCGGCAAGGACGTCGAGCAGATCATCCGCGACCTCGCCGACACCGCGGTCAAG
>JAANMX010003513.1_pt1 | contig 13658 bp, 10 predicted proteins | sample 7279681 | NCBI WGS metagenome assembly JAANMX01 (sample SAMN14094542, study PRJNA606508) | bioreactor metagenome | isolation source: A lab-scale SPAN reactor treating ammonium-rich wastewater day 351 | place: Ireland: Galway | collected 2018-01-01
CGCGCTTGTCCGGGGTCTGCGCGATATACCCGTAGTGGCCCAGCACCCAGCACGCATAGCTGATCCAGAAGATCACCGTGAAACCCGCAAGGAATCGCCCCATCCGGTAACCCATCACCCGCGCCCCGACCGCCACCAGCCCCAGCACCGCCAGAAAGGTCAGGCCTAAGCTCGCCCATCCCGGCAGGCCGGCGTAGGCCTTGGACACCGGCGCCACCGCCTTGCCCGGATCGATCCACACGGCGGCCTTGGCCACCCAGCCCAAGGTCTCGAACCCCGCCGCCGCGGGCAGCGCCAGCGCCACGAGCAGCAGGCCCAGCCACACCGCCCACCAGTCCTCGCTAGAAAACAGAGATCTCATTGTTGCCGCGACCTTCTGTCTGAACCCCATCCGGCCAAGGTCAAGCGGGATGTTCAGTCATACACCCCATCCAAAAACCAACACCCGCCATCGCGAAAAATCCGCCATAGGCCCGCGCCCTCGATCTCGACATCCCATTCCTCGCGCTCCCATGCACCCGCGTCCCACCAGTGGCCCGAGAGTGGCCACGGCCCACGCGCGCCCACCACGCGCCCCGCCCCGCCCGGTCTCACCCCCACAAAACTCGGCCTCCCCCCCTCCATTTGCACCCCGACCGGGCGCGGCGGACGAAATCGCCGCAGCGCCAAACCCGCCGGAGGGCGCGCTTCCTGCGTGCCACGCGCCTCCCCCGGGTTGTGACCCGGCGGTGGCCCCGGGGGATCTAGGCTAAAATCATCGGGCCGATGGCTGTCCCGCAGCACGGCATAGCCAATGCGCTGCGGGCCAACCCATCCCGCGATCCGGGCGACGGTCTCCGCATAGCGGGCAGGCGCGCGCAGGCCAGCATCAAATATCCCCGGCTGCCGGGCCGCCGCGTCCGCCGGTTCCGCGGACAGGCGAATCGCCACGACGCCCGCGGGCGCGCGCAGCCGATCGAGATGGTTTTGCAGCAGCCCGAACAGCGCCGCCTCGTTGAGCGTCGGCTCGGGGACGGGCAGATCGGCCCGATGACAGGCGCCATCGGAAAAACCCAACTCCAGGCGCAGAGCCCCCGCCACGCGATGCGATGCCCCCAGGTGCCGGATCACTTGCTCCAGCATCCGGCGGAGCCGGAACTGGACCGGTTCCAGTTCGGCCAGTTCAAACTCGAGCTCGCAGCTAGCGTAAAACACCTCGCGCGCCCGAACGAGCCTCAGCGGCCTGGGCGCGCGCCCGGCCGCGCGGTCCCAGAGCCGGGCGCCCGCCGCACCGAGGCGCTCGGCCAGCGCCTCGCGCCCCAGGGAGATGAATTCGCCGATCGTCCGCACGCCCCACGCCCGCAACAGCCCCGCCGACACCGGATCTGGGGACAGGGCCTCCAGCGGCAGTTCCTCGATCTCACCCCCGGCGTCGTCGAAGGCCGCCACGGGGCGCTCGGCCGTCGCCACCCGCGCCGCGCACAGCGCGAGTTCCGGCGTCGGCCCCAGACCAAATCGGGCCCGCAAACCCATCCCTCCCAATTGCCCCAGCACCCGATCCCCCATCGCCATGGCGCCATCGCGCGACACGCCGGCGACCCGCAGATCCAGCGTGCAGATCCCATCCGCGGTGTCTTCGATGAACGCGCAGTGCGCCTGGGCGCACCCTAGCAGCGCCTCCCGCGCCGCGGCCTCCTGATCCCCCCGCCGCGTGCGGAAATCTGGCACCCAGATCACACCAAAGAGCCCCGCCTCCCGCGTCGCCTCGCCCATGGTGCCCCCTAACCCGCCGCGACCGATGCCCCCGCGCCACGCCCGCGCACCACCCCGACCCGCAGCGCTTCCAACAACTCGGCCCGCCCCAAACCCAGTGCCGCGAGATCAAAACGCGAATCCACCCGCAGACGCCAGCGCGCCGCGTGGACCTGCGGCCGGGGCGAGATCACCACCAGCGCCGTGCCCGCCCCCGCCGCCACCCGCTGAAAACGGAACCACCCGTGCTGCGGGATCCCCGCCAGTTCCCGCGAAGCATTGCCCCGAAGATCCAGCACCACCAGCGGCACGTTCCCATCCCGCAGCAGGGCGTCCACCGGACGCAGCGCATCACTCGCCCGGAGACACCTCACCCACAGCAGCCGGCGCAACAGACCCGCCGGAAGATCCGCCGGATCAAAGGAATCGCTCCCGTCCACCAGCGCCACACACGGTTGCTCCCCCAATGCCCGCCACAATAGCGCCACCAGCAACAGCCCCGCGCCCGAACTCGGCGCCCCGGCCACGATCTCCACCACCTCCCCCGCCGGCAACCCGCCCCCGAGCGGCACATCCAGGCACGCCAGCCCCGTCGGCACCACCCCGCCAACACGCCTCACCCCCGCCGCCCCAGGAAATCGCTCCGCCAGCACCCGGCGCAAATCCAATACCCTCGCGGCTTCCAATGGGCCCATGCCATAGTATTATACTATTGTATCACGCGGCGCAACCCCGGGAATCGCCGGCGAGGGACGCCACTCAGAACATCTATCCCATCATCCCTATGCAATCGGACTATTCCTCCACTTTCTCCCATCCTTCGCCCGGATTGTATTCGGTCATGGCCGAGGCGGCCTCGGCGGTTCCGGGGCCGAGGTCCTTTTCGTAAACGTCGCCGTAGTGATTGACGAGGAACGTCATGACCCCCGTCTTGCGATAATCGGCCGGCCAAGCCACCATCGCGAAGCCCGCGATCAGTCGATCATTGATGATATAGCTGTATTTACCCGCGGGGGCGTCCTCGCCCTGGGCGGTGAGGATCTTGAAGTGGTAGCCCCAGTGCGAGGTCTCCGGATCTTTAATCGCGGGCCCGGCGGGACTGGGCTCCTCTCCCTTCCCGGCATCGGTGGGCCAATAGAGGCCATCCTTCTTGCCGGGCGAGCTCTGGAGTTTCTGCGCGAACTGCCGGACCCCTGTGCCGTCGCGCGACACGGCGGCGTACTGCCGCTGCGCGTCCACGTAGGCCCGCAGCGCGGCAATCGTCGACATCTCGTTCTCGCCAATGCGCCGCCTGACGACCTCGTCGATCCCGGCATCGGTGTCGAACCGCCAACCGGCATCGGTCTTGACGATCGGTATCGGGAAGGGCCACGCCTCAAATCCGACGACGAGGGTGGCCGTGCCGTCCTCGTTGCGCCTCATGCGCTTCCGCTCTGCCGCCATCTCGGCAAACTTGGCGCGCAACTCGCGGTCGCGCCCGAGGTCCGCCGTGCCAATGAGCTCCTTGTGCTTGGTGCCAAAGATCTCCAGCAAAGGTGCGGTCTCGCCAGTCTTTGCCGCGGCGATGAGGGCCTCCCCCGCATCGAACGGTGTCGGGAACACGCGTTGCGCCCCAGCGTCCTCGGCCCCGATGGTATGATGCAGCCCGAAAGCGATCAGGATCGCAGAGATAAATAGTGTCTTCATAGTTCGATTCAATGGTTGGTTCCGTTACTGCTTTACCGACGCCCTCCCCGGGATCGTCCGCCGCCTCCGCCGCCACCCCCCGCGCCGGAAAAGCTCCGCGAGCCCCGGTCGCTGAAAGTCCGGGATTGCGCCCCCGACGATACGCCGCCGAATGCGCCACCTCCCCCTCCAAAGCTCCCGCCGGAACGGCTTGCGCCAAATCCGCTGGTGGAAGCGCTTGGGCGGACACCGCCGAATGACGATGGTGCCGCGCTGGCCCGCGACGAAGCCCCCTGACCGATGCCAGACCCACCACCGAGCCCACTCGTTGCGGCGGATGGTCCCGCGCCTTGCCAGCCACCCTGGCGGTTGGCCGCCGCGGCCTGCCAGCTTTGAGCGCCCTGCGGCATATTGGCGGTAGGAACCGGACGTTGCCCCGCCCCGGTCGCCGGGCGCTGGGCCCGGGTCGTCGCCGCGGCGTTCTGTCGCTGCGCCTGCCCTCCGCTGATGGCATTCTGGCGCTGTGACTGGTTGTCCCGAACGGCCTGCTGGCGGTCATCCTGCCTGTCTTGCCCGTAATCCTGCCAATCCTCCCGCGCGTCCTTACCATATTCCTGCCAATCCTCCCGCGCGTCTTCCGCGTACTCCATCCGCTGGTCCTGAAGGTAGGCGGCCTGCGCCCCGTAGGGGGCGCCGTAGTACACCGAACCCGCCCCCCAATTCATCCCGTAGGCCGTTGCAATCCCCGCCATGTATCCTGCCGCGGCCCCGACGGCCGCCGCCCCGGGGGCGTAGTATACCGGCGCGGGTGCCGAATACGTGACCACCGGCGCGGACTGTTGCACCACCACGGTCGTCGGCTGGTATTGCGGCACATAGATCACCTCGGGCTGAGCCGGCACGATCTTCACCACCTCCTGCTGGACGATGATCGTCTGCTTGTCGTCCGAGTTCAGGTTGCCGGCGGCCTGCGCCTTGCGGCGGAAGATCTGGATCGCCTGAAAGACATCCTGTTGCTGCACCTGCACCGCATGGCCGAGCGCCTCGGTCCACTCGAGATTATCGCCCATGAGGTTCACCACATCCGGATAGGCCATCAGGCCCAGGACCGGCTGGGGTATTGAGGGGTCCGGTTTCAGGTTCTTGTCCTGCGCGTATTTCGCCAGGAAGCGCTGTGCCTTGACGATCTCGATCGGCGTCGTCGAAGCCGGCAACACCAGCCCGAGAAGGTCGTCGGGATAGAGCGCGATATTGCCGACGAGCGTCTGCAACTCGTCCGGCGTGTAAACCGACACCGCAGGTGCCGCGGGCTGCGCTTGTCCCGGGGGCACCTGGGCCAGAGAGCCCGACGCGGCCACACAGATGGCAATCGCCACCGCCACAGGCCCCATGGGCCTCGCCACCAGACAGGATCGTCGATCGCGTATAGTCTTCATGATGTCTCACCCTCCCTGAGTCAATCCGCCACCGGTTTGACGCCGGTCCGGAAATTGATGTTGCGCCCCTTCAACTCCCCCGCGAGTCGCTCCGAGAAGAGGCCGGTGGTCCAGATGACCAGCGGCTTCCCGCCCAACTGCCCGCCCAGCTCGTTGATCCGTTCCGCCACCCGCGGGGACCAGATCGCAAAGTCCAGATGGACCGGCAAGAACACCCGTCCCTGGGCATCCTCGCAGAGCATCACGAGGCGGCTGGGAATGAGCCGTGCGATGGGCGCTTCCGTCTGGTGGTACATCTTCATGAGTTGCGCGCAGCGCTGGAAGAAATATGCGTCCTCCTCGGCCTGCGAGGCTACCGCGGTCTGTATGAAGGCGTCCACATTGACGTTCCGCCCGAGCGCCGCCAGCGCATCGCAGATAATGGTCTCGTGCATCGGCGAAAACGCGTGGTGCTTGAGCAGCGGCTCGGTCTGATCCTTGCTCAATCCGATATCCAGCAACTTCTTTCGGTTCTCGATCCGTAGGTTGGCCGGCTCCTCGTCGCGCACTCGATTGTACAGGCGGGTGTTGGCGTTGACCGCCGTGACCGCCAGTCCGGCCGCCCCGCCGGTGGCCGCGCCCAACCCGATATTGACGGCGCCCCCGACACCGGCCTGCACCCACGCCACCTTGTTCAACTCGTCCTGGAGTTCCGGGTTGGTGGAGTACGGGTTGACGCCGTACTTCGCAGCGATCTGCCGCTTGGCCTGCGCGGCTCCGGCGAGATCCGCGTACGCCTTGTCTTCGTAATCGCTTGCCCCTCCCTTCATGTTCTCGCCGATCTTGCCAAAGAAACGGCTTGCGCCCTTCGGAACGGAGCCGAGGGTCTTGAGGGGATTCATGATGGCGCTGCCCGCGGCCTTGAGCTTGTCGCCGCCGGCCTTGCCAAGGGCCTGCCCGAACTTTTCGCCCGATGAGACGCGGCGCAGGTCCTCGATGGCCCCGGCCTCGACGATCCGTTCCAGCAAGGCCTCGGTGCCTAGAACCTCCTGGCCCGCGCCGGAGGACATGGTGATCTGATACCGGTTCATCAGGCCATCGTTGTATCCCTGCGGATAGACGGAATAGCCCGGCCCCTGCAGAGGCGCCGGCGCGATGAAACGCGCGGCATCCACCGGCCCGGGGCCCTCGAAACCCTCCTGGGCATGCGCCGACGCGCCACCCAGCACCACACAACCCGCAACCACCGTCCTGAGCACCCGCCCCGGCAACCCTCTCTTCATCTCTCTACGTGCTTTCATCATATCTCTCCTTTTGTGTCTCCTTCTTGAAGTTAGAAACGCATGCGAAGGGAGACGGCTATGTTGTGTGCCGCTGCCGCGTCATAAGAGCCCTGGAGGCTGCCCACCAGCGCGGATCCCTCCCGGTCGAGCTGGTTTTTGCCCATGTCCACGTAGGTGTAGCCGACGCCCACCGCCACCCTCTCGCTCCAATCATACTGGACGCCGCACGAATACCGGATCTGGCGATCCACGGGCAGCGCGGGCGAGCGATGCGCGGTCTCTATCGCCGAGGTGTCATACGCCCAGCCCACCGAGACGGCGACGGGCCGGGCGACGCGGATGGTCGTCCCGAGCGCGAAATGCCAGGCGTCCTTCATCTGTAATTCCTTCGATGTGACGATGTCCTCGCCGGCGACATGGACGGTGGTCACGACATCCCCGAAATCTTCCCAGTTCTGCCAGCCGACGTTGGCGTAGAGCGCGGCGGCGGCGGTCGCCTGCCATGCGGCGCTCACCATCGCCTCCTGCGGGACGCGCAGGGTCAGCTCCATGTCGACGCCGTCCGCATCGATGCGTTCGAGCAACCGGTCTAGGATCGCCCCCTTGCCCGACGCGTGCACGGCACCCTCGAAAGTGAACTCGATCGGGCTGCGGTAGACCGCGCCGAGGCGGAGGCTCCGGCTCGGCTGCACCAGCACCCCGACCTGTCCGCCGATGCCCCAGGCGGTATCCGATATCTCCACCCGCCCGTCCGAGAAGTTGCTATCGTCGCTGATCAGGTCTTTCGCGTCCTGAAGCTCGCCGGCCATTTCCTCCACCCGCTCGCGAATGCCCTGAATCCGGTCGATAATGCCCCGACCCGAGCCCCGCTGTCCCAGACCTCCCCCACCCGGCAGCCAGCCGATGCCGGAGCCGGGCAACCCGTCGACCAAGTCGCCCAGCCCCCCGAGCGTTTGCTCGATGGTCTCGCCCACGATCTCCCCCCCATTGTTCAGCGCCACGGAACTCTCCAGCAGCCCGAAGCCCAACGTCACCCCACCGCCCACCGAGAGCCAGTCCGTCACCTTGATGCCAAATGATGACGTCAGCCCCGCCATCGCCAGCAGGGCGTCTTCCGCGAGATATCTCCCGGCCCAGTCATCGCCATAGTCAAACCCGGCACCCAACAACCCCAGCGAGCTAACGCCGAGCGTCAAGCGGTCGCTCACCCGCCAAGCGCCGAAGGCCCCCATGAGCGGCAGGGCGATGCCCCCGTTGCTCCCGCCGCCCTCCATCGAGGAGTCGTGATGGGATTCGAATTCCAGATCGATCACCAGTGGCATGGCGGAGAGCAGGATCTCATTGCCCGGGAGGAACGCCAATCCCGCGGGATTTCCCCAGGCCGTGGACGCATCCTCCGCGGCCGCCGCGCGGCCCGCGCCCGCCCGCCCTATCTCCGGCGTGCCGTTCTCGTAAAGGCCAAGGCCCGCCCCACCCGCCGACAGGCACAGTGCCCATAACGCGAGCCACGCCCCTGCCCACCGTCGAAATCCCTCGCTCATTCCGTCAAACCCCCCTCTTGCCGCTGCCTGACTCCAACGAATGCCCTCATAAGTCCTCTCCCGCATCACCCCTATTTGCCGCAGGAGCGTCGAGCTCGGCGACCGCGCTGTCTGGCGACTGGCGGAACATTTGGGCGGCGTGCCGGTTGGTTGGGTAGAATCGGCCCGGTTCGATCAGGCCCACCAGATCGTACCGCTCGAGCCAAGAGCGGAAGGCCCGGTTGGCGCGGCTGACGGCGAAGGTGATGTTCCGCTTCTTCAACATCGCGATCACCTGCCGCAGGACCCCCGCGCCGGTTGTGTCCACGTCCACCATCGCCTGGGCATCCAGCACGAACCACCGGACGGGGGTGGACGCCTGCGTGACCAGCCGCTCGACGTCGTCAAGGAATAGGCTGGCGTTGGCGAAGTAGAGAGGCGCACCGAAACGGTACACCATCAGGCACGAAGAACCGGAGGCTTTCCCGATTTCCACTGGAAGGAAGTGACTACCGTCGGGCGCTTCCAGCAGCGCCGACGTCTCCGGGCGGGATGCGCGCCGGACCACGTCGATCGTGGACATGAGAAAGGCGATGACCACGGCGCGAAGAGGGCCCAGCGCCAGCACGCTCAGCAGGCAGACCGTGGCGATCCAGAACTCGGAACGGCGCATCCGCCACAGTTCGCGCAACTCCTGGACCTCGATCAGCGAGAGCACCGCGTTGGCGACGATCCCGGCCAGAGCCGCATTCGGCAGGCAGGCCAGGAGGTCGGTGAAGAAAAGCATCACCAGGGCAATGCTCCCGGCCGCCACCAGGCTGGGCAACTGGCTGCGCGCGCCCGAGGCGTCCATCGCCGCCGACCGCGACGGGCTGTTGCCGGTGAGCAGGGACCCGGTGAATGCTGCGGCAAGATTGGCCGCGCCGTAAGCGAACAACATCTGGTCGCCGTCGGCCTTGTAGCCGTACCTGTTGCTGTAGCTGCGGACCACCAGCAGGCCCTCGCACAGGAGAATGGCCACGATGGCCAAGGCGCCCGGCAGCAGCCGCAGGTAATCGGCCAGTGGGATCGCGGGCAGGGTGAGCGCCGGCAGGCCCGACGGGATCGCGTTGCCGAGCACAGCGACGCCCTTGGCTGGCAGATCGAATATCGCGACGATGGCCGTCAGCAGCACCAGGGCCACCAGCGCGCCGGGGACTCTTGGCGCGTACCGTTTCATCAGCCGGACGATAAGGAAGGCGCCCACCCCGATCGCCACCGAGTAGAGGTTGGCATGCGGGATGGAATGGATCAGGGCCAGAACCTCCACGAAGTAGCCCTCGGTGTGCACCGAGGTGGCCATGGTCTCCTTGAGGTGCTCCGCCGCCGCCAGCAGGCCAGAGGTGGCATCGCTCACGTGCGGGGCGGCGAGGATCTTCCGCACCTGATTGGTGAACACCTCGACGCCCAGCCCCGTGATGAATCCGGCCAGCACGGCCCGCGAAAGAAAGTTGGCCAGATACGCCAGCCGGAAGATCCAGAAGAGGAAAAACAGGATCGCGCAGACCACGGCTAACGCCAGGGCGTAGGGCAGGCGCGCATCGCCCGGCGCGGCGAAGGCGACGAGGGCGGCCCCGACCAGCGTGGCCATCGATGCGTCGGGGCTCGTGACGAGGTGGCGCGAGCTGCTGAGCAGCGCGAAGACCAGCAGCGGGATGATGGCGGCATAGAGACCCGCGGCGGGCGGCAAGCCGGCCACCTGCGCGTAACCGATGTTCAGGGGGATCATCAGCGCCGCCAGCGTCACCCCCGCCATGGCCTCCCGCGGGACGTCCGCCCACGTGATCGCCCGCAAACCCGCAAACATCGTGGGCCATTGAAATCTATGATCGGCTCTCATGTAATCATAAATTGTCTGTTCGTTTGCCTACCTTGTCCCATGCGCCATTCGACACAGCCCCCCGCAGGGCCAAGGCCTTCAGGGCACCGCGGAAGTGATGCCGTATCTGATAGCGCTGAAGCCAGTTCATGCGGAGATGGCTGTTTGGTAATCCGTTGCCTCCTTCATTGGACATGTCCACCGCGACCCGGTCCCGCATCCAATCCCACGGGAGTTTGCGCTGGTGGTTCGTGGAGTCCCGCGGCGGATTCCGTCACATAGATCCTCACGGGCGCGGCCCGGTTCTTGACCTGAACCGTCGCGCTTTGGCGGAATTCGCCCGGATCTCTCAGTCGGGCATAAGTCGCCTCCGAAATACCCATCCGCATTGGCGCGGTGACGGATTCGATCCGCGAGGCCGTATTGACGACGTCGCCAATCACCGTTACGTCCCTGCGACTCGACGTGCCAATTTCGCCCTGGATCACCAATCCGGAATTGACGCCGATCCGGATCCCGATTCCCTCCAGGCCGCGCTCCCGCCGCGTCTCATTGAGACGCTCGACGGCAGCCAGCACCTTCCGGCCAGCGGCGACGGCGTCGTTGGCATCAATGAACACCGCCATGACCGCGTCGCCAATGAACTTGTCGATGTCACCGTGGCATTCGCGCGTAATCACCTCGCAGACTCCGAACAGCTCATTCAACATCGTCGCGACCACCTCGGGCGAATTCCGTTCGGAGAACGAAGTAAACCCGACCACGTCCAGGTAAAGCACGGTCAGTTCCCGGATGCGCGCCTTGGCCTCAGCACCGCCCCGCAGGTGACCCATCACTTCCTCCATCGTTGCCGTCGAGACATACCGCTTGATCAGGGTGTTGAACTTCTCTTGTAGCAGACGGAACTCCTCCTCGCTGGAGATATCGCGAAACACTTCGATGCCGGCGACGATCTCGCCGCGATCGTCGCGGATGGCGCCGATGTGGGTGTAAACCGGGAACCGGTGGCCGTCGCGATGCGCCGGATAGACCTTGGCGCGGATGCTCTCGCCCGTCTCGATGGAGCGGGCCAGTGGACAAGCCGTGAAGCAGAGCATCGTCCCCCGCTCGTCGATGTGGTTCAGCATGCTGTCGTGACAGCAACGCCCCATGACGTCCTTTGCCTCGTGTCCTGTGATGGCCTCGGCGGCGCGGTTCCAGAAGATGATCCGCCGCTCTCGATCCACGATGTAAACCCCATCAAAGATGCTGTTCAACACCGTGCTCAATACGCTGTCGCCCTGCATCAACTCCCGGTATATCTCGTGTTGATCCATATCATCCTTTTCTCAGTTCGAGTCGGGCTCCGCGGCTGCGCTCCCCGGCGGTTGGAGCCCGGTCGGCGAACATCGCATATGGAAACAATTGAGTGCCGGTCTCATATCCCTCCCGAATGCTTGGGAGTCATGTTGGACGCCAGCCTGGCAAAGATCCGAGCAAAGATCGGTGCGAGGATAGTGGACCAAATCACCCACATGATGACCATGACGATGCTGCGCTCGTCCGGGTTCGGCATGGCAAACACGGCGGCGAAGATCGCCGCGCCGTTCTGCGCGCCCATCCCCATCGCCATGACGCTGCGCTGGCCTTGTTTCAATCCGATGCTGAAACGGTAGGTGATGACGGCCATGCCGACCATGAACAGGGTCATGGAGAGCAGGGCGAAGCTGCCTGCCGTGTTGAGGATGCCCTTGCCGTAAAGGGTGACGCACCAGACGATGCATGCCATGGTCGCAAGGACCGCCAGCACCTTGACCGGCTTGAAGAGGCGCGTCGCCACGCCATCGGCAAAGTGACGTATTGCCGCCGCGATCACCAATGGGAGCAGAATGGTCAGCAGCAGCGGTTTGGCGAGCGCGGCCGCAGTGACGGTAAGCCCTTCGATCAACACGGGAGCCATGAGGGGCATTAAAACCACGGTGGCGACCGTCACGATCGGAATGAAGGCGCCCGCGAATCCGATGTCCGCCTTCGCCTTGCCGACGAACTGCTGGAAGACGGGCGCGCATGGCGCCAGGCTGGCCAGCAGCACCACAATCGCGAAGGGTTCCGCCAAAGGGAGCGTCTTTGTGATGAGCAGTGCGAGGCACGGACCCAGCACCCAACCCCAGACAAAAATGAGCGTGATCGCCTTCTTGTTCTTGAAAGCGGCCAGCACGGCGGGCAGGCGCACCTGCAGGCCCATCGCCGCCAGGTTCGCCACGGTGAATACCAGCACCAGCGGCTTCAGCGTGGTGTCGAAAAACTGCATGATCGTGCTCATGTTCTAAACCTCCGAGAATTGGATCACGACTTTGATGTCCTCCGAATTTCGGGCCAGCACGGAACCATGTTGAATCTCTGGCTCCCGCACATCTTCGAAACGTGCCGACCCGGGCTTTTGGGGTTCAACGGTGATTGCCTTCACTGGAGTGTCTTCCTCTTGCGTCGTCCGTTGGCATCCGTTCCCACGATTTGCCGCCGGTCACTCCCCGTCTCGGTTCGCGCGTCACCCGTCGTGCCGTTCTGCGTCGTCGAGAGGGCGAATGCATGATATCCCCAGGGAAGCAGATCCAGGTAGAGACCAAACGAACGGAGGGCGTCTCCATCGCGATCGTATTGGGCGGGTCCCAACAGATCCTTGAGCCGGACCGTTCGGCTGGCCAGATCAGGAGCCGGAAACCGGACGTAGCACTGGCTTTGGTGAGGCGCGTAGTTGACGACCACCAGCAACGGGTCGCCACCGCCACCTTGCCATGCGGTGGCCAGGAAACAATCCACAGTCCAGTTCCCCTCCCATGCCGGCGCACGCTCAAGCAACCGCCACTGGCCACCGCGGACTTCCGGGAGCCGCAAGACGGCGAGCAGGGAGGCATAGAATTGGCGCATGGCCTCGTCGGCAGGCTCGGCTGGGGCGCGGACCAGGTGCGGCGAGATGCGTTTGCGGCATCCCTCGAATTGGCCTTGGTGGAAGAACCGCAGGCCCGGTGACAAGTAGGTAATGACCGCCGCTGCCTGGTGCATTGCCGCTGGAAACGTCGCTGCCGCCCGGGGCTCGTCGTGGTTCTCCAGAAACCGCGCCAGCTTGTTTTGGTAATCCAAGCCGGCGTAGAGATGCTCGCGAACTGGCCGGGCGTGGCCTTCGCGCAGGCGATCATAAAGACGCTTGTCGTAGGCGTAATCGAATCCCTGCTGCTGCATCGTCCACTCGAGGTCCCAATAGACTTCCGCCATGAAGCAAAACCCCTCGAAGCGCTCCCGCACGCGCCGAGTCGCTTCCGGCCAGAACATCCTGGAACGAACGCCCCAAGTGCGTTCAAAGACATCCGGCAAGACTAGCATGGCCATGTCGCACCGCACCCCGTCGCACTGCTCGGCGATCTTCAGCAGCTCGCCGATCATCGCTTCCTGTGTCGCCGAGTTGCCGTAATTTAGCTGGAGGGTGTCCGGCCAGCCGGGGAAGTAAGGGTCCCGCCCATGAGCCAGAATCAGATCGCCGCCCTTTCGCTTCACAAGGGTGTAGTTCATCGGTGCCCGGGCCAGGTCCGCGTCCGTTCCGCAGATGTAATACTCGGGGTGGTCCTCGACCCAAGGATGATCCGGGGCGGTGTGGTTCGGAACAAAGTCGAGCATCAGGCGCAACCCGCGTTGCGCAAGCCGCTCGCGCAGGCGCGCCAGCGCTTCATCCCCTCCCAAAGAGGGTGACACCGTGTAGCCGGTGATCGCGAATCCGGAGCCCGAAATGTCCTCCTCGCTCAAGTCCGGCAGGGTCTGCTGGAATTCCCTGCGCCAGTCCAGGTTGCTTCGCGACACGCCCTGTCCCGCCGTGCCAGTCTGCCAGACGCTCAAGAGCCAGATCCAGTCGAAGCCCAGCTCGGCGAGCCGGTCCAGTTCGGTGTCCGGAAGGTCATCCAGTGTCGCCGGTCGGCCGAGGCTGCGCGCCAGTTCCGTCATCCAGACCCGGGTGTTAATCTGGTAGAGCGACGGGGAATTCGGCGGGGCGTTCATCGGCTTTCTGCGCTTTCCGATTCCTTGCGGACGAAGGCCGCCCTCTTGCCCAGCTCGAGCAGATCCCGCGCGTCGACGCTTCCGAAGAGCTGGATCAGCGTCGCCACGACCCCGGTCCAGCCCGTCTGGTGGCTCGCCCCCAGGCCCGCGCCGTTGTCCC
>JAANMX010003514.1_pt1 | contig 13646 bp, 16 predicted proteins | sample 7279681 | NCBI WGS metagenome assembly JAANMX01 (sample SAMN14094542, study PRJNA606508) | bioreactor metagenome | isolation source: A lab-scale SPAN reactor treating ammonium-rich wastewater day 351 | place: Ireland: Galway | collected 2018-01-01
ACAGCCATACGGTTGGCCAGATTGCGGGGTAGAGCAGCCTGGTAGCTCGTCGGGCTCATAACCCGGAGGTCGTGGGTTCAAATCCCACCCCCGCTATTCCGGCCGCCGCAACTTTACCGGTTGCGGCGGTTTCTTTTTGGACCACACGGCCGTCCGGCAGGACGGTCATCGGTCCCACGACCTCGGCAACGAAGCGGTTCATCTGGGCCGGGGACATCAGCCCGGCGAAATTGGCCTTGGCCTCCAGGAACGCCTGCCGGCAGTCGGCCATCAGGTTGTCCATGTCGAGGGCGGCCTGCACCGCCACGGCCTCCAAGGCCTGCCGGAGTTCCTCCCGCTTGGCATCCCGCTCCGCGAGCTGGCGGGCGACCGCCTTCTTGGCGCCGGCTTCGATGTCCGGGTCGGCAAGCAGGCGCGTCAGGTTGCCGACGTACTTGTCCGCCTCCGCGATTTCGCTCTTGAGCCGCGCCGTCTCGCTGCGATTCGCTTCGAGCGCCTCGCCGGCCATCGCCGCGACTTCGTCCAAGACGCCGTCCATATCGTCGAAGACGGCGCTCATCGCTTCCTGCACGCGCGCGAGCAGCTTGTCCTCGCGCAGCGACGCCCGATTGTCGCACGCCTCCGGCCCGTGCGACTGCCGATGGCCGCAGGCGTAGTAGCGGTATGCGCCCTTGGAGTTCGCGCTCTTGCGCGCGTAGAAGACGTTGCCGCAGCCGGCGCAGAACAGGTGGCGCGTGAAGGGACGCACTTCCTTTGCCTCGCGCGGGCGGTCGATTCGGTTGGCCGCGAGCTGCGCCTGGGCGCGCTCGAACGTCTCATCGTCAATGATGCGAAGCGACTCGTCACGGTTGACGACGTGTCGATCTTCATCGGTCCAGCGCGGCACCCGCCGTCCCGTGCCGCGATCGAGCTTGAAGCAGCGTCGCAGGTAGCGCACTTCGCCGATGAGCATGGCGTTGGTCAGGATGCTGCGCACGGTCCCGAATCCCCACGGTCCGCCGAGTCTTGTGGGCACGCCGCGCGCCCGCACGCGACGCGCCACTTCCTTGAGGCCGATGGACTCGGCGAGGTACGTCTCGAAGATGAAACGCACCGTCTCGGCTTCCTCTTCGTGGACGGCCAGCCGCTTCTTGCCATCCTCGCTTTGAACGATGCGGTAGCCGTAGGGCGGCGGGCCGCCCGTCCAGCATCCCTCGCGGTGGCGCTGCACGAGTCCGGCCCGCGTGCGCTCGGCGAGCACGCGGCTGTAGTCGGCGGCGACGACGAGTTGCACGCCACGGGCCAGCGCGTTCGTCCCTTCGGTCACGCTCACCACTTCGACGCCGTGCTGTTCGAGATCCTCGACGAGCACGTGCGTCTCGGCGGCGCGGCCGAGCCGGTCGTACTTGTAGACGTAGAGCTTTCCGATGCGTCCCGCCTCGGCTTCCTCCATCAGCCGCAGCAGTTCGGTACGCCCGCCCTTCGTGCGACCGGTCTTCGCCTGGTCGATGAAGTGGCGCAGTTCCTTCCCGGCGGCGCGCTCGCACGCCTCTATCTGAACCGCCACGCTCGTTGAGTCGTCCTGCGCATGACTGGAGTAGCGGGCGTAGAGGGCGTCGTATTTACGCCCGGCGTGACCGTTCCTTCCGTTCGCTGTCGTGACCATCGGCGCTCCCGTGCGGCCCAGCCGCCTTGTCGATACCGCTCTTGCGTTCGCGGTAGAGCGCGACGGCCCGTGCCGCGACGACGCGGACCACCCACCCGCGAAGGGCGGCGTGGTCGCGCACCATTATACGATCGACGTCGCATACGGTTGCGCCTTCCGGGGTCGTTTCGCTCCCGCTCGCGGAGGTCCAGGATGGAGCGCGTCGCGGCACGCACGGTCTCCGTTGAATGCGCTTCAGGCGTGCTGCGCCATGCGGTCGCGCAGGCGCTGGTAGGCGGCGGTCACTTCCTTGAATCGCTGCACGGCGAGTTCGACCAGGTGCGGCTCGACGTTCTGCCCGTTGAGCCGGTCCGGGTGGTACTTGCGGCAGGCGTCGCGGTAGGCGCGCTGCACGTCGTCCCACGACGCGCCGCGCTTGAGGCCGAGCAGGGCCAGGTCGGCATCGAGAGAGCCATCCGGCGACGCTTCCTGACCGGACTGCGGCTCTTCGTCTCCCGGATACCAGCGATGGTTCGGGCGGCGCCCGTTGCCCGATGCGCGGCCCGCGCGTTCGCGCTGGGCTTTCGATTCCAGCAGCGCGACGATGGCGTCGAACTCCGCTTGGGCCTGCCGTAGGAAGAACGCCTCTCCGGCGGGCGAGAAGGTCACCGTCGGCAATGCCCATACCTTGAAATAGAAGAACGTCTTCCCGCCGTCGTCGCCGAAGCCGGTTCCGATGATCACCGGGACTTCACCCCAGCGCAGGTTGCGCTCCCACGGGACGCGCGTGACGGACAGGTCGCCTCGCTTGTACATATCCGACATGTCATCGCACTCCACGGCGACGCAATTGCCTTCCGACATGTGCTGCGCCACCGTGCGCCGCACCGTGTGCAGCGGCAGGTCGATCGTCCGGCGTCCCGTCCACTCGACGGGCGCCTGCGGCTTGCGGGTCTTGTTTCGTGACCACGCCCAAGCCACTCCGCCCAGGGCCAACTCGATTGCGGGTATCAACAGGTGATGCATGGCGTCACTCCCTCTCCTGCTCCGGGGGTTCGGGTTCGCGGCCCGTGTCCGCGTCGCGCTGCTGCTCCGCCTGTTTGAGGCGCTCTTCGAGGATGGAGGGCTGCTCGTCGGGGTCGCGCGACTCGCCCTGGCGTTCCTGCATCACTTCGCCGGGCGTCTTCGTGCCGTAGATGCCATATACAGTGGGCTGCGCCACGTTCGACTCGGGGTGAAACGCCGCTGCCCGAAGCTCCGCCAAGCCCTGGCGGAACATGGCCGAGGCGTGCCCGGCGCCGATCTTCTGCGTTGACTCTTCGCGTGCCATGAGTGTGCTCTCCTGTGAATGAGTGCGTTACCGTCCGTCGCGCATGCGGCGGAACGCTGCCGCCGTGTCGCGCTGTTCGAGGAAGGCATCGTGGAGGTCCATCGAGCGAAGGTGCTGGAGCGCGCCGCTCGTGCCGGACGAGGCGGCGGCGCACATGCCGGCGAGCGCCAGGTACGCCGCGAGCGGCACGCTGATGGTCGCCAGGCACAGGGCGAAGCAGCCCATGTAGACCGGCTCGATGACCGTCTTGATCCGGTGCTCCGAGCTGCGCTTCCAGACCTTCGCAAGGGTGGGCGTGCCGTTGTAGAGGGTGTGCGGCTGAGGGCCGCCGCGCCGGATGCGCGCCTTCGTGCGAATGCGCGCCGTAAGCAGCGCCAGCCAGTAGAGCGCCAGGAAGACGAGCATCGGGTCGGCGCTGTGGCCTTCCCAGAAGACGGGCCAGAAGAGGATGCACGCGGCGCCGGCCGCGGCTTGAAGCCCAAAGAAGCGTTCGCCGAATGAATCCGAGCGGCGCAGGAAGACCTCGACCGTGACGGCGAGCGCCCGCGTGACGAAGGTCATCACGCCCAGGAAGTTGTTGAAGTCCTTCTTCGATGCGACCGGTTCCGGTTCCTGCCGTTGCCACATGATCGAGTCTCCTTTCCGCGTGCGCGCAGCGACCGCGCGGGCGGTCCGCGCCGCCTTTCCCTGCCGTTCACTTCACGCTGGCGCTATGCCTTCTGGTAGAACTGCACCGGGAGCCAGCCGCGGCCCGATGCGTTGAACACCTTTCCGTTCTGAAACACGATGCCGTCCACGATCCACGAAGGAGGCCCGCCGGTGCGCAGCCGCGTGAACTCGCGCGGTTCGACCTCCGCCTCCATGACCTCCGAAAACCCGCCGCTGGTCGTGCCGTTCTCGCGCACCCAGTCGAGGCCGAGCAGCGCGCTCACCTGGTCGTCCGCTGCGTGCGAGTGATTGCCGCTCGCCCGGCACTGCAAGGTGCGGCCGATGAGCCGCGACGCCCACTCGTTCGTCACCGGGTCACTGTTGCCGTGAAGGACCTTCGTGTTGAGGTTGGCCAGCAGCGAGTCCGTCTCGACGCGGCCTTTCTCGTTGCCGCCGAGGGCGGCCACGAAGTTGCTGTAGTTCTGGCTGAGCAGCACGGTTGCGACCCATGCAGACCGGCACGTCGCCTGGAACTGGAAGTCGTAGCTGGTGAGGAAGTGCTGCGCCTCGTCGGCCCATAAGAATGCGGGACGCGGATTCTCCTGCACGCTGCGCCGTTCGAGTTGCTTCTGCGTGCAGTATTTCCACAGCACCTGCGCGAACTGCCCGACTTCACCGAACTCCTTGACCGGCAGGTCGATGAGGATGATCTTTCCGTCCTGCACGGCCTCCGGCGTCAGCGTCGTGTCCGTGCAGAACATCTCGCGGAGCAGGCCGCGATTGCACGGGTCGAGCCATCCCAGGACCGTCGCCTGAATGGTGCTCCTTGTACGCTCCGCCAGGGCAACCCACTCCAGTAAGAAATGGTCGCACGCCACCCCGAAATCATGCTGCTGACGCGGCGTCTTCGACTTGGCGTCCGCCGCCTTGATATAGCGGAAGCAGGCCGATGATTCCTGGAACTTCGGGTCGCAGACCTGCGCCGGCGACGTGGGCGCCGTCAGGAACACCTTGACCAGTTCCGGCACCGATACGCTCCCGGTCGCCAGCGCGAGAATGTCCACGGCGCAGCGCAGGCCCATCAAGCCGCGATCCCGCCAGAAGCTCCCGTCGTCGCTCGCGCCGCCCGTCCGGCGGTTGCGATCCTTGATCTCCATGACGTTCTCGAACAGCATGACGATGTTCTCGGTCAATCCCGCGCCCGCTCCCTGCCGGGTCAGTTCATGCGCCAGAAAGTTGAAGCGATGCGTGCCGTCTGCCCCGACAACCACGAGGTCATCCAGGCGATTCGTGTCACGGCAGTAGCCCTCCCACTGGGCGCGCTCGTCTGATTTCGCGGTGAGCACCAAGCCGCCGAAGCCGCACGAGAGCATCGTGCGGGCGATGAGCCGGCCGGAGCCGCTCGTCTTGCCCGAGCCGGTCGCTCCCAGGATGAGCGTGCCCTCCACCGCGTCGCGCAGCGTCCAGGCGTCGTCTCGCGACCAGTGCAGCAGCGGCAGCGCGAGCAGGTCGGACGGCTCGCGCACGGCGCGCCTGCGTTTCCTGAAGAGTCCGAGCATGGCTACTTGCCCGCCTTCCGCTTGGCGTCCTCGTCCGCCTTCCACAACGTGGCGATGATGAACAGTGTGAAAACTCCGATGAGCTCCATGCTGAATCTCCTACTTGCCGTTGCCCGAGATGCTCCTGGCGACGTCCGCCAGCGGCCGACCGTCGGCGCCGGCGTGTCTGAGCTGCTCGGCAAGGTCCATGAACCAGGTGACCACCGCATCGACGCTGAGCGTCGGCGCGGACACGGCGACCGACCGCCCCTCGCCGAGCTTGATGACGACACGCTCGCGCGCGACGCGCTGCCGCGTGCTCGTTCGTGGGGCGGGCCGGCCCGCCTTCACCGCCCTCGTCTCCGCGACCAGGCGGTCGCGCGTCAACCGGCCGTCGAGCACCGCCTGGATCAGCCGCTCGCGCTCCGCCGCGTCCGGCACGGTGACGATCTGGTAAGCGCTGCTCATCGGGATGCGCCCCGCGTCGATCAGGTCCTGCACGTCACGCGGCAGGACGAGCAGAGAGAGCAACTTGGAGATGGTGCCAGGCGACGGCCGGCCGAGCCGCAGCGAGACTTCCGCCGCCGACCAACCCGTCGCCTGCATCAGGTCGTGCAGGGCGCGGGCGTGCTCCGTGACTTTCAGGCCCTGGCGCTGAGTGTTGGCCAGAAGCTGGAGCGTGACACGCTCCGCAGGCGTCGGAGTCCTCTCGGCGATCAGCATCGGCACGGTCGCCAGACCCGCACGGCGGGCTGCGTCGAGACGGCGGTGCCCGTCGTCCACGATGATGGCATCGCCTTCGTAATGCCCGAGAAGCGGCACGAGGATGCCGTTCTGCGCGATGCTCTGCGCCAGCGACACCTGCTCTTCCTCGTCAAGCCGCGCCCGGATGTTGCCGGGCGACACCGGCTTGCCCGTCGGAATCTCTTGAATAGCGTGTGCCGGCATGGTCATACTCCACCTGCTCTCTCTTCCTTCCGAAGCAGCGACTGCACGGTGAGCGCGATGACGCCGAGGTCATCCAGTTGGCCCAGGACCGGCAGAAAGTCCGGGGCCAGGTCGATTGGCGAGACGACGTAAAGCAGGCAACCCAGCATGATGGCGATCTTGCGCATGGCAGCGCTCCTTCTGACCCGCCAGGCATCCGCCGCGTGCCTCCCGCCGGCGGGCCGTCTTGCGGAAGCACGTGTTACTGCTCTATGAATACGACCCGCTTCTCTGCTCGGCACGCGGAAAACCAACGCGGGGGACAAGGGGGATACCGGCCATTTCAGAGGCGTCTGAAGACAATGGCCCCGGTGAGCGCGACGAGACCCAGCGCGGCCCTTCAAGGCTCCTGCCGAGGGGGAAAAAGGGGAAGGCAGTTTTTCTTGAAGAAGCCCTGCCGGGGGCTATCTTCTGGGTGTTTTGCGGCCCGAGCGTCCACCGGCCGGATGGAGCGTTGCGCCATGCACCAGCGGTATCGAGGGTTCTCAGAGGACTTCCGGCTTTACATGGACAAGCGCAGCGGATGGCCTTCCAACTCGGAGGTGTACGGCTGGTTCCTCAACAACTACGGCGGTCTCAAGAAGGACGTGTACCCTGCGGCGAAGCGCGGCGAAGTGGTCGGCGAGAAGTTCGTAAACGGGTTCCTGGCGCTGCTGCTCGCGCCTCCCGACCCCAGGTCGCTTGGGAGCACGATGCGGCACGCGCGCGCCGTACTTGCTGACTTCCTCCATGAGCGCGGCATCCACAGCTTGACCCAGGCGACGCCGGAATCCCTCCTTGCCCACATCGCCGGGCCGCCCACAACAGAGCCGCCCGCCCGCTCGGCGAAGATCGATTACCTTCGCAAGGGTGCCTCCGCGATTGGTGAGTTCGTCCTCTTGGGTACGTCGATCGACCGCTTCGTCCAGGCCTGTGACAATCGTACCGATGGCGATGTCCACGAGGCCGTGCGCTGGATGTACATTCGTCTGGGCCAGTCCATCGCCCCGGGCGGCTCCCTCAACGACGCATCAGCAAACAGAGAGCGCCGCTCCAGGCCCGTCGCGAAGGGGGCATCGGCGCATGAGACCCGCAACGCCGAGATGAGTGAGGCAGACGCCGAAGCGGTCGCCGCTGCACACATCCGCCTGCCTCGTACCGAGTACCAGGCGCGTGCCGTTGCCTGGCAGCGCTTCAACCCGTGGACGGTCATGTACGCGCGCGATAAGTCCAGGCGCGTCGGGATGAGCATTGTCCTCCCCCTGCAAGACGCGGCGTACCAGGACATCCTCGACGGGAAACGGGCGTCCTATGACATGACTCCCAAGGACCTGACCAGCCCGAGCGCCAACCTGCTGATCGAGGCGTGCGCCGAACGTCCAGATTCCGGTCGCCCGGCGGACGCCAACCCCACGCGCGGACTGCTCATGGCGCTGGGCATGCAGCTGGCGGCGCTCTCCAGGTGCCGGGATCTACCGGCGGGAACAGAGTTGCGGCTGCTCTCCTTTGCCGGCACGCCGACGAACCGGGATCGACTCCTTGACACGGGCTTCAAGGCAACCGGCCGCACAATGGCCCGCACCGGCGCCGAGCTGCTGGAGCACCGCATTCCATTGGGCACATGGCGCGCCGACGTGCTTGTCCACGTCGCGATGTTCCGATTCTTCAGTGAACTGTGCGATGGCCCACCACCAGATTGACTCGAAGTGAGTCGAACGGCTACCGCGCGCGCCCCCGGCCCTGGTCGCCCAGGAGATCGGGAAGCATGGTGCGTGAGACCGCGCTGCACTGCGCGTTCAAGCCGGTAAGCAACCGTGCCATGCGGCGGTTTGAGTATCCGACCGCCAGATCAAGCGGCAGGTACCCCTTTCCGTCCGGCGCGTTCACGTCCGCGCCCGACTCCACGAGGCGTTGCACCGCCGCTTCGTGCTCCGGCGAACTGCCGATAGCTCCAAGGAGCGCCAGGGCGGTCTGCCCGTGCGCGTCGCGGGCATTCGGGTCGGCACCGGCCTTCAGGAGCGCGTCCAGGATTTCAGGTTGCCACGCAAGTGCCGCGATGATCACTACGGGACAGTCGTCGATGCGGGTATTCGGATTCGCGCCCTGCGCGATCGCACGGATCGCCTGCTCGGCATCCTCCCGCTGAAATGCATCAATGAGCAACTGGTCAGCCTCAGACACTTTCCCCCCGGAGTGGCTGCGTAAGTACGGTCCACACGTCAAAGCACCGTTTGTCGTGCGCGTCAAGTGAATCCTGACTTCAGCCAGCACAGCCCAGGCATGACCCGGAGACGCTTCAGGCGAGCATCGCCGCCAGCATGCCGCCCGGACACCATGCCGTCGCATCGACTCCGCTCGCCACCGCAAAGCCGACCATCCTGTACCCACATCCGATCCGCCGCGGCGCGGAGAGTCGTCGCCGCAGTCGCTCGTGGACGATTGTTCGGGCCTGCTCAGGGTCCGGGCTGCCGAACTGCATTTCCCGGAGCGGCTGCCCCACTCGGCCGTAGCGGACGGTCACGACCCAGTGGCCGAGCAGATCCCTGCCGACGGCGACTTCGAAGCGCCGGTGATGGTTCCGTTCGTCGCTGTGCGCTTCCAGCGCGATCGTCAGGAGGTTGAGCATGCCGCCTCCTTCGCCCGTGACTCCCTCAGGTACTGGTAGAGCGTCTCGCGGCTGATACCGAACTCGCGGGCGAGCCGCGCCTTCTTCTCGCCGGCGTCGGCGCGGGCACGCAGTTCGGCGATACGCTCCGGCGACAGTGCCCGTTTGCGGCCCCGGTAAGCACCCCTCTGCTTGGCCAGGGCAATGCCCTCGCGCTGCCGCTCCCGGATGAGTTCGCGCTCGAATTGGCCCACCGCGCCGAGAACGGTGAGCATGAGGTTGGCCATCGGCGAATCATCGCCGGTGAACAGCAGATTCTCCTTGATGAACTGAACGCGGATGCCGCGGCGGGTCTGTTCCAGGACGATGCGGCGCAGGTCGTCCACGTTGCGGGCGAGACGGTCCATGCTGTGGACGACGATCGTGTCGCCCTCGCGGGCGTAGGCGAGCAGCGCTTTGAGCTGCGGACGCTCCGTGTCCTTGCCTGAGGCGCGGTCGGTGAACAGGCGGTCCAGTTGGACGCCTTCGAGTTGCCGCTCCGCGTTCTGATCGAGGGTACTCACCCGAACGTACCCGATCCGTTGCCCCTTCCCCGACACCGTCCCTCCATGAACTGTCAGGCAACGTCTATGACATCGCGCCGCACCTGTCAACAAATACTTGCAGCGACCCCAGTCTGACAGAGACGGCCGGAACTGTCTGACATCAGGCTGGGGTACACCCTATCCGGACAGGTCGTGCGCAGCTTGTCGAGCCTGTCATCAAATCGTAACAGAAGTGTGGTAGCGTAAGCTTGCTCAGGCACTAACTAGCTAGCAACAACGTCGAAGAGGCCACGCATGCACCACGCCCATCAAATCCGCGGAACGAGCAGCCACTGCTTACACGCGACGCTCCGGTAGGCCGACGTGTCCAGTACGCCCGACCTCGCACAATCACCCTTTCTCGGTCCGCCGGACCTCGCCGGATGCTGGGACGAGTTTATTGCCCGCTATACGCAAAGGGGATGGTTCGGTGTCAATGCCGAGAATGCCGCGCGATTGAATCAACTCGCATTTGATCCAAAGGGCGTACAGCAACTTTTGTCGCTCCGAGATACTGATCCGCAGGCATACTGCCGCATTCGATCGGGACTCGAGGATGCAGCGCGCGCACTGTCGAAAGAGACGCGGCACTCCGCAATGCGCCCCCTGCACAGGGCCGTGGTTGCGGCCTTGATCACCCAATGGACTGACCTCAAGCGCCGCCACGGCCTGTTTCCGCCGCCGCAGCGAGCTAAGAGCGACGGCGTCGGTGTGGCGACGGCGCGCGACATCCGCGATCGCTATCACGCTCTCCTGCGGTCGCCTGAAGGTTCGCTGCTCGCTGGAACACTGATTCTTGCCGAGGATGCCCTGATCGCCGCAGAAACCAGCCGGGTTACCCGTCGCCTGGCCTCTCGTGTTCGCGAGGACGACGTGCGACCCATCGCGCACGACCTTGCCCTCCAGTCGTTATACAAGTTTGACCCGGCGCGAAGCGATCACTTCAACACATTCCTTATCGGCGGCATGAAGCAGTATCTCGCAGGTCAGGTGCTGTTCACGCTCTTGGGAACTCGGCGGTCCGCGACTGAGCGCCAGCTCGCCGAGGAGTCTGCCGAGACTCTCACCGACCATCGCACGTCAGGCCTGCTTGATGAGCTTGTTCAGGTGGACGCCGGCCAACACGTGCGCCAATTGGTGGATCGGCTGCCGTCGAAGGAGCGCGAGGTGCTGCGCCTTCGCTTCGGCCTCACTGACGACCGTGTTTGTCACTCCCTTGCCGACATCAGTCAGCAGCTCGGTTGCACCAAGCAGAACGTACAGCAGATTCAGCGTCGGGGCCTTGAGCGTTGCCGCAGCTGGTGCCAGGAGCTGACGGACGATCGCAACGGCGGCAACCTGCCTCCCGACACTTCCCGCCGAGGCAGGTAGTTCTGCCGGCAGTGCCGACTATGGCAGGATGTCACTGAGAATTCCTGCGTCGGCCCCCCTCCGGCCCGGTCTCGGTTTCGGCTTGCCCTTTCTCGGAGGCTCAGGCTCCGCGCCCGGACGCGGTTGTGGCTTCTTGCAGAACCGATCGTAACGCCAGACATTGCCAAGGCAGCACAACTTACCGCACTTGTCATACGACTCGGAGCATCGATCGCCTGCATCATGCGCCTCGCATTCATCGCCTGGTCCCGGCAGGGGCGTCGGGTCACGCACCGGGGTCGGCCCCCTCCCTGGCTCGCTCGGTGGCGCCGGTTTGGGCTTTGGCTTCGGTGGCGGTGGCCTGTCGCCATCGCACACAAGCACGCCGCCTCCAAACCCGCCGATGCATTGGCAGAGCGCCCCGCCGCTGTTCCTGCAGACAAGACCGACAAATGGACACGCGTCGCCGGAACTGTCCATGTTCGGCGGACAGTACAGGAACCAGTCAATCCTCTCATTCTCGCCATTATCCTGCGGACCCTGCCGCGCCTCGGCAGCGTGAGCGATCATCACGGCGCCGGCGATCACCGCGACGGCACTTGTCCATAACCTCTGCATAACTCCCCCTCTATTGCTTGTGTGGTCATTATATCACTCTATTGTGACCGTTGTATGACAGACGCACAGCAGAGGAGCCTCTCGGCGGGGGTAAACGCGGAGACCGTGTGAAGATAGTGTGGTTATTCAGTGGCTTACGTCTGGGCAGCAGCCCAAGCCACGGGGAGCCGCCAGCGACATCAGCAAGACCACGTTGCGCCCTTTCGAACCGTTCAGTCGCCTCCGCGCACTCGTGCCCGAATGGCTTTGCGCTCCTGCGTATGTGTCTTGCGTTCCGCCTTCTCGGCTTTCACCTCGGAGCGTGCCGCCTTGGCAGCGGCCTTGTCGCCCGACTCCTTCGCGGCTTCGACCTTGTCCCGAGCCGCGTCGATTTCCGCATGATCCTTATCTATCTGCTCGCGCAGCTGCTTCAGTCGCTCGCGGTCCTGCTCTTCGGTTCCGCCAGGCAAGGTGGCCGCTGGCGCCGCGCTCGTAACGGCGGGCGCAACAGCCTGGCCGGGGGCCGCCGTGCCGGTCTGGGCGCGCGCATTCCACGCGGTGATCGCGCCGCCCACCAGCATCACGAATCCGACAGCATTGATTGGTCGCATAGCATCCTCCTCGGTTGTTGGTACATACTCGAGTGCCGAGGATATACCCTCTCCGGTCAGTGGCGCAAGCTACATATTAATGTTGTCAGGATGACGATGCGGTGTTCGCGACGCCAAGCGATCAGAAAGCCGTCCGAACGACCAGGGTACAGAACGCGGCATTGCTTATGGCGCCGCTGTACCGCGGCCGCTGGTTGTAGCGCGGCTCGGCCGCCCGGTCGTTGTAGCAGGAATCCGGATACCCGCTGCCCGTGCCTTCCGCATTGAATCCATAGCATCGATTCTGGGTGCATCGCAGGCTGCGTGACCCATTGCTCATCTGCACACGGCCGCTCGCGGGGAGTCCGTCGTCCGTCTTGCCGTCCACGGCGTGTACGTCCAGGCTGAGATACGCGCCGACAACGCTGTCCGCGTTGGTATCCGTGATGGTGAGCCAAACGTGCGGTATCGGGCGGGGGTTGTCGTAACCCGGGTTGTTCCAGAACTGGTTATGGTACTGATTCACGACCCACAGCCCGCCGCTGCGGTTCCCCATTTTCCCCACCCCCGCCTTGGCAAGCGGCGGGGAATGCAGACCCGGGATGATGCCTTGGCTCTGCACGTTGGAAGCGCCGAGACCGGACCGTGACAGGTGAACCCAGAAGTTCTGCGTCTCAGGACCGATTTCGTAGCCGCTGTCGTTTCGCAGCACGTCGATGACGCCGTTGCCATTCCCGTCAGCGCCGTCGCCCCCGGCATCGCCAAGTCCGAACGCCACCCCCCACAGACAATCCCCGGGCAGGCAGTCGTACTTCGCCTTGAACGTGCTGACCGCCGTGTCGTACTGCTCGACCTGCCGGATGAGCGACCGGATCTCCGCGGTAGCGACAATCTCGCGGCCGATCACCAGCCCGCCCGCCACCAGCGCGATGACGGAAAGAACAATCGCCAGCTCGATCATCGTAAAGCCGGCGCGTGCGCGACCGCGACCTATCATGATGCCTCAAGACATCCACTCTACCATGAAATCAGCGCATGCGCCAGCGGCGGATGGCGCGGAAGCAGCCTTGTGCTTATCGGCTCCGTCCCGTATCGCGGCGGGCGGTGGCCAGCGCCCGGGTGAGCATGAGCGGCGCCATCTTGTTATCGTTCTTCTGCGCCAGATCCAGGACGGTGTGTCCATCCCAGTCCACCGCCTCGGGATTCGCGCCGGCCTGCAACAGGAGCCGCATAAGTTCCGCGCTCGGATCAATCGTGGCGACCGCGGCGTGCAGCGGCGTCCGGTTCTGGTAATCGACGGCGTTCAACTCAGCACCAGCATCGAGCAGAAGCCTTACGATCTGCACCGACCCGGCCTGCGATGTTCCGCGCGCTACGGCGTGATGGAGCGGAGTCTCGTTTCCAGCATCCCGGGCGTTCACGCCGGCGCCCGCTTGCAGCAGGGCCGCTACCATCTCGGGCGTGCCAAGGCTCGCCGCCTCGTGGATGGGTAACCAACCCGCACCGTCGTTCCCGCGGACATCCGCGCCACGAGCAAGCAGTACCTTGACCGTCTCAATGTTGCCGGAGCCAACGGCATCGAGCAGGGGCGTCTGATCGCCGGCTTCCGTGGCCACGGCATTCGGATTCGCACCGGCGTCCAGGAGGAGTTTCACGATCTCGGTATGTCCGCCGCGTGCCGCGTCGTGCAGCGGCGTGAGCCCGCCGACGTCCCTGGCATTCACATCGGCGCCTTGCCTGATCAGTGACCTCACCCAGTCAGCGTCGCCGGCCGCCGCGGCCAGATGCAGCGGCGTCTTCCTCTCGTCCTCGCC
>JAANMX010003515.1_pt1 | contig 13641 bp, 12 predicted proteins | sample 7279681 | NCBI WGS metagenome assembly JAANMX01 (sample SAMN14094542, study PRJNA606508) | bioreactor metagenome | isolation source: A lab-scale SPAN reactor treating ammonium-rich wastewater day 351 | place: Ireland: Galway | collected 2018-01-01
ACGCAGACGGAAAGAGCCTCTCGATCATCGAGGGAACCGACAAGGAGGCGCGGACGATCTACATTACGCTCGACAAGGCGACGGGGTTGCCCTTCAGGATATACGACGGCACGATCGCCATGGTCTTTGACGACTACCGGAAAGAAGGCGGTTTTATGTTGCCGCGACGAATAAAAGTGGGGGCGGCCCTTGAGTTCTTGATCTCGAATTACACGATCGGGCAGAAGTTTGACCCGTCCGTGTTTGAAAAGCGCGAGAGCTGTTTCGATCGGCCATAGGAAGGGTGAGTGGACCGCGACCAATAGCGGCATCCGATAAAATACAAGTCAATAGAATGCAAAAGCGAACTATCAAAGATATTGATGTAAACGGAAAACGCGTCTTCGTGCGCGTCGATTTCAATGTTCCGGTGAAGGATGGTGTCGTGACGGACGATACTCGAATTCGGGCAGCGATACCGACGATCCGCGACCTTGCTGGACGTGGAGCAAAGGTGATCCTTGCTTCGCACTTGGGACGCCCTCTCAAAGAAAAGAAGAAGGCAGAGGAAGCCGGTAAAGAGTTCGATGCCGCTAAATTCTCGCTAGCGCCGGTATTTGCCCGATTTAACGAACTTGTCGAGGGTATCGAAGAGATCCGGGAGACTCGGTTTGCCGCAGGTTGCGTCGGAGCGGAGGTCTCCGAAGCGGTCGACGCTTTGGGTGAAGGCGATGTCCTTCTTCTTGAGAATCTCCGCCTTGAACCCGGCGAGGAGAAGAACGGTCCGGAGTTCGCAAAGCAGCTCGCGGCGTTGTGCGATCTCTATGTGAACGACGCCTTCGGTACAGCTCACCGAGCACATGCCTCGACTGAGGGAATTACGCATTTTGTCGATACGTGCGTTGCGGGCCTCCTGATGGAGAAGGAGCTTGACTACCTCGGCCGCGTGCTCGGGTCTCCTGAACGGCCGTTCGTTGCGATCCTCGGCGGTGCAAAGGTGTCAGATAAAATTCCCGTCATCGATTCGCTCATCGACAGAAAGGTGGACAAGCTGCTTATCGGCGGTGCGATGGCGTACACATTTTTCAAGGCAAATGGTTACACTGTCGGCAAATCACTCGTTGAGAACGATATGCTCGACCGCGCGAAGGAGATCGAAACGCGTGCAGAGGCTGCCGGCGTTCAGTTGATCCTACCGACGGATCATCAAGTCGTTGACAGCGGCGACCCGCTCCATTCGCAAAAGACGATACCGATAGACTTCACCAACGCGGGGCACGTCGGCCTCGACATTGGCATCGAAACTGCCGCGATCTTTGCAAATGCACTGAAAGGGGCGAAAACGATCGTGTGGAACGGACCGATGGGAATGTTCGAGGAAAAGCCGTTCGATCAGGGAACGATCGCGGTCGCAAAGGCGGTCGCAGAGGCCACGGACAACGGTGCGGTCTCGATAGTTGGCGGCGGAGATTCTGTCGCAGCCATCAAGCAGGCCAGGCTCGAAGACCACATTTCGCATATTTCCACGGGCGGCGGAGCGACGCTCGAATTCCTTGCCGGTGACACGCTGCCCGGCGTCGCGGCACTGGACGATAAGTAACGAAAGTAAGCATTTACGGATCGTCCTATCGATCAAGGTGTTTTTTTCGCGATTCGCCCGTCCGGGTCGATATCGCGCTACAATAGCCAAACTCAGTTTTATCAACGAACACAACTGTCTGGAACGCGGGCAGATACTAGAACACTATGCACGAACTGCCGCTGCTAATAAATATAGCTGTCGCTCTTGTCGCTGCTTTTATCGGCGGAATGGTAGCGCGGTTCCTCAAATTGCCCCAGATCGTTGGGTATATGATCGCAGGCATCGCGATCGGTCCATTTACGCCCGGGTTTTCGGGGGACGTCGCGACCATCAGCCAACTCGCCGAGCTCGGCGTGGTCTTCCTAATGTTCGGCGTCGGCTTGCACTTCTCCATCGACGACCTTTGGAAGGTTCGAAGCATCGCTATCCCCGGTGCCATCGGGCAAATGTTCGTTACGACCATCCTTGGCTATTTGTTTGCCACGTTTTTGGGTTGGTCACAGTCGGCGAGCGTTGTTCTTGGCCTTGCGATATCTATCGCCAGCACCGTCGTTTTGCTTCGGGGGTTGATGGACAATGGGCTTCTCAACACACAGCACGGACAGGCCGCTGTCGGATGGCTGATCCTCGAAGACATTGCTACGGTCCTGATCCTCTTGCTGATGCCAACTCTCGCATCCGGCGAGGGTGGTTTGGACTGGGGTGGGCTCGGCCTGACCTTACTCAAGGCCGGTGCGTTCTTTATCTCACTGATCTTCATCGGGCGCAAACTCATACCATGGATGCTAATGGGCTCTGCCCGATCGGGTTCACGCGAGCTATTCCTCCTAGCCGTGCTGGCTGTTTCAGTGGGCATCGCTCTGGCGGCGACTGAGATCTTTGGTGTTTCGATCGCGCTTGGAGCCTTTGCGGCAGGCGTGGTTGTAAGCGAATCAAAGCTGAGCCACCAGGTAAGCGCCGACATTCTGCCGTTTCGCGACGCATTCTCGGTGCTGTTTTTTGTCTCGATCGGGATGATGGTTAACATTCACTATCTCGGAATGAATGTGTTCGCTCTGATCGCTTTGGTCTTGCTGGTCACGATCGGAAAATACCTTGTTACGCTGTTGATGGGTGTACTTATCAAGCGTCCGGCTCGCACTTTCCTAGTGGTTGCTGCAGGACTCAGCCAGATAGGAGAATTCTCGTTCATTCTAGGACAAGCCGGTATGGCTCTCGGACTCCTCGACCAAAACCAGTACTCAATGATCCTGGCGAGTGCTCTCCTATCAATTGCAGTAAATCCGCTAATGTACCAGACGACCATGCCGGTTGAGAGGTTTCTTCGAAAGCGACCTCGATTCTGGCGCCTATTCGATCGGCACAGCGGTGAGTTTGAAATGCCGGAGAGCATGTCAGACCATGTGGTCGTGATCGGTTTTGGGCGTGTTGGGCAGCATATCGTGAACGTTCTAGTGGAGCTCGGGATCCCTCTGATTGTCGTCGAGGCTGACCTGGACCGCGTTGAGAAACTGATGGAGCGGAATATCCCGGCTCTGTACGGGGACGCGGGTACTTCTGAAGTCATCTTTCACGCCCATCTTACAACGGCACGGCTCTTGGTCGTGACGACGCCGGAAGAAGCTGTAACGGATATAATCGTGAGCGATGCACGCTCGGTCGCTCCTGACCTTCACATAGTTGCACGGGGAGCGTCCGATGTTGGCGTGGCGCAACTCTACGAATTGGGTGCCAATTATGTCATCCATCCTGAGTTGGAAGGCGGCCTGCAGATCCTTCGGCGAACTTTGCTCGAACTTGGCTATTCGCTGCGCAAGGTACAACAATACACTGACGCAGTGCGTAGCGATCAGTATGATTCTGCGATCAATACTAAGGAGGAACGCCATTTTCTAACCGAACTGCTTATCGCGAGCGATAATATTGGTCTTAGCTGGCTGTCGCTGCACGATGATAGTGGGCTGATCGGAAAGACTTTGATCGATGCCAAGCTTCGTGAACTAACCGGAGCTTCGGTGGTGGCGATCTTGCGGACCGGGAAACTCATTGGTAACCCGCCTGCGCGAACAGTCTTAAAGAAGGGAGATGTAATCGGCCTTATAGGTTCGGATGACGACATTGAGAAGGCTCGGGCAGTGTTCGGGCACGCTATTTAGGACTCACGCGCGTAATGGCATACCTGCTCCATTGCACACGGTTTTTGGTGCCCGCACGACTAACCGAGTAGAATAAGCCGTTCTCGTAGGTATAGGCATCGCCACCGCAGCGATAGATGTAAAGTGTTATGAGAAAACCTGTAATTGCCGGGAATTGGAAAATGTACAAGCTGCTGGGTGAGGCCGTCGATACGGCTCTCGCGCTAAAGCCGCTCGTTGCGAATGCGACGCACTGTGAGGTCGTGATCGCCCCCGTATTCACAGCGCTCAAGACGGTTGCAGATCGCCTTGAAGGATCGAACATCGGCATCGCGGCGCAAGATTGCGCGACGCAAAACGGCTTTGGCGCATTGACCGGCGAGGTTGCTCCGGTAATGCTCAAAGACGTTGGTTGCAAGTACACGATAATTGGCCATTCCGAACGCAGGCAGTTCTTCGGCGAGACGGACGCCTCCGTAAATTCGAAATCAAAAGCAGCTCTCGAAGCAGATCTTACCGCAATTGTGTGTGTCGGTGAATCCTTGGCAGAAAGGGAATCGGGCAATGCCGAGAATGTCGTTGCCGGACAGCTTTCAAGTGGCCTTTCGGGTTTGACAGTCGACGAGATGAGCCGTATTATTATCGCTTACGAGCCTGTCTGGGCGATTGGAACGGGTAAAACCGCGACGCCTGCACAGGCTCAAGAAATGCACGGCCACATCCGCAATGTTGTCGAGAAAGATCACGGCAAAGACGTTGCGGCCTCGGTTCGGATCCTCTACGGCGGTTCGGTCAAACCTGAGAACATTGGCGAATTGATGGGTCAGCCCGATGTCGACGGTGCATTGGTTGGCGGTGCGAGTCTCGATGCTGAGAGTTTTGCGAAGATCGTAAACTATAAGTAATCGGGACGGGAGTTAGAAAGTTGCTATACGTACTTTACATTTTGTTTTTTGCTTCGTGCATCGTCCTCGTTGGAGCAGTTCTGCTCCAACCTGGTAAGACCGATGCCGGCGCTCTGTTCACGAGCAATATTTCGAGCTCGGCATTGACGCCGCGAGGTACGACGACGATACTTTCGAAGATCACGATCGTGGCCGGCGTTGTTTTTATGGTTTCGGCCTTGCTGATCTCGATGCCTGCATTCAACGGCAACGTTTCGGTGCTCTCGTCGAACCCGGAAGCACCGGCTGAAGCTCCTGCTTCGACAGCAGCAAATTCAAATGCAGCACCGGCGGCACCCGCGGCACCCGCGGCTAACACGGCTGCTCCCGAATCTGCTGCACCGGCTGCTAACGCAAATGCCGCTGCACCTGCAGCGAATACAAATGCGGCTCCGGCAGCGAATAAGTAGCGTTTGTTGAGATTGAAAATTTAGCTCAGGTGGCGTAATTGGTAGCCGCGCACGTTTGAGGGGCGTGTGGAGCGATCCGTGCGAGTTCGAGTCTCGCCCTGAGCACCAAATCGAAGAAGCAGGCCGCATCGTTGGCCTGCTTTTTCTATTTGACGACCATTGTGCCCGTCCCTTCGTCCGTGAAGACCTCGGCAAGCACCGCATTTGCCTTTCGCCCGTCGATCACATGGGCTGTATGTACGCCACGTTCTATCAAGGAGATCAGGCTCTCGAGCTTCGGTATCATTCCGCCGGTCGCCTTGCCGGATTCGATCAGCTCGCGAGCCTCGTTGATCGGCAGTCGCGAGATCTTCGACGCGGGATCCGTCGGATCGAGGTAGATGCCGTTCACATCCGACAGCAGAATAAGCTTCTCCGCCTTAAGGGCAACGGCGATCTCCGCCGCGATCGTATCTGCGTTAATGTTGAAAACGTGGCCGTGATCGTCGGCACCGAGCGAAGAAAGAACAGGCAAATAGCCGTTGCTCAGCATCACGTCGATGAGCGATGCATCGATCTTCACGACATCGCCAACATGCCCAAAATCAACAAGGTCCGTTACGCCGGTCGCTCGATCGAGAACGTTCTTGGGCGGACGCTTTTCCGCCGTCAGAACGCCGCCATCAATGCCCGAAAGCCCGACCGCTTTTATCCCACGGCGCCTGAATTGTGCAAGGATCTCAGTGTTGATCTTCCCGCGAAAGACCATCTTTGCCAATTCCAGAGTGTCGTCGTCGGTGACTCTACGTCCTCCTACGACCTTTTGAATTACGCCAAGCTTCTCGGCCATCTCGGTCAACTGTTTACCGCCTCCATGTACGACGCACACTCGGATGCCGACCTCGTGCAAAAGTCCGATCTCCTCCGATATCGACGCTAGGTTTGCCGGGTCCTCGGTGATCTTTCCGGAGAACTTGATGACGAACGTCTTGCCGGCGAACCTCTGGATATACGGCAACGCCTCGCGCAACAAATCTAGTGATTCGATTTCCATAGCGAGCTATTTCACCAATGCTGCAAGGATCGCCTTCTGGACGTGCAGCCGATTTTCCGCCTCGTCGATGACAACGGAGTTTGACGAATCGAGAACCTCGTCCGTTACGATCACATTTCGGCGGACGGGAAGACAGTGCATAAAAATACCGTCGTTTGTCCGCGACATCTTCTCGGAATCAACGATCCAGTCGTGGCGGAGCGAAGCGTGGTGGCCCACGTCGGGTCTACCGTAGAAGGACGCGGGTGCCCAGCTTTTCGCATAGACCACACCTGCTTCTTCAAAACCTTGATGTGGGTCGTTGATAACACGGATACTGCCACCGGCGGCTTCAGCATGGTCGGTGGCCTGCCGGATCAAGTCCGGATCGAGATCGTAGCCCGCAGGATGTGCGATCGTCAGCTCATGGCCGCATTGTGCGGCGGCGAGCATGAAGCTATTCGGGACCGCCATTGGTAGTGCCTTCGGGTGCCACGCCCACGTCATGAGCACGCGCTTCTTTTCACTGCCGAATCGCTCGCGTATCGTCAACATATCAGCGAGGGCCTGGCAAGGATGGTGCATCGCCGACTCCAGATTTATCACCGGAACATTAGAATACTTTGCGAATGCGTGCAGTACCGGATCAGTGCGTTCGTACTCCCAGTCTTTCAACTCTGCAAATGTGCGAACGCCGATCGCCGAAACATACCGGCCGAGGACGCGAACGAATTCCGCGATGTGTTCGGTCTTGTTGCCGTCCATAACCACGTTGTCTCGGTATTCGATGGACCAGGAGGTGCTTCCGGGCTCGATAAACACGGGATTTCCGCCGAGTTCGAATACCGCGATCTGCATCGATGCGCGCGTCCGCAACGAGGGATTCAGGAACACGAGGGCTACGGACCGACCGGCTAATTCATTCGTAACGCGTCGATCAGCCTTGAGGGCCGCGGCCTCCCGGAGAATATCCTCAAATTCCTTTCTCGAAAGGTTGGCAGTTGAAAGGAGATCTCTCATGCGCTGAGCACCTCTGCGAAGAGCTTGATCTCATCCTCTGACACGTTCAGCGGCGGAAGCAGCCGGAGCACGCTCGGATCACTGCTCATACCGGTAATGATCTTTGCGTCAAGGAGCTTTTGATAGTGGGGATGCGCACGGTCCTCAAACTCGACGCCAAGTAGGCAGCCTTTGCCGTGTACTGCTTTTACAGCCTTGCAATGCGAGCACGCGTCTCTTATCCACGCTTCAATATTCTTCGCATTGGCTAGTAGGCCGTCACGAGCGATGACATCGAGGGTTGCGTTCACGGCGGCCATTGCGATCATGCCGCCGCCAAATGTCGTCCCAAGGTCATTCTCCTTGATCGACGCGGCCATGCCGTCCGAAACAAGGCACGCGCCGACAGGCACACCGCTGCCAAGGGATTTTGCAAGCGTGACAATGTCCGGCACTACACCGCCGGCGGCTTCGCTTCCTGCAAAAAACCACTCGCCTGTACGGCCAACACCGGTCTGGACTTCGTCGAAGATAAGCGCAGCTCCAACCTCATCACACTTGGCTCGCAGTTGCTTGAAAAATTCGGGCGAGGCTTCACGCACTCCTGCCATCGACTGTATAGGCTCGATGAGCACCCCTGCGGTTTCCTTATCAATAACGGATGCAATCGATTCGAGATCTCCAAACTGAGCCTCTAGATGGCCGGGAACGTTCGGTTCGCCCAAGGTCCGATATTTGCCTAAGAACGTTGCCGAAATGGAGTCGGCCGTTCTGCCGTGAAAGCCTTTGGCAAAAGAGACAATATTGCTTCGGCCTGTCGCAAGACGAGCGATACGCATCGCGTTCTCGTTCGCTTCGGTGCCGGAATTGCAAAAGAAAGCCTTCGAAAGCGGTATGGGTGCGACCGAGACAAGCCTCTCGGCGGCCTTTGCTCTGACGTCCGAATAGACGACGTTCGAATAGAACATTAGTTTCTGTGCCTGCTCGGAAATCGCCGTCGCGACGTCCGGATGAGAATGGCCGAGAGCACAAACTGCGTGGCCGCCATAGAGATCGAGGTACTTCTCGTTGTCCGAGGTCCAGACCCACGAGCCGCTGCCTCGTACGATCGCAAGCTCCAGTTTTGAATACGTCGAAAGCTGAATGTTCTTTTCTGTAGTAAATATTTCTTCGCTGGTCATTAGGGATTTGTGCCCGGGAATAGAAGACCGGTGGTTTCTTCGATGCCGAACATAAGATTCATATTTTGGACAGCCTGGCCCGCCGCACCTTTTACGAGATTATCGAGGGCGGAAAATACCGCGATCGTCTTACCCGAAGCATGGACGGCGATGTCGCAATAATTCGTCATCTTGACCCAATTTATGTCCGGCGAGGTTTCAACGATCCGTACGAAACGGCTGTCTGCATAGTGGTCCTCGAAAAGGTGACGAGCTTCGCCGTTAGATAAGGCAGAGGTAGCTTCCATATAACACGATGCGAATATGCCGCGTGAAACGGGCATACTGTGGGTCATAAACACGAGCGGCGATGTGAAGTTGCCAACACGATTCAGACACTGCTCGATCTCAGGTAAATGCTGATGCGTAAAAGGCTTATAGGCGTAGAATGAATTCGCTCGCTGCGGGTGGTGCGTATTTGCGGCCGCCTTTGCTCCGGAACCTGATGAACCCGTCTTTGCGTCAACAATGATCTTGCCGGTCGTAAGTCCGCTCTTGATTATCGGCGCAAGTGCCAGGATCGTTGCCGTAGCAAAACATCCCGGATTTGCGATGAATTGTGCCTCTGCGATCTCATTTCGAAATAGTTCCGGAATGCCATAAACGAATTCTTTCTGGAGGCTATCTGCGGTCTGCGGACGCCCGTAAGCCGCCTCGAACACGTCGACATCGTCGATTCGAAAGTCACCCGACAGGTCGATCGCTTTCGTACTCTTTGGAAGCGAACCGACAAGCGACATTGCTGCTCCGTGCGGCATCGCGAAAAAGGCGACATCCACTTCAGGAAGCTGCGATAGGTCTTCAGGCGTGGGCGAAAAGCTCAGGTCGGTCACGCCGAGAAGGTTTCGATGAACCGCCGAGACCGGCTTTCCCGCATGCTCATTCGCGGTTACAAAGACGATCTCCGCATTCGGATGAAAAAGCAGCAGCCTAAGAAGCTCGCTGCCGCCATATCCTGAACCGCCAAGTATACCGATTTTGACACTGTTCAACATACCGATGCCTCCAGGGCATTCATCTGAAGATCAGCCGCGAGACTATAAAGGCGCGCGCTGTCATTCCTGGCGTTTGCGGCATCGATCTTAAAGCGCTCACGGATCGCCGACTCTCCCATCGAGGAATCAGTTACCGCGCCGGAGATCACATCCGGCTGCAGGCCGAATTCTTTTAGAACAGTGATGCCGCCGACCACGCCGACAAAGTCCGAAGCACAAAAGACGAGCTTCTTGACCGCGCCCATCACCTTCGAGGAACCGAGAAGACGCTCGACCGAATACCCGCCAAGCACGCCGTCACCAAGCTCGGCAACGATAAGGTCCGGCGAGAGGGAATTCAAGTGGTTGAGGGCGCCGATCGCAACCTTATCGAGGTTCGCGCTGCCGACAGTGGAGGGAAGTCCAAAATCCAGAAAACTTACGGTGGCAAACGCACCGTTATCCTGCATCTCAAGCGTGTCACGCAGGCACGCAACGCCCGTAAGCTTAACGCCTGCAACCTTTAGGCCCCGTAGGGCGGCCTCTCGGATGATCTCGGCGACAGCAACCGTCTTTCCCGAGTTCATACAAGTTCCTGCAACAAGAATGACCGGTGCCGAAGGTGCAAGCATGTCCGACGTCGGCAAGGCGGTTGAAGCAAGGTTCACAACCATCCCGTCAGCATCACAAACGCTCCCGATCACCTCAACATCAACGACCGTTCCGAGTGACGAGCTCACGCCGGTCTTCTGGCCGATCACGCCGCCGAGATTCAAGATCGAAAGGTGATCACCCTCAGCGATGTACGCCGGCACTTCGCCGACGATGCCCTTCAAGGCCCGCCGCTCGCCGAGAACGCCGCAGATGACGCTGCCTCTCTTGATCCGGGCGAGACGGCCGCTTGGAGTTTCGAGCATTCCATACGACCGGCTCTCGTTCAAAGCACGAACAGCGACAAGGTCGCCAACCTTTGCAACGCGTGGCGTCGGATCGACGAGGGCCGTGCGCCCAACGGAAACCCGGCCCGTAACCGAAGCCAAGAGGTCAAATTGCACTTGTCGAATGCTCATTCTTCGTCGATCCCTCCGAATATTTGTCGAAACTTTGCCGCTATCAGCGGGCGATCGGCAGATGTTCGTGCAGCGATGAAGATCGTGTCATCGCCTGCTAAGGTGCCCGCGATCTCGGACATGTTCGCCCTATCGATCTCAACTGCGATCGCTGAGGCGATACCGGGCAAGCACCGAAGTACAAGCAGGGAATCGCCTGATGTCCGCAGGCTGATAGGGCCAAATGCCGCTGCGGTCCGCTCAAGCGCGTATCGTCCGTCGCGTTTTGCAATACCGAGCTCATGGAGATCTCGGGAAATGCTGGCCTGAGTAACCGAGAATCCAGCCGCCGTAAGGTTTTCGACGAGTTCCGCCTGATTCGAAATCGGGACGTCGCTGATCGCCTCAAGGATGTAGTTATGTCGTGCTTCTTTCGAAAACATACTGCATAATATACACTCTCTAATGGATATTATGCAAGCTAGAAATGAATTGTCCCTTATTTTGGGGACGAAAGATCCGGTCGCTATTAGAAAATGGCTAGTTTTATACGGAGATATTTTTTCGGATTTGCACGGAAATCCTTAAGAAGCTGGGTGCCTTCGCCCGTGAAGGTGGCGACATTGTTAGCGGTTTGATTGACGCTATTGTAGAGGGTTTCGTCAGTAATGAGTTTACCGAGAGTGCCTTTTCCGGCCTGAGCATTGCTGAGGATCGCGTCTATTCGCGATGCCGTCGAATTAAAGCGATCAAGAGCAAGGCGAGTGTCGTCGTACATCTTGTCGTCTGTCAGGAGCTTGCCTAGGGTGCCTTTTCCACTGCGAAGGTCGGCTGTGATCGCGCGAAAATCTTCCGTGATCTTCCGCAGGTCGGCAACTGCAGCTCGGGTTTCGTTGTAGAGCACGTCATCGTTGATGATCTTGCCCGCAGAGCCTTTGCCGGCACGAATGTCGCTCGAAATGGATTCAAGGCTGGCGGCGGTCTTTGCGAGGCTCTCGTAGAGCTTCGGGTCGTTGACGAGCTTTCCTGCGGTGCCTTGGCCCGAATTGACCTTGTCGATGGTTGCCTGAAGGCGCTTCATCGTCTCTTTTGTCTCGGCAACGGCTCCATCGAGGTTGTCATACAGCGCATCATCGTTAACGACCTTGCCGAGAGTCCCTTCACCGGTATTCGCTTTATTCAGGATCTCGTTCGCCGGGATAGCAAGCTTATTGATCTGCTTTAGAAGGTCGTTGCCCGTCGCGGTAAGCTGATTCATCGAGATCGCAGTGGATGACTCCAGAACATAGTTCTCACTCACCGGCGAGCCTTTTTCGGTGCCGGGCGTAATGTTGATCATTTTGTCGTTGCCAAGGACAGACGTTGCGATCAACTGCGCCGCTGAGTCCGTGCGGATCATTTCACCGATGGGCTGCCCCTGGATCTGGGTCGCGACGGCAAGGGTGGCTTCGATCCGGTTTCCGTCCGGCGTATCCGCGGGGAGAAATTTCACGTCCACGACCTTGCCGATCGAGACGCCTGCGAGCTGCACGTCAGCGGCCGTGTGAAGGCCGTCGGCCGAGACGAATCTCGCCTTGAGCGCAAACTTCTTTTCAAAAGGGTTGAAGTCACCGCTGGAATTGATAACAAGGTAGCCGAGGACAAGCAAAGCCAGCAGCATAAAGATGCCTACGCGAAGTTCGCTCAATCCCACTTTGTTTCTTGTTCTTGGCATACGGATCGTCGGGCCGGCTATCGGCCTTTGATGAATCGGTGAATATACGGATCGCTAGTTAACTGCAGCTCCTCATCGGTGCCGTCGAATATTATGGCACCTTGTTTGATCATCATCACTTTCGTATTGATGAGACAGAGTTTATCGCCTTCCTCCTCAAAATGTACACGGCCTTCGCCGTCAACGATAGCATATTCGGAAGAAAGATACTTTAGGTTATTCATCTCATGTGTAACAAAGATGGACGAAACACCTTCGAGATCGCGAAGCTTGATCGCAAGTTCGCAGATCGTTCTTGCAGTTGGCGGATCGAGGCCGGCCGTCGGTTCGTCAAAAAGGACGATCGGCGGGCTGCCGACGAGAGCACGTGCGATCCCGACCCGTCTACGCATTCCGCCTGAAAGCTCGATCGGCATCTTATCGATAGCATCTTCGAGGTCGACGAACCGAAGCATTCGAATGACCTCGTGTTCGATCTCGTCTTCGTCGATCCCTTCTTCTGCAAGGCGATACGCAACATTGTCATAGACAGAAAGTGAATCGAACAAAGCACCTTCCTGAAAGACCATGCCGATCTTCTTTCGAATTTCGGTCAATTCCTGCTCATCGCACTGAGTGATATCTTCGCCGTCAATGAAGATCGTGCCCGCATCAGGCCGCAACAAGCCGAGCACGAGTTTGATGATCGTTGACTTTCCGCTTCCGGAGCCGCCAAGCACGATCTTTGTTTCACCGCGGCGTATCGTAAAGCTGATCTTGTCGAGGATCACGCGGTCGTCGAACGCAAGCTCGACGTCCCGAAACTCGATCGCAGGGCCAAAAGGCGACGCCTCGCTCACGGGTTCAACTTGTGTTTCGATGTCGAACATAAACTACGTGCGTCGAATCAGAAAAGCGTACTTGAGAAAAATCCTTGTAAAACCTTTGATAAGAAAAAGTCCGCAATGATAATCGTTATCGATGAAAGCACAACTGCATCTGTCGTTGACTTGCCGACGCCGACGGTCCCGCCCTGCGTGGTCAGCCCTTTATGACACGAGATCAGTCCGATCAGGAACCCAAAAACGATCGGTTTCACGATACCGCCGAGAATGTCCTGGATCGTAATACCGGTGCGAAGGCTAGTGATGTATGAATTCGCATCAAGTGCATAGAGGTACCGCGCGATGATGCCGCCGCCTATGAGGCCGAATATGTCAGCCGCTACAGTAAGGAGCGGCAGCGTAACGACAAGCGCAACGACACGCGGGGTTACGAGCTTCCTTGCGGGTGAAGTGCCGAGAGCACGCATCGCATCGATCTGCTGTGACACGACCATCGACCCAAGTTCTGCAGAGATCGCCGATCCGACGCGGCCGGCGACCATCAGTGCGCAGAGAACAGGTCCCAGCTCCCTGATCAACGTTATCGCGACGCTTTGCCCCGCACTGCTTTGAGCGCCGTAATATTCGAGCGTTGGATATGCCTGCAGGATCAGAACGCAACCGGTGAAGAAACCCGTCAGGCTGACGATCGCCAACGATCCGACTCCGATGAGATCCATCTGCCGTACCATCTCGTCGAAATAGCGCGGCTGCTTGCGAAGCCCTCGCAGCATACGCCAGAACAGGAGAGTAATATCCT
>JAANMX010003518.1_pt1 | contig 13633 bp, 7 predicted proteins | sample 7279681 | NCBI WGS metagenome assembly JAANMX01 (sample SAMN14094542, study PRJNA606508) | bioreactor metagenome | isolation source: A lab-scale SPAN reactor treating ammonium-rich wastewater day 351 | place: Ireland: Galway | collected 2018-01-01
TTTCAAGTATTGTTTCTGGCATTCATCTTCTTGTGCAATTTCATGGGGGAGGAAATTGCTGGCCCAGATCTGGCCATGAGGATGGGGGTTGGAGCATCCCATGATCTCCCCCTTGTTTTCAAAAATTTGAACCCAGCGATATTGTTTTTCGAGCTCGAGAACCTGTTCAATCCAGATATCGATGACCTTGCGGATATCCCCCAGGGCCATTCGCGGAAGGGTGAGATCATGCCTGGGAGAGAAACAGATGACCCGGCAGGTTCCTTGTGCTGATTCCGACAAGAAGAGCGGACTCTGGCCGGCGGCCACATCTCCATCCTGTGGCAGGAGTGCGGCAAAATCATTGGTGAAGACAAATGTGGAAGTGTATTGTGGATTGGCATGGCCACCCGCACGCTGGTTGCCCGGACAGAGATAACAACCCGGGTCATAGGAGGGCCGATTTTCCGGCGGAAGATCTTCCACCTTTCCCTGCCAGGGGCGTTGAGTGCGGTGTGGAGACACGAGGACCCAGCTGCCATTGAGTGGATTCAGGCGCCGATGGGGGAGATTCCGGGATGGCGATGCCTGGTTGCTGGACATCATGAGGTCAGTCACGGCTGGCGTCCTTCAAAAAGATCCCTTCCGGCCACCAGTGCACGAATTTTACGGTCCGCGATGGTGCGTGAGAGCATCCACAGACCACAGTCAGGGTGGACATAAGCAACCCGGTCTTCTCCAATGGCATCCACAACATGATCAATCCGATAAGCGATTTCATCCGGAGTTTCCACCACAGTGGTCCGATTATCAACCACCCCGAGGCCGATACTGATATCCGGATGAATGTCATTCAGGAATTCTTCCTTCATGCCCACCCGGCTGGACGTTTCCAGCAGCGCATGTTCGGCATGCAGCCCATTCAGGAAGTGAATTGTATTCGCCCAGGACTCGGGCGAAAAAGGGTGTGTCTCGGAATCGCACAAACAGAGATGCACAGCGGGGATAGTCTGGACTGCATCCAAAACGATGTTGATGCATTCCTGTGCCCAGTCAGCCTCGCCAGGCTGATCCATCGGGAATGATTCATCGACCTGGACCACCTCGGCATCGATATCAGCGACCTGGTTGGCCAGTATTCCCGCCAATGCCATGCAGAGGTCCCGCTTGGAGTTATAGAAGAGGTCCAGAAGGCCATGGCACAAACGGTAGGGGCCAGGGAGGATATATTTCAATGGGTGAGTTGTCAGTGTGCGGGTCTGGCGAAAATCTTCAAAGAGGTTGAGATTGCCTTCATCGATCTCTCCTTCCACCACACCGTGCGGGCGGCTGCCGCTTTCAGATTCTTCAAGTTCATGGAAGTGGATCAACTCGGAACGCAACAGGCGGGTCCGGATGTTTTCGAGGGGGCGCAGGTAATAATCGTGAGTGCCGGATAATTCGGCATTTTTCGGATAATTCTGAAACACTCCGCCATCCGACACGAGGTCGATTCCGGCATTTTCATGTGTCTTCAGAATAACAGTGGCTGCATCCAGCAGGGATTGCCTTGAGGGGCAGGTTCCAAGCCAGCCGGGCATGGGGTAACTGCCGGCAACGGTGGTTTTCAGACGTGGTTTCATGGTCCCCTCCGAGGCAACAGTTGAGTTGGGATGATAATCCAACTCCTCATTCTGTCTATTGGAGAAAGGGGGGATCCGTGCCGGATAAGGGAGTAGAAATTGCAAGAAACCGAATTATTTTCTGAAGTTCAGCCCCTCCCCGATATCACTGCCGGGGAGGGGATCAGGGCATTTACAAGCCGGGCGCAATAAGACTACCGGACGAGGTTGACCAGCTCCTGGAGAATATTGTCACCAGTTGAAATCACCCGGGCATTCGCCTGGAAGGCGCGCTGCGCCAGGATCAGGTTAACAAACTCCTCGGAGATATCGACATTCGACAATTCAAGTTCATTCGATGATATTTCGCCGCGTGCCAGGGTTCCAGCAACGCCCAGGACTGGATCACCAGAGTTGCTCGACTGAACGAAGAGGTTATCGCCGGCACGCAGCAGGCCGCCATCATTGGCGAAGCTCGCAACCAGGATGCGCGCAAGAGTGCGTGATGTCCCGTTCGAGAAGACCCCGGTGACGACACCATCATTACTGATATCGATGGTTTCCAGACGGCCAACCGGGCTTCCATCCTGCGACAGAATCGACGCAGTGGTTGTTGAGGCGTTCTGAGTGAGATCGGAGAAATCGAATTGAATGGTGAGGGAATCCACTCCACCATTCTGAGGATCGACACCATCCGGATCAAACTGGATAATCGGATTCGAGGAGATAATGTTGTTGCTGGAATCGCGGCCATAATTGTCGAAATTTCCATTGGCCAGGAAGACGAGTTCGCCAGTGGCAGCACTGGGGGGCTGGTTGACACCATGAGGGACCACCACCTGGTAGGTCCAGCTGTTGAGGATCTGGCTGCTGGTGTGAAAAGTGTTGGAATCAGAATAGGTTCCCGCGGTCACATCCAGGCCTTCAGTTGCAGAGGCAACTCCGAAGTCACGGTTATTGAAAAGTCTTGTAATCGTTCCTGCGGTGCTGGCTGATCCGCCATTGACAGCATCATTGTCGATGTGGATCCGCATATCGGTAATAGTTGATGTTGGCGAGCTGACCCGGAATGAACCATCCGGGAGCAGGCTGACAGTGATATCCGAAACCCCGCCGATCGTGTTCAGCTGGGTCTCCAGCGCGGAACGAAGATCCTCGAGAGTCGAGTTGGCTGCAACCGCGAGAACTGCGGTATCGGTCACAGTGGTGGTGCCTCCGATAGTGGAACCCGCAGCGATAACAATGTTTGTCGTTCCGGCAGTCACACCCAGTGACCTTGAGGCATCATCAAAAAGGCCGGTGAGGAGTGTTTCCGCAGGGGCAGGCACATTCCGGGTATCACGAGCGAAAGTCGTGATTACAGTGCGCGCATTTCCCTGGGAGTCAAAGACCTCGGTGGAACTGGTGGCATCAGCCTGGCGGAAAACCCCGGTTGTTACCGACGTATTTGCCAGGAGATCAATGTTTCCATCCAGCTCTCCATCATTGAAGATCGAACGGATGCGGGTTTTTTCAGTGCCATCGACACCCACAGCGGACACCGACAGATCGGTGATGGTTTCAGGGCCGGTTTCGATGCGCAACCCGCCGGTGGCATCCACAGTCACATCCAGTGTGGTGCTGCCGGTCAGAGTTCGAAGGCTGGACCGCAGGCTGCTGGCAAGTTCACCAAGTGTTGTCGTCGGAGACACAGTCAGGATGTCTGTCGCTGGAATGTTTACCGGAACTCCAGGCGGGACTGTGTTGTAGGTTCCTCCGCCAATCTTGATCACATCCCCCGCATTGAGTCCCAGAGGGATCCCCTGGTGATTGAAAAGGGTGACCAGCGTGTTCAGGGAGGTGGCTCCGGTGGAGGTGGACGTACTGCTCAGGTTTCCTCCGAGTGTGGCTACACCAGTCGGCACCGCATCTGAAAGGGAGCTGAAATCAATCTTGATGGCCTGGGGCGGAGTGGTGGAATCGATGTCCCCCTGGGCATTGGCAATCTGCCCGATCAACCGCAGGCCTGAACTGGGCTTGGTCACATATCCCATTTCATCAAGCCCAAAGTTCCCAGCACGTGTAAAGTAGGTTGCCCCATTGCCATCTGCGAGCTGGAAAAAGCCTCCACCCCGGATAGCCAGGTCGAGGAGCCTTCCAGTCTGCTGGGGATTCCCCTGTGTAAAAATAGTATCAATCGAGTCGGTCTGTGTTCCGAGTCCGATCTGGCGCGGGTTGATTCCGCCGCGGGTCGCGGTTGCGCCGCTGGCACTTGAAAGAGTGGCGCTGAACAGATCCGCTGAGGTCATGCGTGCACGGCGAAAACCCACTGTGTTCACATTGGCAATGTTGTTGCCGATCGTATCAATCGCATTGGACTGGGTCCTGAGACCGGATACTCCTGAGTATAATGATCTGATTGTCATGTTACTGCCTCCTTTTTCCTGATCTGGTTTTATCTGCCATTCACTTTATTTCTTTCCCGATTAATTCGGGTTGTTTACTGCCAGCACATTGACGATATCGATATCGGTTCCACCGAGATTGAGCAGTGTCTTTTCCCCGCGAAAATCAATTCCCTCAACAACCCCGAGGAGGGTTGTTTCGAGTGGGATGGAGGTTGTGCCATTCTTTGCTGCAGCGACAATCTTTGCAGTCACTGAGGGGAGAGGGTTCCCATTGGCATCGGTGGAGGGAATCTCGACATAAATCCGGTTGCCATCCACCCGGACACCTTCAGGCGGATTGGATGGATTGATGGTCATCTGATAGAGGGTATTGCCGGAGCTCCCTTTCAGTTCCAGTGTAATTTCGTTGGCGCCCGAGGCCGGCACATCCAGGACGATTTCCGAATCGGAATCCGAGCCAAGCTTGACCGTATCGGATACAGCCTCGATCTTTTTGCCGATCAGGCCCACAGCCATGGCATTGACATTGGTCTGTTGAAGCGCGAGGTTGGCCTGGAGGATCTTTGAAATATCTTCAAGTTCACCAAGCCCCTCCATCCCTTTCCGGATCTCACGCAGCTCATCCAGCGAGCTGAATGAGGTCAGCTGCTGGACAAACTCCTCATTGGTCAGCGGTTCAAGCGGATCCTGGTTCTGCAACTGCGCCACCAGCAGCCTCAGGAATCCCTCACGATCGATGTTTGACGATGGCGTGCTTGGGGTTTCTGTCGGCATCAGGCCGCCCGGTATGTTGCTGAGTGCATCGATTCCCGGCATAGTATCCCTCCTTTACATCATCCATACGGGATCAGGCATAGCGATCCCATTTCCTGTTGTTGTTTTTGTGATTGCCACGCCCATGCTGCTCCCATGGATTGCGCGTGCCTCGGTCCTGCTGTGTGTCCTGATCCCTTCCCTGCTGGCTGAAAGAACCGCCTGGCTCACGCTGGTATTGGTGCCCACGATTATCCTGGGAGGTTTCATTCCCAAAGGGCCGAATGATGACCTGATCCACTCGGAGTCCACTTTCCTGCAGCAGGTTGTGAATCTGGACTGCATGTCTTTGAAGAACATCCTGGGTTCCTGAATTTGTCGCACGGATTTCTGCCAGCAGCCCATCGGGTGTTGACACAACCCTGAGGTGGACCTCTCCAAGATTGGCCGGATTGAGCCGGACTCTGATCTCAGAACCCTGGCTGGGTTTCAGATTTTCAACCCTGTTAATAACCTGCTCGATGATTTTCGGTTCCTGAGTTTTCCATGTTGTTGTGGATGGAAGCCTGTCGACTTTTTTCCCCTCGAAAATCGCAGTGTCAGGAACCGAGGCCACGCTGCTTCCAGATTCGGCTTCCCTTCCCACATTGGCTGCAGGACTGCCTTGGATTTGGCTATCCGATTTCGTCGGTTGTGCAGGCTGTATTGGAGAGTTATCGGATTGAATGGATCGATCCGTTTTTCCGCCCGAAAGGACCACTAGCCTTTCTGTGTGCGGTCCTTCGGCTTCTCCAGATTGCATCATTTCGGGAGAGCCGTGTTGTTGATATCGGTTCTGTTTGTCTGTAGGCAACGGTGCTGCCTCTGAAGATTCTGGAAGGTTCTCCAATGCAGGTGGAGTTCCAGCGGGACTTTGATTTCCAGGCTGTTGATGGCTTGAATTGAGTTTGATGTTTGCAGCAGCATTGGCCGAAAAATGATTTCGGTTTTCATTCACACTGGCCCTGGATGGTGTACTGTGTAGCGATACCTGCTCACTGGATGCTGGTTTCAACTGAACGGGCTGCCCATTAGCGGCAGACTCGGTAGTACTGCCCGAATCAGATATCGTTTTCTCCCCTGTGTTTTTTACGAATCGATGCACATATTCAATTCCAGAAACCTTCGGATCCTGTGTGATTGAGAGAGCTGGGGAGGTTTTGTTTGGCCCTTCAGCGAACTGGGGAGGTGCGACTTTTTCAACTGAGTTCGGTCTGGTTTCTGCCTGTGGGATTTCATCCATCTGGACTGCCTGGAGAGGCGGTTGCGGTAAATCGACCCTCCGAGGAGTTGCTGTAAGAGGAATATCTGGATTTGGCGCAACCATTCCCTCAACAGGACCAGGTGCAGTAAGAACCGCAGTTGATGCCGTTGCCACAGTTGATGCCGTTGCCACAGGGGATGCCACTACCACTGGGGATGCCACTACCACTGGGGATGCCACTACCACTGGGGAGGGCGTTGCCACTGGGGATGCCGTTGCCACTGGGGATGCCACTACCACTGGGGATGCCACTACCACTGGGGATGCCACTACCACTGGGGATGCCGTTGCCACTGGGGATGCCAATGCCACTGGGGATGCCGATGCCACCGGGGATGCCGTTGCCACTGGGGATGCCGATGCCACTGGGGAGGGCGCTATTGTCGCAGGCCTTACAGGGAGTGTGCCTGGGTTCTCCGGTTTGTGAATTTCAATATGTTGTCGTTGAGACTTCGGTTCTCTCAGTTCAACTTCAGGTGAGATAACCTGAGGGGCTATATGGACTTCCAGGCTACCCTGTTTTCGGATCTTTGGAGCGGGTGTTGACCGGACCAATTCTGTTTGAAGGTCGGAGGGAGCAATCGAAGATGTTGTGTCTCGCTGGAGATGAATGCCATCCACAACTTCAGGCGAAAATGTTTGTAGTTGTGGCATCACATCCAGAGCTTCCTGCGGAGGAGAGACCGGTTTCGATTCAACAATGATCGCTGCCTGCTGCGATGAGGTTCCAGGTGCTGCAGTGATAAAACTCTCGTATGCTGCAGCGACCTGCTGGGCTGTGTTGGAAACATGCGTCACTGCCATGAATTCGACTGGTTTCTCACTCATGGGAACCTGTTTTGTCCTGGCAACGACACCGATCGGGGGCAGGTGTTCCGATTCCCTCACAGCCACCGGCTGGCTGCCTGGGGATGCTCCTTCAGCCCCACCCATCAGGTGATTGGCATCTACTGGCGTGACTGCACCCGGGGCAATAGAAGCCCTGATTGGAAACCCTGCTGTCCCGGCAGGTTCCTGAGTTGCCGGTTTGGCGACAGTTCCCAGGGAAAACGAAGCCATGACTGAATTTTCGGGTTGTGGAGGATCTACCCGTAATGGCATGAAAGGATTGGGTGGAGAAACAGCGGTCACTTTGCCATTCAATTCTTTCAGTGTGTTGACTCCATCCCCCACCAGCAGGTGAAGAGAAGGGTTCATATCAGAAGATTCGGACTTGAATGCTGGATGACTCCCCTGGACCGCTGGCTGACCAGGATTTGCAGGCTCTGCCAGGGGTTTCCACTGGCTGATCTGATTTGTGATCATGCCGGCCAGATCAGTTGAGATTCGGACAGCCACCATCGATGGTGAAAAGCCTTTATTTTGTGGGTGTGCAGTAAACTGTTCCCAGAGAACTTCCGGATCGAGATCTCCCTGAGCAGTAAATTGCACTGATTCACCCGGGAGTATTTGAAGGCTGGTCAATGGCTCGAGGGGGATCCGGAGGCTGCCTGAAAATGGGACTAACGAAGCAGGCTCAGGAATGGGAAAGACCTTGTTTTCCAGGCCAGTAACCGGGGCAACGGCGGTATGCAGCCCGGCGGTATGCAGCTCAACTGGAAATTCCGCAGATGGTGTATTGGCTATTATGCTGCCTAGCAGAGAAGGCTCAATGTGATCAGGGAATCCTGGCACTGGTAATCCGAAAATGGGGAAATCCCCAGGCTGATGCAAAAACTCCGAAGCTGAACTTGTGTCGGGCGGGTCGCCCTGTTCAAAGGGTGGCTGCTGACCTGTTGCAGGAAGTGGCCCATCAATCGCTGTGGAAAGCGAAACCATTGAAACCTGCAGAAGATTGGGTTGCCCGGTTAATGTTAAGAGCACTTCAACAGGCCTGATTCCTTGCTTCGGAAGAGATAATCCATCCTCTGGCTCCACAATGGGTTTCCTTGCAGCGATGATGGCTGCTGGAAGCCGCTCCGGCTCGATTGAATCGATCTTCTGAAAACCAATGGGGGTTTGAGGAACCTGAGGAGAGAAAACCACCAGGATTTCGGTTGCGGGGTCCACCTCTGAACTGGGTTTGACGGATTCGCTGATTTCCTGGGTGGCGATTGGGGATTCAGTGCTTACCTTGTGAACCTTCAGGCCCGAATGGGTTTTTCCTGCTTCAGAGGGGACCAGATTCTGGAGAGCCTCCAGAAGAGGGGATTTTCCTGGTAAACAGGGAGCCGGTGTTATTTCTGATGGTCGAGGTGAGTGCGGGAGCATCGACTGGATTAAACCGGCAAAGTCTGCCGCAGAGGGAAGGTTCTGCACATCGGCGCCAGGGGTGGCCGAACCCATTGGGAGCTGTAAGCCGACTTGAGACAGCAGGCTGCTCAGAAGGGAAAACACAGGAATATGTGTAAAAAAGCCACTCATTGATCCGATTCCAGTCAATCATCCGAAAAGAGTGATATGGAGCCTTTTTCGGAATGCAGTAATCCATAAGGCAACTGGCGTGCCAGAAATCCACAAAGGGGAGATCACCCATTGTCCATGTGCAGGGGCACGGCTTGACGTGCCCCCACCGAAATGATGTTCTATGGGACGAGAGCCTTATAACAAAACGCCAAGATCAGCGTGTGACTCTTGCTTTCAAGCGGGGATTGTGGTACCAACACAACGTTGCACATGAAGCAGGGAAACAGGCCCGGAGTCAGTCAGCCCAGGCAACCTGTTGAAGAAGCGAATCCATTCTGTGACCCCATCGTCTAGTCGGCCTAGGACAGCGGATTTTCATTCCGCCAACACGGGTTCGAATCCCGTTGGGGTCACTTCTCTCAGACCCGCTCCGGAACATTCCATGGTTTGGAACCAGTTTCCGCTTCGTGAATCGATATAACCTTCCCTCCAGCTGCCGGGTGAGTATTCTTATACTGAAAGGGGTTGAACCCATGAATGACCTCCCCGCAAATATCATCAGCCAGCCATCCTCATCGCTCCCCGGGCATGAGGAAACCACCATCCTCAGCACCAGGCCGGCACTGCCAACCAAAGTGGCCGTGATTGATCTGGGATCGAACAGTGCCCATCTGATGGTGGTTCAGATCTGGGAGGATTTCACCCATACCACGATCCATGAGGAAAGAGCCCAGATTCGCCTTGGATTGCCCGTTTTTGGCCAGGGAGCGATCGATTCCACCACGCAGCTCCGGGGTATGGCCGCCATCCGGAAATTCCTTGTTTCCTGCCAGAATCATGAAGTTGAAACCATACTGACAGTCGCCACCAGCGCCCTTCGCGAGGCTGAAAACAGCCGGGATGTGATCGAGCGGATCAAGAATGAAATCGGGCTTGAAGTCAACATCATTTCTGGCCGCGAAGAGGGCCGTCTAACTTCAATGGCTGCAATCCACTCCCTCGGGCTGTTGAAGGGAACAGCAATGGTTATCGATGTGGGAGGAGGCTCCACAGAGTTTGCATTTATCGAAGACAGTGTTCCCAAGAACCTGATAAGCCTGCAACTCGGACCGGTGCGCATCCTTCAGCAGACATCTTTGAAGGACCCTCCTGAACAGGAGGAACTTAAGCACCTCTATCAGGTTATCCGTAAAGCGCTGGTCCCGGTCCTGCGGGGAAAATTCCCTAAACCGGACTGGACAGCGGGAACCAGCGGGACTGCCCTGGTGCTGGGAGAGCTCTGCGGCACAAGGGATCGTGCGGCCACCTCACTCGAAACCCGGATCATCCTCAAAGCCTCACTGAGGAACCTGCTTGAACGTCTGGCGGAAATGAACCTGGAAAAGAGAAGAGAGTGGCTGGGGCCGTTTTCGGAAAGAGCCGACACGCTCATTCCGGGAGGAATGATCTTTTTATGTGCGATGGAGGAGCTTGGGCTGGAAACCCTCGTGACTGGAGCAAAGGCGCTGCGAGCGGGGATCATCCTGGATTTTCTCGAGAGGGAGTTTCATGCAGATGCGCTCCGGCGCAGCAACTGCCTGTTTCATGCAACCGCGAATGAAGGCCTGTTTGAAGAAACCCTCGATGTGCGTTCACAGAACATCCTTCAGCTGGCGCGGCGATACGGGTATGAGGTCAAACACTGCAACAAGACCCTGGACCTCGCTGAACAGATCTTCGAGGAACTGCGCCCACGCCATTGGCTGGGAGATGAGGATCGATTCTATGTGGAGTCGGCTGCCCTGCTGCATGACATTGGATATCACATCAACACCACACGCCACCATCACCATTCAGAATACCTGGTGCTGAACAGCGACATGGAAGGGTTTCACCAGATGGAGATCCGGCTGCTGGCCCTGCTGGTCCGTTTCCACAGCCATGAGCTTCCGGGACCCCACCATTCCGAATATGCAGCACTCCCCGATCGGATGCGCCGGAGGATCGACATCCTTGCAGGAATCCTGCGGGTCGCGGATGCACTCGATTTCACTCATCAGAGCCTTGTAAAGACAGTCAAAGTGCAAGCTGGCCCCAACAAGCTGGTATTCCATGTTCAGGCGCTGGAGCCGATCGACCTGGAAATCCAGGAAGCCCTGGCAAAGGGGAACCTCCTGTCTCAAGCAATGGGAATGCCGATTGAATACCAGGTGGAAATCATCGATGGAGCCGATTAGGAAGCAGGTCTATCTGCCCTTTGGGATTCACAAAGGGCAGTTCATGGCGCATTCATACGCCTGAATGAGGCTGTTGACGGAATGCTTCCAGGTCCAGTTGTCCAGGTAGCGCTGCCTGAGTTCATTTCCGCGTGAATCAAGGCCACTTCCCGAACCAAGGGCTTCAAGGATAACCCCGGCCCAATCATCCGCATTCAGGGTTTCAACATAACATCCCGCATCTCCAAGCATCCGTGGTGCTTCACCGACTCTGGATGCGACCACCGGAATTCCATGGGCCATGGCTTCGATGACCACCAGCGGAGACTTGCATCTCGACAGCAGATCATCATTCAGTGGAAAAAGAAGCAGGGAGGATTTGGAGAGGATCGTATGCGCCTCCTCCCTCGGGACATAGCCGGTAAAGAGAACATGGCTGGCCAGTCCCTGGTTTGAGGCCGCGCACTCAAGCTTCTTCCGGGCCTGCCCGTCACCCACCACCACCAACAGGACATGAGGAATTTGTGCGATGACTCTTGGGAGGCAATCCAGGATCATTCCGGGGAAATCATCTGTTTCGAGCTGTCCAAGGAAGACCAGCGGGATACGCCCCTCCAGGCGATGGTTCCACTGCCTGAGGAGAGGTTCCGGGAGGGCGGGAATGGTGGCTCCGACCGGCCCGGGAAACAGGTGGCCGGGCGGAAAGCCAGCCTTGGTGCAAAGCCGACGGATTTCCTCGCTGGCACAGGTGATGGTATCACACCAGTTCAGTATCTCCCGTTCCCAGAAGGCCAGCAGACGGCCCGCCATGCGGGAGCCTGTCAGGCGGGCAGCGACCCCATCGGGGCCTCCCTCGAGGTCATCCCAGTCGTAATGTAATGGCTTTGGATATTTTCCAAGCACAAACAGGACCGGAAGCAGAATGTCCGGATATGGCTTCCAGAGGTGAACAAGATCGACCTCAGAAATTGCTTGAGAGATCTTATAATAATTAGCCCGCATGGAGACCGCTTTTCGGTCAAGATCCAGAACCTTCACACCCTCCGGCGCATCGGATCGAAGGCGCGGGTAGAGCCGGCGCCGCTCCGGGTGTGGAAAATTCACCAGGGTGATGGAATGGCCCTGCTGCTGGAGTTGCTCTGCCTGGCGCCAGATTCTTTCTGCGCAACCGACATTGGCGATGTCGAAACGTTGAGCCATCAGGATCCGCATGGAGGGAGATTACCAGCCTCCCCATTTGATTTGCACTCTTGTGGTGGCTGGTTGATCCACGAGCCAGGTGATAGGCTTTTATTCAGGACGAGTGGAACCAAGAGATGATTGAACTGGGAAGGCTATAGTTCCTTGACATGAGCATCGAACCACCTGAACCCCAACCTGCCGGACTGCGGGGTGAAAGACTCCTCCAGGTTCTGCTTCTGGCGGTACTGGCCGGGTATTCCCTGCTCTTTCTGTATCATGCGGCACGGCTGATTCTATATCCCTATACCATCGATTATGGTGAGGGTTTTATCCTCAATCATGCCAATGAGCTGGCCAATTTCCGCAATCCATATCGCCCGATTAGCGAGCCTCCCTGGCTGGTGGTTCATTATCCTCCGGTGTATCCCATGCTGGTGGGGATTGGGGTCAAAGCCTTCGGGCCGCAATTTCACTTCGGCAGGCTTCTATCGCTGCTGGGGATCCTGCTGGCGGGTTACTGCCTGCTGCGGCTGATCCGGGAGCAGACAGGAGACCGATTTGCGGCCTGGGTCGGGGCACTGGCCTGGATCACAGCCTACCCGGTGTATAACTGGGGAACCCATCACCGTGTGGATTCCTTCGGGATTGGGCTGGAGGCGCTGGGCCTATTGTTTCTTTTCGGAGGAAACCATTTAAAGGCTTCAGCAGGCTTGTTTCTTGCTGCGCTGTATACCCGGCAGACACTCTGGGTGGGGCCACTGGCTGGATACCTGTACCTGCGCCGCACCCGGGGCCCCCGAGCGGCGGCGAGCTGGTTTGGAGGGGTGCTGCTGGCCGGCGGGATCATCTTTTTTGCTTTGATCCTGCTGACCCGGGGGGAATTTTATCAGCACATTGTGTATTACAACGCCAACCGTTTTCATTGGAAGGATGTGTGGGTGATGCTGCACAATGCAGTGATGCAGATGATGAAGCTTCAGGTCGCGTTTCTTCTTTATTATCTGTTCAGAGCAGCCTTTACACGCCAGTGGGATCTGGCGGCCTTCTGTATTCCATTTTCAATCGCCACCTTCTGCCTGGTGGGGAAGATTGGTTCAGCCACCAATTATCTTTTCGAGCTGACCCTGGTGGCTTCCTGGACAGTCGGGCTGGTGATTGCCGAATCGCGGGTGTACCTGCCCCGTGGGAATCCCTTGCGGATGCTGATCCCAGCCATTCTGTTTCTCGGGATCCTTTTCCCGGTTCACCTGCCTCATTTTTACGGGGAGTGGAAAATTTTCGACTGGGGAGGGACTCCAGACAGCGACTCGGAGGATTTGACTGCGATGCTGGTGGAAAGGCTCAAAGATATTCCTGAGCCAATTTTCAGCCAGGATGCCGGGGCAGCCCTGCTTTCAGGCCATAGTCTGGTCTGGGATCCATTCATGATGACCCAGCTTGCTGAACAGGGGCGGTTCGACCCTGCCCCGTTCATCCGGATGATCCAGGAAAAGAAGTTCAATGCCATTGTTCTTCCATTTGATCTCGATATGAACCCGGATGCCTGGAAGGATGATGGATGGTGGAGCCAGTTTACCGAAGAGGTTGCTGCCGCTGTTGCACGCGGGTATCGGGTGGTTCCGGCAGCACCCTTTTCACCAGCCACCCCGGATGTGCGCTTCCGCGGGTATTACTCACCCTTTGGAAACAATTACCTGTACTTGAGGAAGTAATCCGCTGCCGGCCCTTATGGGTCTGGTCAAACCCGGATCCTCGAACAATTTTCTGGATTCCCACTTTCGTGGGAATGACAAAGGGAGATCACCCGTTTTCCAAAAGGGCACGTCAAGCCGTGCCCCTACGGGACAT
>JAANMX010003525.1_pt1 | contig 13616 bp, 10 predicted proteins | sample 7279681 | NCBI WGS metagenome assembly JAANMX01 (sample SAMN14094542, study PRJNA606508) | bioreactor metagenome | isolation source: A lab-scale SPAN reactor treating ammonium-rich wastewater day 351 | place: Ireland: Galway | collected 2018-01-01
GGCCGATGTGGACTGCGGCGTGGCAGCGCCGCTTTGGATGGGCGCGTCGGTTCCTCTTGAAGAGTCTGGCATCGGGCGCACACCGGGGCTGCAAATGTAGCCCATCTGGTAACAGATGGGCCCGTGCGCTCGGCCGACGCATCCACGGTCTAATGACCGTGGCTACACCCGGAACTTTCAAGTCAGATGCCGTGCTCCACGCGCGGGGCACCACCGGAGCGGAAAATGGTAGCGAAGCCGATCGCCAGAGGCGATTGTTCCGACATTCCGGCTTCGGCCTATCCCCCGCCGAAGGGCGAAGGCCCTTCGCTACTAGAGAGTTACGTCGTATCTTCGAGCTAGCGCCGCACAACTCAGGGGAAACCGCATTCCCGTTGCCGCCTGACACAGGCGGCCTACAAATTCTGTAGGGCGTCTCTGGGAGACGCCACCGGGGGCGAAGTTTCCGGCCAGTTCCGGCTGGCCTTCGGGCGTCCGTCCCCGCAGAAATGGGTTCGATCATGACCGCCGATCGCGATCCCGCCGCGGGCGCCCCGGGGCGTTCGCCGATGCCCCTGCTCGGCCGCCTCTCCCTCATGATGTTCCTGCAGTACTTCGTGCAGGGGTGCTACCTGCCGATCGCGGCACTGTACGTGGAAGCCACCCTCGGCTTCGCGCCCCGGGAGGTCGGGACCTTCGTCGCGGCGCTGGCCATAGGGCCCATCCTGGCCCCATTCATCCTCGGGCAGATCGTGGACCGCGCCTTCGCGACCGAGCGGGTCATGGCCTTTTGCCACGGGCTGGGCGGCGCGATGATGCTGATGCTCTACTACCAGACCTCCGCGTGGCCCGTCATCGCCCTGGGCACCGCGTACTCGATCCTATACGTCCCCACCATGATGCTCTCGAACTCCCTCGCCTTCCGGCAGCTGAGGAATAGCGACATGGAGTTCCCGTGGATCCGGCTGTTCGGGACGCTCGGGTTCATCGTCCCGGCCTTCATCATCGAATCCTGGTGGCTGCGCGGCCTCGAGGGACCGGAACTCGCCCGGGCGCGCGGCATCGCCTTCGCGCTATCCGGGATCTTCGGCCTCGTGATGGCGGCCTACTGCCTCACCCTGCCGCACACGCCCCCGATCCGCGACGAGCGCCACAAGTATGCCCCCGGCGTCGTCATGGCCATGCTCCGACAGCGGCCCTTCCTCGTCATCGTGGTGGTCACCTTTTTCATCTGCATCGCCCACCAGTTCTTCTTCGTTTTCAACAGCCCATTCCTGCGCGACATCCTCGACACCGGCGGCTGGGGCGCGGCCGAGCAGCGCATCAGCTCCATCGGGCAATGGTGCGAGCTCGGTGTCATGGCGGTGCTCGGCCTCCTCCTGAAACGCCTCGGCTTCAAGCGCACCCTGCTCATCGGCGCCTCGGCCTACATGCTCCGGTGCCTGCTCTTCTCCGCGGTCTTCGCCCTCGATCTGCCCTTCGCCGGAAGGCTTGCCATCGCCGCCGCCGGCCAGGCGCTGCACGGCTTCTGCTTCGACTGCTTCCTCGCGGTCGGCTACATGTACGTGGACCGCATCTCGCCCCCCGACGTCCGCGGCAGCATGCAGAATATCTACGGCGTCTTCTTCATCAGCCTCGGTTTCTTCTTTGGGGGCCTCGTCGGCGGCGAAGTCGGCGACTGGTTCACGACGATCGCCGACGGGCACAGGGCCCGCAACTGGCCCGGGATCTGGCTCACCTCCGCCGCGCTCTGCGCCGCCTGCGTCGCCGCGCTCGCGGCATTCTTCCCGCGCGATGCGGGCGGGCGCGCGCCGGCCTCCCCCTGACCCCGCGGGCGCGGGCCTCCCGCACGCTGTTGCGGGCACCGCCCGATGGCCTAGCTTCTCGCCATATGCCTCGCATCGACCCGTCCCGCTGGCGTCACTCGCACGATTACGCCCCCGACTCCACGTCGGCCGAAAGGCGCACCCGCATCGTCATCGCCATCACCGCCACGATGATGGTCGTCGAGATCGCCGCCGGCATCGGCTTCAACTCGATGGCCCTGCTGGCCGACGGCTGGCACATGAGCACCCACGTGGCGGCATTCCTCATCACCGCGCTGGCCTATCACTTCGGCCGGCGCCATGCGGCGGATCCCCGCTACAGCTTCGGCACGGGCAAGATGGGCGTCCTGGGCGGGTTCGCCAGCGCCGTTGTCCTCGCGGTCATCGCGGTGCTCATGGCCGCGGAATCCGCCCGCCGTTTCTTTGACCCCCTCCCGATCCATTTCAACCAAGCCATCGCCGTCGCGGCCATCGGCCTCGTCGTCAACCTGGTCTGCGCGCTGCTCCTAAAGGAAGACCACGGCCACGGGCACGTGCACCACCACGGGCATCACCAAGGACACGGGCACCACCACGGCCACGAGGATCTCAATCTTCGCGCGGCCTACATCCATGTCCTCGCCGACGCGCTCACCTCGGTGACCGCCATCATCGCCCTCACCGCAGGGAAATTCCTCGGGTGGCACTGGCTCGATCCCCTGATGGGCATCGTCGGCAGTGCGGTCGTCTCCGCCTGGGCCTATGGCCTGCTGCGCGACACCGGCGGCATCCTCCTTGACCGCACCCCGGAATCCTCGGACCTTCCCGACGAGATCCGGCGCGCCGTCGAGGCCGATGGCGACTCCCTCGTCACCGACCTCCACGTCTGGCAGGTCGGCGCCGGCAAGTATGCCGCCATCGTCGCGATCGTGGCCCACGAACCGAAACCCGCATCGGCCTACCGCGACCTGCTCCGGGAGCACGAGGAACTGGTCCACGCCACCATCGAGGTCGAGCGCTGCGAGGAACGCGAGGGCTCCCTCGCCGCCCCCGCGCATTGACAGCCCTGCGGTCACGCCACTACCATTCGGTCAGTCCAACGAAACCACCCCCATGAAAACCACGACAGAACCGAATGCAAAATTGGCCGATGCGCTTAACCAAGTCCTGGCGGACTCCTACGCCCTGATGTCCTTGACCCATCTGGCGCACTGGAATGTCGAGGGGCCCGGGTTCTTCGCGCTCCACACCGCCTTCCAGACCCAATACGAAGAGATGTTCGCGGCGATCGACGAGATCGCCGAGCGCATCCGGGCACTGGGGGCCTACGCCATCGGCGGCCTGGGCAAGTTCGCCAAGACGGCGCAGATGAAGGAGTTCGAATCCCCGCTGCCGCAGGACGAGTACGTCCGGGCCCTCATCGCCGCCAACGAAAAACTCCTCGCCGATGCCGCCAGGGCACGCGACATCGCCGGCGACGCCAACGACCCCGAGAGCCAAGACCTGATGGTCGAGCGCATCACGCTCCACCAGAAAACCGCCTGGATGCTCAAAAGCTTCCTGAAGGGCTCCTGACTTGGCACTTCAAACCGCGGATAACGGGCAGCGCAGATAATTTTCTATAATTGCGGCACTCGCGAATTTGGGTTTAGCGGGTGAAGGGCGGCCCTATTTTGGACTGCGGCGTTGCAGCGCCGCTTTGGATTGCCCCGAACGGCACGGTGTGCCTATAAGCCGAATTCCATGCCCACCCCCGACCCCCATCGAGAGAAACCCACTTTCACCGGCGCCATCGAATTCTCGCCGGCCTTTGTCCCGCGCCCCGGCGTGCGGCACGTGCTGTTCGACTGGGATGGCACGCTCTCGCTCATCCGGGCCGGCTGGGCCGAGGTCATGACGCCGATGTTCGCGGAGATGCTGCCACCGCTCCCGGGAGAATCGGGGGCGGATCGTCACCGCCTGGCCTTCGAGGACATCATGCGCCTCAATGGCAAACAGACCATCTATCAGATGATCCAGTTGGCCGAGCGGGTCCGCGAGCGCGGGGGAGACGCCCGCGAACCGCTCTGGTACAAGCACGAATACCTGCGCCGCCTCGATGCCAAGATCCGCCATCGCGTCGCGGGCCTCGCGTCGCGGACCACCCCGCCCGATGCGCTGCTGGTGCACGGGTCGCGGGCGCTCCTGGAGGACCTCGTCGGCCGAGGCCTGACCCTGCACCTCGCCAGCGGCACCGACGAGCCCTTCGTGCGCCACGAGGCCGACTTGCTGGACGTGGCACGCTATTTCGGCGGTCGGATCCATGGCGCGCTGGACGATTATAGGCAGTTTTCCAAAAAGATGGTGATCGACCGCATCTTGTCGGAGAACCGGATCGATGGGACGACGCTGCTGGCGTTCGGCGACGGCTACGTGGAAATCGAGAACACCGTGGGGGTGGGCGGCCTGGCCGTCGCGGTCGCCAGCGACGAGGAGGACAACGGCTCCGGCCGCATGGACGCTTGGAAACGCGAGCGACTCCTTGGCGTCGGCGCGCACGTCGTGATCCCCGACTTCCGCGATGCGGTCGCGCTGATGGGGCTAATCCTGTCGCCGTGAGGCGAACCGCGCTTTGGGGTTCCGATTTCAAGGCTCGCGGGGTACTATTGTTTGGCCATGCGCCCCCTCGACCCCGCGAAACTCCGCGTCCGCCCGCTCGCCGAGCGCAGGAGCCTGACGCGCGTCGAGGGCGTCCTCGTCGATCCGGATGCCGCACCGCCAGCCATCTCGCCCGCGGCCGCCGACGCGATCCGCGACTGCGCGATCCGCATCCGCTCGGCCCGCGAGCGCGGGGCCGCGGTCATGCTAATCTACGGCGCCCACCTGTTGCGCAACGGGGCCGCCACGATTCTCGGCCGCCTGATGGAGCGCGGCTGGCTCACCCATCTCGCGACCAACGGCGCGGGCGCCATCCACGACTGGGAATACGCTTGGCTCGGGCGCTCCACCGAAAGCGTCCGGGAGAATGTCGCGACGGGAAGCTTCGGCGCATGGGATGAGACCGGGCGCAATATCCATCTCGCACTGATGGCGGGCGCGCTCGACGGCCTCGGCTTCGGGCGCTCGATGGGGCGCTTCATCGCCCAGGATGGCGCCGCGCTCCCAGAGCCCGAGTCCCTTAGCCACCAGATCGCGGACGAGCCGTCGCACCCCCTCACGGCGGCCCGCGCCGACCTCCTTCGCGCCATGCGCGAGCGCCAAATCCCCGGCGGCCCCATCCACCTCGAGCACCGATGGAAGCGCGCCTCCATCTTGGCCCAGGCTTGGCAACGCGGCATCCCGGCGACCGTCCACCCGGGCATCGGCTACGACATCGTCGCGTGCCATCCCATCTTCAACGGCGCGGTCCTCGGCCGCTCGGGCGAGCTGGACTTCTGGCTGTTCGCGGGTTCCGTGGACCAGCTCGACGGCGGTGTTGTCCTTTCGGTCGGCTCGGCCATCATGGGCCCCCAGGTTTTCGAAAAATCCCTCTCGTGCGCCAACAACATCCGGCTGCGGGAGGGTCGGCCCATCGTGTCCGGTCATTCGATCCACGTGATCGATCTCCAGGACGGCGGCGGTTGGGACTGGGCCGCGGGAGAGCCCCCGAAGGACAACCCCGCCTATTACCTCCGATTTTGCAAGAGCTACTCCCGCATGGGGGGCGCGATGCGCTACGTCCAGTGCGACAACGCGGCCTTCGCGCACCACCTGCTCAAGGTTTTGGAGTGATGGCCCGAGAATGCCGCGCGCCAGGTTCGTAGCGAAGCCGCTTCCGGCTTCGGGGCGCGGGCCGGGCGTGTCGATGGTGTCATTGCCGCACGCCTGTGTCACCGAAGGGCGCGGGCCCTTCGCCACGACCCTCCGCACATCCAGACTTGGCAGGGATGTGGTGGCCCTCACATCCTCGACGCATGGACCGCCCCCCGCCAGACACGCGTCAGAACCACATCACCCCATCACCCGACCCACTGACCCGCCGCAGCGCGCTCCGCCTCGGATCGCTGACCGCGGGCGCCTGGATCGTCGGCCTACGCGGATCGACCACTGCGATGGAGCCCGCTCCCGTCAAACCGCCGCCGCCCGCGCCTCCCCCACCGCCACCCCTGCCCGAACTCAGGCGCCTGCCGGAAATGCTCCAGCGCTACTTTGCCCAACAGCTGCGCGAGGCCGAGGCCCGCACCGCCGCCATCCGGGACTCCCTGAAGACCCGCAAAGATGCCGAGCGCCACGTCCGCGCAATCCGCGATAGGATCCTGGAATCCTTCGGCCCCTTCCCCGAGAAGACCCCGCTCAATCCGAGGGTCACCGGGATCGTCGAGCGCGACGCCTACCATATCGAAAAGGTCATTTTCGAGAGCCGGCCGAACTTCCCCGTCACCGCCAACCTCTACGTCCCCGCGGGTCGGAAGTTCCCGTTGCCCGGGGTCGTGGGGACCTGCGGGCATTCGGCCAACGGCAAGGCGGCCGAGGCCTATCAATCTTTTGCCCAGGGCCTGGCCCGCCAGGGCTACGTTGTTCTCATCTTCGACCCGATCGGCCAGGGCGAACGCCTCCAGTATCCCGACGAAAAATTGAAATCGCGGGTCGGGGTCGGCGTTAAAGAGCACCTGCACGCGGGCAACCAGCAGATCCTGGTGGGCGAGAATCTCGCCGCGTGGCGCGCCTGGGACGGCATCCGCGCCCTCGACTACCTCCTGACCCGAAAAGAGGTCGACCCGGATCACGTGGGCGTCACCGGCAATTCGGGGGGCGGGACCATGACGACCTGGCTCTGCGGCGTCGAACAGCGTTGGACCATGGCCGCCCCCAGCTGCTTCGTCACGACCTTCCGCCGCAACTTTGACAACGAGCTCCCCGCCGACACCGAACAGTACCCGCCGCGGGCGATCGCCCTCGGCCTGGACCACGCCGACTTCCTCGCGGCCCTCGCGCCCAAGCCCGTGCTGATCGTCGCGCAGGAGCGCGATTTCTTCGACGTGCGGGGCTCGCGCGAGGCCCACGCCCGACTCAAACACATCTACCGACTCCTCGGCCACGAGGACCGCATCGGCCTCTACGTCGGCCCCGGCCCACACGGCTATGCCAAAGACGGGCGCGAGGCGATGTACCGATGGTTCAACGGCGTCACCGGAATTTCCGACGCGCAGGCAGAACCCGAGCTGACCATCGAACAGGATGAGACCCTGCGGTGCACCCAGACCGGCCAGGTCGCCGAAATGGAACCGCGAACCGTTTTTTCCTTCACCCGCGAGAAGGCCGACGCCCTGGCAAAGACACGCGGCGACGCGAAAGCACTCGAGGCACTCGCCGAAACCGTGAAGTCATTCCTCAGAATCCCCGATCCCTCCGGCGCGCCAGAGACCCGGGTCCTGCGCCCGCTCCCCAATCGCCGGTACCCCAAACGCCACGCCACGCCCTACGCGGTCACCACCGAGCCAGGCATCGAGGCCATCGTCTACCGCGTCGCCGAGGAACGGCTCGAGTCCTTCCCCCCGCGGGACCCCCGCCCCGCCCTCCTCTACGTCGCGCACCTCTCCGCCGACCAAGAGCTCCGCGAGGAACCCCTCGTCCGAGAGCTCGTCGCCGCGCAACCCGACGCCACCCTCTACGCCTGCGACCCCCGCGGCACCGGAGAATCCCAGCCCAACACCTGCGGCATCGACTCCTTCTTCGACGCCTACGGCTGCGACTACTTCTACGCCGGATACGCCCTCATGCTCGACCGGCCCATGCCCGCCGCACGGACCTTCGACATCCTGCGCGTCATCGAATGGTTAGGCGCCATCGGCCACGAGGAGATCCACCTCGCCGCCCGAGGCCGGGGGGCGATCCCCGCCACCTTCGCCGCCCTGCTCTCCCCCCGCGTCACCCGCGTCACCCTCAAGAACGCGCCCGGATCGTACCACGCCATCGCCTCCGCGGAGCACTACGCCTGGCCGCTCTCCGCGCTCATCCCGAACGTGTTGGAGAAGTTCGATCTCCCCGACTGCTACCGCGCCCTCCAGGCCAAGGGCCTCCACCAGATCGGGCCGTGGGGGGCCACGGCCGATAAGGGCTGACCAGAAACTTCGCTGCGAACCTGCCCATCCCGTAAGGCGGACACTCCTGTCCGCCGCGTTGGCGCGGCGTTCCGGTTCGCGGTGGCGGACAGGAGTGCCCGCCTTACACCGCGACGTTTCCCCATTCCTCTGACCTCACTTCACCGCCCACAGGTACCGCTGCGACGCCACGTACAGGACGCCGTTGGCGGCGACGGGCGTACCGTAGGAAGAGCTGCCCAATGGCACCTGGGCCAACCGTTTTGGTTCGCGACCCACGGCAAAAACGAAGAGCGCCTTGCGCGTGCCCAGATAGACCTTGCCATCGGCGACGAGGGGCGTCCCCCACGTCTCCGCTCCGGTGTCCTGGACCCACACGGGCTTGCCCGTCTTGGCCTCCAGACAGTGCAGTTTGCCCGAGAGGTCGGGCGCGTAGACCAGCCCGTCGGCGATGGCCACGCCGGAGAGGCTCCGCTCGATCGCATCGTAGGTCCACACGGCACCCGTCTTCGTGACGTCGCCCTCCCCCGACGCATCGATGCAGTGCAATAGCCCCCGGCCCCGCCCGTGCGCGGGATCCTGGCCGATCGGGACGTATACGCGTCCCTCGTAGAAAACCGGAGTCGCGATGATCTGGCTCGGCCCGACGTATGTCCCGTCGTTCGTGTTGGTGGAGTACTTCTTCCGCTTGTCCCCCCGGTAATACGGGATGGGTTGGCCATTCTCGCACTTGTAATGGTCGGGGTTACAATCGTACCACCACACCTTTTTCAGGTGGACCGGCGAGGCCGGGACATCGGTCAGGGCCTCGAATGCGTAGCAGACCCCGTCCCCCCCGCCGAAGAAGATAAGGTCCCGGTCGCCGACACGGCCCATCGATGGGGGCGACCAAACGCAGTGATACATCCGGGCGCCGATCTTCTCATCGTCCGCGGCGACGAGTCGCCCGGTCTCGCGGTCGAGCACGATCAGGCTGGGCGCCATGGGTCGCAGGCACTTCTCGTGCGGCTCATCGACGCCGTTGGATGTGCCCACGTACAGGAAACGCCCGAGCACCAGCGGCGAACAGCTCGCCGCATCGTGCGGGCAAACCCCGACCTCCTCGACGATGTCGTAGATCCAGATGATGTCCGCGTCGCCCGCTTCCAGTGCCACGGGCGCGTTGCCCGGACCGGCCATGTATTGCCCCTCGTCTTTGAATGGCCCATCATTGCCATCGGCCAGACCACCCACATCGAGGCACACGACCTCGTCCGCACTGGTCAACACGTAGACGCGGTCGCCCACGATCGCCGCCGACGAGCATGTCCCAAATCGCTGTTGCCCGAAGTGGGCCCCCTCGGGAAGCCGCTCGTCACCGCGGTTAGGGGTGACCAGACGCCACAACAGCTTCCCGGTCTCCGCCTCCAGGCACTGCACCATCCCCGCCCCCGTCTTCTTCAGCCGCCCGTCGCCCCGCAGCGATGAATCGTCCGTCCCCACGATGACCCGCCCGCCAGCCACCGTCGGATTCCCGTACGCGTATGACCCCACGGAAAAGGCCCACCGCACCCGCTCCGTCGTCGCCATGTCGATCCCGCCGCCGCCCTCCCGCGCGCGTCCCGCCACGAACGATACCGCCAGCCCCCGCTCTGACGACACCATGTTCCTCCCCGGATCATTCCCGCCCCACTGCGGCCAGTCGCCCGACCAGCACCGCGTCGCCACAAGGGCAAACGCCAGGGCAAACGCGGCACCGAAGGACCGCGGCACCGAGCGGCTGGAACACCTCATGCCCCACAGGCTAACGTTCCATCGGGCGAGGCGTCAACGGGATGTGCGCGCCCCCGAACGCGCCGTGAAAGGGCCAGCGCGCGGGTCGCTTTTCCCATCTCGGGCAGGCCGATCAACGCGGGTTGCGCCGCTCCCTCACCGCGGCGGCAAGGGTCTCCAGAATCGTCTCGGAGTCCTCCCACCCGAGGCAGGCGTCGGTGATGCTCTGCCCGAAGACCGGCGGCACACCGGGCCTGAGGTGTTGCCGCCCCTCGACCAGATTCGACTCGACCATCGCCCCAAAGACGGACGACGATCCCGAGGCGATCTGCCCGGCCACGTCGCGGCACACGTCCATCTGCCGCTTGAACTCCTTCCCGCTGTTGGCGTGCGAGAAATCGATCATGAGCCGGGGATTGAGTCCCGCCGTCTCGAGCTCGGCGCAAGCGGCCCCGACGCTCCCCGCGTCATAGTTGGGCCGCGCGCCACCGCGCAGGATGATGTGGCAATCCTCGTTGCCCCGCGTTGCGACGATTGCGACCTGGCCGATCTTGTGCACCGAGAGGAAATGGTGGCGCTGCCTCGCCGCGAGGATCGCGTCGACGGCGATCCGGACGCTGCCATCCGTCCCGTTCTTGAACCCGATCGGCGCGGAGATCCCCGAGGCCAGCTCGCGGTGGACCTGGGACTCGGTGGTGCGCGCCCCGATCGATCCCCACGAGACGAGATCGCCCATGTACTGGGGTGAGATCGTGTCGAGGAACTCGCATCCGGTCGGGACGCCCATCTCATTGATCCGCACCAGCAGGTCGCGCGCGATGCGCAACCCCTCGCTGATGCGGAAACTGCCATTGAGGTGCGGGTCGTTGATCAGCCCCTTCCACCCCACCGTGGTGCGCGGCTTTTCGAAATACACGCGCATCACGATCTCCAGGTCCTCGGAAAACCGCGATCTGGCGCAGGCGAGTTTGCCGGCGTACGCGAGCGCCGCGGAGGGATCGTGGATGGAACAGGGCCCGATGACCACCAGCAGCCGATCCGATCGGCCCCGCACGATGTCCCGGATGCGCGCGCGCGCCCCGGCGATGAACCCCTCGACCGGGGTCCCCTTGATCGGAAAAAACCGGATCAGGTGTGCCGGGGGCGGCAACGGCACGATGCTCTCGATGTGCTCGTCGTCGGTCAGCGACGTCTTGTCGACCGGCGCCACCTCGAACTCGGCGTCTTCTGGGAAGGCCATGGCGACCATATTAATGGGCAACCCGAGGGCGTCGAGGCCAGAGGTCGCCGTCCCGCACGCACGCGCGGGAAAGACCACCGGCGCAGAAAATGTAGCCGAACGCGCATTCGTTTGGCGCGTGGGCCCTGGTGGCACGGGCCAAACGCCTTGGGGCGTTCGGCTACGGGAATTTTCGGTCAAGCCCTGCCCCGATCCCTCTTGCGCCGCCGGGCGAGGCACGTACCCTTCGCGCATGGTCGTGGTCCGATCCCGTCAGATCCTGATTGCGGCGCTCGCGATGGCAGCAGCCGCATCGTCCCCGGCACGGGCCGAGGGCCTCCGGGCCGGTGTCGCCAAGGCGGACATCACCCCGGCGCAGCCCTGCATGCTGTCGGGCTACGCGAGCCGTACCAACCTGTCCATCGGAGTGCACGACCCGCTTTCGGCGCGCGCGGTCGCCTTCGAGCACGGCGGGCGCCGCCTGGTGCTCGTCTCGGCGGACATCATCGGTTTCTACCGGGGGATGGCCGAGCACCTCCGCGCCCGCATCAGCGAGGCCTGCGGCATCGAGCCAGACGAACTCCTCCTGTCCGCCACCCACACCCACGCCGCGCCGACACCGACCCTCGAGGAGGGGAAACTCCACCCCAACAACGTGGAATACACCCAGATGTTGCGCGATCGCCTCGTGCAGATTTGCCAGCGGGCGCTCGGGGATCTCCGGCCGGCACGCATTGGCTTCGGCTCCGGCGCATCCCCAGTGGGCGTCAATCGGCGCGAACCGGTCACGGACAAGGCGGGAAACACGCAGATCCGCCTCGGCCGCAACCCCGCCATCGTCACCGATCGCGAGGTGCAAGTGCTACAGATTCGGGACCGGGACGGCGACGCAAACCGGGCCGTGCTGTTCGCCTACGCGACGCACGGCACCTCCCTGGGCGCCAAAAACCTCACGGTCAGCGGCGACGTGCTCGGGCTCGCCTCGCAATTCCTCGAGCGCTTCTTCGGCGCGGGGGTGATCGCCCCCGCGTTCGCCGGCGCCTCGGGCGACATCGATCCGTGGTTCCGCGTCCTGCCCGAGATCCGGACCGCGGACGGATGGATCCCCGAGCCCGTCCTGCTCGGCACGATGCTCGGGGAAGAAGTGGCCCACACCTCCGAACGCATCGGCGAGTTCGGGCAAGAAGGCCCCGTCCGCTCCCGGGTCAGGACTCTAGAACTTCCCGCAAAGGCCGACCCCGATAAGCCGCCCGATGCCCCGACCGTCCCATTGACCGTCAGCGTCGGCCGCGTCGGCGAGGTGGCCTTCGTCGGCCTCGGCGCCGAGGTCTTCAATGACATCGGGCGCGCGATCAAGGATCTCTCGCCCTTCCCGCACACCATGATCCTGACACACTGCAACGGTGGCGCCGGCTACCTCGTCGTCAAAGACGCGTACCCGCAGGGTGGCTATGAGGTAAAGACGAGCCCGTTCGCCCCCGAAGCGGCAGAGATCGCCTTGAAAGAAATCGCGGGCCTCCTGGGCCAGTTGAAGGGGGACTGACTCGAAAATTCCCGATATCCTGTCCGCATCGCCATGGGCCCCGACCGCTTTGAGCAAATAGCACGTCACTACGCCAGTTTGCGCATCGCCGTCGCTGGCGATTTCTGCCTCGACCGGTATCTCGAGATCGATCCCGCCCGCGAGGAGGTGTCGATCGAGACGGGCCTGCCCGTCCGCAACGTCATCCGCGTCCGCCCGCAGCCCGGGGCCGCGGGCACGGTGCTCGGCAACCTCGTCGCGCTCGGGGTGGGCGAGATCCACGCGATCGGTTTCTGCGGCGACGATGGCGAGGGCTACGAGTTGCGACGGGCGCTCGCCGCGTTGCCCGGCGTCCGGCTCGACGCGTTCCTCACCTCCCCCGACCGCCGCACCTTCACCTACTGCAAGCCCCTGCTCGTGGGACCGGGGCAACCCCCAAGGGAACTGGAGCGCCTGGATTCAAAAAACTGGACGCCCACGCCGGAGCCCCTCGCGCGCCAACTGGCCGATGCCGTCCGGAGCATCGCCCAATCCGCCGATGCCCTCATCCTCATGGATCAGGTCGATGTCCCGGAAACCGGCGCCGTCGCGCGGCGGATCCGCGACGCCGCGCTCGCTTCGCTGCGGGCACGCCCCAACCTCCTCGCGCTCGCCGACTCCCGGCGCGGCCTGGCCGATTATCCCCCCTTGGCCTTCAAGATGAATGCCCGCGAACTCGCGGCGCTGCACGGAAACGCCGGCACCCTCGACACCGCCGCGGCGGCGCGCATGGCCGCACATCTCGCCCGGCGCAACCGCCAGCCCGTCTTCGTCACGCTCTCCGAAAGCGGCATCGTCGGCGCGCCGCCCGACGCCCCGGCCGCGCACGCGCCATCCCTCCCCGTCCGCGGCCCGATCGATATCGTGGGCGCCGGAGATGCCGTCACCGCCAACCTCGCCGCCGCCCTCGCCGCGGGCGCCACGATCCCCGAGGCACTCCAGATCGCCATGGCCGCCGCCTCCGTCGTCGTCCACAAGCTCGGCACCACCGGCACCGCCTCCCCCGCCGAGATCGGGGGGCTGATGCCCGAGGTCCCGTAGCGGCGAACGTGAGCGAGCCGAAACACCGCTCGCTCACGCTCGCGGCTACGGGCGAAAATCTATCCCCGCAACCGCCCATTGACGCGCGCCCTTTTTTTTGCAAGCGTCTGCCCGTCCTCATGAACATCCACGAATATCAGGCTCAGGAGTTGCTAAATCGTTTCGAGGTGCCGACCCCGCGCGGCAAGGCGGCCTCGACC
>JAANMX010003526.1_pt1 | contig 13614 bp, 8 predicted proteins | sample 7279681 | NCBI WGS metagenome assembly JAANMX01 (sample SAMN14094542, study PRJNA606508) | bioreactor metagenome | isolation source: A lab-scale SPAN reactor treating ammonium-rich wastewater day 351 | place: Ireland: Galway | collected 2018-01-01
ACAAGGCATTGAAGTTTCGGTTCGGGATGCAAACGACGTTGCCATCGCCGGTGCGAAGGTCGAACTCGTAGTCGGTGGTCTGACGGTAAATACCGGAATGACAAATGATGCCGGTGTCGTTCATTTTTCGGTTCAAAAGGCCGGCAACTATCGCATCAATGTTGAGGCAAACGGTTTTGCGTCCACAACGCGTGAGGTTTCCATCTCTGCAGGCGCAAATCAAAGCGAAGCGTTCCGGCTTGAGGTCGGCGGGATCAGCGAAGCGGTAACAGTAACGGCAACCCGAACTCAGGTCACCGCCGACGAGACGGCGGTTCCCGTCTCAGTAGTCGGAAGAAGAGAGATCGAGGAGCAGGGCATCAACACCATCGGCGACATTTTTCGCTCATTGCCCGGAACCTCGACCGTGAATGAAGGGGCGTTTCAGGTACGTCCGCGAATTCGCGGGCTCGATAGCAACCGCGTTCTGATCCTTGTCGATGGGGAACGTCTCAATAACAGCCGCACGTCGACGGGACAATCCGGTGTCGAAACGGGACTGGTCAACACCGCAGATATAGAATCGGTCGAGGTGGTCCGCGGAAGCGGATCAGTTCTCTACGGAACAGATGCCCTTGCCGGCACGATCAATATCATTACGAGCGACACACCGGCCCGGCGGGACAAAGGATTTCGCTTTGGCGGCCGTCTTGATACTTTTTACAGCTCGAATGAAGATACCCTTCGCGGCTCGCTCGCTCTGACTGGGTCAACGCGGTACTTTGCGTTCCGTGCAGCTCAATCGCTTGATAGATCAGGGAACTATTTCACCGGAAAACCAAAGGGCACATTTCTTGCCGATCTGCGCGATCAGGGCATCGGCATTACGGATGATGGCGAGGTGTTGAACTCGCAGTCGCACGGCAGCAATACCGCGATCTCGACACGTTTCTTTTTGAACGACCTGAATACGATCAAGGCGACGTATGACAGCCGACGAGGTGCGAATATCGGCTCTGCCGGACTTGTCGGCACGTTCAGCGGTAATTTTCCGTTCTCGAATCGTGACAAAGTAAATCTGCGTTACGACGCGGCCTCACTCTCGGAGAATCTTCTCCGACTCTCGCTCTCAGGCTTTTACCAGAGGCAGGATCGTAATTTCACGAACATTTTGACCGTCCCGCCGATGATGCCGTACTTTCCGGGAATGTATCGCTTCAGCGAGACGATCACCGATACGCGCACGACCGGAGCGGATCTACAGACCGATTGGAAGATCGGCGGTCGTAACACTTTGACGGCGGGAGCGAGTTTTTTCCGCGATTCGAATAAGGATTACCGAACTATCATTAACGCGTTCACATCGACCTCAACGGTGCAGTCCATCGACAATTCGAAGAGCGTTCCGGATGCGACGCTAACGAACTTTGCTGCGTTCGCTCAAAATGAGAACCGCCTTACGAACCGTTTTAAGCTGACGGGTGGCATTCGCGTCGATAATTTTAAAACAAAGGCACAGCCGACAACGGGGTTTGGGCTTCCGCAGCTTCGGCCGGATCAGATACATGACCTCGGCATCGACGAGATCGCAAACGGAATGGACGTTTCAACGACGGCAGTTACCGGAGATTTTGGTGCGGTTTATAACGTTACACATGAGGTCACGCTCGCCGCTAGGGTTGGACGTTCGTTCCGTACACCGAATATATTCGAGATCTTCTTCACGGATTCAGGTTCGATCGGCGGATTCGTCGTCGGCAATCCGAAGCTAAAGCCCGAAACCGGCGTGAACTTCGACGCGACCGTTCGTTTCAAGAATAAGCACTTCTCGGGTTCGGCAACGTATTTCGTGAACAACTACGAGAACTTTATGTCAACGCCCGCAGCGTTTGACAGCCGCGGATGCCCGATCTTCATCGTTCCTTCGGGCACGATTTATGATGCGAACAACTGCCTGATCGTAAGCACACCGCCGGGCCGCGATCCGATCCGCGTGTATCAAACCCAGAACGTTGACAGGGCACGGATACAGGGCTTTGAGGCGGAGTTTGAGATCCCGATCAAGGTTCGTCTCGGACTGCTAACCCCGAACGGGAACTTCAGCTATCTACGCGGCGATGACACACAGAAAGATGTGCCGCTTGATACTATCAGCCCGTTCAGGACAAACATCGGCGTTCGTTGGCAGAATTTCGGCCGGAACTATTTCTTCGACTATACGGCACGCATCGTCGGAGAACAGAAGCGGCTCTCACCGCAGTTCTTGCTGCCGGTCAATCAAGGCGGCAACGGTGGACCGGAACCTGGTTTCACGACCCACAATGTTTCGGGCGGATATTATTTCCGACGGGAAAGATTCAACTTCAACATCAACGTTGGCGTATCGAATCTGACGAATCGTGCGTACAGCGAGCAATTCAACTTTGCACCGGCTCGCGGTCGCTCGTTCACGATCGGAACATCCTGGGAGATCAAGTAGCTCTCATTTCCCGTAAACGACTGTTGAGGGCGAGAAGTCGGAAACGGCCTCGCCCTTTTTTGCGCGCGTTCTATATTCGTAGTATTGCCCCGGCTTTGTTGGACGATCGACGTATCGCTGCCGCGTCGTTGCCGCGATCAGTTCCCAACCGGTCGTGTCGCCTTCGCGCCGCCAGACCTCAAGCGTCAGGCCCGCGGGTTTCGTGAAGCGAAGTTCGATCGCGTGGTTTTGAGCTATCGCTTCGCATTGTGTAGGAGCTAATTCATCCATCTGTCCGACGTCCACATCCGTTTCTTCAAACTTGCTTCGTTCCAAAATCCTTTGGTCAACGTGATCTTCGGCTCGGAACCTTTTGGCGCAAGCACCGTAACCACATCGTAACGAGCTGCCATTTCGCCGACCGCGAATAGCCTTCGATAAACCCGAGCGGTTCGTGTGATCTGCCGCATCTTTTGCTTATCAACCGCAGCGATCACGGGGACGAGGTCTTCCGATCGTCGAGTTTTTACCTCGACAAAGCAGAGCGTGCGGCCATCAAGAGCGATAATGTCGATCTCACCCGTAACAGCCGCTCCGGCTCGATTTCGTCCCACCGGCACCTTAAAATTCGTCATCACGATGCGGTAGCCGTTCGCAACAAGGAATTTCGCAGCAATAGATTCTCCGAAGTCGCCAAGCCGACGTCGGGCATCGTCAAGATCGGATTCCGATTTGGGGGGCTCAAATAGCTGGATATGCATTCGTAAATTCGATCCTTACGTTGGTGTGAGCCGGGGCATCGGACAGAGTAGCCTTGTCAGAAAGCCGGTTCCTCGTAGATGCCGTAAACATCACGCAATGCGACGCAGATCTCCTCAACGGTCGCGTAAGCGGCGACGGCGTCGATGATCGCGGGCATTGTGTTCTCGTTCCTGGAGGCAGCTTTCCGAAGGGATTCGAGGGAGTTTGCGACGGCTCCGTTGTCGCGAGTTTCTTTTGTACGCTGCAGACGCGCGAGTTGATGATCGCGGACGCTTTCGTCGATCTGCAGGATGTCCGTTTTATGGATCTCTTCGTCCATGACGTAGTTGTTTACGCCGACGATCGTCTGCTCGTTCCGCTCCACGGCTTTTTGGTATTGGTAGGCAGATTCCTGGATCTCACGCTGCGGGAAGCCTGCCTCGATGGCCTCGACCATTCCTCCGAAACCGTCTATCTTATCGAAGTAATCGAAGCAGCCGGCGACCATCTTTTCTGTGAGGGACTCTAGATAGAAGCTTCCCCCGAGCGGATCGACGGTGTTCGCAACTCCGGTCTCTTCCGCGATGATCTGCTGCGTTCGAAGGGCGATCAACGCCGCGTTGTCGGTCGGCAATGCGAGAGCCTCGTCGTAAGAATCCGTATGCAAGGACTGCGTGCCGCCGAGCACGCCCGCGAGGGCCTGTATTGCGACACGGGCGATATTGTTAAGTGGTTGCTGAACCGTGAGGGAAACACCGGCGGTCTGAGTATGGAAACGCAGCTGCATCGTTCGCGGATCCTTAGCTCCAAAGCGTTCCTTCATTGTCCTTGCCCAGATCACACGCGCTGCACGGTACTTTGCGATCTCCTCGAAGAAGTCGTTGTGGGCATTAAAAAAGAATGAAAGCCGCGGCACGAATTCGTCGACATTCATCCCGCGGTCAACACCGTATTGGACGTATTCAACACCATCGCGAAGCGTGAACGCTAGTTCCTGAAGTGCGGTCGCTCCAGCCTCCCGAATGTGGTAGCCGCTCACGGAGATCGGATTGTATTTAGGGACGTACTTCGAACAATACTCGAACGTGTCGATGACGAGCTTCATCGCAGGCTTGATCGGATAGATCCATTCCTTTTGGGCGATGTATTCTTTGAGAATATCGTTCTGCAGTGTACCGGATATTTTCTTGAAGTCGGCCTTTTGCTTTTCAGCGACGACGAGATACATCGCGAGGAAGATCGGAGCCGGTGCGTTTATCGTCTGCGAGACGGTAACGCTGTCGAGAGGGATGCCGTCAAACAACGTCTCAAAGTCGGCAAGCGAGGAGACGGCAACGCCGCACTTCCCAACCTCGCCCTCGCTAAGCGGCGAGTCGGCGTCGAGGCCCATCAGCGCCGGAAGGTCGTAGGCCACTGAAAGTCCCGTTTGCCCCTGCTCCATCAGATATTTGAAACGCTGATTCGTCTCTTCCGGCGAGGAGAAGCCTGCGAACTGCCGCATTGTCCAGAGTTTGCCGCGATAGCCCGTCGGGTGAATTCCACGTTTATAGGGAAACTCACCCGGGAAGCCGATCTCGATTCCATCGCTGTCGGCTGCGGAGTAAAGGCCATCGACAGGCTCTAGTGAAACGCCTTCGAACTTATCCTTTCTTTCAGCCCTTTTTTCGAGGGCGGGCTTTAGCGTTTCGGTCTCCCAACGTTCTTTGTCGGTACTGTTGGCGGTTCGAGCCTTTTTCGTCTCTGGAGTCATAACGGATGATCTTTCAGTCACAACGTACAGAATATCACGATTTTTCGTTCAAGAACGAGGACAATTCGGTCGGTTGCCCGAGTTGCCGGCCTTTGCGTTACAGGCGGCAATTCTGTAAGGTGAATTCAGTTCCTTTTTTTGCTTCGCCCTTTGCAAAATCGTAATGATCACCCGAATACTTCTGCTCCTAATACTACTTTCCGCCATTGGCTGTTCCGGCCGGACGGAGAACGCGAACCTTCCTTCCAACGCAAATACCAATGCAAATGCTGAGCTGAATTCGGCGAACTCTAACCTCGAAGAGCTAAAAATGCTCATTAATGTTCCCTACGAGACGGAAGATCTCGCGTGGAAGAAGGAAGGTGGTTCGGATAACATCGTCGCCGTTTTGCGCTTCTCGCCGGAGGACGCAGATAAGATCGCTGCGGAATCCGGACCGGCAAAGGGCAAAGTGAGTATTTCGCCTGAGAGCTGGTATCCGAGCGAGCTGACCGCCCAGAGCGAGACGTCGGGAGACAGCGGGCTGGACGGGACCGTTTATGACCCAAAGCTCTTTGTGCTGGCACCGTACTCACACGGGCGGTTGATACGGATCGATGCAACAAACTATTTCCTGCTTGAACTCTCCTAGTATCGGGCGTTTTTGTGCCCGACGACAAGCAGTATTTTTGTTCGATTTAGATCTGAACTGTGTTCGTGTTAGCATTTTTCCTAGACGAGAATCTCTGACCATTTGATGCGATTTTGCCGGGCCTGCTGCATTTTGATCCTGCTGCTATTACTGTATGTGCCGCTATCGGCTCAGCAGACGAACCCGGTTGACCGCCAAGTCTCAAACCCAATAACCGACACGCCGAATATCAATCCGATTTCCCCGGAAAAGAGCGTTATTGCGTTGACCGGCCCAAAGAAGAAGGACAAAGTTGAGCCGGAAGGCGGCGACGGGGAAGTGGTCGTGTATTCCGAGCATCAAACAGTCGAGGGACAGCCGGGCCACCGCGTCGTTACACACGAAGGGAACGTTGATGTTCATTACGGCATCTACCGAATGCAGGCTGACAAGGTCGTTATCTACGAAGCCGAGAACAAGATGCTCGCGACCGGAAACGTGATCTTCGATAAAGGGAATGACGAACGGATCACCGGGGTTCGCTCCGAGTGGAACTATAAGACAAAACTCGGGTGGTTCGAAGATGCGACCGGCTTTACGAATCAGACCAATGACGGCACGGTACTCTATTTTACGGCGGCACGGGTTGAGCGGGTTTCGCTGACCGAACTTCGCGTAACCGATGCGGAGTTCACGGCCTGTGACGAAGCCGTTCCGAAATGGAGTTTCGCCGCGAAGTCCGCCCGCATTAAGATCGGCGATCGGGTCAAGCTCAAAGGTGTGAAATTCAAGGTAAAGGACGTGCCGATCGTCGCCCTTCCCTTTGCTTCGATATCCATCGACAAGGAAGATCGGAAGTCCGGTTTTTTGACGCCCGCCTTCGGCTTTTCGCCGGCAAAAGGTGTGCAGGTGTCGGGTGCGTATTTCCAAACACTCGGACCTTCTGCGGATATTACTTTCCGCGGCGATGTCTATACTTCTCGCGGTATCGGATACGGCGCTGAGCTAAGGACGCGGTCGAATTCGAGGTCGTATTTTAACATCGGATTTTTTGCGGTAAAGGACAGGATCTTCGGCGCACGCGAAGATAAGGACCATCCGAACCAAGGAGGCTCGACCGTATTTGCGGAAGGTGTACAGTATTTCCCGAATGGCTTTACCGCGTCTGCCGATATTCGGATCACATCGAACCTTGCATTCCGCCAGGTGTTCCTCGAAGGGATACAGCAGATCATTTCGCCGATCGAAAGGTCACAGGTTTTTGTCAACAAGAACTGGACGAACTATACGCTTAACGTACTCGCGCGTTCGCAGGTGATATCGATCCCGAATGTTCGCGTCAAAACACGGAACTTGCCAAGCGTTTCTTTCGAAAAGCGTCCGTCGCGTCTCTCGTTCTTTAAGGACGCATACTTCTCGTTCAAGACGTCGATCGAGGGTGTTTCAAGACGTGAGCAGGTTGACGATATCGTTCTCTATCGCCAGCAAAATCTCCAGGAACCGACTCTGACGCCGGCGATCATGCAGCGGATGGACGTCTATCCTGAATTCACGGTCCCGCTCTACACGAAATACTTTAACTTTACGGCTTCTGCTTCGGCTCGTGTAACGTACTATTCGAACTCGCTCGACATCCACCGGAATGTCGTGAGCACAGATCTTATCCGCAAATACGGGCAATTCACTTTCGATATCCGACCGGTCGCTTTGGCGAAGAATTTCTACGGCAAGGACAATAAATTCAAGTTCCGTCATGTGATCGAACCCTTTTTGACGTATCGATTCGTGAAGGGTGTCGATAATTTCAACAAGATCATTCGGTTCGATTATCTAGACACGATCACAAATACGAACGAGTTGGAATATGGCGTCACAAATCGCGTCTATACGCGTAGGTACGCGGAGGCCGTAACTAAAGAGGCCCAGAAACGGCTAAGCAGCGAGGATGAAGCAAAGAAGGATGAACTCTCCATACAGCCGTACGAGATCTTTTCGGTCACGGTCCGCGGGAAGTATTTCTTTGATAAGACATTCGGCGGAGCGCTTATTGCCGGGCGTCGCAATCAGATAGAGCCGATAACGGCTTTAAGTTTCTATTCCTTTGGCGGTGCGGCGAGAAGATTCTCGCCCATCAATATCGAGGCAACCTATCGCCCACAGAAAACGATCTTTGCCAGCACGAGAATGGATTGGGGTTTGTACGGCGATGGTCTCCGGGATATTTCTGCGACCGTTGGATACGACTCGAAGATGTTCAAGTTCTTCCAGACACTGTACTATACCCGTCGCGTTACGCTTATCCCATCACTCGCTCAATATGCACGGCCGGATGGGTCCGAACCGGGCACACTGCGTGGGGCTCAATGGAGTCCGTCGATATTTGTTGGCAATCGAGACAAAGGGCCGTATGGAGGAGCGTCGCTTTTCTTTGATTTTGAAAATCGACGAGCTGCGAATCTTAATCCGCTTATCAGTTCGCTATACACGATCGGCTATGCGTACGATTGCTGCTCGTTGGCATTGCAATACTACACATTCAATGTTGGCGCACGCCGCGAAAACAAGATCGTTTTCAGCTTTAGGCTGAACGGGATCGGAAGCTTCGGGACCGAGCAGTTCGCGCAAGGAATGAGATAGGGGAAAAAGTAAACCGAGAATGGTTAGTTGATGTACAACTTTCCATTCTCAGTTAGAAGATCAGCCGGCGCTACTTACGCGTTAGCCGTTTTTTTTTCAGGATTGACATACGTGAGCCATTTGGCACCGAAAGGAGCTTCGCGCTCGCCATGGATCACCTTGAAGAATTCTTCCTGGAGTCTTGCGGTTACCGGGCCGCGCTTGCCGGCTCCGACGGTAATACGGTCGACCGATCGGATCGGAGTAATCTCAGCAGCGGTGCCTGTGAAGAAAGCTTCGTCCGCAACATAAAGAGCCGATCGCTGAATCGCAGTCTCAATGACCTCAATGCCAAGTTCGCGTGCGATCTGGATAACGGAATCGCGCGTAATGCCGGGAAGGATCGAAGCACCAAGCGGCGGCGTTACCAACTTGCCGTTGTTCACAAGGAAAAGGTTTTCACCGGAACCTTCTGAAAGATACCCGCGATCGTCAAGTGCGATACCTTCAGAGAATCCGCCGAGTAGAGCTTCCATCTTGATCAACTGCGAATTCATGTAATTCGCACCTGCTTTTGCCATCGCAGGCATTGAATTCGAGGTAATGCGTGTCCAGCTCGAAACGCAGGTGTCGATACCGGTTTCGAGAGCTTCGTCGCCAAGGTACTTGCCCCACTGCCACACTGCAATGTAAGAATCGATCGGATTCGGAAAGGGGTTAACACCGAAGGCCGGTTTCTCTTCATCAAGGCCGCGGAAAATGATCGGGCGAATATAGCAATGGTCGAGTCCACTGTCTTCGATAACGTCGAGCGTTCCTTTGCAAAACTCCTCGCGCGTGAACTTCGAGTCCATTCGATAGATCTTTGCGGAATTGAGCAATCGCTGCATATGCTCCGTCAACCTGAAGACAGCCGGCCCATTCGCAGTCGTGTAACAGCGTATTCCTTCGAAAACGCTGGATCCGTAGTTGACGACGTGTGACATCACATGGATCTTTGCGTCGTCCCACGCGACGAGCTTTCCATTCTTCCAGATCTTCGGGGCAATAAGCATTGTGCTAACGTCTTTTCCTGCCATATTTCTATCAGAACTCCTTATTCAAAACTGATTCTTTAATGTAGATAAATGTTGAAAGGGACGGTAAACGCAAAAATATTCGTTATTTCCGTATAACCTAAAGCATAGTATAGCCCTTCGAGAGAGGCAAACTCGGCAATATGGCTCGCCTCCCGAGAATGTAGCCCCGGGCGGCAAAAAAACGGCGGGACCGTGATAGATCCCGCCGCAAAAGGTTGAAGCAATTTGTCCACTATCAAAGGATCGTGGTGCGCGGTGCCGTGTCATCAAGACGTGATGCAAACACCGTTCCGTTGATAGCGACGATCACGACCACGGGTTGATCACCTGAGCCATTCATATCGTCGTTCAGTTCGACATCCTGGGCATATATTCCAGGTTCGACCTCGAATGGTTCTCTCAAAATGGTTAGGAAATGATTCGTACCAAGACCTATACGTACATTGATAACACCCGGCCCTATCCGTGGATTGAAGCCGGTCAGGTAGATTCGTAGTTTGGTCGGGACGCGGCCGAACGGTCGAATACTCTTTGTCCTTACCGTGAACGGTTCCGTAGTATGGACGCGATTCGTAACATTATATACCTTAGCTCTACCGCCCGGGCCTTCGATCCCTTCAAAACTATATACGTCCGGCCTTGCAGGCACGAGCACAACTTGGGTGCGCATAATTGTCCCGTTGTTATTCAGAACAAGGTCATAGGGTGTGCCTTCCACCGCCGCCGGAAGCCCACGCGGTACCACGAAGTCGATCCTGTGACGGCTGACCCGTACGAGGCCGCACGAGAAACCGTTGATCGTCATGGTAACGCCGCTAAGCTGTATGGGCAGTTGGAAGCTCCGCTGCAACGAGCCAACGCCTGATCGCTCGACGATCGGACGGTCGATTCCGGCCTGGAAGTTCATGATCGCCCGCATCCCAGGTGCAAGGCCAAAAACCGCCGGCGGCGACTGAGGCGTCGGCGAAGGGGTCGGGCTCGGCGAAGCGGTTGGCGAAGGTGAAGGCGTCGGAGTTGGCGTCGGCGTTGCGGTCGGGCTCGGCGACGGGACCACCGTAGGTGAAACCGGGATTTTGCTGGCACCGGTGGCAAAATTTGCCGAGATACGTGTCTCGTTTATTGCTGTCGGCGTTAGCATATAATAGACCTCCGGCGACGAATCAAGGTTGCCGCCGCCGAGCTCGGTAAGCGACATATTGAACGCGAAGCGCGCGGCCGAATCGCTCGTGATAGCTCGCGTCGAAGCCAGGAACGTTGTGGGTGACGGGAATTTTGCTATCCGTTTGAACGTCGCGCTTGCGGGCGGCACTGTCAGCGGATACGTGTAGAGCTGCACGGGCCGGTTCGGGTCGGGGTTCAGGCCGTCCGAAGCGGTCGAGGGAACCGTGCCGTCTGCCTTGATGTTCATTCTCGTTTCGAGAATGAGCGTCGAAGGCGTGCCTGCGACGTCCGTATCGGTAAAGCCGCCGTAACGCTGCAGGTCGCCGCCGAGTGCTCCTGAATCCGCATCGCTTCGCGGAAGCACGCGTCTGAACATGTTCGCCGTCGCGTCATAGACGTAAGTCGCGAACGAAGCGTAATTCGTGCCGCCGTTCTCGTTCGCAAGGTCAGCGTACGAGTCGAACACAATAAGGTTGCCGTCGCGGCTCATACGGCGTCCGAGGTCGAGAATATTCACGATCGCGCCGGGCGTTGTCGGCGTGGTGACGGTCACTTGTTTCTTGACCGTCCCGACGTCGCCGGTCGCGGTCAGATCAGAATAAAAGATCTCCTCGTTTCTACTCGACGCGGGATTATTCCCGCCCGTCATACCGACGATCGGGTTGTCGCCCGTACTCGCGAATACGACGCGTCCGCCGTTGCCGGAGATCGTCGGGTTCTTGTTATAGATCGGGTCGGAGATCGGGCCGCGAGGCGTTTTTGTGATCTGGTTGAGCGTCGAGGTCGGACGGTGATATGTAAATACCTCGTCATTATCCTCATTGAGCGGGAATGAATTTCCGACCGCCGGAACGAGGTCGCGTGTGGAAACAAACGCGATCGTGCTGCCGTCGTCCGAGATGCTCGCGTCGTGGTTATCGTCCGCGACGAACGCTCCGCTGCTTTGCGTTCCGCCGCGCGGCAGTTGGCTCGGGACCGTATTCGTAACTCGCGTGAACGTTCCGCCCGCAAGCTCCTGATAGGGCATCTCGATGCCGGTCGTCATATCCGGCGTCGGCATAAAGACGGGCATCTGATAGATCCACATTTCGAGATTTGCGTCTCGCGTCAGCGGATTTGGTGCCGGCGAAGGGCTTGGGCTCGGGCTTGCTGTGGGCGTCGGCGTCGGGCTCGTAAAAGCGTTGCCGTCGAATGATCCGGGATTCGTCGTGCTGATGACCGGCGGATTCGTATCGTCGCCCGGATAGGCGATCGTTGCGTTCGAAGAGAATGCGATCCACTTGCCGTCGTGGCTGATGATCGGGCGCGTATTTACGATCGAGATGCGGACGTTGCTAAAGACATTTTCGCCGTTGACGTCGTAAAGGACGTTCTTTGTGTCCGTGATCTGAAAGATCCTGCGCTGTGCGTAGTCGAAGACGAATATCTCGACGTTATGATCGCTGTTGCGTGGATTTTCGGTTGCGACGTCGCCGTTCGATTCGAAGACGACGAAGCGGCCGTCGCCGCTGATGCCGCCCGCATAAGATTCGGCGGCGGCATTCGTGATCTGGCCGATGACCGAATCAAGCTGTGCCGAAGCCCGTGTATTCAGGCCGAGGCAGAAGATAATTGCAAGAAATAAAATGCTAAAGCGAAATGTCACAGATTCCTCCGGAGGACTTTTCGAAACTATACCGCTTCGACCAAAAAAACGCCGCGCGGCAAAGGACTCAAAAACAATAGATTTTAAGTCGTTTCCGCACCTTAGGCAAACGGAACAGGGCATCATTTAGGTCAAATTCGCGAACTACAAAAACTGCACGCTTTGATGCAGCAGGCGGTGCCGTCGGTTGTAAACTATTGCGGGCTGTATATCATTTAGTTTTAACGGTTTAGACATCACGTGAACTCGCCATTAAAAATAATGATCGTCGCGGGCGAAGCATCCGGCGACGCACACGGCGCAAAGCTCGTAGAAGCGATAAAGGAAGCGGCCGGCGGGGAGGTCCGTTTCTTCGGTTCTGCGGGCCCGAAAATGCGTGCTGCGGGCGTTTCCGCGGTGGTTGAGGCCGATCGCCTGTCGGTCGTCGGGCTTGTGGAGGTTGCGCGTGCCTTGCCGATGTTCTTGTCGGCGAAGAAGAAGCTAGAACAGGCGGCCGCCGCCGAGAAGCCGGATGCGGCAATTCTCGTCGATTTTCCGGAGTTTAACCTAAAGCTCGCAAGGTCGCTCAAAAAGCTGGGAATTCCCGTAATTCAGTACATTGCGCCGCAGGTTTGGGCATGGCGCGAGTATCGCGTGAACGCCTTGCGGCGGAATTGCGACCTGCTGCTGACGATCTTGCCGTTCGAGGAGGCGTGGTTCAAGAAACGTGGGCTCGAGCACGTCGAATACGTCGGGAGTCCGCTTGCACGCGAGGTCGCGGCAACAAAGGATCGAACCGAATTTGCGCGCGAGAACGGCCTCGATCCCGAACGGCCGATCATCGCGATGTTGCCAGGCAGCCGACACAAAGAGATCGTGCGTATATTGCCGGTTCTGGTCGAAACGTGCGAACTGCTCGCCGAAAGGGACGCCTCACGGCAGTTCGTCGTGCCGCTCGCAACAGAGAAGTGTCTTAGTGACGCTCGCGAGGCCCTGAATGCCTCAGAATTGCCGTTCACGGTCGTTGTCGGCGAGACGTACAATGCTCTGAACGCCGCAGACGCCGCGGCCGTTACAAGCGGTACAGCGACGCTCGAAGCGGGCATTATCGGCACACCGATGGCGATCGTCTATAAGACCTCGACGCTGAACTACAAGATCTTTGCGCCGATGATCTCCGTCGAACACTACGGCCTGATAAACCTCATCGCCGGCGAACGCGTCGTTAAGGAGATCGTGCAGGACGAACTCACCGCCGATGCCCTCGCCGACGAGATCGAACGGCTCCTCCAACCTGATGTAAATAAAGAAGTTAGAGCAAAATTGCACGCCGCCGCCGAAAAACTCGGCCACGGCGGTGCCTCAAAACGCGCCGCCACCGCGATCCTAAGATGTATAAACGGTCCGTAAGGAAGGCTCAGGCCGCAGAGAATTGGTGCTGCATTAAAGATACAAAGATAGTTTTTGAATTGCCACTAGCTTTAGCTAGTGGATAGGGAGAGAGAAACGACGGACCTGGGCTTTAGCCCAATTTTCGGCTAAGGCCGGAAAGGGTTCTTGAGCCTCGGTGACCACAGCTAAAGCTAGTGGCAATTC
>JAANMX010003528.1_pt1 | contig 13599 bp, 11 predicted proteins | sample 7279681 | NCBI WGS metagenome assembly JAANMX01 (sample SAMN14094542, study PRJNA606508) | bioreactor metagenome | isolation source: A lab-scale SPAN reactor treating ammonium-rich wastewater day 351 | place: Ireland: Galway | collected 2018-01-01
CGCCGCGCCAAACGCGAACCCGAAAAACATGCCTGAGATCATGCCGAGCCGGTGCGGCATCAATTCCTGCGCGAAGACGATGATCGCGGGCATCGCGGACGAAAGGATGACGCCGATAATAACGGTCAGCGCGACCGTGCCGGCGAGATTCGCAAACGGCAGCAGCAGCGTGAACGGCAACACACCGAGAATCGACAGCCAGATCACATAGCGGCGCCCAAAGCGATCGCCGATCGGACCACCGAAATACACGCCAATGGCGACGGCGCCGAGAAACACGAACAGCAAAAGCTGCGAGGTCTGCGTCGAGACATGAAACTTCTCGATCAGATAGAAAGTGTAATAGCTCGTCAGGCTCGACATGTAGATGAACTTCGAGAACACCAGCACGATCAGGACCGCCAGTGCGACCGTGGTTCGTGCGCGCGTCGGCGTCTCCGGCGACCGGATATGCGCCGTACTCTTGCGAGGCAAAATCCTCGGCTTGTACCAGCGGCCGATCTGAACCAGCAGCACGATCGCGACAAAGGCGATCGACGAAAACCACGCGATGCTCGGCTGCCCGAACGGCACGATGATGAGAGCCGCCAGGAGCGGCCCCATCGCCGCGCCGAAATTTCCTCCGACCTGAAAAACCGATTGCGCGAAGCCATAACGACCGCCGGACGCCATCCGCGCGATGCGCGCGGACTCCGGGTGAAACACCGCGGAGCCAAGGCCGATCAGCGCGGCGGCAACAAGAATCATGGCGTAGGTATGAGCACCGCTCAGCAGCAACAATCCCACGAACGTAGATCCCATGCCGACCGCGAGCGAGAATGGCTGAGGCTTGCTGTCCGTAATGTAGCCGACCACGGGTTGCAGCAGCGAAGCCGTCACCTGAAACGCCAGCGTGATCATTCCGATCTGCGCGAAGTCGAGCGCGTAATTCTCCTTCAGGATTGGATAGACCGATGGGATCAGCGACTGCATGGTGTCGTTGAGAAAATGCGAGAAGCTGATCCCGCCCAGCACGATATAGGCGGGACCCGTGGCCGCCTTTTCCGCGATCCCGGGAATCACGACCGGTGCGACCAGCGTTTCCTCGGAGATGACAGGCTTGTCCACGGGCGGTTTTCCGGTTGTTGCAACCCCCGCCTGTTATAGCGTTTTCAAGCGAGGTGGAAACCGGTTCGCGTGAAGGAACACGCCAGATCCAATCAGCGAGCCCCGGATCATGGAGCCCGTTTCTGATTCCGTCAGCAGTGGAAAATCATCACGATGAGATACCGGCCCTGCAAACCCACGACCGGTTACATTAGCAGGGACGTATACGCATCCGGAATGTCCGCCAGAGCTTGACGGTCGAGGTTCCGGTTCCCCGTCTTTCACGCCACCGCCGGATTGCCCAGCGCAGAAACGATCGTGTCCACAACCTCCTCGACCAGGATACGGTCATCGCCCTCGCCCATGACGCGAATGACGGGCTCGGTCCCCGAAGAGCGGACCAACAGCCGCCCATGGCCATTGAGGCGCTTCTCGCCCGCCGTAATGGCGGACTTCACCTCCGCGCGATCCAGCGGCTTGCCGTTGCGGTAACGGAAGTTCTTCAATATCTGCGGCAGCGGCTCGAACTTATGGCAGACTTGCGAGACCGGACGTCCCAGCTTCTGCACCACGGCAAGCACCTGAAGCGCGGACACGAATCCGTCTCCGGTGGTCGCATAGTCGGACAGGATGATGTGTCCTGATTGCTCACCGCCGAGATTGTAGCCCTGCTTCAGCATCTGCTCGAGCACGTAGCGGTCGCCGACAGGTGTCCGCACCAGCGACAGTTCGCGATCCTTCAGGAACCGCTCAAGACCGAGATTCGACATCACGGTCGCGACAATCCCGGGACTGGTCAACCGGCCGTCTTCCTTCCAGCTCTCGGCGATCACGGCGAGAAGCTGATCGCCATCGACGACATGGCCCCGTTCGTCGACGATGATGACGCGGTCGGCGTCACCGTCGAGCGCGATGCCGATATCGCCGCGCATTTCACGGACCTTGCGGCACAACGCTTCAGGCGCGGTGGAGCCGCATTCCTTATTGATATTGAGACCATCGGGCTCGACGCCGATCGGAACCACATCCGCGCCCAGTTCCCATAACGCCTCCGGCACCACTTTGTATGCCGCACCGTGGGCGCAATCGACCACGACCCGCAACCCCTCGAGGCTCAGTTCGCGTGGCAGCGTGCGCTTGGCGAATTCGATATAGCGATCGTGCACGCCGTCGATGCGGCGGGCACGGCCCAGATTCCTGCTCTGCGCGAGCTTCTTGTCGAGGTTTTCATCGAGCAGCTGCTCGATCTTCTTTTCGACCTCGTCGGACAGCTTGAAGCCACGCGGGCCGAACATCTTGATGCCGTTGTCCTCGAAAAGGTTGTGCGAGGCTGAAATCATGACGCCGAGATCGGCACGCATGGACTTGGTCAGCATCGCGACCGCCGGCGTCGGCATCGGACCAAGCAGCAGCACATCCATGCCAACAGAGGTAAAGCCCGCGACCAGCGCGTATTCGATCATGTAGCCGGATAACCGGGTATCCTTACCGATCACGACGCGATGACGATGCTCGCCGCGCTGAAACACCAGCCCGGCCGCCTGTCCAACCTTCATCGCCAGTTCCGGCGTGATCAAGCCGTTGGCTCGGCCGCGAATTCCGTCGGTTCCAAAATACCTGCGGCTCATTTTCCCCCCAACGACGTGCCAGAATGCTCGCCGCCGCGCTTGAGGCCGGCTCGTCGAATCCTTAGGACGTCAAGTATCTCGCTCGACGCGCTTATACCGTCACAAGAGATAACACGACTTCAAAAAATATAATGAACCGTTACCGGAATTGTGGGGGAAAAGGCCCGTGCAACCCTTTGCATATCAACATCGGAACCGCGCCCCCTTTTTCGAGGGAAATCTCCAATGACGTCAGCTTAAAGCCTTTCCGCTTCTGATAGAATCAGAAGCGGGGCTCCATGATTTGTTTGCCGCGTCTTCTTCACGCGAACCGGTGTCCACTTCGCTCGAAAATGCTCTAGTTCTTGGTCTGATCCTTGGTGGATTCTTCTTTGGTAGGCTTTTCCTTGGGATGGTTTTCCTCAGGAGGTTTTGCGGGAGCCGGCTGGGTAACGCTCAACGGATCCGACCCGGGAAACGATTCCTCCAGACCGCGATCGAGTTCCTCATCCAGTTCTTTCTTGGTTTTCCGATTCCGGTCGTCCGTCTCGCCGTCATTTTGCGCCATAAGACTCTCCCATAGCGTTTTCGAGCGAAGCATGTTGCCCTTGGGCGTGAACCCTAAGGCTGGGTACTGGTCGCGTGAAGAAAACGCGTCAAACGAAACTATAAAAGCGCCGCCTCTGGTCCATCAGAACTGGAAACGCTTTGGTGCCGCTGATTATGTAACGCCATCGTGTACGCCTGAGTTCCGGCGAAAGTCGCCATTCAGACTCAGGCTCCACGCGGTGGCGACGGGCGCCAGAGCCTTTGAAGTTGGCCGAACCCTAAAAGTTGGCAAAGGTTCCCAGCACGACCGGAAGCCGGCGATCAGCCCCAACCCAACGCCAGCGCGACGCGGTAGGTGACGAACGCCGCCAGATAAGCCATCGACAGCATGTAGAAGAATGTAATCAGCACCCAGCGCCACCCGCCGGTCTCGCGCTTGATGACGGCAAGCGTCGAAGCGCATTGCGGCGCAAACACATACCACGCGAGGAAAGCCAGCGCCGTGGCGAAACTCCATTGACCGGCCAGCATCTGCCCGACCTGCTCCGCCGCCTCGTTGCCTCCCTCGATCGCATAAACGGTGCCAAGCGAAGCGACCGCCACCTCGCGCGCCGCCATGCCGGGAATCAGCGCGACGCTGATCTGCCAGTTGAAGCCGATCGGCGCGAGCACCGGTTCGATCCAGCGGCCGATCATCGCCGCAAGGCTGAAATCGATCGCAGGCTCGGTGGCGCCCTCCGGCGGACGCGGAAACGACGCCAGGAACCAGATCAGGACCATCATCGAAAAGATCGTCGTGCCGGCGCGCTTCAAAAACGCCATCGCGCGCTGGTAGAGGTTCATCAGCACGCTGCGCAGTTGCGGCAGCTTGTAATCCGGCAGTTCCAGCATGAAGGGCGGCGTCGCGCTGTCACGCCAGAAGAAGCGGTTGGCCACGAACGACACGGCGAGCGCGCTGAATATCCCCAGCGCATAGAGCCCGAACATCACGAGCCCCTGCAATCCGAGCACGCCCAGAACCGGCTGGTTCGGCACGAAGGCCGCGATGATCAAGGTGTAGACCGGGATGCGCGCAGAGCAGGTCATCAGCGGCGCGACCATGATGGTAGTCAGCCGATCGCGTTTGTTGTCGATCACCCGCGTCGCCATGATCCCCGGAATCGCGCAGGCGAAGCTCGACAGCAGCGGGATGAAAGCGCGTCCGTGCAACCCCGCCCCGCCCATGATGCGGTCCATCAGGAAAGCCGCGCGCGCCATGTAGCCGAGATCTTCGAGCAGCAGAATGAACAGAAACAGGATGAGGATCTGCGGCAGGAACACGATGACGCTGCCGACGCCGGAGATCACGCCGTTCTGAATGAAGCTCTGCAACAGTCCGTCCGGCAGCATCGCCGCCGAGAACGCGCCAAGCGCGTCAAACCCCTGGCTGATGAGTTCCATGGCCGGTTCGGCCCAGGCGAACACGGCCTGGAACATCACGAACAACAAAAGAAGCAGCGCGACCATCCCCCACACCGGATGCAGCAGAACGGCATCCACCCGCGTGGTCCATGTATCGGGCTTGGCCGGCTCGCTGACCGCGGCGCGGATCACGCGATCGGCCTCGCGCTGCGCCGCCCGCAAATCGGATGCAGCCGGCACGGTCCAGTCGCTCGCGATGATTTCCGCGGTCGGCTTTCCGGCTATCTCATCGATCCGGCCCAGCAGATCGTCGATGCCGCCGCGCCGCACGGCGGTCGATGTGACGACTGGCACGCCAAGTTCGGCGGAGAGCTTGTCGAGATCGATGTCGACGCCGCGCCGCCGCGCGATGTCGATCATGTTCAGCACCAGAAGCATCGGCCGGTGGACGCGCTTCAGTTCGATCACAAGGCGCAGCGCCACGCGAAGGTTGGTGGCGTCGGCCACGCAGAGCAGAAAGTCCGGCGGGCTTTCACTCGCGAGCTTGCCGAGAATGACGTCGCGGGTGATGTCCTCGTCCGGACTGCGGCCCCGCAATGAATAAGTCCCCGGCAGATCGATCAGATCGACGCGATGGCCGGATGCGGTGCGCAAAACTCCCGACTTGCGTTCCACCGTGACGCCGGCGTAGTTGGCCACCTTCTGCCGGCTGCCGGTCAGCGCGTTGAACAAGGCGGTCTTGCCGCAGTTGGGCGTTCCAACCAGGGCGATGCGCCAGTCATTCACCTCGATTGCGGTCATGTGACGGTTTTCGCGGCCTGATCATGATCGCCGACCATGATCGCCATCGCTTCGCGCCGACGCAACGCGATCGTCGTGCCGTTGACCCGGACCGCGATCGGATCCCGGCCAACCGGCCCTTCGTGCAGGATCTGAACCGACGCGCCCTCGACGATGCCGAATTCGAGAAGACGCCGTTCGATCTCGTTCGCCGACACGCCAAGGTGGTCGCCGCCGACCATGATGGCGCTGACCCGGCCGCAAAAGCCGCGACGCGCGAGGCCGAGCGGCGTAGTCTGGTTGGCTTCAAGGGTTCGGGTACCGGGATCTGACATGATGCTCGCTGATTGAAGGGGTGACGCCTCTATCCAGTGGATCAACCTCTCGTAGGGGTCAAGACACAGAGCATTGATTGAATTTTGCTGGAATGATTAAAAATTGAGGACGCCTCAAGTCACGGGATGAGATGCTGGAACATTTTCACTTCTGATCGAATCAGGGGAAAAGCTCCGGATTGCTGTTCTGACGCCTTGTTCTTCACGCGAACAGGTCAGTCATCCATCCCCGGGGTCAGGCCCGAGGACATGCTTCGCTCGAAAACGCTATAGAAGATCGGCTTCGACCAGCGCGCGCAGTTCCTGTGTCACCGCGGGACGAAGGCCGAACCACAGTTCGAACCCGCGCACCGCCTGATGCAGCAGCATTCCGAGGCCGTCCGCGGTCCTGAGGCCCCGCGCCCGCGCCGCGGACAGCAATGGCGTTTCCAGGGGAACATAGACCAGATCGGCGACCACCGCATCCCGCGGCAGCAGCGCCAGATCAATGTCCAGCGGCGGTTGTCCGTTCATGCCGAGCGAGGTGGTATTGACGAGCAGACCGGTGCGCGGCAGCAGGTCGCCAAGCGTGTTCCAGGCCGCCGGAATAACCCTCGCCCCGAATCGGTCCGCGAGCACCCGCGCCCTTTCCATCGTGCGGTTGGCGAGATGGATGCGCCTGATACCACGCTCGACCAGACCGAACACCACGGCCCGCGACGCCCCGCCGGCGCCCAGCACCAGTGCGTCCCCGGTGCGATCCCAGCCCGGCGCCGCGACGTCCAGATTACTGATAAAACCCTCGACGTCGGTATTGGTGGACCGCAGAATGGCGCCATCATAATAGAGCGTGTTGGCGGCGCCGACGGCTTTCGCGCGCTCATCCGGCTCCGTGAGCTGCAGCGCCCGCTCCTTGTGCGGGATCGTGACATTGGCGCCCGCGAAGCCGTGCGTCGAAAGATGCATGACGAATTCGGCGAATCCTTCGGGCGGAATCGCCTCGATGCTGTAGCCCCCCGTTATTCCGTGCAAGCGCAGCCAATAGTGATGGATCAGCGGCGAGCGCGAATGCGCCGCGGGCCATCCGATCAGGCAGGCGGCCCGGCCTATTGTCTCGGCTGTCATCATGGGATCCCGTCGCGTGACGCGCCCGACCATCAGGGCGGCCCGCCGGGATGGAATCATTCAAGCCGCGCCGCCTGTCAATGCCGCCGCCGGCCGCACTGCAACATGCAAAACCCCCGCCCGCGCTCACGGCGCGGGCTGCGATCTTATCCGAAAACCGGTTTCCACTTTGCGCTGGCGCGGCCCTTCGGGTCGGGATCTTGCTCTCTAAGCCGCCACCCGACGCGAAGCGATGATCTGGTCCGCTGTCCGCCCGGTGACTTCGGCCATGCGGTCGAACTGCCGGGTAAAACTGCCTGCTCCCGCCGTCGCCGATCTCAGCTCGATGATGAGATCGCCAATCTCGGCTTCCGGCATCGTCGCCCGCACGCAGTCCCAGCCGGGCCAGCCCTCGCGACTGTCGAAGCCAAGAATCTGGCCGCGACGAGCCGACAGGATCGCATTGACCTTCGCGGTCGCCTCACTCGGGCAAACGATCTCGACCACATCAATGGGCTCCAGCAGCACCGGCTGGCATTTCGGCAATGCCTCGGCGATCCCGATGCGGGCGGCGGTGCGGAACGCCTGATCCGAGGAGTCGACACTGTGATAGGAGCCGTCGGTCAGCGTCACCTGCACATCGGTCACGGGAAAGCCGAGGGGACCGCGCGCGAGCCCGTCCACCACGCCGTCCTCGACCGCGCCGATATAATTGCGCGGCACCGCACCGCCCACGATCCTGTCAACGAAGACGAAACCAGCGCCGCGCGACAGCGGTTGAATCTCCAGCACCACGTCGCCGAACTGGCCGTGCCCCCCCGACTGCTTCTTATGGCGTCCGCGCTGGGCGACAGGCTTGCGGATCGCTTCCTGGTAGCCGATCGCGGGCGGATGCGACGAAACATTGACGCCGAAGCGATCGCGCAGCCGTTCCAGCGCGACACGCAAATGCATCTCGCCTTGCCCCCACAGCACGGTGTCGTGGGTCTGCGGGTTGTGAACGACGGCGAGCGAGGGATCCTCCTCGTTGAGCTTGATCAAGGCCTGCCCGAGCTTGACGTCATCCTTGCGGTCGCCTGCGGCAAGCGCCATCGCAAGCACGGGCGGGGACGGCGCGATGCTGACCAGCGAGGGCGGCGCGGCCCGGGCGGTCGTCAGCGTATCGCCGGTCCTGACGGCTTCGAGCTTGCCCAACGCCACGACCTCGCCCGCGCCAGCGGATGCGCGTTTGGTCTCCTGCGCGCCGGTTGCAGCGAGAATGCCGGATATCTTTCCTGCTTCGCCCGAGGACGCCTGCACCGCCGCGCCATCGTCGAAACGTCCGGTGAGCACTCGCGCCAGCGACAGCTTGCCGCCATGCTGGAGGTGCACGGTCTTGAACACGCAGGCCAACGCCTCGTTGCTGCCAGCCACGCCCATGCGCTTCACGGTCGCGCCGATGCCGGGAGCTTCGTGACGCAGCGCTTTCATCAGCCGCATCACGCCATTTTCGCGCGCGGCCGAGCCGAGCAACACAGGGCAGATCTGGCCTTCCCGCAGCTCGCGAGCGAGGTCGTCGAACACCGCATCCCGCTTCGGCGCAATATCCTCGAGCAGCTGCTCCATCAGCGCGTCGTCGTGATCGGCGAGTTTCTCCAGCATCGAGAACCGCGCGTCCTTCTCGCGGTCGAGATCGCCGCCGTCGAGCTGGACGACTTCGGAGGCCGCGTGCTCGCGATAGACGAAGGCGCGTTCCAGCGCGAGATCGACAAATCCCGCGATCGAATCGCCGTTCCAGATCGGAATCTGCCGCAGCAGCAGCGGAGTTCGCGACGCCTGCTGCAACGTCGCCAAGGTTTCGCGAACGCCCTTATTCGCCTTGTCGATCTTGTTGAGGAACAGGAAGCGGGGAATATTCAAATCTTCGAGTTCGCGAAGGATGATCTGTAGCTGCGGCAGCTTGCGCTCATCCGCCTCGCACACCACCACCGCCGCATCGACCGCGGGAATCGCCGCACGCATGTCGTGCGCGAATTCGATCGATCCCGGACAGTCGATAAAAGTGTAGTTTTCATCCATGAAGCAGGTGGTGGCCGGCGTGAGGGCGACCCCCATTCTGTGCTGGCGAGCCTCGGCGCTGGCGTCACCGACGCTGGTTGCCTGATCGACGCTGCCTGCTTTGGGAATCGCGCCCGTTCGGGCAAGGATGGCTTCGAGAAGCGTGGTCTTACCGCTCTGGAACGGGCCCACCAGCGCGATGCACCGGGGACCCGACGCTTGAGTGCCTTGAGAACCCCCATGAGAACTTCTGAGGTCTTGTCCCATTGCCGCCTCCTGGTCTGGAAGTCGGCCCATGATTGGGTCGGCAATAGCGATGCTCCACCCACAGGCGGAATTTGGCAAGCGTGAAAACGCGTCGGAAGGTCGGACACGCGCGCCGCGCCGTACGCTTGAAGTGACCCGGAAGAATCGTTAGCGGCGGGATGATGCGAGAAAGCGTTCAGTTGCGATGAAAAGAAGAGGCCCGCTTTCGCGGGCCTCTTCAATCGTCTGATCAGCGATGGTGACGGTGATGACGATGCCGCTTCTTCCGAGGCTTCACACGCACATCCGCCGGACGCAGATCGACATCGACCACGCCAGCCGCGGCGCTGAAGCCGGTCTGGCCCTGCAGGCTCAGCGGCTGCAGCGAGATCGAATTGCCGGAACCGCCGACCAGCAGGTTCGCACCGATCCCGACGCCGACCGTTGCGTTCGCTCCGACTCCGCCGAAATGGCCAGCCAGCGCGCCGCGGCCCAGCCGGCCGCCCGGCGCATGGACTATCCATGCGAGGCCGGTCTGCTGAGTGACGCCAAGATCAAGGCCAAAGCGCTGGATGCGCGCGATGTACGGTTCAGGCGGCGCTCCGGTGCTGCTACGGAAGATGCACTGAAGTTCCGTTGTCGAACCAACGATATAGCCTACATGCTGGCCGCCTTCGCATTCGAGGACGCCGGCCTGAACCCCATGATGTTGATACTGGGCCTGGGCGCCCGCAACCGACGCGACGAGGGTCACGGCGGCCGCAGCGAGAAGTTTTGGGAAGTTCATGAATGATCTCCGCTTGGAATCGGTTGGGAATCTGTAAAGGCTTGGGACATTGATGGAACCGGCGTGTCCAAAACAAGGCGAACGCCACACTCAATACCTCAACATGCCAGCACCTTGCTAAACCTTAGATGAACATCCTGACAAAACCTTTCGAGACCGGGTGCAGGCGTAGCTTGCCGCGAACGCCGAAGGCCTGCGCAGGCGTCGGCCCATCGCATGAAACCTTCACAGGCGATCAGCGCAGACTGCCACAGAATCGCTGAATCCGTTTGCAGGCTTCTTCAAGATCCGCCGTCTTGGTCGCATATGAGATGCGAAACGCCGGCCCTAGGCCAAACGCCGACCCCTGAACCACCGCGACGCCCTCGGCCTCCAGCAGTTCGCTGACAAAATCCTCGTCCGTCTCGAGCTTCTTGCCCGACGGCGTGGTCTTGCCGATGGCGCCGGCGCAGGATGGGTAGACGTAGAACGCGCCTTCCGGCCGGGGGCAATCGATGCCACTGGCCTGGTTCAGCATCGCCACCACGATGTCGCGGCGCTGCTTGAATACCTTGTTGTTCGCCTCGATGAAGCCTTGCGGACCGTTCAGGGCTTCCACCGCCGCCCACTGCGAAATGGACGACGGATTCGATGTCGATTGCGACTGGATCGTCGCCATCGCCTTGATCAGTTGCGCGGGCCCCCCCGCATAGCCGATTCGCCAGCCGGTCATGCAGTAGGCCTTCGACACGCCGTTGACCGTCAGGGTGCGGTCGAACAGTTTCGGCTGGACCTGCGCCGGAGTGGTGAACTCGAACTCATCATAGATCAGATGCTCGTACATATCGTCGGTCATGATCCAGACGTGGGGATGTTTCACCAGCACATCGGTCAAAGCCTTCAATTCGGCCCGCGTGTAGGCCGCGCCGGTCGGGTTCGACGGCGAATTGAGGATGATCCACTTGGTTTTCGGCGTGATCGCTCTTTCCAGCGCCTCGGGCTGCAACTTGAATCCGAACTCCGCCGTGCAGATCACCGGCACGGGCTCGCCTCCCGCCAGCGCCACCATCTCGGGATAGCTGACCCAGTACGGCGCGGGGATGACGACCTCGTCACCGGGATTGATGGTCGCCATCAGCGCATTGTAGAGAACCTGCTTGCCGCCGGTGCCGACAATGATCTGGTTCGGCTGGTAGGTCAGTTCGTTGTCGCGCTGAAACTTGGCGATAATCGCCTGCTTCAATTCGGGGATGCCATCGACCGCGGTATATTTGGTCTTCCCCGCCTCGACGGCATGGACCGCGGCCAACTTGATATTGGCCGGCGTATCGAAGTCCGGCTCGCCCGCGCCGAGGCCGATCACGTTTCGTCCCTCCGCTTTGAGCCGACGTGCCTTATCCGTGACCGCGATGGTCGCGGACGGCTTCACACGATCGAGCGCGGCGGACAGGAACGGCATCGTCATCTCCTAGCAAGCGTGGCCGGTCACCCCTTCCACGCTACCTCATTGATTGGGATCGCGGCACATTAGGTCATCGACTCAATAAACCGCAACCAGATTCGGATTGAGGCGATGACCTAGCCGCGCCAGTGTCGTTGTACGCCGGGGTCGGCGCGCCTTTGTCAAAAAGCTGTCTACACCCCCGGCGCAGGCAGCCCCCTGATCGCGCAGGCCGCGCGCAGCGTGTTGACCAGCAGGCAGGCCACGGTCATCTGTCCGACGCCGCCGGGTACCGGCGTCACAGCCCCCGCGACCTGCATCGCCTCATTGAACGCCACGTCGCCGATCAACCGCATTTTGCCCTCGGCTGCCGGCACGCGCGTAATGCCGACATCGATTACCGTCGCGCCCGGCTTGAGCCAGTCGCCGCGCACCATTTCAGCCCTGCCAACCGCCGCATAGACCAGATCGGCGCGGCGACATAGGTCGGGCAGGTCGCGGGAGCGCGAATGCGCGATCGTCACCGTGGCGTTTTCATTGAGCAGCAACTGCACCAGCGGCCGTCCCACGAGATTGGAGCGGCCGATCACGATGGCGTCCATACCTTCGAGCGAGGCATGCACGCTTTTGGTCAGGATGATGCAACCAAGCGGCGTGCAGGGCGACAACGCAGGCAGGCCGCCGGCGAGACGGCCGGCGTTGTGGGGATGCAGCCCATCAACATCCTTGGCCGGATCGATGGCGGCGATGACCGCCTCGGTATCGAGCCCCTTCGGCAGCGGCAGTTGAACCAGAATGCCGTGAACGGCGGGATCCGCATTCAGTTCAGCGATCAGCGCCAGCACATCGGCCTGTGCGACATCCGCGGGCAGCATGTGCTCGAACGACGCCATACCGGCGGCCTGGGTCTGTTTGTGCTTGTTGCGGACGTAGACCTCGCTCGCCGGATCGTTGCCTATCAGCACCACGGCGAGGCCCGGCGTCAGTCCGTGATCGCGCTTCATCCGCGCCACTTCAATGGCCACCCGCGCGCGCAAATCGGCGGCGATGACTTTTCCATCGATGAGACTGGCCGCCATGCTGATCCCCAGTTCAGGCTATTTCGGTTGAACCGCCGTCAATGCGCGCAGGGCGTTGCCGAGCTGGACCGGATCGCCCTCGACCGCGACCTGCTTCAGCCGCGAGGTTGCTCCCGCGAGTATCCGGACATCGATTTTCCGTACGCCCAGTGCCTTCGCCAGCACCGCCGTGACAGCGCGGTTGGCCTCGCCGCCATCGGCGACGGCGCGTACGCGAACCTTCACCACCGGCCGGCCGTCCGCCAGCATCTCAATGCCGTCGATCGCGTCGCGGCCGCCGCGCGGCGTCACCCGCAAGGCGATGGCGAGGCCCTGCGAAGAATACCGCCACGGCTCCACCGGCGGCCGATCAGAACACGGCAGGATAGATGTAATAGGTGATGACCCGCTGCATGAACAGGATGATCAGGATCAGGATGATCGGAGAAATGTCGAGCCCGCCGAGATTCGGCAATAACCGGCGGATCGGCGCCAGCAGCGGTTCAGTGATCCGCTCCAGAAATTCAGCCACCGCGCCGACGAACTGATTGCGGGTATTCACCACATTGAATGCAATCAGCCATGACAGGATCGCCGAGGCGATCAGCAGCCAGACATAGAGGTCGAGAATGATAAGGACGATATCCAGTATGGCGCGCATGGCGGATCAGCTCGCGGGTTTGATCGTGAATACGACCAGTGGAATGGATTTGACCTTCGCGACTCATTTGCCAGTGGTGTTCGATTCTGGCGTTCGGAAGGCTCGGTGAAACCGGATGCGAATGTCAGGATCTGACCACCGGTATATGGCGTGGCGGTTCGAATAGTTCTTCACCTTGCCAAACGTCCGTCAAGAGAACCTCCGAATTGCAGCCACACTATAGCGTTTTCGAGCGAAGTGGGTACCGGTTCGCGTGAAGAAAACGCGTGAAGTCGAAATCTGAGAGCCCCGCTTCCGATTTCCGTCAAAAGCGGAAAGACCCTTTGAGCTCTGGTCTGTCGTGTCCCTATCATCCGAAGTTTCGCTGCCCGGTTGCCCAGCCTCGGCGACGAACTCCAAATTCGGAACACGAGCCTGCTAAATATCGTTTTGGTTCCCGCTAAACAAGAGACGGCAGGGCAAATGAGGCTTGAAGCCCCGGATCGCGCTTGAGCCCTTCACCGCTTCATGAAAGCGGTGAAGAACTCTATCTTTATGTTTTGACGCGTT
>JAANMX010003529.1_pt1 | contig 13595 bp, 12 predicted proteins | sample 7279681 | NCBI WGS metagenome assembly JAANMX01 (sample SAMN14094542, study PRJNA606508) | bioreactor metagenome | isolation source: A lab-scale SPAN reactor treating ammonium-rich wastewater day 351 | place: Ireland: Galway | collected 2018-01-01
CCCACAAGGAACGCTGCCGCTCTGGAACGTCCTGTAATTCTGCCTTCAAAAGGGCCAGCGAACTGCCCGTCCCCTCTGCGCTCAGGCTGGCAAGCAGATTGGGAAGCGAGTCGTATTTGAGCCGGGCCGCGGCCAGTTCAATCGCCAGGGGCAGTCCGTCCAGCCGGGTGCAGAGGGCGGCGGCCAGTGAAGCGTTCGTCTCGTTGAGGACAAAATGCTGGTTGGCCGCCCGCGCCCGCTGGCGGAAGAGTTCCAGCGCGCCTGTGGACACCACTCCATCGGATACAGGCAGGGGCGGGACGACGAAAGTAAACTCCCCGCGCAGGTGCAGCGCAATGCGGCTGGTTGCCAATACCTTCAGTTGGGGAGAAGCGGCCAGGAGTTTGGCGATCTGCGCGCCCGCTTCCAGGACGTGCTCGAAGTTGTCCAGCACCAGCAGGGCTGTCTTGCCGTGGAAGTGGTCAATTATCTGCTGCAAAAGAGGGGTGTCATTGCGGGAATCGCGCACGCCAACCGCTTCGGCCAGGGCAGGCAACACAAAAGCGGCCTCGCGCACGGAGGCCAGCTCGACAAAATAGAGGCCGCCGGGGAAGGATTCCTGCATCTCTCCGGCCACGGCCAGGGCCAGACGGGTCTTGCCGATGCCGCCGGGACCGGTCAGCGTGACCAGCCGGGCCTCTTCCCCATCGAAAAGCTGCTGCACGGCGCGGATTGTCTCCTCCCGGCCTACCAGCGGTGTCAGGAGGGCAGGCAGGTTGTGAGGCGGAACAGACGGCGGCGCGGCGGCGGGAGACGGGCGCGCTTTGTCGAAGTCACCGGCCACAATCGCCCGGTAGAGAGCAGTCGTCTCGGCTCCCGGCTCCACATCGAACTCCTGGCGCAGCAGACGGCAGCAGGCTTCGTATTGGGCCAGGGCCGCGCTGCGCTGACCAGAGAGAGCCAGCAATTGCATCAACCGGCGATGGCCCTCTTCCCGCCAGGGGTCCAGGGCCACCGCCCGGCGGGCAAAAGCCGCGGCCCGGTTGGTATCGTCCAATTGTGCATAGGCGTCGGTCAGGCTTTGCAGACCGGCAAGAACCCGGCGTTGCAAGCGCTCCCGGGTCAAAACCGTCCACTCCTCAAAGGCCGGGCAGTCGTCCAGAAAAAAGCCGTCGAGAAAGGGATGTTCGCCACCCTCCAGCCCAGCTTCCAGCGCGGCGAGGGAGGCCGTCGCCGATTCGTCCAGGACGGCCAGCAGAGCGGCCACATCCAGCCGGTGTTCGCTCTGCCGGTTGAACTGCAATGTCTGGCGTGTCACAACCAGAAAGGACGGCCCGGCATCTGCATCGCCCAGAAGTTTGCGCAGATTTGCCAGGGCGTGGCGCAGATAGGTGAGCGCGCGCTTCTCTGGCAGATCCGCCCAGAAGAGACCGGCCAGTTTGGCCCGGCTGTGGGCGCGGTCTGCTTCCACAGCCAGATAGATGAGAAGGCCGCGGGCTTTGTTGGATTGAAAGCCGTCCAGCGGGCGGTCATCCAATTGGGCCTGGAATCCGCCGAGCAGGGATAAGGTAAGGTGGGGCATAGGCAGGTCTGTTATGGAATGTCAGAAGTTCGACTTCTTCCGAGAAATCGAACTTCTTGTTCGGGCAGCCTTCCGGGAAGGTCGAAATCGGAATGTGAGATCTGTGGAGTCATTATCACTTTTTTCTTACGTCGGCGCAAACGTCAAAGAATCCATTCCCTACGTTCTCTCAACGCGGAGGGACACGCCGCTCTCCGTTTTATCAACGCACGCCCTGTATGCTGTCAGACGGAAGGTGAAAGGTGAACAGAGAAACTGGGCAGACAAAGAGATATTTCTCCTACCTGCTGCGCCTGTGGCAGGAAGAACACGACGGCCAACCGGTGTGGCGTGCCTCTCTGGAGAGATCACACGACGGAGAACGCTTTGGCTTTGCCTCGTTGCACGGGCTGTTCGTCTTTCTGAAAGAGCAGGCAGAAAGCGATGGGACAGACGAGGAGGTGATTTCTATGTGAGTTCACACCAGTCAGTGTTCATTCCCGATTGGGCACAACCAGCAATGAAAATAGGAACGCAGATTTCGCAGAGGACGCAGCGGTGTCCTGAGCCTGTCGAAGGGATTTCACAGATTTTATCCGCGTTTATCCGTGTTCATCAGCGGCTATTTTCAAGTCAATCGCAATCAACCCATTTTTATTCACACCCAACCGCAGGAAAGGAATTCCCAATGAAGAAACGTTCGATTTTCACAGTTCTGTTGATGGCACTGCTGGTCTGCGTTCTGGCAGGCACAGGCACTTCCGCCGCCCTCGCCCAGGAGACGGACCAGCCGATGGGGGCCAAGGCCATCTGGCTGGCCCACTACAACGCGGTCGCAGCCGGTGATCTCGATACAGCTATGGAATATGTCGATGAGGGTGTGGTCAGTGTTGTGCTACCGCCCCCGCCCGGTACTGACCCGGCTTCAATCGGCGTGAAAGCCTTTGCTGACGGTGCTGCCTTTATGATTTCCAGGCATATTGCTTATGAGTGGCTCAGTATCCAGGAGCAGGGGGATACCCTGACTTTCCGGGTGCGGGTGAACGAGGATTTCTGGCGCGAACTTGGCGTTGGGCCAATTGACTTTAGCGGCACAGCGGCCATGCGCAACGGCGTGCTCGTCTCGGAAACGTGGATAATGGACGAGGTTGGCCGAGGTAGGCTGCGCAAAGCCATCGCCCGCATGAACAATCTGGGCGTGATGGACCGATTCTACCGGGAAATCTGGACCGAAGGCAATATGGAGACGCTGGACGAGATCATCAGTGAGGATTTCATCGACCATTTCACTGGGCAGAATGGACGGGAAGCCTTTCGTTCTGTGATCGGCCTCTTCCGAGAAGCCTTTCCGGACCTGGAAGCGACCTATACAAATGTGCTGGCCGACGGTGACCTGGTCGTCGATGAGGTTTCCATCAAGGGAACCTACGCCGGCGGGGAATTTGGCAAAGTCTTCGGCGTGCCCGACAGCGCCATCGGCAAGGAGATCACCCTGACCGGCGTGGATTACGCTCGCATCGTGGATGGCCAATATGTGGAGGGCTGGGGTACTCACGACGAACTGAGCTGGTTTGGTCAGTTCGGGTTGGAACTGAAGGTGGCTGAATAGTTTTGATTGACAGAGCGCCGCCGCCTATTCCGCAAATCCGTGGAATAGACGGCGGCGCTTTTTTTGCTGTTGCGCCAGCGCCGAATCGTAGGTATACTTTCCAACAAATGAACCCCGACAACCCCTTCTACCACCGCGGCCCCATCCACGACGCCCGCTTCTTCTGGAATCGCACAGAAGAAGCAGAGCAGACGCGGCTGCTGCTGGGCCTGGGACAGAGTGTGTCGCTGGTGGGGCCGCGACGGATCGGGAAGTCTTCGCTCCTCCTGCAACTGCTGGGGGCCAACCGCACAGGTGGCGGCCCAGACCGTTACGTCTATTTCAACTGCGAGGGCTGGTCCGCGGCCAGCCCGGCCAGCCTGCACGCGCTGCTGCTGGAAGCCATCGGCGCAGATTCCTTCCCCACGGCCGCCCCATCCGTCCCCCCGGATAGCCCCCTCGACTATCGCCGCTTTCGCGAAAGCGTGCTGAATGCCATTCCACCCGGCGCGCGCCTGGTTCTGATGCTGGATGAATTCGAGAGTCTCTCCGCCAATCCGGGGCTGGATGCGGGCTTCTTCTCCGGCCTGCGTGCCCTGGCCTCCACAGGCCGGGTGGTCTTTGTCACGGCCTCGGCCCGCTCTCTGGGCTGGCTGACCTTTGCGGAGCCGACTGCGCTCTCTTCCCCCTTTTTCAATATCTTCACCCAAATTGTACTGCGCCCCTTTGCCTGGGACGTAGCAGCAGAGATGCTGCGCCATTTTTCCGAGCGGACAGGCAGCCCCTTTGCCGACGCTACCGTCGATTTTGTGCTGGGTCTCTCCGGTCCCCACCCCTTTTTTATGCAGATTGCCGCCTTCTACACCTTTGAACTGCGCAACCCGGCCAGCGGTCTGCTGGAAGGCGACGACCAGAAGCGGGTGCGTCGGGAGTTCCTCGCCCAGGCCGAGAGCCATTGGCGCTACGCCTGGTCCGAGCTGCAACCGGTGGATCGCAAGCATCTGGCGATCTCCGCTGATCTGCGGGTGGCAAAGCCCGGTCTGCTGCGCCGCTTGGGGGCACTGGCCCTGCTCGACAACGACGGCGCGCTCCTTTCCCCGCTGCTGGCCGCCTTCCTCGCCCGTCAGCCGGTGGAGGGACTGCTGCAAGCGCCGCCGCTGGTGATCGACGAGTCCCAACGCCGGGTGGTGGTGGATGGGCAGGAGATTGACCTGACCGGGCTGGAGTACGGACTGCTCCATCTGCTGGCAGCCCAGGCGGGAGAAGTGGTGAGCCAGGCCGTCATCCAATCCGCGCTCTGGCCGGGGGACGACGGCAAAGCCGACAACAGCGAGCGGCTGAAAAGTGTGGTCAAATCCCTGCGCCGCAAGCTGGGCGAGCAGAGCCACCTGCTTCAAAACGCGCGGGGTGTGGGCTATATCTTCGCCGCCGAACGCATCCAGCCGCCGAACCGATAGGAAGCAGAACAGTAACTATTCAGGCCAGCGCCGGTTGAGTAGGCTGGGGCCGTTTCCAGCCGTATCGAAACCAAAGCGGGTTGGAAGAATCGTCTCGTAGACCCGCTCGCTTTGGTTTCGATACGCCCTCCGAAGACTCCGGGCTATACTTCGACAAGCTCAGCACACCGCTCAACCGGCGCTCACTGGCCTGGACTGTCCGCAACGCTTGTGGATTCGCTACCTTATGCAGTACCAATTCTTATCCGCGTCCATCCGCTCCATCCGCTAAATCCGCGTTCTATTCTTCATTCTTCAGGACGAACCGCCGATGTCACAGCCCATTGCCCTGCCGGTCGAAACCAAACCCCGTCTCTGGTTTGCGCGCGGGCTGCTGGTGGTCTGGTTTGCTGTGGCGCTGGTGACGGTCTACGTCACCGTCGCCGGTCTGCCCCTGCGTTTTGTCGAATTAGGCAAAACCTCGCCGGCGGTCTGGGCCTCCGATGCACCGGTGTATGTGGACCAGCAGCTTCACCCGCTGGAAGGGGCGGTGCTCGTCAACGCCGGTCTGGCTGTAGCCGACTACGCCGCCTATATCGTCCTGCTGGAACTGCTGCTGACCGCCCTCTTCTTCGCCGCTTCTACGCTGATCGTCCGCCAGCGGGCCGACGAGTGGCTGGCGGTGATGATCGCCATCGCTCTGCTCTGTATCGGACTGACCGAACCGGCCATCGACGGCGCGCTGATCGCGGTGCAGCCCTTCTGGTACGAACCCCTGGAAGTGATGCAGGCCTTTGGCCTGCTGATAGCCTTTGCCCTGGCCTTCCTCGTCTTTCCCGATGGCCGCTTCACCCCGCCCTGGACCCGCTATGGCCTCGTCTTCGCCGCTAGCCTGATGCTTGCCTGGCTGATCTTTCCCGATCTGCCCTTCAACCCGACCGGCCCCTCCTTCGAGCGCACGCCCATCGCATCCACACTCTTCACCAGCGCGCTCGTCGGCGCGGGGGTGCTGGCCCAGGTGCAGCGCTATCGGGGTTTTGCCACGCCCCTGCAACAGCGGCAGATTGTGGCAGGTACGGTTGGTTTTGTGATGCTCTTTGTGGCCGAAGTCATCCGCTCCCTCTCCTACACCTTTACCATTCCCCCCGAAGGGCCGGGCGCGCTCACCCTTTTTGTCAATGTGGCCCGCTACCCCCTCTTTATTCTGCTCGTTCTCTTTCTGCCCGTGGGCTTTGGGGTGGCGATTCTGCGCTATCAGTTGTGGAATTTCGATCTGATCCTGCGCCGCACGGCCTTCTATTCCCTGCTCACAGCGGGCGGACTTGCGGTCTATGTGCTGATTGTAATCGTCTCCACTCTCTTTTTTGATCGGGTAGGCGGCTTTGGAACCCTCTGGTTCACCGCGGCCAGTGCGCTGATGTCGGCCCTGCTTCTGCTGCCGGTCTACCGCTTTGCCCAACGGCGCATCGACCGCCTTTTCAACCGGCGCTGGCTCGATTTTCAGGCCGAGCTGGCCCGCTTTGCCCGCTCGGTGCGCACCTGCTTGACCAGTGCCGCCATTGCCGATGAACTGATTGGCCGGGTGGCGGAACTGTTGGGCAGCGAAGGGCTGGCGCTGGCTGTGCCCGATACCGACGGCAGGTTTCGGGCGGCGGCCACGGGTGGCGGCGGGGTGGCGGACGAGCGGGTGGCTGCGCTGTTGCCAACCCACAAGCGTCGGCTGAAAACGGGCGAAAGTGTATCCCTGCCCCCCGGCGCAGCCGTTGAACTGCTGGTGCCACTCCTGGCCCAGCGCTCCGAGCAGACGGAACTGGTGGGGGTGCTGCTCTGTGGCCCGAGGCGCACGGGTCAGCCCTACGAACGGGGCGACGTGGCCCTGCTGGCGGGGATGGCCGATCAGGCCGGGTCGGCCCTGCTGGTGGCGGAACTGGTGGAGACCGAGCGCCGTCTGGCCCAGCACCGGGCTTCCCCGCTGGGTCTGGCCGAAGCCCTGGCCGACAGCAGCGGTGAGGAAGCCGCAGCCCAGGACGCTGTGCTGGCCCTCTTCGAGCAGGCACTGGCCGATCCCCTGGCCGCGCAACAGTTGGCCCACCTGCCCGCGGTCCTGCGCAGCCGCCAGCGGCCCGCACTGGGGCTGCTGGCCGAAGGCTGCCACCTGCTGGTCAACGGGCGGGAGGAGGCGGGCGCGCTGGCCGTGGGTCTGCAACGGATCGACCGCTATCTGGCCGAGACTGCCAGCGACCAGCCGGAGACGCCGGGCAATCGGGCTGTGCTGGCCTTCTGTCTGGCCGGGCTGAGCGCCGCCGACCTGGCGCAGATCGGGGCTGTTCTGGCATCTGCGGGCGATGGGCAGGCGCCGACATCGCTCTATTTCGCCGACACCGCCCGCTGGATTGCCCGCCTGGGCGCGCTGGGATTGGCCCTGGACAAACACCGGCGCAGCCGCAGCATCGACGACCGGCTGGCCTATCTGGTCGATGGGCTGAGTCTGGTCAACGGGCTGCACGCCCAGGCCAGCCAGGAAGAGACAGCGGCCACGACGGTCATCGGACCCCTGCTGGCGGGCTGGGAGCAGATTTTGGTGGAGGCCCTGCGCGGCGAACGGGAGCGCATTGCGGTGGTGCTGCTGCCGGTGACGAGCCGGATGCTGCCCGACCGCCGCACCCAACTGGTACTGCAGGTGCGCAACGAGGGCTGGCGTCCGCTGAAACAGATCGTCGTTGCCATCGAGACAAACGACGTTATCCAGAGTTCGCTGGGGGAAGTGGTGGTCAGTTCGTTGGCCCCGGGCGACGCCACCCGGCTGCACTTTCCGGTGAGGGTGGCGGCCTCCGGTCCCCTCAGCGTCTCTTTCCGGCTGACGGTTGTGGACAGCGAGCAGCAGGTTGCGGTCTATTCCGTGGCCCTGCCCTTCGAGGCACTGGGCCACAACCAGCCCTTCCGCCCCATCCCCAACCCCTACGTCACCGGCGCGCCCCTGCGCGCCGGGAGTCCGCTCTTTGTGGGCCGGGCCGAGGAGATTGACTTTCTGCACGCGGCGTTGGGCAAAAGCGGGGGTACTTCGGGCGGAAATGCTGCGGGCGGAGAAAGTCCCGCGGTGGTCCTCACCGGCCCCAAACGGATGGGCAAGACTTCTCTGCTCAACCGGCTGGCAGCCACCCTGGGCGAGGGTTTTGTGCCGGTCTATGTGGATGTGCAGGGCATCGGTTTTGCGCCGGGTCTGGGCAATCTGCTCTACGACATTGGGTTGGAGGCGGCCCGTCCCCTCGGCCTGCCCTGGCCGCCCCAAGAATCTGCCCCGGCAGACAGCCCGGATTTCTTCACGCGTACTTTTCTGCCCCAGGCCAGAGCAGCCCTGGGGACCCGGCGTCTCGTCTTTCTGCTGGACGAGTTTGAGGAGTTGGAGCAGCGGGTGCAGAGTGGGCTGCTGGGCGGGGAGGTTTTTGGCTTCCTGCGCCATACAGTGCAGCACGAGGCGGGTCTGGGCTGGATTTTTGTGGGGACAAACGCCCTGGCCGAGCTGCCCCCGGCCCACTGGTCGGGTCTCTTTTCCGGCGCGGCCCATCGCCGGGTGGGGCGGCTGGATGGGGTCAACGCCCGGCGGCTGATTGTGGAGCCGGTGCAGGGCTTTCTGGACTACGACGACCTGGCCCTGGACAAGCTGCTGCAATTGAGCGGCGGCCATCCCTACTTTCTGCAGGTGCTTTGCCACGCGCTGGTGCTGGCCGCCAACCGCAGCCAGCGGGTGATTGTGGCGACAGAGGATGTGGAGGCGGCCGCGCCCAAAGCCATGGAAATGGCCGAGGCCCATCTGCTGGCCCTCTGGCGGGAACTCGCGCCGGCAGAAGCAGCCGTGGCCCAGGCCGTGGCCCGCCTGATCGACGCACGCGAACCAGCCACCCCACAGAATCTCGCCCCTCTGCTCCCCGCCGAGGAACGGGAGACGGTTGAAGAAACCCTGGCCGGTCTGCTGCGCAGCGGCGTGCTGGCAATCGACAACGCCCGGGGCGGCTACGGCTTCGTCCTCGATCTACAACGGCGCTGGTGCAGGAAGATGACAGGGTGACAAGGAGACAGGGAGACCGTCTCCTTGTCACCCTGTCTCCTTGTCTCCAAATCCCCCCTCTTTTCCCCCTCAATTGCCCCCTTTCTCCGGGCAAAATGGTTGTACACTCTTTCAGGGGGCTTACCCCTTTTTTCAACCAACCCAACAGCAGTATTCACACAAAGGAGAGAACGATGGCTATTGTACTGGCAAACTACAACCTGCCCACCAGCAATCTGGAAGCCTATGGCAAATGGGCCACGGCGAATATCGAGAGTGTGATCTTGAAAGCGCCGGGTATACGTTCGTTTCAGGGCTTTCGGAACTTTCTTCTTAATTCTCCAGACGTATTGCTGATCTACGATTTTGACACCCCGGAGAACGCGGTGCAGTTTGTTCGTTCCGCTGCCTTTGCCAAAATGTCGGCGGAGGCCAAATCGATGGGTGCCACCGACCTGAATACGCAGCTATGGGAGACCTCGCCCTTCAGCCCGGAGCCGCTGCGGCCCTAACAGTCGGTTCATCACTTCGGGCAACCACTGGGGGCGCTGATTCCGGGAATCGACCACACGATTTTTCGCATGTCCTGGGAGGTCTGGTCGATTCCCGGAATCGTGTCTGCAACCCGCTATTTTCTGTAGAGTCAACCGTCCGAATCTATCCAAACAACAGGAGAAAGCAATGCTGATCAATCGCCGCACATCTCTGGTCAAACCGGGCCGCGTAGCTGAGGCCGTCGCGCTTCTGAAAAGTGGCGCAAGCCATCTCGCTTGGGTGCCGCCCTTCCGGGTATTGCAGTCGTCCATCGGAACAATCAATCAGGTGGTGATAGAGCTCGAATTTGAGACGCTGGCTGACTACGATAAGTTTTGGACATCCTACCGCGCTGCGCCGGAAAGTGCAGATGTAATGGCAATGTGGAACGAACTGAACTTGTCCGGCGGAACAAACGAAATCTGGGTAGTCGCGTAGGCGGCGTCCTGCCAGGAAAACCGCGATCCATGAAGTCCGCGCAGAGGCAGGGGGTTTAGGCTTCCGCTTTGCGCACCTTCGTGGACCGCTGTTTTTATCTGTTTTTATCAGCGTTCATCAGTGGCTCAAAGGAGAATCAAAATGGCTCGTTATCTGCAAGAACTCGAACTGACCCCCCAAGCCTTTGCGTCGTTTGTGGCAAACCCGGGTGATCGGGGTCAGGCCAATCGGGCCGTCGTTGAATCAGTCGGCGGCAAGCTGGTGGAATACTATTTCGGTGTCGGCTCCCACAGCGTATATCTCATCTCGGAATACCCCAATCAGATGGCCGTGGAGGCGCTGACGATAGCCGTCATGGCTGGTGGCGTAGTTACATCCGTCAAGACCGTCGCCATCTTGACCTCCGCCGAAGCGGTGGAAGCAATGAAAATGGCCGGGACTGCCGGGTATCGCCCGCCTGCGGCGTAAGAGGTGCTTGAATCAGGCTCGCCATGAACAGGACTGGCAGACAAACCAACGAATGCCCCATCAGTTTTCATAAGGAGAAAACGAAAATGGCCTTGTACATTTCAACCTGGGATTCCTCGCCTGTCGAAGAAGCAGTACGTCAGCGCTGGGCTCGTACGTCGCGAGCCGCGCCAGGCACAGTCTCGTGGCGGGTGCTGCACAATCCCCTGCAGACGACGCCCCAAACGATGGTGCTGCATGAATTCGAAAGCTTGGAGGCAGCCCAGCAATGGCTAGCCTCGCCCGAACGTGCAGCAATGACCGCTGAGGCGCGCCAGTTGGGGCGAACCAGTATTAGCCAACAGGTGTGGAACACGATCCCCGCCCAGCCGGGGCCACTACAACCGTAGGGTTACGCGCGAAGTGACCGGCACTTTGGAAGTGCCGGTCACTTCGCGCGTGGGGGTAGAGTAATCCGCGTTTTTTACAATGTGGTATGTCAAAACTCAATTACAGATAGGGGTGCGGCTATGGCAACTTTTGTCATTCTGTCGGGTGCTTTCGCTGGTGGCTATTACATGAAAAAGGTGGCGGATCGGCTGCGCCAGGCCGGACATGAAGTGTTTACGCCAACTTATACGGGGCTGGGTGAACGTTCTCACCTGTTGAACCGCGATATCGATCTGGAAACCCACATTCAGGATGTGCTCCAAGTCTTGAAATACGAAGCGCTCACGGATGTTCTGTTGGTGGGCAAGAGCTACAGCGGAATGGTAATTTCCGCTGTCGTTGACCGGGTTCCCGAAAGAATCCGACACGTGATTTATCTTGACGCCGCGGTTCCGGTGGACGGACAATGCCTGCTTGATTTGATAGATGCGGACATTGTGGCCGGTCTACCCCAGGCTGTGCAAGCCTACGGCGATGGCTGGCGACTGCCGGCCAATCGTGAGGAGGAGCAAAGGCTGACGGATCATCCGTGGAAGACAGCTATACAACCCGTGCGACTGACCAGCAATCCAGCAGCCGAGCAAATCCCGTGTACGTACATTTACTGTACAGCAAAAGGGCCCCAAGACATTGCCAGCCCGGAGATGACGCGTGCCGGTGTGGCGTTGGCCAAAGCCCGCGGTTGGAATATCTACGAAATCGACGCCAGTCACGACGTGGAACAGGAAAAGCCTGAAGAAGTGGCCCGGATTTTGCTTGGCCTGGCGTAGACTTGCTTAATGAATTCATATTACTGCAATCAATAATTTCCACACATCAGGAGACAAAACCATGACAGAAAACGCCACCGAAAACTACACCTGGCGCGACACGAACGTAGCGAAAGAAGTCCACGGCGTGCGCACCGCGGCCAATGTGGGCGGATTCTTCACACCTTTCCTGCGCTCGGGGATGCGCCTGCTGGACTGCGGTTGTGGCCCCGGCTCGATTACCGTTGGGCTGGCCGAACTGGTCGCGCCCGGCGAAGTGATCGGTATCGACGCCAGTGCCGATCTCATCGCCAGGGCACAGGAAAACGCAGCCATCGCCGGTCTCAGCAACGCAACTTTCCAGACCGGCGATGTCTACAGCTTGCCCTTTGCCGACGACAGTTTCGATGCGGTTTGGGTTCACGCGCTGCTGGAACATTTGCACGATCCGGTGGCTGCCCTGACCGAGATGCGCCGGGTACTCAAGCCGGGCGGTATTATCGGCGTGCGCGAACTGGACTTGGACAGCCTGCTGATTGGGCCGGAGTCGCCCGCGCTGGTTCGGTTCTTTGCACTGTTTATTCGGCTGACCCGGGAGAATGGCGGTGACGCCCAGATCGGCAAGAAGTTGGCTGCTCTGCTCACGGCCGCGGGATTTCAGGATGTGGGTATGTCCGCGACTGTCGAGCAGAGCGGTCTGGCCGCGCGTCAGCCTTTTGTGTCAGCCGGGGTTTTCGCGTCAAACATGATGGCCCTGCTCGAACCGTTTGAGACACGCGGCTACGCGACCGCAGCAGAGATCGCTGAGATGCGGCAGGCGTTGACCGACTGGGCGCAGAGTCCTGAAAGTATTCTCATCGGGCTGCGCTGCGATGTGTTGGCGCACAAGTGATTTTTTGATAGGAGGCATTGCCTCAGTTGTATGTATCTCTACACCTATCGGTCAGAAAAAGGGAGGCAATTCTATGGCACTCTTTGTGATTGTACACGGCGGTTGGTCTGGTGGTTGGTACTTTCAATCCACGGCGCGATTGATGCGGGCCGCAGGTCACGAGGTCTATACGCCGACGCTGACCGGCATCGGCGAGCGCGTCCATCTGGCCCATGCGGATGTGGACCTTTCCCTGCACATTCAGGATGTGGTCAATGTGCTGGAATTTGAAGAGATGCACGAAGTTGTGCTGGTCGGTTACAGCTACGGCGGAATGGTCGTCACCGGTGTAGCGGATCGCATTCCCCAGCGCATCTCCCAGATCATCTATCTGGACGCCTTTGTGCCGGAGAATGGGCAATCTGTCGCTGATCTAGACGCTATGAGAAACGAGGGGAAAGAGACAGACATACCGATCATTGACGGCTGGCGTGTTCCCCACTACCCGCCCCAACCGCGCAAGACCGATCACCCGATCAAAACCTTCACCCAGGCGATTCGACTGACAAACCCGGCTGAGTCGCTGCAACTGCCGCGCACGTATGTTCGTTTTGCCCAGACCGCCCCGCCGATAACTCCACAGGTCGCGGAGAGCGTCCGCACAACCGGTTGGCGTTATCGGGAATTGGATGTGGGCCATTTGGCTCCTGAAACCCACTCGCAGGAAGTGGCCGCTGTGCTGATGGAACTGGCATAGGAGACGCCACAATCGTTGAGGACACCTGGGGGAAGGGCCATCGCAGCCGAACCGTCGGTGATGAAGCCCTTCTGCTGGCAGTGGTGCAGATGTTAGATAAATAACTCAAAGGGAGGTAGTGATGGCACATACAAAAGGGCATTCTCAAGCAGATTATCTGAAGTTGATCGCTGAAATGGTCGCGAGGTATAAGCAACGCACATACGAATTGATGGGAGTAGCCCCTGGGCAGAGAGTTTTGGATGTGGGGTGCGGTCCGGGAACGGATACGATTCCGCTGGCAAAAATCGTAGGAGCAGGCGGCCAAGTGATCGGCATTGATGTTGCCGAGCAGCAAATCGAATTGGCCCAAAGGCGTTCCGTAGAGGCTGGGGTACAGAATTGGACTGAACATCGGTTAGGAGACGGGAGCAGTTTACCCTTCGACGCTAACTACTTTGACTCGGCGAGAAGTGAACGGGTCTTTCAGCATACAGATTCACCGGATCGAATGCTGAGCGAAATGATTCGCGTGACAAAAGTAGGCGGGCAGATTGTTGTACTTGACACTGATTGGAGCACGATGACTGTTGATACCGAACTCGTCGACATTGAACAGCGTATCAAAAGATTTCACGTCGAAAAAGGCTTTAGGAATGGGTATGGTAGGACTGCACGATAGCGTGATAGATGGACAAGCGAGGGGAAGCGAAGCATAATCCCTTGAAGAATTTGCCAAAAAGGGGTTCATGGACACAATA
>JAANMX010003530.1_pt1 | contig 13590 bp, 10 predicted proteins | sample 7279681 | NCBI WGS metagenome assembly JAANMX01 (sample SAMN14094542, study PRJNA606508) | bioreactor metagenome | isolation source: A lab-scale SPAN reactor treating ammonium-rich wastewater day 351 | place: Ireland: Galway | collected 2018-01-01
CGGCGTCCTGGGGGTCGGCGAAGACGTGCATATAATACCAGGGGCGCTGGCGTAGCTCCGGGTTGTCGCTGACCAGTTGCCAGCGCAGCCCGAAGTCGTCCGAGCGGTAGAGGCCGGGATCGTTCTGGCTCTCCACCAGCGCCCAGACCCGGCCCGCCTGGGCAGGCGAAGCAGCTACACCGATTTTGCCCAGCAGCCCAGCCTGGGGCAGCCCCTTCGCCCGGCTGATGTCGGTCCAGCTATCGCCGCCGTCGGTAGACATCCAGAGACCGCTGCCGGGGCCGCCGCTGCTCAGCTCCCAAAAGTTACGATGGACTTCCCAAAAGCTGGCGTAGAGTATCTCCGGGTTCTGGGGGTCGATGCTCAAATCCACCGCGCCCGCCTTCTGGCTGACGTAGAGAATCTTTTCCCAGCTTTTGCCGCCGTCGGTGGAGCGGAAGACGCCCCGCTCCTCATTCGGGCCAAAGGCGTGGCCCAGCGCGGCCACGTAGACCCGGTCCGGGTTGCGGGGATGGACCCGCACTTTGCCGATGTGCCGGGTGTCGGCCAGACCGCAGTGTCGCCAACTGCGCCCGGCGTCGGTGGATTTGTATACACCGTCGCCGTGGGTCACGTCCGTGCGGATGGTGGATTCGCCCATCCCCGCGTAGATCACATTCGGGTCCGAGGGGGAGACGCAGAGATCGCTGACCGAAGCCGTTTTGAGAAAGCCGTCGGAGACGTTCTGCCAGGTGATGCCGGCGTCGGTGGTCTTCCAGATGCCGCCAGCCACTGCGCCGAAATAGAAGGTGGCGATGTCGTTGGGGTCGCCGGCCACGGCGATGACCCGCCCGCCCCGGGAGGGGCCGATATTGCGCCAGGGCATAGCTTGCCAGAAGGTGGGGTCGATTTGGGTTGTCATTGGGTTTGCTCCGTGTGGGGTAGTGGGATTGCAGGATGCTGAGATAGTGGGGGAATTTACATCGAATTCTGGTAACTGCTCAGGTGCGACGCACTCGCCAGGAGCGTATTCCTGTGCGAAAATTGTGTGGCGAGTGCGTCGCACCCAAAGCCTTAGTAGTTACGAATTCTGTAGGATTGACTGTAGCGGAAAGCCGGGAAGAGGTCAAGTGGAGAGAGTGGCGGGTTTGACGCTCACTCATTTGCCCAAAAAGTGCAATGCCCCCGTTCTCCCCACCCATTTGACGAATCACCCATCCACCGCTAGGATCGGATCAGTGACTTCTCCATCCCACAGGAGTATTGGCCCGTGCCATCCATCGCCGCGCTGCTGCGCCCACCCCGTTTCGATGACGAACAGGCAAACAATCAGGCCAGCATTCTCCACGCCATCCTCCTGACCCTGCTGGTCATTGTTACTGTCTATATGTTTCTGGCCCCTGCTCTCTTCTATCCCGGCAACCGTTCGATCTATCTCATCAGCCTGGTCCAGATTGGCGTTCTGCTGGGGCTGCTGTTCCTGGCCCACAGGGGCTGGACCCGGCTGACCAGTTGGTTGCTCTGTATTGGCATCGAACTGCTGCTCCTGCTGGCTCTCTTTTTAAGTGGCGGGCTGCGGGGAACAGGCTATTACAGCCACATCACACTGGTACTCATCGTTGGGCTGCTGCTGGGGGGATGGCAGGCCCTGGCCGCAGCCGCCGTCAGCGTCCTGGCCGGATTGCTGGCCTGGTATGCCGCAGCAGCCGGGCTGACGCCCCATCCGGCCTTCCAAAGCTCGGAGCTGGCAATCTGGTCCGAAGTGACCTTGAACATTCTCGCGGCCGCCATATTTTTGCTGGTCTGGGATCGCAGCAGCCAGCAGGCCCGGGACCGGGCCCGGCACGAACGTGTGGCCGCGGAAGAAGCCCTGCGCAGCAGCGAAGCCCGCTACCGGGCCATTGTAGAGAGCACCGACGATTTCATCTGCCGCTTTCGTCCGGACACCAGTCTGACATTTGTCAACGAAGCCTATTGCCGCTATTTTGGCCGCAGCCGGGAAGAGCTGATCGGCAGACCCTTTCTGAATCTGATCCCGCAAGAGGAGCACGAAACGATTCGCGCCTATTTGCAGGAGTTGCTGCGGGATGACAAAGCCGTCATCTATGAACATCAGGTGATGACACCTGGCGGCGAATTGCGCTGGCAGCAGTGGACGGACCACCCCATTGTGGACGCGGACGGCAGGGTGTATGAATTGCAGTCGGTGGGGCGGGATATCAACGAACGGCACGAAGCCGAGAAGTATCTGCAAGAATCGCTACACGAAAAGGAGGTGATGCTGCGGGAGATTCATCACCGGGTAAAGAACAATCTGCAAATCGTTTCCAGCCTGCTCAAATTGCAGGCAGCCCATCTGAGCGATGAAGCAGCCCAGGCCATTTTTGCCGACAGTCACAGCCGCATCAATTCCATGGCCCTCATCCACGAACGGCTCTACCGTTCCGGCGATCTGGCGCGCATCGACTTTGCCGCCTATGCCCGGGAGCTACTCACCCATCTCTTTCGGATGCACGGGGCAGCAAGCCGGGGCATCGGTTACGCGTTGGAGATTCCCCAGACACAGATGCGGGTAGATCAGGCCATCCCTTGCGGGCTAATTGTCAACGAACTGGTCACCAATTCCCTGAAGCACGCCTTTCCCGATAGTCAGGTGGGGCAGGTGACGATTATCTTGCAGGTGACGGATGGGGGGGTGTACCGTTTGACCGTAAGCGATACGGGCAGAGGGCTGCCAGCCGGGCTGGATATTGGGCGCACAGAGAGCCTGGGGCTGCAATTGGTGTACACCCTGACCGCACAGTTGGAAGGAAGGCTGGAGCTTCTCCCCGGCCCCGGCGCAAACTTCTGCATCACCTTTTCCAGGAATGGAGAGTAGGGTACAATGTACCTGTTCAGTCACCCCACCCTACCCCTCCCCATTCCAGGGAGGGAACCGGATCAACTCCTCCCCCAAAGTGGGGGAGGCTGGGAGGGGGTGAGCAGTTACGGTACAATAGTCAGACAGTTATTCATCCTCCCCCAAATGGAGCCTCCCATGCCACTCTTGTTTGATATGTCTCTGGAGCGTCTGCAAAGCTATGAAGGACGCAACCCCCGACCCGCGGATTTTGATGCCTATTGGGACAGAGCGCTGACCGAATTGGACAGCATCGCGCCCGCGGTGGAACTGATCCCGGCCAAGTTTCAATCCCCCTACGCCGACTGCTTTCATATGTATTTCACCGGCACAGGCGGGGCACGGGTCCACGCCAAACTGCTGCGCCCCAAGAATGCCCCCGAACCCCACCCGGCGATTCTGATGTTCCACGGCTATTCGGGCGACAGCGGCGACTGGCAGAGCAAACTGGGCTTCGTGGCCGCGGGCTACACTGTAGCCGCGCTGGACTGTCGCGGCCAGGGCGGGCTGTCGGAAGATGTGGGTGGCGTGCCCGGCTGGACTCTGCGCGGTCACATTGTGCGGGGCATCGACGGCGCACCCGAAGATCTGCTCTACCGCCACATCTTCCTGGACTGCGCCCGCATGGCCCAGGTTGTGATGGATATGCCCGATGTGGACGAAAACCGGGTGGGCGCCACCGGTGGCAGCCAGGGCGGCGCGCTCACCCTGGCCTGTGTGGCCCTGGAACCCCGGGTCAAGCGGGCCGCGCCGGTCTATCCCTTTCTCTCCGACTACAAACGGGTCTGGGAGATCGATATGGATAAGGATGCCTACGCCGAACTGCGGGAGTGGTTCCGCAAGTTCGACCCCCGTCACGAGCGGGAAGAGGAGGTCTTCACCCGGCTGGGCTATGTGGACATCCAATTCCTGGCCCCCCGCATCCGCGCCGAGGTGATGATGGGCGTGGGGTTGATGGACCAGATTTGTCCGCCCTCCAGCCAATACGCAGCCTTCAACAAAATCAGATCACCCAAAACCGCGGTCCACTACCCGGACTTCGGCCACGAAAAACTGCCCGATTTCGATGACCGCATTTTTGAGTGGATGATGGAATTGTAGGGAGCGGGGACAGGGCTTTTCGGTCACTATCGAAGATATTTTCAAGGGATAAACCAATGAACAGCAACGGAGTACTGCTCAATTACATCAACGGTCAGTGGAAAGCCAGCGCAGCCGCCGAGACCCTGCCCGTCCACAACCCGGCCAGCAACGCGGTCATCGCCACCGTCGCCCTCTCCCCCGGGGCGGAAGTACACGAGGCCGTGGGTCTGGCCCAGGCCGCCTTCCCCGGCTGGCGCGCCACGCCGGTGGTGGATCGGGTGCAGCCCCTCTTTCGCCTGAAGATGCTGCTGGAGGAAAATCTGGACGCCATCGCTCGCATCATCACCGAAGAGTGCGGCAAGACCTACGCCGAGAGTGTGGGCGAGATGCGCCGGGGCATTGAAAATGTGGAGACGGCCTGCGGAATGCCGATTCTGATCCAGGGCTACAACAACGAAGACATCGCCGCCGGCATCGACGAGCATATGTTCCGCCAGCCCCTGGGCGTCGTCGCCGCCATCACTCCCTTCAATTTTCCGGGGATGATCCCCTTCTGGTTTCTGCCCTATGCCGTGGCAACGGGCAACTGCTTTATCCTGAAGCCCAGCGAAAAAGTGCCCCTGACCAGCCAGAAAATTTTTGAATTGCTGGAGCAGGCCGATTTCCCGCCGGGGGTGCTGCAACTGGTCCACGGCGGCGCGGAGACGGTCAACGCCCTGCTCGACCACCCGGGCGTGCGGGCCATCAGCTTTGTGGGTTCCACGCCGGTGGCGAAGTACGTCTACCAGCGGGCCACGGCCAATGGCAAGCGGGCCCAATGCCAGGGCGGGGCCAAGAACCCCGTCGTCGTGATGCCCGATGCGGATATGGAGACCACCACCCGCATTATGGGCGATTCGGCCTTTGGCTGCGCCGGCCAACGCTGTCTGGCCGCGTCCGTCGCCATTACTGTGGGCGGGGCCAAGAACCCGTTCACCGAAGCCATCGCCGATGTGGCCAGCAGCCGCACAGTGGGCTTTGGCCTGGACAAGGGCGTACAGATGGGGCCGGTGATTACGACGGAAAGCAAAACCCGCATCGAAGGGCTGATCGGCAAGGGCGCGGCCGAGGGCGCGACGGTTCTGGTGGATGGCCGCCAAAAAAAAGTCAGCGGCTATGAGGAGGGCAATTGGGTCTTCCCCACCATTCTGGACGGGGTGGATCCGAACGGCGAGATTGCCCGCACGGAGATTTTCGGGCCGGTGCTGAGTCTGATGCACGCCAAGAATGTGGACGAAGCGATTGCGCTGGTCAACAACCGGGCCTTCGGCAATATGGCCTGCATCTTCACCCGGGATGGCGCGGTGGCGCGCAAATTCCGCTACGAGGCCGATGCCGGCAATGTGGGCATTAACATTGGCGTGGCCGCGCCGATGGCCTTCTTCCCCTTCAGCGGTTGGAACGAGAGCTTCTTCGGCGATCTCCACGCCCAGAGCCGCCACGGGGTCGAGTTCTACACCCAGACGAAAGTGGTGGTGGAGCGCTGGCCGTTGGAATGGTCGCGACAGTTTTAAGTTTCCCCTGTGTTTACAGAAAGGGCTTGAGACGTGGCTTTCATTGTAGAATTGACATATGAGGCCGAGAACGATCTTGACAGCATCCGGGCATTCTATCAAAACCAGATTCTGAATGCGCTGGACGACTTTCTACAGCACACACCTACGATAATTTCTACAGCACACACCTACGATAACCAGTCGATCCCGCATTAAAAGACTGCGGGGAATCGATTCACCCGGCTATCGGTTACGCGTTGGAGAGCATCGGGTCTATTACGATGTCGATCTTGCGGAAGAAACAGTTACGGTACTGCGCATACTGACCAAAGAACAGTCTTTGCGCTATTTGAATGAGGTGGCCGATGAAGACAATGACAATTGAAAGCCTAAGCGATGGCGCGAGAGGTAGGGTGATGGACGCGCTTTCCGAGCCAGTCTTACTGACAGAAAGCGGCGAGCCGCTGCTAATCATTATGAATCTGGCTGAAGAAGATATTGTCGATGATCTGATTCTTCGTCATCCCGGTTTTCGAGCATCGGTTGAACGGGCGCGTCTACAGAAAAATCAGGGCCAGGTCAAAACGCTGGCCGAAATCCGTCGCAAATACGCGCAGGTAACCGAATGACTACAACAATCGGTATCGGCGTCATCGGAATGGGCTGGATGGGGACGGTACACAGCCGTTCCTATCGGATGGTAAACGACCGCTTCCACGACGCTGGCGTGCGCGCCCGGCTGGTGATCTGCGCCGACGACATAGCCCACCGGGCGGCGGAGGCCCAGGAGCAGTTGGGCTTCGCCGAGTCCAGCACCGACTGGCGGCGGGTGATTGACCACCCGCAGGTGCAGATCGTCGTCATCGCCGCGCCCAACTTCCTGCATCTGGAAATGGTGCGGGCCGCCGCGGCCGCGGGCAAGCACATCTTCTGCGAGAAGCCCGTAGGCCGCTCGCCCCAGGAGACGGCGGAGATCGAGCGGCTGGCACGAGAGGCCGGGGTGATGAGTTTTGTCGGCTTCAACTACCGCTGGGCGCCGCTGGTGCAGCACTGCAAGACGCTGATCGACAGCGGCAAACTGGGCGACCTGACCCACTACCGGGGACGCTTCTTTTCGATGTACGGCAGCAACCCTAACGGGCTGCTCACCTGGCGCTTCAAGCAGGGGTTGGCCGGTTCCGGCGCGCTGGGAGACATTCTTTCCCACGTAATCGATATGTCCCACCTGCTCATCAGCCCCATCCGGCGGGTGGTGAGCCATCGGCATACATTCATCCGGGAGCGCCCGTTGCCCATCCCTGGACAGGGCACACACTTCTCTCTGGGCAAGCCCGGCGACCCGGCGGGGCCGGTGGAAAACGAGGATTACGTCAGCGCGCTGGTGGAGTTTGAAAACGGCGTCCAGGGTAGCTTCGAGGCCTGTCGGGCCATCTTCGGGCCAAAGTGCGAGATGAGTTTTGAGGTCAATGGCACAGCCGGTGCGGCCAAGTGGAACTTCGAGCGGATGAACGAATTGGAGCTATACCTGCCCGACCCGGAGGGGCTGCACGACGGCTACACGACCCTGCTGGGCGGGCCGAAATATCCGGGGCACGCCCGCTTCAACCCCGGCGACGGTATCGGCATCGGCTACGAAGACCTGAAAGTAATCGAAGCCTACAACTTTCTGATGTCAGTGGCGGAAGGTGTACAGCGTGCGCCCAGCTTTGCCGACGCCCTGCGTTTGGCAGAAGTGCAGGCGGCAATGATGCGCTCCTGGGAGAGTGGCGGCTGGGAAGAGGTGGCGGGGCTATAGGCCAGGCAGATGATATTCCGGACAAAGAAGTTCGACTTTTCGGAAAAAGTCGAACTTCTTTAAGCCAAAAATGTATCAAACCAGCAAGGCCAACCGTTTGTGATAATTTTGACAATCACTTTGCCCTATGCTACAATCGGCCTACTTATTCTCCTTAGAATGACCAGAATTTGGCACGACCAATTCTTAGCGCGGGCACGGATTGAAAGGAGGCCAGCGACGAATGGCGAATGAACTTTGGAATCAGCGGGTAGAGCGGGCGCAGCAGATTACTGCCGAGCGCAAGGGCATTGACATCAGTGTGATGCTCCCGCCGCGCAATCCCACAGCGGATGGCAGCCCGTATCGAGCAGAAGATGCCGCCCCAGCGCCAGCAGTTGTGGAAGCAGTCGCGGCACCGGTGACCGCAGCAGTGGCAGAAGCCGCCGCACCTGTGGCCGTGGCCGAAGCAACCGCGCCAGCCGCGGACGCAGCCGCCGAGCGGGTGGCGGCAGCCAAAGCCCGGGCCGCGGCCAAAGCTGCCAGCAATGGCGCTCCCGCCGCAGCACCGGCTGCCAAACCAGCCCCACCCAAGCCGACACCCGCCAAAGCACCTGCCGCCCAGGCTGCGCCGGTGGAAGTGGGCCAGGCGGGTATGAACCGGCGGGAATTTATCACCTATGCCTGGGCCGCCGCGCTGGGATTGGTGACGCTGGAAGGCGGTCTGGCCACCTATCTCTTTATGTACCCCCGCTTCAAAGAGGGCCAGTTTGGCGGCAAATTTATTCTTGGCCCTGCCACAGTTTTGCCCGCAACCGACGCCGGCCCACAGCCGGATACCAACGGTAAGTTCTGGCTGGTCAATACAGACGCAGGCCCCAAAGCTATTTATATGGTCTGCACCCATTTGGGCTGTCTCTACAAATGGGAACAGTCGAACAACCGTTTTGAATGCCCTTGCCACGGCTCCAAATTCTCCCGGGAAGGCTTCTATATCGAGGGGCCAGCCCCCCGTTCACTGGATGAATTTATTGTGGAGGTGGAAGAGGCTGGGGTGGTAACGCTCACCACAGACTCGGGTAACGGCGCTATTCCGCCAGCCATACCGTCGCCAGCAGCAGAGATCCGCGTCAACACAGGCAAGCGTATCCCGGGTGGAGCCGCGGCGGATTCGCCCGTCAAAGGCACAGGCTGATCCCTTTTGCCGCTGGCATTGCCATCCGGCCCGATTGTAGTTCGAAACCGTTTGACGAACCAGGAGAAAGACACAATGGGTGTCCAACAAGATATTCGAGAAAAGGGGCTTCTCGGCGCGGTGGCTGGCATTGGTGACGACGTATTTACCCGCGTCACGGCCGGTATCAGCGTGGGCGAGTTCCGGCGTATGTTGCAGGGCGAGGCTCCAGGCCGGCCCAACCCCCGGCTGAAACCCCACAGCGAAGCCTTTCTGCTGCACATCAAGCCGACCTATTACCACGAAAGCGTCACCCGCTGGAACCACACCTTTCGGCTTGGGTTGCTCTCTACCTGGCTCTTTCTGATCGAAACCATCACCGGTCTGCTGTTGATGATCTGGTATGCGCCTTCGCCGGATCGGGCCTATACGGATATGATTTTATTGCTGACCAATATACCTTTTGGTCAGTTCCTGCGCGATTTGCACCGGCTGGGCGCGGAAATGATGGTCGCCATAGTCACGCTGCATATGGTGAGGGCCTATCTCACCGGGAGCTATAAAGCACCCCGCCAGTTTACCTGGTTTACAGGCGTGGTGCTTTTCGTTGTGACACTCTTCCTGAGCTTCTCCGGTTATCTGCTGCCCTGGGATCAGTTGGCTCTGTGGGCTGTCACCATCGGCACGTCTATGGCCGAGGCTATGCCCCCGGCTATTGTGGGCGAGACGGTCAACCTCTTGGCCCGGGGTGCGCCGGACATTGGGGCCAACGGTCTCCTGCGCTTCTATCTGCTGCACGTCATCTTCCTGCCGTTGGTTCTGATTCTTTTCTTCTTTGTCCACTACTACAAAGTAGTCCATTTTGGTATCAGCCTGCCCGCAGACGAGGAAGAGATCGGCGAGGACACGGCCAGCCGCATTCCTGCGGAGAAGCGTGTCTACTATCTGCCCGATGTGGCGATCGATGAACTGAGCTTCCTGACTGTCTTTACACTGATTACGATTTTCCTGACAATGTTCTACTTCCAGGCCCCCCTGGAGCACATCGCCAATCCCCAGTCCACACCGCTGCATACAGTAGCGCCCTGGTATTTCTACTGGTTGCAGGGCCTGCTGAAGGTTGCAGATAAGTTCATTGCGGGCGTGCTGCTGCCGGGTGTGCTGCTGGTATTGCTCATCGCCATCCCCTATCTGGATATGAACCCCAGCCGCCGGGGCAAAGACCGCCGGGTGGCGATCGTCTCCGGGATCATCGCCGGTGTGGTGATGATTATCCTGAGCTGGATGGGCACACCCTACTACGCGGTGCAGGGCGCTCCCGCCATCGAAATCATCCAGGAATTGATGCCCGAAGAAGGCTCTGGTCCTGTGCGCGAGGAGATCGGCTACGCCCATCTGCCCCTCGGCGTCTTCAGCACAGATGACCACACCGAGTACGAAGATGAAGGGTTCGCTCTGTTGATGCACGAATTTACAACCGCCGTACAGACCTTCGACGAAGAACAGGCGGGCTTCAACGGCGCACGGGGACAGGTGACAATCACCCAGGATCAGCCCGGTCTGAAAAAGATCGATTGGGAGATCTTCTGGTTCGACGCCGAGTCTACCGAAGGCTATTACCAGCGGGCCTTCTGGCTGCACGAAGATTCCATCTACTGGGAGCAGTACGGTCCCAAACCCGTCTTCGTCGGATATCTGAAAAATCTGTTTTCCGGTAAGGAGTAACGTGACGTCATGCAGGGACTATTCGTAAAATCTCCGATTCTCAAAATAGCGCTGGGTATCCTGGGCGCGCTGGGGTGCATCATTCTGCTTGGTCTTGTGCTGCTGACAGAAGATGTGCGCATGGCCGACCAGACAGACAACTGGGCAGCCCGGGAAATTGAAAATGGCGCGCTGCTCTATGCCAACAATTGCGCGTCCTGTCATGGGCCAGATGGTAAAGGGTTGCCCGGTGTGGCGCCGGCTCTCAACAGCCACTACTTCTTTACCAATCGGCTGGAAGATGTGGGCTATATTGGCTCGTTGGAAGACTTTGTGCGGCTGACTATAGCTGCTGGCCGCCCCAGCAAAGCCTCCAGCCAGTGGGCGCAAAAGATGCCCACCTGGGGCAGCCAGTTCGGTGGCCCTATGCGGGGTGATCAGGTCATAGAGGTCACAAAATTTGTGATGAACTACCAGGACGACGCGCTGGCCCAGACCCCAGAGGAAGACCCCTTCCAGCCTTTCAAGGATGTGCGAAAGCCGGTCAATGAACAGACGATTGGCGAGCCGAAAGAGGCTGTGGAGTCTGCGGCCCCGGCAGAAGCGGGCGCTGTGCGTGCCCCGGATCAGCTATTCTCGGCTATGGCCTGTCTAGGTTGCCATATGCTGGATCAGGAGCAGAGCACAACCAATCGAGGGCTGGTTGGCCCGAATTTTGGCAATCTGGCCGAGAATGCGGCCACCCGTGTAGCCGGCTTGAGCGCAGAAGAATACGTCTACCAGAGTATCACCGAACCTGCGGCGTTTGTAGTGGAAGGCTATACCCCCGGTATTATGCCCGCCACCTTTGCCGAGACGCTGAGCGAAGAAGAAATCCGCGGACTGGTGGCCTGGCTGCTGGACCCGGCTCGCTAGGAATGTGTATCTCTGCCGGGAAGCTGTCGAGCTTCCCGGCAGATGATTTTGACAAGCGCACGGCTTCTGCATATACTACAGATGTGTGCGGGCGTAGTTCAGTGGTAGAACGTCAGCTTCCCAAGCTGAATGTCGTGAGTTCGAGTCTCATCGCCCGCTCCAAAAAGAGACCCCAGCCGGTTGGCTGGGGTCTCTTTTTATGCTGCGGACTGACAGTCCGCGTTACAGGGGCCAGATTATCGGAATACAAATTGTCGCCACAATCCACAGCAGCAGATTGAGGGGCGTGCCGATCTTCAGATAGTCCTTGAACAGATAGCCGCCTGGCCCCATCACAATGGCGTTGGTCTGATAGCCGATGGGTGTCATAAAGCTGGCCGATGCGCCAAAGGCCACGGCCATCAGCAGGGGTTTGGGGTCAATCCCCAGGGTCAGGGCCAGTTGCAGGGCGATGGGAGTGAGCAGGACAGCCACCGCGTTGTTGGAGAGAAGCTCGGTGATGATGCTGGTAAAAAGATAGATGATGGAGATAAAAATCCAGGGGTCGGCGTGGCCCAGCACCCCCAGCAGACGATCCACCACCAGCGCGGCCAGGCCGGTGGATTGGATGGCAATGCCCAGGGGAATCGTCCCGGCCAGGAGCAGGAGGGTGGGCGGGTCCAGTGAGCGCAGGGCCTCCTCCGGGCGCAGACAACGGGTGAGGATCATCAGCACCGCGCCGCCCAGGGCCAGCACGGCAATCGGCATTTCGGTCAGGCTCGCCAGCAGAACCACCCCCAGCATTATCACCAATGCCTGACGGTTCTTGTCCGAGCGCACAATCGACTCCTCCACCCCTTCCACCAGCAGCAGCCGGGCGCTCTCGCGCAGTTGGCGCAGGTCGTGGGCCGCGCCGCGCAGGAGCAGCACGTCCCCGTCGCGCAGGCTCAGCCCGCGCAGCCCCTCGCTCTGGTGGCGGCCCTGACGCTGCACCCCCATCACATCCACCCCAAAGCGCCGACGCAACCCCAGCTCGCCCATCACCCGCCCGGAAAAGGGAGAATCGGGCAGCACGACCGCCTCGACAACCGTCTGTTGCAGGGAGGAGAGAGGCACCTGTTTGTCGTCGGCCAAAACCGTCGCCAAAACGGTTTGGGTCTCCTTGAGAAAGGCGGTGATTTCGTTGGCCCCACCGGAAACCAGCAACCGATCGCCTTCGGCCAGGGGCAGTTCCCCGGCTTCCTCCGCCACAATCAGCCGCTCGTTGCGTACAATTTCCAGCAATTCGATGTGGGTGACCGTCTTCTCCTGCCCAGCCGACGGGCTGCGTCCGATGCGCCGACGCAGGGAGAGGTTCCTATCCCGACGGGGGGAGGGGCGCTGGAAGGAACGAAGCTGCATAAACTGGCCGGGGGTGCGCCCGATCAGCTTGCTGTGGGCAGGCACAACCACTTCGGTTACATAGGCCGAGCCTTCGCCCCGGGTGTTCAAGCCCAGGGGTGGGGTGCGGTCCGGCAGCAGACGGTAACCGACGGTGACAATATAACCGATGCCTACGGCTACATAGATAAGACCGAGAGGGGCAAAGTCAAAGAGGGAAAAGCCCGGCCCGCCCAATTGACGATAGATGTCGTCCACCAGGATATTTGTACTCGTCCCCAGGAGTGTGACTGTGCCGCCTATAATCGCAAAATAGCTGACAGGCAGGAGCAGTTTGGAGGGATTCACGCCGAAACGGCGGCTCAGAGAGACGACGACGGGCATCATCATCACCACAATCGGTGTGTTGTTCATAAAAGCCGAGGCGGCCGGCACTGTGCCGGAGAGCAGGAGGAGCAGGCGGCGGGGGCTGCCCTGGGAGAAGCGGGCCAGTTGAAAGGTGACAGATTCCAGCGCGCCCGTGCGCACCAGCCCGCCGCTGAGCACAAACATCGCGGCCACAGTCAGGGTGCCCGAATTGGAGAAACCAGCAAAGGCCTGCTCCGGTTTCAGAATCCCAGTGAGAGCCAGGGCCACAATTGTCAGGATGGCCGTACTCTCAATGGCAATCCAGCGGGTGACATACAGAATTGTGGTACTAAAGAGGATGACGACAAGAATGGTGATTTGCACAGGCGCTTCCTTCGAGAGACAGACAGAACAAACCCGAAGAAATCTGTACTGGTCAACGAGATGGCAAAACATAAAGTGGACGAGCCACAAAGTTGAGCGCGGACCGGTCCAGTGAGCGCTGATTGAGTAGCCCGGAGTCTTCGGAGGGCGTATCGAAATCAAGCGAACGGGTCCACGAAGCTTTTCGCGTCTACCCATTCGATGGGTCACTCGCTTTGGTTTCACTTCGACAGGCTCAGTACAAGCGATACGGCGGCAAACAGCAGCCGTCTACCCTTCGATGAACTCAGGACACCACTCAACCGGCGCTGGCCTTACGCTGTGGGGCATGACCGGCAACTAACGCATGCGCGTTAGATATTGCGCTCGTACGGAGTAGGTGCGGTTTGCAACCGCACTTTCACCCGAAGAAGTGCGGTTGCAAACCGCACCTACA
>JAANMX010003533.1_pt1 | contig 13587 bp, 10 predicted proteins | sample 7279681 | NCBI WGS metagenome assembly JAANMX01 (sample SAMN14094542, study PRJNA606508) | bioreactor metagenome | isolation source: A lab-scale SPAN reactor treating ammonium-rich wastewater day 351 | place: Ireland: Galway | collected 2018-01-01
GATGGCCTCACCGAGAGCGATTTCATCCTTGCCGCCAAGGCGGACGCGGCGCGGCGGGGATAGCCAGAAACTTCGCCCCCGGTGGCCCTATTTTGGACTGCGGTGGCAGAACCCCGATAGGGGTGGCGACACCGCTTTGGATGCGCAGTCCGATCGCCCCTGGCGATCGGGGCGCGGGCGCTGGCCCTGGCGCGCGGGTCCCGGCTCCGCCGGGAGCCAAAGCGGTGTCGCCGCTGCGCTCTGCCACCGCAGTCCAAAGTCGGGTCGCCTCCTGATCTCGGCGCCTACCGCCGGATGCACAAACAATTAAATTACTATGGATTATCCCCATCATCCGCATGATCCGCGGTTTGAAGTATCAGCTCAGCGGCCCGTTGGCCCATGCCGCGCCCGACAGGCTGCTGACTCGCCCCGTTTTGTGCGAGCGCGTGGCGCAAATCGAGGGGTGTTCGAGGTGGATGCGAGGGTTCTAGGGCGGTAGTCATTGGGTGTATGCCAGAGACCATGGGGCATGGATTGTCGGGAGTCGCGCGCCGGCGGCGCCGTCGCTTCAGGTGGGACGTGTTTGGGCCGCTGGCGGCAATCGCGATGCCCGCGTTTGGGGTGGCGGGAGGCCCCGGGGCCGCGGCGGGATTGGCGGCGGAATTCGTGGAACCGCCGGATGCCTCGCGGCCCGGGGTCTACTGGTATTTCATGGATGGAAACCAGGACCGCGAGGCGATGGTGGAGGATCTGGAGGCGATGCGGCGCGCGGGGATCCGGAAGGCGCTATTTTTGGAGGTGAACATCGGCGTGCCGCGCGGGCCGGTGGATTTCATGAGCGAGGCATGGCAGGAGAATTTCGCCCATGCGGTGCGGGTCGCGGAGCGGCTGGGGATCGAGATCATCCTCGGGACCGGCCCGGGCTGGTGCGGCGCGGGCGGGCCGTGGATCGAGGCGTCGCGATCGATGCAGCATCTGCGCGCCAGTGCGGTCACCGTCTCTGGGCCGGGGCCGTTCACCGCGACGCTGCCGGTGCCTGCGTTGCGCGAGCCCTCGCGGTTCGCGGGGCTGTCGCCCAAGCTGGCCGAGCTGCGGGCCGCCTGGCATGCGGATGTGGCCGCGCTCGCCTTCCCCACGCCGGCCAAGGCCGATCCCCCCGATCATTTGGACGTGAAGGCGCTCGAGGAAACGCAGCCTTATTCGATCTGGAAGCATGTTCCCCGTTTCATCGCGACGCAGGCCGAGTATCCCGAGCCGCCGCCGGCCGCCGTCATCGACCCGGACAAGATCGTGGACCTGAGCTCGAGCCTGCGGCCCGATGGTTCGCTGGAGTGGGATGTGCCCCCGGGCGATTGGACCGTCATGCGTCTTTCTGCGCGCAGCACGGGCGTGACCTCGCGGCCGGCCCCCGAGCCGGGGCATGGCTTCGAGGCGGACAAGTTTAGCGCGGAGGCATTCGCCTATCACTTTGGGCAGTTCCATCAGAAACTCATGGACAGGGTCGGTCCGCGCCAGCCGGGGCGCGGGTGGACGGCGCTGCACCTCGACAGCTGGGAATCGAGCTCGCAGAACTGGTCGGGGGCCTTCCGGGAGGAGTTCCGGCGGCGCAGGGGCTACGATCCCCAGCCCTATTTCCCCGCCTACGCCGGGCTCATCGTTGGGTCGCGGGAGAAGACCGAGCGCTTCCTGTGGGATTTGCGCAAGACCGCGCAGGAGCTGGTGATCGAGAATCACGCGGGGGCCATCCGGCGCATGGCCCACGAGAACGGTTTCTATTACACGAGCCAGTTCTACGACATGAATCCGGCGGGGGATCTGGATCTTGGCGCGGTGGCGGACATCCCCTCGTGCGAGTTCTGGTCCGGTAAGAACGACACCGTGTACAGTTGCGTCGAGGCGGTATCGGTGGCGCACACGATGGGGCGCCCGGTCGTCCGGGCGGAGGCCTTCACCTCGAACCCGAAGCACGGCTACGGCGACAACCCCGCGGACATGAAGAACCAGACCGACTGGGCCCTCGCGCTCGGCATCAACGATTTCATCTTCCACACCTACCAGCACCAGCCACTCGGGTCGGAGGGACCGAGACCTGGCATGGCGATGGGGCCGCACGGCATCCACTGGCACCGCAACCAGCCCTTCTGGCCGATGGTCGGCCCGTACCACGACTACATCGCGCGCTGCGGGCACCTGCTGCGGCAGGGGGTGTCCGTCGCCGACATCCTGTACCTCACGCCCGAGGGCGCGCCGCATATCTTCCTGCCTCCGGAGGACGCCATGCTCGGCGAAGGGCTTCTCCGCGAGAAGCAAGGCCATGGCTTTGATGCCGTCAGCCCAGGGATCCTCATGGCGCGCGCCAAGGCCGAGGGTGGCCGCATCGCATTCCCCGGGGGAAGCTCGTATCGCGTGTTGGTCTTGCCGGCCAGCGCGACCATGACACCGGAGCTGTTGGAGAAGATCGGGCAACTCCTCCGCGATGGGATCACCGCCATCGGGATCCCGCCCGTGAAATCCCCGAGCCTATCGGGCTTTCCGGGCTGTGACGAGAGAGTGGCCGCGCTCGCGGGGGCGATCTGGGGCGGGGAAGCGATGCCCGCGCGGGTCGCCGAGCGAAAGGTCGGCAAGGGGCGGATCGTGTGGGGAGGGGAGAGCACCACTCCGGCGAGCGCCGACAGGCTCTATCCATCGTACACCGCGGCCACGGGCTGGCTCGTGCGCCAGGGGACCCGCCCCGTCTTCGCCTCCGATGGCCCGCTGCGCCACCACCAGCGCCGCACGGAGAGGCGGGACATCTTTTTCGTCTCCAACCGGCAGGGCGAGCCCCTCGCGGCGAACGGCGTGTTCCGCACCGACGGTGGCGCGCCAGAGCTGTGGGATCCGGTCAGCGGCGAACGTCGGCGCCTGCCGGAGTTCACGCGCCGGGGCGATGCGGTCGAGGTGCCCCTGCGCTTCGCCGCCAACGAGGGTTACTTCGTGGTCTTCGATCGCCTTGCCAACCGAGATGCGACCGCGCCGGGCGGCAAGAATTTCTCCGATGAAGAGACGGTCGTCGGGATCGATGGCCCATTCGATGTCGCCTTCGAACCGGCGTGGGGCGGTCCCGGGACGCCGGTGACCTTCGACCGGCTCTCCGACTGGAAGGACCACGCCGATCCCGGCATTAAATACTACAGCGGGACGGCAACGTATCGGAAAGTGTTCCGTGTTCCGGCTTCCGTTTTCAGCGAGGCGGGACGGAAGACCGGCGACGGAACACGGCAAACAGAAAACGGAACACGGAACACGTTTGCTCTCGACCTCGGTTCCGTCCACAAGATCGCGCGCGTGGCGCTGAATGGGGAAGATCTCGGCGTTGTCTGGACGCCGCCGTTCCGGGTGGATGTCACCGGCAGGCTGCGCCCCGGCGACAACGAGTTGGAGATTGTCGTCGCCAACACGTGGGTCAACCGCCTCGTGGGCGACGAGCAGACCGGGAACAAAGGCGTGCGCCAACTGCGCTGGGAATCCGGCATGCTCGGCGGAAGGCCGCATCCCGCGGGGCGCTACACCTTTACCACGGCCAAGGATTACGCCGCCGATTCCCCACTCCAGGAGTCCGGCCTCCTCGGCCCGGTCAGCGTTCGCATGGCCGGGAAATAGGCGTCGGGCGCCATCGGGTGGTTGCTCTGCCATGTGGTGCCGATGATCTGGGCGAGCTCCTGTGGCACTCTGGCCTCTTTCGCGACCCGCGGATCCATCTGTCCGGCCCGCGTCTGGCGCTGCTGCCGGATGCGGGGACCAATGGGGAGAGAATCGATCGGCTCCGATTCTCGGGAAACGTTTTGTCGGCCATGGGGTTTGATCTCGGGAGGCGTGGGATGGTTGGCAGCGAAGGAAGGATTCCGATGAAAGCGATGGCGGTCGGGTGGGTCATGACGTTTTCAGTCGCGCTGGCGTTGGAGGGGGCCGACGGTGGCGCCGGGACATTCGGTCGAGTCGACCGCAACCGGGACGGTCTCATCGACGCGACGGAGGCCCCGCCGGCGCTGGGGCGGCGCATGTCCCAGTTCGATACCAATGGGGATGGCAAACTCGACCCGAAGGAGTTCGCATCGGTCGCCGAGCGCATGAGGCAGGCCAAGGGGGCGGGATCGGGTCCCGGGCAAAAGGGGTCGATGCGGCGCGAAGGTGAGACCAATGCCCCGCCGGCCCAATCCGAACGTCATCCCGACAAACTCAAGGTGGGCGACATCGCGCCCGACTTCACCCTTCCTCTTGCGGTTGGGGAGGGGGAGATCACGCTTTCAAAATTTGGCGATGGCAAGCCGGTTGTTCTGGTATTCGGGAGCCTGACGTGTCCCCCGTTTCGCGAGCGCATGCTGGCGTTTGATCCAATTTACCAGAAATACAGAGACCGGGCGGCCTTCTTGATGGTCTACACGCGCGAGGCGCACCCGGAATCGACGATCTATATTCGGAAGGGCGACGAGGAGATCCTGCAGAAGATCGAGCAGACGGACCGGATGGACGAGCGCATGGAGCACGCCCGAGTCTGCGGGCCGACTCTGAAATTCACGTTCCCGACTGTCGTGGACAAGGTGGACAACAAGGTCAATGCGGCATATGCGGGTTGGCCGAGCCGTTTCGTGGTGGTCGGCGCCGATGGCAAGATCGCCTTTGACGGCGGGCCGGGACCACGGGGTTTCCAACCCGACGAGCTGGAGAAGTGGCTGGCCGAGCATCCCCGGTGAGGGACAGGGCCGCCCCTTGATGATGAAGGCCGCATCCAAGGGCCGCGCGGCGAGGCGGTTACCTTGGGCGGTTCGTGGTCTTAGGCGTGGCCTCTTTGGCGCGGCGCTGCATGATGTCGAGATAGCGGTCGGCCTCCTCGACGCTGGCGAAGACGGTCTCGTCGGGCAGGGCGTTGGCGATATCGATGACGGCGCGGATGGGCGGTTGGAGGTTCACGAATAGGCATTGGCCGCCTTGGCCGGAGAGCACCTTATTGGTGCGCATGAGGACGCGAAGGCCCATGCTGCTGAGATATTCGAGGCGGGCCATGTCCAGGATCAGGACGCGTGTCTCGGGCACCAGCAACGGACCGAGGCTTTCCTCGCACTGGGCGTGCGTTGTCGTATCCAGTCGTCCGGTCAGGGACACGAGAACGCGGTCCCCGGAGGGCTTTTCGACGGTGATTTCCAACATGGCGTATCTCCTTTCCTCGCCGCGTGGACAGGGCGGACGCATCGCGGCGTCCCGCTCACACGTAAGTCTTCCTTAGCAAGGCGGCGGCGCTCTCGTCCAGCATTTCCCTACGGCGCAGCTCCTCGAACCGCTCCAGCAGGTCCTGTGCGCGGAGGCGCCGCTTGTCGGCGCCCTCGAATCGGCAGGCGACCGCGCCGCGGTGCATCATGACGATGCGGTCGCCGAGGTTGACGGCCTGTTGCATGGAATGGGTGACCATGAGGGTCGTGAGCCCGTGGCGGCCGACGATCTCCGACGTGGCGCGGATGACTAGGTCAGCGCTTTTCGGATCGAGGGCGGCGGTGTGCTCATCCAGCAGCAACAGCGCCGGCTTGAGCCAGGTGGCCATCAGCAGGGTGAGGGCCTGGCGCTGCCCGCCCGAGAGGCTGCCGATGGCGTTGCCGAGCCGATCCTCCAGTCCCATGCGCAATTCCCGAACCCGGTCGCGGAGATCATCCTTGAGGCTCTTCGAAAGCGCCCAGCCGAGGCCGCGTCCGAGACCGCGCCGGGCGGCGAGCGCGAAGTTTTCGGCCACCGACATATTGGGGGCGGTACCGGTGAAGGGATTCTGGAACACGCGGCCGATCAGGCGCGCCCGCCGGTGTTCTGGCCAGCGGGCGATGTCTTCTCCGGCGATCCGGATCTCGCCGGAATCTGGCGGAAAGGAGCCCGCGATGGCGTTGAGCAGCGTAGACTTTCCGGAGCCGTTGCCGCCGAGGATGACCAAGAATCCGCCCTCGGGGACATGGAGGCTGACACCGCGGAGCGCGCGGACCTCATTGGCGGTGCCGGCGTTGAAAGTTTTCTCCAGGTTGGTGACGGTGAGCATGGCTTTCATCTTGGGCAGGGCCTACGGTCCGGCCGCTCCGGCGGCGCGGCCGCGGCGCGGCAGCCACCGCGGCAACACCAGCGCGGCGAAAACAAATAGTGCCGTGACCAGTTTCAGGTCGTTTGGGTTCAATCCCCATCTCAGGGCGATGGCCACCAGCAGTCGGAAGAGCACCGATCCCGCGACGGCGCCATAGATCGCCAGGCCCAGGCTGCGCGATCCCGTGAGCGATTCGCCGATGATGACGCTGGCCAGGCCCCAGACGATCATGCCGATGCCCATCTGCGCATCGGCGAAGCCCTGATACTGTGCCAGCAGCGCGCCTGAGAGCGCGACGAGCCCATTGGAGAGCGCCAGTCCCCAGACGCGGTAGCGCTCGACGTTGACGCCGAGCGCGCGGACCATCTGGGGGTTGTCACCAGAGGCGCGCATCGCGGTCCCCAGTTCGGTGCGGAAAAACCAATATAAGATCAGGCAGGCGGCGACGATCACGCAGAGCATCGCGGCCAGCATGGCCAGGTCACGGATGCTCACGGGCCATCCAAGCACGTTGACCTCTGGCGCGCCGAACCATGCTTGCGCCAGTCGCTCGATGCGGGTGGCGAAACTTTCGGCCCCGAGCAGTGGCACGTTGCTCTTGCCCATGACGTGCAGGTTCACGGAATACAGGCCCGTCATGACCAAGATGCCGGACAGCAGGGGATTGATCTTGAAACGCGTCTGCAGCATGCCGGTCACCGTGCCGGCCGCCACGCCGCCGCAGGAGCCCGCTAGCGTGGCGAGCCAGGGATCGACGCCGCTCACCAGCAGCACCGCGCAGATGGCGGCGCCCAGGGTGATCGAGCCGTCCACGGTGATGTCGGCGATGTCAAAGACCCGGTAGCTGATATAGATTCCCAGGGCCAATAGCGACAGGATCAGGCCGATCGTCAATGCTCCGAGCAATAGGGTCATAGGCGGGTCCCGTCAGGTCACCAGCGGCGCGCACCAGCAGGCGCCGCGAAGGAGTTGGCTCTCGCCGGCGCCACTGGCGTCGCGCCAGTCATTCAACAGGTGCAGGACGCCCAGCACGCGCTCGCTCTCAAAAAGCGCCTGGACCGATTCGGCCAGGTCCACCCGGCCCTTCCGGATGGGGCGGTAGGGGAACGCCGCCGCGTGGAAATGGCCGAGCAACTCGCCGGATGGCGTGAGCGGTCTGAGCAGGCCGGGATTTGGGGCGGTCGCGCCGCGCGATGCGAACCCGACGATCAGGCTGATGGAATTGGCGAATGCTGGCTCGGCGGTGAAGCTGACCCAGTCGCGGACGTCGGGAAACGCGAAGATGTCCTGCGAGGTGGGTCTCTCTGCTTGAACCGCCGGCGATTTCTGCAGGGAGGCGCCCACCAGCGAGGCCGTCTCGGCCACCATCACGATCCCCGCGACATCGCTTTCGGCCGCATCGAGGCAGGCGCGCACTATCGCGCTGAGCGGAAGGACGGGTTGCTCTGCCCCCTTGTCGAAGCGCAGCAGGCGGGCCAGCACGCCTCGGCCCACGGCGCCGTAGGCGACCCGCACCGCTGGTGTCAGCGCCCCCTGGAGCAACATGTAATCCGGCCTGTTCAGGCCATCGGCGGGCTGGCAGACCGCCGCGCCTCCCGCGGCCAGAAATTCGCCCAAGCCTCCACCGCCCGCGCCGTCGCCGGAACCGAAGGCGCCAAGCCCCAGGCCGATCGCATCTTCGGAGAATTCGATGCGCTGGGGCGCCGCGGGTGGCGCCCCCCCCTCGAGCCACGGTGTCGGGTCGCCGGGCCATTCGACGCGCAGCGTCCCTCCCGGCGTCAGATCGAAGACGTGCGCCGACGCCCCAGCCTGCGGGAGCGCGATCTCCCGCGAGGGAGCCTCGACCGCCCCCTTCGCCACCGCAGGCGAGGTCTCGTCGAGATGCAGCAGCATGTGGAGTCCCGCCAACCGCAGGACTTCCCGTACGGGACCGGACGCGTTGGTGACGGCGAGCCGCCCCTGTATCGACTGGAGTTGCCTCGAGTGGATCACAAGGATGCGGATGCCCGCGGAGCTGATGTAATCCACCTCGGCCATGTCCACGGCGATCACGTGGTGACCGGCGCGCACGCAATCGGTCAACGCGTTCGCCACCTGGTCGCTCCAGACCGCATCCATCCGGCCCTTCAACTTGATCTCGAAGGACTCGGCGCGGGGTGTGCGTAGGATTTCCATGGGGTGGCTGGGTCAGGGTTTGGCGGCGTCCACGGCCCGTGCCTGGCGCATCAGCGCGTCGGGGATTTCCAGGCCCGCGGCGCGGGCATTCTCGGGATCCACGAGGATCTGGACCTTGCGGGGCGGCGAGAGAGGGATTCGCGCCGGGCTTTCGCCGCGCATGATGCGGGCGACTTTGGCTGCGGTCTCGCGCCCGGAATCGTAGTAGTCTCGGGCGAGGGCCACGGAGGCGCCCTGTTCGACCGCCGGGCCGAAGCACGCGAAGAGCGGCAACCGCGCCTGGGCGGTTGCGCGCGCGATCGTGGGGAAGCCGGCGACGCAGATGTTGTCCAGGATCTGCGTCACCGCGTCGAGGCGCCGGCCGCAGAGCGCCAGGGTCGCGTCGGCGAGTTCGCTGGCGGAATTGGCCGGGACCGTCTCCACGGTCAGTCCGCGGCGCGCGGCCTCTGCCACGAACAGGTCCTTGTTCGCGACCGAGTTGGCCTCGGCGGGGCAGAAGATGGTCCCGACGCGTCGGATTTTCGGGAAATGCTCCTGGATCAACTCGGCCATCTCGCGATAGGCCCCCATCGTATAGACGCCGGTGACGTTCGGGAGATGGTCCTCGTCCGTCTTCCCGGCGCCCGCCACGAAGGGGTCGGCCACGACGGTGAACGCCACCGGCTTGGAGCGCACCTTGCGGAGCGCGGTCTGGAGCGTGGGCGTGCTGTACACCACGTAGAGGTCCACGCCCGAGGTCTCGGCGGAATCGAAGAGTGAACCGAGCGTGGCCATGTCGCCCTGCGCGCATAGCGACCGCATCGTGAAGTCCCTGCCATCCGCCAGCCCCTCCTCCCTCAGGCCGTCCCGCAAGCCTCGCATCGCGTCCTCGACCATGATGGACTCGATGTAGGAGACCTGATGGATCCGCCACCGCTTCTTGGGCGGCGCGGTCATCGTCTCAAGGGTTCGCATGGCGAGCACTTCCGGCGGAAACGCGATGCCCAGTTTTTTTGCCACGGCGTGATTGAGGATCACCTTTCTTTCCGTGACGTTGCGGATCGGTATCGTCGCGGGTTTCTCGCCGCCGAGGACGCGCGCCAGCGGTTCGGCGACGGCGAAACCGCTTTGGTAGTAACCGACGCCGACGACCGCCAGGGCCCCGCGGTCGGCGAACTCCGGGGAATCGATCACCAGTGGGAGGCGCGCTGCGGCAAGTTGGCCAGCGAGACCGTCGAACGCCTGGTAGGCGGTATTGTCTCCCGGCAGATACACCGCGCCCACGCCCCTGGCGACGAGCGATTGCGCCGCCTGCACCACCTCGCTCGTGTTGTTGGCGATGGCCTCCACCAGCTCGAGGCCGGATCGGGCGCACAGCTCGCGCAGGACCGAAACCACCTTCACCGAATTGGCCTCCGCATTGTTGTACAACGTGCCGAGCCGCTTCAATTGTGGGAACGTCAGCTTCAGCATCTGGATCGCCTCTTCGACTGGCGGGAACGACCCGATGCCGGTGACGAACGGCAGATGGTCCTCAAAGCTTTTGCCCGCGCCGGCGGCGACCGGATCGGAGCAGTACGTGAACACCACCGGCTTGCGGCGAGCGATGGCGCAGGCCGCCGTGAGCACCGGGGTCGAAAACGGGACGATGACATCGGCGTCGCCCGAGTCCAATGACTGGATCATCGCCGGGATTCCGCTGATCTCGCCGTTGGCGTGTGCCTTTTCCACCAGGAGGTTGCGCCCCTCGGCGAGGCCGAGTTCCTTGAGCCCATCGACGAGTCCGGCGATGGCGCTGTCGGTGCCCTCCTCGGGCCCGAAATAGGCGATGCCTATCTTGAATGGCCGTCCGGTCTTGGAGACCGGGGTGGTCGGTCCGCGCATTGGCGAGCGGGATGCGGTGGCCGCGGCATCCCTTTCCACCCCGCCATCCTCGCCGATGATCAGCGACGCGCGCGCGACGAGGTCATCGGGAAACCGCCACGGGTCACGCAGATTCATCAGGACCTTGCGGTTCAGCATCACGTGCTCCGGCATGAAGTTGACGACGGTCGTCGTGGCGGGGTCGGCGCCGCCCAAGATCGATGCGGCGATATCCCCGATCCGCTGGCCGACCTCGTAGTAGTCGGCACCGAGGTCGAAGAGCGAACCCCCGCGGACGTGGCCGGCGGTGTTGGAGAAGACGGGGATCCTTGCCCTTTGGGCGGCATCACAGAGCGCGCCGATGGCATTGATCACCGTGACATCGGCACCTGTCCAGAACGCCTGCGCGCCGCGCGCGACAAGCGAGTCGGCGGCCTCGCGCACATCCTTGCTCTGCTCCACGTTGGCCTCCAGCAACTGCATGCCCAGTTCCCGGCACATCTCCCGGGCCTTGATCGTACAGGTCTCCGAGTTCCGTTCGGTGGGGTTCCAGACCACGCCCACCGCCTTGAGATCGGGCCATAGTCGCTTCGCCTCGCGGAAGATCGGTTCCACCGGCTGGAAGGTGCCGATGCCGGCCATCCAGGGGGGCTTGTTGGTGGAGTTCATCTCCCGGATGCCGACGCCCGCGCCGGCGGGATCGGTCACCCCGCCGAAGACATGGATGGCGCGGCCGTCTCGGTTCGCGTTGGCGAGACACTGCAGCGAGAGGGTGCTGATGGTGATCGCCATCCTAAAGGTGCCATCGGCCATTCGGGTGGCGATGGCGTTGGCCGTGGGCAGGTCGCCCTCGGCGCTGAATCGCTGGAGCGCGATGCGGTCGCCGTCCCGGTAGCCGTCGGCGGCGAGTGCCTCGATCACGCCGCGCTCCGCCTGATCCAGGAGGGCGTTGGAGGCGTGCTTCAGGAGGGCAACGGGAATCGGGGTCCCGCCCTGCGCCGCCGCGGCGCGCGCGCCCGCGCGCGAGCGGAGGTCGGACAGCAGCAGCGTCAGCGCCGCCGCGGCCAGCAGCGCGAGCGACAGGAAAACCCGGCTGAAGAGTTGTCTCATGGGGGGAGGTCGCCGGGGGAGGTCTCTCGGCTTGGGGCCGCGGCGACGGGCAGAGGGGGCGCGCCCGCACCGTCCGCCATCGGTCGGTCCCTTTTCGGTTGTCGGTCCATCGGGGGATTCTTAGATTTTAACTGCCGATAAGTGTGCTAAGTTTCACCCCATCGCCGACACCCACAAGCATCAAATGTCTGGACCTTCGGCAGGGTCCCGGATCTCCATGAGACAAGAGGCGCCGCAGTGCTTCGAGGGGCGATTCCAGAATTCTCTGGAGGGGCTCGCCCGCGTCACGGAGGAGGCGATGCGCTTTATCGGGGATCGAGGGATCGGAGGCGATGCGGCCTATGCGGCGAATCTCGCCATCGAGGAGATCGGGACCAACATTCTGAAATTCGGCTACGGCGATTCGGCGCCCCACGAGATACTCCTGCGCGTGGAGATCCTGCCCGGGCGATTGCTGGTGATCCTCGAGGACGATGGCCGCGAGTTTGATCCGGTCGGTGCCCCGGCGCCAGACGTCCACCTGCCGCCCGAGCAACGGGTTCCCGGCGGGCTCGGCATCCACCTGGTCCGGAGCTTTGCCGAAGACATGCGGTACGAGCGACGCGACGGGCGCAATCGGCTCAGCATCGCCATCCGTTGCTGAGGGGAGCGTGGCGATGAACGTGGAATTGCTGCTCGGGATCCCGCTCTTCAGCGGGTTGCCGCCGGACGAGATGAAGCGGCTCGCCGAGACATTGCGCGTGCGCGAGATGTCGCCGGGGGCGGTGCTCTTCCGGGAGGGGGATGCCGGAAACGAGCTGTTCGTGCTCGCGGCAGGTCACGTGGATGTGGCCAAGGGCATGGAGACCCCCGAAGAGAAGATACTGAATACGATTGGGCCTGGCGAATGCCTGGGCGAGATGAGCCTGCTGATGCCGCACGGGGTGCGTTCCGCGGGCGCGAGGGCAAAGGATCGTTGTCGGCTGTGGGTGATGACGCGCTCGGATTTCGACGGGCTGCTGCGCCGCCAGCCGCTGCTGGCCTACAACATGGTCAAGGTGTTGAGTGAGCGGCTCGCCGCGACGGACGCGTTCGCGTTCCGGGATCTGGTGGAGAAGAATCGCCAACTGCAGCGGGCGTACGACGAGCTGAAGGCCGCCCAGGCGCAGGTCATCGAGAAGGAGCGCCTCGAGCGGGAGCTGCAGGTGGCGGCGGGGATCCAGTCATCGATCCTGCCCCGCGCGCTGCCGGGGGTCCCCGGTTTTGATTTTGGCGCGCAGATCCATCCGGCGCGCGCCGTGGGGGGGGATTTTTACGATGTGATTCCGCTGGACGATGCCCGCGTCGGGGTTTTGATAGGCGACGTGGCCGGCAAGGGGATGCCGTCGGCGATTTTCATGGCCCGGGCCCACGCGCTCATCACGGCGGAGGCGCTCGGCGGCGGGTCGCCGGGCGCGGTCCTCCGCCACGTCAACCGCTATCTGACCCGTCTCGATCAGATCGATCTCTTCGTCACCGTGATCTACGGCATCCTGGATCGGCGCGCGGGGAGATTCGACTTTGCCCGCGCCGGGCACGAGATCCCGCTGTGGGCGGGCGGCGACGGGCGGGTTCTCGAGCTCCCCCATGGGCACGGCATGCCGATCGGCGTGGTCCCGGATTTTCGCCTCGACGAGCAGTCAGTCACGCTGGCGCCCGGCAACTCCCTGTTGCTCTACACCGACGGGATGTGCGATTGCCGCAACGCGCGGGGGGAGAGTTTCGGGCGCGTGCGCGTGCGCGAGGCATTCGCCGGATCGGCCGGTCGCCCGGCGCAGGCCGCCTGTGATGCGCTGCTCGGGTCCCTCCTGGATTTCCGAGGCAGCGCCGACCAGGATGATGACGTGACCCTGGTCGTGGTCCGCGCTTTGGGACATCCAAGGTCTGACGACCTTGGCGACACCCTGCTGCATCAGAGGGGCGATGGGGTTTGCGCGCGAGAGGACTCGAACCTCCACGGTGTTACCCACTAGAACCTGAATCTAGCGCGTCTGCCAATTCCGCCACGCGCGCGAGGGATGGAACAATGCACCTGGGGCGGAAGATTTCAAGCCCCGCGTTTTGGGGTGCCGCCAGGCACTTCAAGCGCCCGTTCAGCCCGCCCTGAGCCGGAGGAGGAGGTCCTTGCTTTCGACGGTATCGCCGACGGCGACGGCGATCTCCTCGACGATGCCATCCTGCGGGGCCTGGATGTTGGTGGCCATTTTCATGGCCTCGATGGTGAGGAGCTTGTCGCCCCGGGCGATGCGGTGGCCGACCGAGACGGCGATGGCGCTGACCATGCCGGGGATGGGGGCGCCGACCTGGAGGGGATCGGCGGGTTCGGCCTTGCGGCGCGCCCTGGTGGTGGGCTGTACCGCCCTGTCGGT
>JAANMX010003536.1_pt1 | contig 13581 bp, 8 predicted proteins | sample 7279681 | NCBI WGS metagenome assembly JAANMX01 (sample SAMN14094542, study PRJNA606508) | bioreactor metagenome | isolation source: A lab-scale SPAN reactor treating ammonium-rich wastewater day 351 | place: Ireland: Galway | collected 2018-01-01
GTGCAGGTGCGCGCGGCGTGGCGGCGCTGCCTTGCCGACGACGCGCCGCTGGCGTTGTTCGCGGTGGGCGGCTATGGCCGCGGCGAACTGTTCCCGCAGTCCGACATCGACCTGCTGGTGCTGGCCGAACCCGAGGCGCAGCGCGCGGCGGAAGCGGCGCTGGCGCGCTTCATCGCGCTGCTGTGGGACGCCGGCCTGCAGGCCAGCCATGCGGTGCGCTCGGCGGACGAATGCACGGCCGCCGCCGCCGACCAGAGCGTGCTGACGGCGCTGATCGAAGCGCGTCCGCTGGTCGCAAGCGAGGCCGACGTGGCCCGGCTGGCGGAGGCGATCTCGCCGCAAAAGGCCTGGCCGCCCGAGGCCTACTACGAGGCGAAGCTCGAAGAACAGCGCCTGCGCCACGCGCGTTTCGGCGACACCTCCGACAACCTCGAACCCAACCTCAAGGACGGCCCCGGCGGCCTGCGCGATCTGCACCTGCTGGGCTGGCTGGCGCTGCGCAGCTTCGGCGCGCATACGCTGGACAAACTCATCGAGCTGGGCCGGCTGGGCTGGGACGAAGCCGCCGCGCTGGAGCGCGAACGCCGCGCGCTGTGCCGGCTGCGCTACGGCCTGCACCTGGTGGCGGGAAGGCGCGAGGAGCGGCTGCGCTTCGACTACCAGAAGCTGCTGGCGGCGCGGCTGGGCTATGCCGACGATGCCGATTCGCTCGGCGTCGAGAAAATGATGCAGGGCTTCTACCGCAGCGCGGCGGTGGTGCGGCGGATCGGCGACCGCCTGCTGCAGCGCTTCGAGGAGCAGTTCGCGGGTGTCGCGATACCCGAGCCCATCGACGCCGAGTTCGAGCGCCGTGGCGGCTGGCTGGCCGCACGTCTGCCGGGCTGGCTGGGTAGCGATCCCGCGCACATCTTCGCGCTGTTCGCCGCGTGGGCCGCCGATCCGTCGCTGCGCGGCCTGCACTCGCAGACCGCGCGCGAGCTGGCGCAGGAACTGCCGCAGATTCCCGCCTATGGCGACGCGCCACCCGCACTGCGCGAGGCGTTCCTGCAGCTGCTGCGCGGCCCGCAACCGGTGCAGACGCTGGAGCGCATGGCCCGCGCGGGCGTGCTGGGGCGCTGGATCCCGGCGTTCCAGCGCGTGTCCGGGCGGATGCAGTTCGACCTGTTCCATGCCTTCACCGTCGACCAGCACACGCTGGCGGTGCTGCGCAACCTGGCCGGCTTTGCCAGCGGCGAGGTCGATCCGCGCTTCTCCACCGCGCACCAGGTCTGGCCGTCGCTGCGCAAGCCCGAGCTGCTGCTGCTGGCCGGCCTGTTCCACGACATCGGCAAGGGTCGCGGTGGCGACCATTCCGAACTGGGCGCGGTCGATGCGCGTGCGTTCTGCGAGGCGCATGGCCTGTCGGAAGCGGACACCGCGCTGGTCGAATGGCTGGTGCGCAGGCATCTGCTGATGTCGGTGACCGCGCAGAAGCAGGACATCACCGATCCCGAGGTGATCCACCGTTTCGCCGGCGAGGTGGCCGACCGCCAGCGTCTCGACCATCTCTACCTGCTCACCTGTGCCGACATCGCCGGCACTTCGCCCAAGCTGTGGAACAGCTGGAAGGATCGCCTGCTGGCCGACCTGCATACCGCCACGCGCCTGGCGCTGCGGCGCGGGCTGGGGCAGCCGGTGGCCGCCGATGAACGCATCGCCGAGAACCGCGAGGCGGCGCGTGCGCTGCTGCTCGCCGATGGCGACGACGATGCCGCCATCGACGCATTGTTCGCGCGCATGCCGGACGAGAATTTCCTGCGCAGCCGCCCCGACCAGATCGCCTGGCAGGCGAGCGCACTGCGCGCCGCGCGTCCCGGTACTCCGGTGGTGGCCGCGCGCGCGATGGCGGGCCGCGACGGCCGCGACGGGCTGGACGTGCTGGTGCACATGCCGGATCAGGATGGCCTGTTCGCCGCCATCGTGATCGCGCTGGACCGGCTGGGCATGAGCGTGCTGCAGGCGCGCGTGCTGGACGGCCCTGGCGGCACCATCTTCGACACCTTCCACGTGCTGCCCGCCGAGCAGCGGCAGGCGCCGGAGCCGGCGCTGCTGGCGGCGTCGCTGGCGCGCACCTTGAGCGGCGATCTGTCGCGCATGCTGCCGGCGCGGCGCAGCCAGCCGCAGCACCTGCGCCACTTCAGGGTCGCCACCCAGCTGGACTTCGCCGAAATCGCCGGCGGTACCCGCATCGGCCTGATCTGTACCGACCGCCCCGGTTTGCTGGCCGACGTGGCGCGCGTGCTGCGCGAGCAACACCTGCGCGTGCACGACGCGCGCATCGCCACCTTCGGCGAGCGCGCCGAAGACTTGCTGCTGGTCAGCGACGAACACAACCATCCCCTTGAGCCGGAACGCCGCGACGCCCTGCGCGCGGCGCTGCTGGCCGCCCTTGACGGAGACAAGCGATGAACCTTGCCGATGCGGACACCCTGCGCGCCACCCTCGACGACGCCTGGGAGCGCCGCGCCGACCTCACCGCCGACGACATCGCCGCGCGCGTGCGGCCCGCCGTGGATCGCGCCATCGCTGGCCTTGAAAGCGGCGAACTGCGCGTGGCCGAACCCGACGGCAACGGCGGTTGGCAGGTCAACCAGTGGCTGAAGAAGGCGGTGCTGCTGTACTTCCGCAGCCAGGACATGGCGCTGGTCGATGCCGCGCCCGCGCCGTTCTGGGACAAGGTGCCGGCGCGCTTCGCCGGCTTCGACGAAGCCGCGTTCCGTGCGCTCGGTGCGCGGGTGGTGCCGGGCGCGGTGGTGCGCGCGGGCAGCCACATCGGCAGGGACGTGGTGCTGATGCCGAGCTTCGTCAACATCGGCGCCTACGTGGGTGAGGGCACGATGGTCGATACCTGGGCCACGGTCGGCAGCTGCGCGCAGATCGGCAAGGGCTGCCACCTGTCCGGCGGCGTCGGCATCGGCGGCGTGCTGGAGCCGTTGCAGGCCGGCCCGACCATCATCGAGGATCACTGCTTCATCGGCGCGCGTTCGGAAGTGGTGGAAGGCTTCGTGGTCGGCCATCACAGCGTGGTCGGCATGGGCGTATTCCTCGGCCAGAGCACGCGCGTCTACAACCGCATGACCGGCGAGGTCAGTTACGGCTCGGTGCCGCCGTACAGCGTGGTGGTGTCCGGCTCGCTGCCGGCCGCCGACGGCAGCCATTCGCTGTACTGCGCGGTGATCGTCAAGCAGGTGGACGAGAAGACCCGCGGCAAGACCAGCGTCAACGAGTTGCTGCGCGGGTTGGCGGATTGATCACGCGGAATTGTCGCGAGGCTGGTCGGCGGGCGAATTCCGCGACCATCGGCGGCATGGATGCCGCCGATGAGCCTACATGGACGTACTTGCGACGTGTCGCGGAATTCGCCCGCCGACCAGCCCTTCTTGCGGATATGTGACTTTCGGCAGGGGTGCTCGCCTGCCGGGCATGCGACACAGCTGCATCACTCTTGGGGAGGCGCGTCATGAGGAAGAGACTGTCGGTCACGCTGCTGGTCGCCGCACTGACCGCCGCGTCGGCCAATTCCGCGCAGGATCTGTCGCGCTATGGCGAAGACGGGCTGCGCGCGGAGCTGGCCTCGATCGCCGAAGCCGACACCGCGCTGCTGGTGCCGATGCGTGACGGCGTGGGCCTGTCCACCAATATCTGGCGGCCCAAGGGCGCCAAGGGCCCGCTGCCGACGATCCTGTGGAAGACGCCCTACAACGAGCACGTCCTGCGCGGCAGCACCGCGCGCTTCGCCGCCGAGGCGGTGCGCAACGGCTATGCCTTCATCGTGCAGAACGAGCGCGGCCGCTACTTCAGCCAGGGCAAGTACGAAATCCTGGGCTACCCGCAGACCGACGGCTACGACACCCTGAGCTGGATCGCCAAGCAGCCCTGGTCGAACGGCAAGGTCGGCACGCTGGGCTGCTCCTCGTCCGCCGAATGGCAGCTGGCGCTGGCGGCGATGAACCATCCCGCGCACGCGGCGATGGTGCCGATGGCGGCCGGCGCGGGCATCGGCCAGGTCGGGCCGTTCCGGGAGCAGGGCAACTTCTACACCGGCGGCGTGCCGCGCACGCTGTTCGCGATCTGGTTGTACGGCGTGGACAATCCGCTGCGCGCGCAGCTGCCGCAGGAACTGTCCGGCCCGATGCGCGCGCGGATCGCGAAGTACAACGACCTCGACGCGAAGAAGCCCGACGTCGAATGGAAGAAGCAGATCTGGCACCTGCCCTACGCCAGCCTGCTGTCCTCGCTGGGCGAGCCGGCGGGCACCTTCGAAACCCAGATCGCGCGCGGCCCCGGCGATCCGGCGTGGAAGACCGGCGGGCTGTACGACGATTCGATGGGCTGGGGCGTGCCGGCGCTGTGGTTCAACAGCTGGTATGACGTCTCCATCGGCCCCAACATGGCGCTGTACAACCACGCGCGCAGCGTCAACAGTGACCGCGAGGCCAGCGCCAACCAGTACGTGGTGGTCGGGCCGAACCCGCACTGCCAGTTCGCGCGGCTGGGCAAGGACTACAAGGTCGGCGACCGCGAGATGGGCGATGCCAGCTTCCCGGTGAACCAGCAGGTCTTCGCGTTCTTCGATCGCTGGCTGAAGAACCAGCCCAGGGCCTTCGCGGCGGACACGCCGCACGTGCGCTACTTCACGATGGGCGCGAACCGCTGGCAGTCCGACGCGCAGTGGCCGCCGAAGGCTGCGCAACCGGTGCGCATGTACCTGCGCTCGAATGGCAGCGCCAATTCGATGTACGGCGACGGCGTGCTGTCGTTCGATGCGCCAACCGCCAACGAGCCGAAGGACAGCTACCGCTACGATCCCGCCAATCCGGTGCAGACCATCGGCGGCGGTGATTGCTGCAACGGCGGCGTGGTGATCCCGGGCGCGTTCGACCAGCGCCAGATCGAATCGCGCCACGACGTGCTGGTCTATACCAGCGCGCCGCTGGAACAGCCGATGGAAGTGACCGGCTTTGTCGATGCGGTGCTGAAGATTTCCTCCAGCGCGAAGGACACCGATTTCGCGGTGAAGCTGGTTGACGTGGCGCCGGACGGCACCGCCTGGATCATCGGCGACACCATCCTGCGCGCGCGCTACCGCGACAGCTACGTCAAGCCGGAAGTGATGCAGCCCGGCACGGTGTACACGCTCAAGCCGACCCCGATCACCACCTCGATCCAGTTCGGCAAGGGCCACCGCATCCGCGTCGAGATCACCAGTTCCAACTTCCCCAAGTTCGCCCGCAACCTCAACACCGGCGGGCCCAACGAAACCGAAAGCGAGGCGGTGGTGGCGGACAATGCCGTGCATCATTCGCCGGATGCCGCCAGTTACATCGAACTGCCCGTGGTGAAACGCTGACATGACCGCAACGCTGTACGGATTGAAGAACTGCGACACCTGCAGGAAGGCGCAGAACTGGCTCAAGCGCTTCGGCATCGAGCATGCGTTCGTCGATTACCGCGACGAACGCCAATCGCCGGAGGCTTTGTTCGCGTGGAAGGACGCGGCGGGTGGTTGGGATGCGCTCATCAACAAGTCGTCGACGACGTGGCGGCAGCTGCCGCCCAATCGCAAGACGCCCGGCAGCGACGCCGAATGGAAGCTGCTGCTGAAGGAATACCCGCAGCTGATCCGGCGGCCGGTGGTGGTGCTGGATGACGGCAGCGTGTCGCAGGGATTTTCCGACAACGGCTTCAAGAAGCTGTTCGGTATTGTGTAGGAGCGGCTTCGGCCGGGATTTTGATGTCCGGTCGGGCGGGTGGGATGTAGGAGCGGCTTCAGCCGCGACCGCAGGTTCCGGTCGGGCCTGAAGGCCCTCCTACAAGGGCAGTGCTGGCGAGAATGGAAAGTACATGAGTGATGTTGTTGCCCTGACCCGCGAACTGATCGCGCGGCCTTCGGTCACGCCGGACGATGCCGGCTGCCAGCAGCTCATCGCCGATCGCCTGCAGGCCGCTGGCTTCGCCATCGAACACCTGCGCTTCGGCGAGGTGGACAACCTCTGGGCCACGCACGGTAGTGATGGCCCGGTGCTGGCGCTGCTCGGCCATACCGACGTGGTGCCGCCCGGCCCGCGCGAGGCCTGGGCCAGTGATCCGTTCGCGCCGGAAGTGCGCGATGGCGTGCTGTATGGACGCGGCGCGGCCGACATGAAAGGCAGCGTGGCGGCGTTCGTCATCGCGCTGGAACGTTTCGTTGCCGCGCATCCGGATCACTCCGGCACGGTGGCGCTGCTGCTGACCTCGGACGAGGAGGGCGATGCCATCGATGGCGTGCGCAAGGTGGCCGATGCGTTCCGCGCACGCGGCCAGCGCATCGACTGGTGCATCACCGGCGAGCCGTCGTCGAAGGAAACGCTGGGCGACCTGCTGCGCGTGGGCCGGCGCGGCACGCTGTCGGCCACGCTGACCGTGCGCGGCATCCAGGGCCACGTGGCCTATCCGGATAAGGCGCGCAATCCCATCCACCAGGCGCTGCCGGCGCTTGCGGCACTGACGGCGAAGCGCTGGGACGAGGGCTTTGAGAGCTTCCCGCCGACCAGCCTGCAGATCAGCAACATCCACGCCGGCACCGGCGCGAACAACGTGATTCCCGGCGAGCTGCAGGTGTTGTTCAACCTGCGCTACAACCCGCACTGGCGTGCGGAGCAGCTGGAGTCCGAATGCGAGGCGATCCTGCGCGCACACGGGCTGGACTACGCGATCCACTGGCATCGCGGCGGCGAACCGTTCCACACCCCGGAAGGCCCGCTGCGCAGCGCGGCGCGCGAGGTGCTGGCCGGATTCGCCGATGGCGCTCTACCCGAGGAAAGCACCGGTGGCGGTACTTCCGACGCCCGCTTCATCGCCCCGCTGGGCGCGCAGTGCATCGAGGTCGGCCCGGTCAACGCCAGCATCCACAAGGTGGACGAGTGCGTGCGCGTGGCCGACCTGGAGCGCTTGCCGGACCTGTACCTGGCGCTGATGGAACGGCTGCTGCCGGCCTGACCGGCGCCTGGCGGGGGTGCTTGCGCTGGCCCGATTCCGCGTGTAATAGTCGGCCCATGCGCTTCTTCGTCGCCACCGCCAATGCCAATAATCGCAACCGCAATAATCGCGGCACGAATCATCGTGCGCGGCTGCGGGCCCGCGCATAGGCGAAGCAAGAGCAAGCCGGAATCACCCAAAGCCCGCATCGAAGGATGCGGGCTTTTTCGTTGCGCGATGTTTGTACGGATCCCTCCGTAAAAGCCCGGCCATCCTTGGCCGGGGATTCAAAAAAACCACCCACCAAGGACTCCCCACCATGTGCTCCATCTTCGGCATCTTCGGGCTGCAGCCCGGCGACGACGTCCAGGCCCTGCGACGCCAGTCGCTGGAACGCTCGCAGCGGCAGCGCCACCGCGGCCCGGACTGGAGCGGCGTGTATCTCGATGACGGCGCGATCCTCGTGCACGAGCGGCTGGCCATCGTCGATCCGGCCGGCGGCTCGCAGCCGCTGCTGTCGGACGATGGCGAACTGGCGCTGGCAGTCAACGGCGAGATCTACAACCACGTCGCGCTGAAGGGCGAGCTGGCGGGGCCGTACGCATTCCAGACCGCGTCGGACTGCGAGGTCGTCAATGCGCTGTACCGCGAGGACGAACCGGCCTCATTCCTCAACCGCCTCAACGGCATCTTCGCGTTCGCGCTGTGGGACAAGGCGAAGCGGCGCGCGATCATCGCCCGCGACCCGATGGGCGTGGTGCCGCTGTACTGGGGCCATGATGCGGAAGGCCGCCTGCGGGTGGCGTCGGAGATGAAGTCGCTGGCGGAGGATTGCGCCGACGTGGCGCAGTTCCCGCCGGGCCACTGGTACGACACCGCCACCGGCGAACTGACGCAGTACTACCAGCGCCCGTGGCGCGATTACGCCGCGGTGGAAGGCGTCGAGGTGTCCACGGACGAGCTGCGCGAAGCGTTCGAAGCCGCCGTGCACCGCCAGCTGATGACCGACGTGCCCTATGGCGTGCTGCTGTCGGGCGGGCTGGATTCCTCGCTGGTCGCGGCGGTGGCCGCGCGCTACGCCCGCCATCGCATCGAGGACGGCGACAAATCGGAAGCCTGGTGGCCGCGCCTGCACAGCTTCGCCATCGGCCTGAAAGGCTCGCCCGACCTGGCGGCGGCGGAGATTGCGGCGGAGATGCTGGGCACCGTGCACCACGGCTTCGAATACACCTTCGAGGAAGGGCTCGACGCGCTACCCGAGGTGATCCGCCACATCGAAACCTACGACGTGACCACCATCCGCGCCTCCACGCCGATGTTCCTGCTGGCGCGGCGGATCAAGGCGATGGGCGTGAAGATGGTGCTGTCGGGCGAGGGCAGCGACGAGGTGTTCGGCGGCTATCTCTACTTCCACAAGGCGCCGGATGCGCGCGCCTTCCACGAGGAATTGGTGCGCAAGCTCGACGCGCTCTACAACTACGACTGCCTGCGCGCCAACAAGGCGATGATGGCCTGGGGCGTGGAGCCGCGGGTGCCGTTCCTCGACCGCGAATTCCTCGACGTGGCGATGCGGATGGACGCCGCGCACAAGATGGTGCGCAAGGGCAGCGATGGCCCGCAGCGGATGGAAAAGGGCGTGCTGCGCGCGGCGTTCGAAGGCTATCTGCCGAAGGAAATCCTGTGGCGGCAGAAGGAGCAGTTCAGCGACGGCGTCGGTTACGGCTGGATCGACGGGCTGAAGGCGCATGCCGAAGCGCAGGTCAGCGACCGCGTGCTGGCCGCCGCCGACAAGCGATTCCCGGTGAACCCGCCGCAGACCAAGGAAGCGTACTGGTACCGCCACCTGTTCGAGCAGTTCTACCCGAGCCGTGCCGCCGCGGAAACGGTGCCGGGCGGCAAGTCGATCGCCTGTTCGTCGCCGGCGGCGATCGCCTGGGACGCCAGCTTCGCGGCGATGGCGGATCCGTCCGGCCGCGCGGTGGCCGGCGTGCACAACGAGGCCATCGACGGGGCGGCGGACGCGGTGCCGGCGTAAGGCGCCGGCCGGCGCCGGATCATTCGGCTTCCAGCATCCGCACCTGGTTGCGACCGCCGGCTTTCGCCAGGTAGAGGCGGCGGTCGGCTTCGCCCAGCAGCTTGTGCAGGGTGTCGAACTTCGGCGAGCGCCGGCTGGCGCCGATGCTCACGGTCATGCGCAGCGGGCGGCCGTCGATGTCCAGCTCCAGCGCCGCCACCGCCTGCCGCAGCGATTCCAGATGGGCCAGACAGGCGTCGCCGTCGAGGCCGTGGATCAGCATGCAGAATTCCTCGCCGCCGAAGCGCCCGCAATGATCCTGGTCGCGGGTGTGCGCGTGCAGGATGTCGGCCATCGCGCGTAGCGCGCGGTCGCCGGCCTCGTGGCCGAAGCTGTCGTTGATGTGCTTGAAGTGGTCGATGTCGATCATCGCCACCGTGGTCTCGCCGGCGGTGTTGCTGGCAACGTGCTTTTCGCTCTGTTCGAGGAAGCTGCGGCGGTTGGGCAGGCCGGTCAGGAAGTCGCGGGTGGCGAGGTCCTGCAGGGTGCCGATCAGCTCCAGCTGGTCGATGTTCTGCGAGACGCGGCAGAAGAATTCCTCGCGCGAGAAGGGCTTGTGCAGGAAATCGTTGGCGCCGTTCTTGAGGAAGCGCGGGATCAGCGAGGCATCGCTGCTGCCCGACACGCCGATCACCGCCATCCGGTCGCGCGCGCGCAGCTGGCGCAGGCGGCGGGTCAGTTCGATGCCGTCCATGCCCGGCATCTCCTGGTCGACGATGGCCAGGCGGATGTCCGGATCGGCCTCGACCATGCGCAGCGCCGACTGGCCATCGGCCACGTGCGACACCCGGTAGCCCTGCAGGGCCAGCAGCGAGGCGATGTAGGAGCGCGCGGACAGCGAGTCGTCCACCACCAGCGCGCTGATGCGGCGGTTGCGCTCCAGCCGCTGCACCAGCCACACCAGATAGTCGATGCTGTCGGGCGTGCTTTTCAGCACGTAGTCGATGATCTGCTGCTGCAGCGCGCGCTGGCGCAGCTCCTCGTCGTACACGCCGCTGACCACGATGGTCGGCAGCCTGCGTTCGACGAAGAAGTCGATGACCTGGTCGCGGTCGCCGTCGGCCAGCACCAGTCCGGTCAGCGCCAGGAACCAGTCGGATTCGCGGTCGAGCAGCTCGCGTGCCTCCGCCAGCGAGGACGCCACGCTGATCGGCACCTGCACGCGCTGTTCGATCGCCTCGCGCAGCATCGAGGTATAGGCGCGCGAGTTCTCCACCAGCAGGATGCGCTGGGGCAGGGCGGGAGACGGGGGCCGGGCATGCAGCAGGCGGGAACCGACCGGCATCAGTGTTTTCCGGGGCTGCGGGAGGGAAGTGCGACGTACTGCGATTGGATTATGCCGTACCCACGGCTGCGGGGCTTGATGCCGGTCAACCGGGCAGGCTGCGGCAGCCCAGTGCGGCGAGGATGCCGTGCATGGCCGACAGTTGCATCAGCCACGGGGCGGCCAGGGTGAGCAGGCCGGAGGCGATCACCAGCAGGCCGGCGGCGTTGCGCAGCACGCCGCGCTGCAGGCGCTGGCCGATGCGTGCGCCGGCCCAGGTCAGCGACACCATCACCGGCAGCGTGCCCAGCCCGAATGCGGCCATGGTCAGCGCACCGTGCACGGCGCTGGCGCTCAACCATGCGGCAGCCAGCAGGGTGGTGGACAGGCCGCAGGGCATCCAGCCCCACAGCATGCCGAGCGCGATCCGCTTGCCGGCGGTGTCGGCCGGCAGCAGCCGGCGCTGCAGTGGCTGCAGGGCGCGCCACAGGCGACTGCCGGGGCCGCCCTTGAGGCGCGGCAGGCGGCCCTTGCGGTCGAGCATGCGCAGGCCGGCCACGACCAGCACGATGCCCACCAGCGCGCGCATGGCGATGCCGAGCTGGGGGATGCGGGCGACGCCGAGCAGGCCGCCGCCGAGGCCGCCGACCAGTGCGCCGGCCAGCACGTAGCCGCCGACGCGGCCGAGGTTGGGCTGCAGCGCCGCCCACCCGCTGCCACGCGAATGCACCGAGAAGCCCGTCGCGATGCCGCCGCACATCGCCACGCAGTGCGCGCCGCCGAGCAGGCCGGTCAGCAGCGCCGCGCCGAGGACGAGCAGGTCAATCGGCATCGTGCTGGTCGGCCGGCGTTTCCGGCGCGGCGGCCGGCCGGCTTGCCCGGTGTGCGTCGTCGTCGCGCAGGACGTCCAGCGCCGGCGTGTCCAGGTCCTCGAACTGGCCGTGCCGCACCGCCCACGCGAACAGCAGCGCGGCCGCGCCGATCATCACCAGGCTGATGGGAATCAGGAACAGCAGGATGTTCATCGTTTCGGAACCCGGGTGAGGCGCAGGGCATTGGCGGTGACCGCCAGTGAAGACAATGCCATGCCCAGCGCCGCCAGCCACGGCGTGACCATGCCGGCGGCCGCCAGCGGCAGCGCCAGCAGGTTGTAGCCGATCGCCCAGGCCAGGTTCTGGCGGACGATGCGGCGGGTGCGGCGGGCGATGTCGATGGCCGCGGGCACGTTGCCCAGCGAACTGCCGGACAGCACCAGGTCGGCGGCGCGCTGGGCCAGCGCGGCGCCGTCGCCGATGGCGAGTGAAACATCCGCGCCGGCCAGCACCGGCGCGTCGTTGAGTCCGTCGCCGACCATCGCCACGGTGCGGCCTTCGGCCTGCAGCACGCGCACCCGCGCCAGCTTGTCCTCCGGCGACTGCCGCGCATGCGCATCGTCGATGCCGACCGCCTCGGCGAAGCGTGCCACCGGGGCGGCCGCATCGCCGCTGGCCAGGTGCAGCGCCAGTCCCTGTTCGCGCAGGCGCGCGACCGCCTGCGCGGCGTCCGGGCGTTCGCGCTCGGCGAAGCTGAAGCGCGCGCGCGCGCCGGCATCCCCGGTAGAGCGGGGCATTGCCCCGCTCCGGGGGACCGCAAGCCGGGCAATGCCCGGCTCTACAGGCAGGTATGCGCATGCCGGTGTGGCGCTTTCCACGCACGCGGGCACCTCGCCCAACCAGACCGCGCCATCGTCGGACTCGCCGGTGGCGAATGGCGCGGTGCCGATCCGCCAGCGCCGGCCATCAACCGTGCCTTCCACGCCCTGTCCGGCGACCGCGCGCAGGTTGCCGGCGGTGGGCACGTCGGCCACGTGCGTGAACGCGGCGGCCAGCGGGTGGCTGCTGTCGCGCTCCAGCGCGGCGGCGATGCGCAGCGCCGTCGCGGCGTCGATGCCGGTGCAGGCGTCCACGCCCTGCAGGCTCGGCTTGCCGTCGCCGAGGGTGCCGGTCTTGTCGAACACCACGTCGGTCACCTGCGCCAGGCGTTCCAGCGCTTCCGGGCGCACCGACAGCACGCCGATCTTCGCCAGCGCGCCGTGGGCGGCGGCCAGCGCGGCGGGCACCGCCAGCGACAGCGCGCAGGGACAGCTGATCACCAGCAGCGCCAGCGTCACCTCGAAGGCGCGGGATGGATCATGGGCGCGCCACCACAGATAGACCGCGGTGGCCGCCAGCAGCAGGCCGGCGACGAACCAGCTGGCGATGCGTTCGGTGCCGCGCGCCAGCGCCGGGCGGTGGGCCTGCGCGGTTTCCACCAGCCGCGCCAGTTCGGCCAGGCGGGTGCCGGTGCCGACTTCGGTGATGCGCATCCTGGCAGCGTGTTCGCGGCAGGCGGTGCCGGCATAGACCGGGTCGCCGGCGCGCTTGCCGACCGGCGTGGATTCGCCGGTCAGCAGGGATTCCTCGAAGCGGGCGTCGTCGTCCAGCAGCACGCCGTCGGCCGGCACCGGCTCGCCCACCGCCACGCGCACGATGTCGCCCACCGCCAGCGCGTCCACCGGCACCGACTCGCGGCTGCCGTCGGCCAGTTCGCGGGTGGCGAACGCCGGCCGCGCCCGCGCCAGCGCATCGACCTGCGCGGACGCAATTCCGCGCGCACGCTTCTCCAGCTGGCGCGCGACCAGCAGCAGGAACACGAACATCACCGCCGCGTCGTACCAGACGTGGACGCCGCCGCGCACGGTTTCGACCGTGCTCACCGCCCACGCCAGCAGGGTGGAGCCGGCGATCAGCGTGTCCATGCCCAGCCGGCGGCCGCGCAGCTCGTTCCAGGCGCCGACGATGAACGGCCAGCCGGCCCAGAACACCACCGGCGTGGACACCATGAAGGTGATCCAGCGGAAGAAGTCGCGGGTGGGCAGCGGCATTTCGCCGCGGGTGTCGAGGTACAGCGCTTCGGCGAACATCATCGCCTGCATCGCGCCGATGCCGGCCAGGCCGATCCGCAGCAGGTCGCGGTTGCGTTCGCGCCGGCGCGCCGCTTCGCGCGCCTGGCCGGTGGCGAGGTAGGGCCGGTAGCCGAGCGCGGCCAGCCGCGCCAGCGGCTGCGACAACGCGGTGCGGGCGGGATCCCAGGCGATGCGGATGCGCCCGGTGATGGCGTTGGCGGTGGAGTCGAGCACACCGGGCTCGCGTGCCAGCGCGCGGTCGATCAGCCAGGCGCAGGCGGCGCAGCGCATGCCGTCGGTGAGCACGGTGATCTCGCGGCCGCC
>JAANMX010003537.1_pt1 | contig 13570 bp, 8 predicted proteins | sample 7279681 | NCBI WGS metagenome assembly JAANMX01 (sample SAMN14094542, study PRJNA606508) | bioreactor metagenome | isolation source: A lab-scale SPAN reactor treating ammonium-rich wastewater day 351 | place: Ireland: Galway | collected 2018-01-01
TGCGGAAATGGGAAGATGTGAAACGTGAAGACGTGAAACGTGAGATCAGGTGACGACACCTCACGTTTCACGTTTCACCGGTCTGGCCGAGGAACTAACGCATATGGATTAGTCCCTCGCTGGTATGGAGTAAACTGGTCGGGATGTTAGTTCACGTACCACGCACTCCGCCAGAAACTATCCAGCTATTTCTGCCAGGCTGTACTAGGGCTGGAGGGCAGGCCGCTCGGAACCCGGCTGGCTCCAGCGTTCGCGCAGGAAGTGGGCGGCCATCTTCGGTTGACGTTCCCGGGTAAAGACCCCCTTGTGGTTCATACTGGCAGCCCGCATAATCCCCTGGGCTGTCTTGAAATCGGCAAAATTCCAGATGTGCAGCCCGGCCATAAAAGGCCGCGCCGCGGCTGCGTCCAGATAGCCCCGTAACATCTCCACCTGATACTCCTCGCTCCACATGGCCGGTGGATGGCTGTGATTGCCCGCCAGAGTATCCGCGCCAAATTCGGTGATGATAATGGGTTTGCCCAAACGGGTGTAGAGTGCGTCCAGTTCGCTTTCCAGGGCTGTCTTGCCCGCATCCAACTGGCCGCTCTGACTGTACCAGCCGTAGTAGCGATTGATGCAGACCACATCTGAGCTTGCCAGCCATTCCACCGGGCCGCCACCCACACCTACCAGCGTCACCAGCCGGGTGGGGTCTTCGGCCCGGCAGAGATCGTAGAGTTCCTGAAAGAAGGCGGTCGTCGCCGGGTCGATGGGCAACCCTTCACCGCCCCCCATCATCCGCCGCCCAAAGTCTGAGGGCATAGGTTCGTTGGCAATCGACCACATAATGACGCTGGGGTGATTCTTGTCCCGGGCGATTAATTCAGACATCTGCTGCTTGCAGACCCGCAGCCGTTCGGCCACTGCCTCATCCCCGCCGCCGAATTGCAGGCTGACGTTGGGAATCTCGTCAATAACCAGAATGCCCTCCCGATCCGCCATCCGCATCTGTTCTTCCGAGTAGGGATAATGGGCCGTGCGGTAGGAGTTGGCCCCGATCCATTTCATCAGAGCGTAATCCTTCACTGTCACGGGCCGGTTGTCCCCCCGTCCGGAGACCGCGAAATCCTCGTGGCGGCCAAAACCCTTTAGAAAAATGGGCTGACCGTTGAGGAGGATCTGCCCGCCTGCCACCGCCACCGTGCGAATGCCTATATCCAGCGTATAGCGATCCGCAGGGCTGGCCTCGTCCCCCAGAATGACAGTCAGGAGGTAGAGATAGGGATCGTCCGGTCCCCACAGCCGGGCGTTCGCTACCCGCACCTGGGCCTGGGCCGTGCCGTTGTCAAAGACAAGGGGGAGCGCCTGACCGTCCAAGTGGATGCTGCCCTTCTCCGCGCTGGTGGCATCCACGGACACTGTAACAATGCCGTCTGCGCCGTCCATGCCGGTAGTGACGGTCACGTCCCGGATGTGGCTCTGGGGGATGGAAAAGAGCTGAACGGCCCGGTGCAGACCGGCGTAGGGGAAAAAGTCGAAGGTGGCCGCGGGGAACATCCGCATAAACGCGCCGAGGCCGCCCTCCACATTGCCGGCGGGCACTCGGTTGGGCAGCAGGTGATTCTCCACCTGGACAGCGATTGTGTTGGGAGCGTTCCAGCGCATCAGCCCGGTCACATCCAGCACAAAGGGCAGATGGCCGCCCTCGTGTGTCCCAACCAGCGCGCCATTGACCCAGACTTTGGCCGCGTAGTTGGCCGAGCCGACGCGCAGCATCACCCGCTCTCCCTGCCAGCCCTGGGGCACATATGTCCGGGTCACATACCAGGCCACGCCCAGATAGTCCCGGATATCGTCGTAGATGTCGTTCCAACTGCTGGGCACGGCCATCGGACGGGCGTCAGCCAGCCCGTTGAACCAGCCCTGGGCCTCGCCCACTCCGTCCGGATCAATCTGAAAATCCCAGATGCCGGAGAGGTCAAGTAGGTTGCGTCTGTCGTTCTGTTGTGGGTATAGCATGGGTTTGACTCCTGTTTGGTAGCCGAATTTCGGGAAATGGCCTATATCGTCGTGAAAACAGCATAGTAAACCGTCCGTATTTATGCAAATACGGACGGTTTACTATATCTTGTCCACCTTTCATCTGCCCAGGACGAACAATCCACCCAGCCGGTCCGCCACGTAAATCCGATCCCCGGCCACGTCGAGGGCGTAGGCCGCATCCGGGCTGTCGAAATACCCCACTTCGACCGGCGCGGTCGGGTCCGACAGATCGAGCAGCCGCACCCCGTTTCCCCCATCGGCAATGAGGGCCACCACACCGTCCAGCGCCACATCCCGGCTGGTCCCCGTCGATTCGACGGACCCAACTTCTCGCAGAGCGTTGGGGTTCGAGACATCGATCAGCCGTACGCCGCCTTCCCAATCGGCTACAGCAGCCAGACCGTCTGCCACAGCCACACGCCAGGCCGAGCCGGGGGTGTCGATACTGCCAAGTGGTTTGGGTTGTGCGGGATTGCTGATCTCCACCGTATACAGCCCGGCTTTGCCAGCGGCTACATACGCCACATTTCCAGCCAGCGCCACCCCGTGTACTTCGCCGCTGATGGGAAATTGGGCAATTGGCCGGGGCTGGTTTGGATCAGTCACATCGGCCAGCAGGAAACCCGCCTTGCCCGCGGCGATATAGGCAATCCCGCCGCGCACGGCCACGCCGTAGCCCTCGCCGGGGAAGCCAAGCGTGCCCAGGGGAAGGGGTGCGGCCGGGTCGCTGACATCCACAATATGCAGCCGCCCATTCCAGTCGGCCAGATAGGCCAGGTTGTCCGCAAGGGCGATTTCCCAGATTTGCCCAGGTGTATGCAGGGAGCCAAGCGTCACAGGCTGGGCCGGGTCTGCCACGTCCACAATCTGAAACTCGCCGTTCCATTTGGCCGAAAGATAGGCGTAGACGCCACTCACCGTCACATCCCAGACAGTTCCAGCCGAGTGGTAGAGACCGACTTCAGCCATCTGCTGGGGTTGGGAGATATTCACAATGCGCAGGCCACCCTCGCCGTCGGTCACAAAAAGGGAATCATCCGCAAGGGCCAAACCCATCGCCATCCCTTTTATCGGATAGCTGCCGACCAGTTGGGGCGATGTGGGCTGGGAGAGATCGACCACCCAGACCCCTGCGCTCTCCCCGCTGACGTAGACCCGATCCCCGGCAACCGCCAGACCACAGGCGCAGCCCGGTCCTTGCAATCTGGCGATCTCTACGGGACGTTCCGGCTGGGCGATGTCCAGAATGCGCAGGCCGTCGCTGTCGCTGGCAATGAAGGCCAGATGGCCCTGCACGGCCACGGCCAGGTCCCGTTTGGGGGAGGTAAGCCGGGCAACCACCTGGGGTTGGCTGGGGTTCGCCACATCCACAATTGTCAGGCCGCTGTAGTTGCCTGCCACCAGTGCGTGTTGTCCGCTGATCGCCACATCCCAGGCGCTGCCGATGGCGTCGGCCGCGCCGATCTGCCGGGGGGCATTGGGATGGGAGATATCCACCACCAGCAGGCCGCCCCGCTCGTTGGCCAGATAGACCCGGTTGCCCTGGACGGCGATGCCCAGGGCTGTGAAGCCCACGGGCAGTTGACCGACGATCTGGGGATTGTGGGGGTCGGCAATGTCAACGATGCGCAGGCTGTCCCTCGATACCACATAGGCAAAATTCCCCTGCACCGCCAGATCGTAGGCGGGCAGAATCGCAAAACCGACCCGACGGGGATGCTGGGGAACGGAAATGTCGATGACTGCCAGTTCGTGGCCCAGGGCCAGATAGACGTAGAAATCCTGCACAGCCACGGCCAGGCTGGGGCCGCCCAAATGGCCCAACAGGGGCAATTGGGGACTGACGTTCGACTCGGCCTGAGTTTGCACCGCGGCCAGTGCCAGTAGAATTGCAATCATCACAAAGAGTCTGCGTAGCTGTACCATTTTGGCCCGTCCTTTTGTCTGGAAATTGGATTAGAGCGTTCTGATTCCAGAATAGGCAGGGCGCGTCAGGTGGTCGGCTGGCAGCGCGGCTGGGGATGCGTTGGGGGTGCGTTTGTTGAAAATTGGATCAGCAAACGCGCGCTGTGGGAGAAAACGGGTACATCCCAGAATTGGGGCAAATGTGCCCGCCGAATCAATTCGGCGTCTGTTACGGGAAACCCGTTAGAAACGGGTTGGGTATCGGGTCTCAGTGCGTTTCAACGCACTTCCCATAGCAGGCATCGGTTTGCAACCGATGCTGCGTTTCCCCAATCTGGGGCGCACCCGAGAAAATGAAGGTGTTGAGTTCCGTGGCCGGGTATGGGATAATGAATGAAATCTGCTGGTAATGAGGAAAGGAATGGAGCCTGTGGGGGAACTTCGTCTCTCTCTATTGGGATCGCCCCAGATATTTGTGGACGGGAAAGAGAAAATCTTGGGCGAGCGCAAAGCCATTGCGCTGCTGGCCTATCTGGCCGTGGAGCGAAAGGTCCAAAGCCGGGACACCCTGGCCACACTCTTCTGGCCGGAACACGACCAGCAGCGGGCACGGGCCAACCTGCGCTATCTTCTCTGGTCTCTGCGCAAGAATGTGGGCGAGGAATGGGTGGAGACGGACGGGGATCGTATCGCCCTGGCTGGCCCGGGGCAAGTCCGGGTGGATGTGGAGGACTTTCAACGACATCTGGACGAATGGCGCGGCCATTCGCATCCGACGGGTCAGTTTTGCGCCGTCTGTGTAGAGTCGCTTGAAGCAGCAGCGCAACTCTACCGGGGCGATTTTCTGCAAGGCTCTACGCTGGACGACAGCCCCCAATTTGACGACTGGCAATTCTTCCAGGCCGAGGGGTTGCGCCGGGGGCTGGCCGCGGGGTTGGAGGGGTTGGTAGAGCAGGAGATTGTCGGGCAGCGCTACGACGCGGCCATTGGCTACGCCCGGCGTTGGGCCGCGCTTGACCCACTTCACGAGCCAGCCTGCCGGGCGCTGATGAAACTCTACGCCTGGTCCGGTCAAAACGAGGCTGCCATCCGTCAGTTTCACCGTTGCAGCCTGGCCTTGCAGGAGGAGATCGGCGTTGAGCCGGACGAGGAGACGCAACAACTCTACGCACAGATTCGCAACCGGCGTTTCCCGCTGCCTTCTCAGGAAATCCCCCATACACCTGCCAACGAAAGCGAACTCCCCGCAATTGTATCGACGACTGTGGGCAATCTGCCGCCCATCTCCGCCGTTTTTGTGGGTCGCCAGACAGAGCTTGCCCAGATCGCCCAGCGGCTGGCCGACCCTTCTGGGCGTCTGCTGACGATTGTGGGGCCGGGGGGGATGGGCAAATCCACGCTGGCCGTGCAGGCGGGCCGGGCGGAGGAAGCACATTTTCCCGATGGCGTCTGGTTCGTAGCCCTGGCCGGGATGGAGTCAGCCGAGCAGGTGCCCAACGCCATTCTCGCCGCGCTGGAAGCGCCTGCCAGCGCAGGCAACTCTGCGCGCCAACAGCTTCTTGTCTACCTGCGCCGCAAGCACTCTCTGCTGATTCTGGACAATTTCGAAAATGTACTGCCCGCTGCCGAGATGCTTGCGGAGCTTCTGCGCGCCTGTCCGCAGGTCAAACTTATCGTCACCAGTCGGGAGCGGCTGAACCTGCGGGACGAGTGGCTGCTGATGCTTGGCAACCTGACCTATCCCTCGGATGCCAAAGCTGAAAGCGCTGTGCAAGGCGAGTACAGCGCACTGCTTCTCTTTGAAATCTGTGCCCAGCGCACACAGCCCGCCTTTATGCTGGATGCGACAAATTTGTCGCCGGTCACTCGCATCTGCCAACTGGTGGACGGGATGCCGCTGGCATTGGAGATGGCCGCGGCTTGGGTACGGACGTTGCCTATTGCGGAGATTCCCGCCGAAATTGAGAAAAGTCTCGCCTTTCTCTCTACGGCTGCCCGGGATATGGCCGAGCGCCACCGCAGCATCCGCGCGGTTTTTGATCACTCCTGGCAGCTATTGACAGAACGGGAGCGTTTGGCGCTGCGCCAGTTGTCGATTTTCCGCCACAGTTTCAGCCGGGAAGGAGCCGAAGCCGTGGCTGGTATGTCGCTGCTTGACCTGTCTGTTCTGTTGGACAAGTCCTGGACTCGGCTGACCAGCGACGGTCGCTACGCAATGCATCCGCTGGCCCAGCAGTACGCGCTGGAAAAGTTGCACGGCGAGCATTCAACGTTGACGAACGAAGCCGTAAGTGATGTACTGCACCGCCATTGCCTTTTCTACGCTGCGAAGATGTCGCTGGAAGCGCAGTTCGTTGCCGCGGAAGATATCATTTCTCAGATAGATGTAGAGAATGTGCAATTGGCCTGGCAGACGGCCTTAGTGCAGCGCGATTGGCACGCATTGGGTCAACTCACTGGCTTCATCGAAATTACGATGGAAATCTGGTGGGATCCGGAAACCATCTCACAATTGGACCGTGCGATGGTACGAATGGATGATGAACTGCAAGCAGATTCTGTAGAAAATGGAATGGAACGGGAGCTTATTGAAACGGTTTTGGCAAAGATACTCCGTGTAAGCGGAAAATTCCATAACCATCTGGGCAACTCTGGGATGTCGATTCAATGGTTGACGCGAAGTCGCGAGCTGCTATTCAGACATCGACAACGCAGCCGGGAAACGGACTTACTGTACGCACTCGTGACAATGAATCTTGGATTTTCCAACTACTATGCAGGCCGGTTCGGTGAGGCAGAGAAATTCTATAAAGAGGCATATTTAGAGTTCCAGCGGTTACAGGATGAGAAGGCAAAAGCCCTTGTCCTCGTATTGTGGGGGCTGCTTTTTGACCGTATAGGCGACTTCATAAACGCCGAGAGGTCTATGCGTAGCGTACTTGCATTCGCCCAACCGATAGGTAGAACTCAACTGATTGCTCAGGGGGGGTTGGCAAGAGTGTTGGCGAGACAGGGGCAGTATGACGATGCAAGACAGATTTGGGAGGAGGCTTATGCAAAGGCTGATCAACGACGACGAGTACACGGGCTGATCGGTTTGGGAATAGTAGCCCGTGGGGTAGGTCAGAATGCCGAGGCTCAGGAATTTCTAAGACGGGGTCTCGCCAGTGCCCAAGAGATAGGAGATCGCCCAGCTCAAGTGGAATTATTGATCGAATTGGGTTTCACAGCGCTTCAATTTGGCATATCAGCGCCGGCCCGTGACTACTTCAGCCGTTCCCTCGTCATTGCTCAGGAAATCAGCCGCCTGCGTAATGTGCCAATAGCCTTGCGGGGTCTCGGAGAGGTGGAACTGATACAGGGGAATGTGCAGCGTGCGCGGGATTACTTCGCGCGCTCCCTAACCGCAGCGGGAGAGGTGCAGGCCCCGCCCGATCTGCTGGATATTCTGGTCAGTGTCGGGGAACTCTATGCCGCCGAAGGAAAGCGGGAAGCGGCTGTCGAACTTCTGGACCTGGCCCGACAACACCCGGCCACCACCCACGAAACCCGTACCCGTGCCCAGGGCCTGTTGGAGGCTTTGGGCATCGAGTCACCTGAGCCAGCGAACCGATTGGCGATGGATGTGGCCCGCGTGCGCCTGGAACAAATGGTACTGGCAACTTTGGCAGCTATGAGAAGTTGACCGGATGTCTCCCTGTGGGCAGGCGCGTTCCCGATTCGCGGAAGGGCTGCGTCGGTTGCAAACCGCCCCCTGCTATGGAAAGTGCGTTTCAACGCACTGAGGCTGATTGTCCAACGAGTTTTCCGCAGTAGTCGCCGAATCAATTCGACGGGCGCATCTCGCCCCATCTCGACGAGTAGATTGCCTTCCCCATCCCCCAGTGATACACTGAGACTTTCTGCTTCCACCCACACAAGGAGACAAACCCCATGGCCCGTTTCGATCATCTCAAAGGCGTCTTTGGCCTGCTGCCCACCCCCTATCAGGACGATCTGGAAATCCACATTCCCGACCTGCGCGCCGTCGCCGACTTCTGCTGCCGCAGCGGCCAGCACGGGATTGTCTGGCCGGTGATGGTGGGCGAATTCTATTTTCTCGGCGAGCAGGAGCGGGTGCGCGGCCTAAATGAAGTGATGGATGCCATTGACGGAAGGCTGCCGCTGATCTTCGGCTGCTCCGGCGTCTCTGTGCCGCAAGTTCTCTATTTTGCGAAAGAGGCCCAGAAAGCGGGCGCGGATGCGATTATCGCCATGGCCCCGGCCCGCACGAATACGGCCACAGCCATCGAAATGTACAAACGGATGGCCGATGTCTACGACGGCCCGCTGGTGGTGCAGAACGCCGACGCCTACGCCCCCCTCACCGGCGAACAGATCGCCCAGTTGGTGGCGGATGTGCCGTCGATTGAGTACATCAAAGAGGAGCGCCAGCCGGGGCCAAAGCACATCGCCGAAGTTCACAAACTGGTGGGAAGTCAGATAAAGACGATCTTTGGCGGTGCGGCGGGCAAAGTGATGACCGACGAATATCTGCGGGGGGCCAACGGCTGTATGCCCGCCTGCGAGATCGCCGATCTGCTGGCCCAGGTGATGGAACTGCTCTGGGCCGGGGATGAGGAGGCAGCGCGGGAACTGCACCGCCGTCTGCTGCCGCTGATTATCCTGGAAAATCACGCAATGATGCGCTATATCCTCAAACGGCGGGGGGTCTTCACCTCCACCGTCGAGCGCGCGCCAGCCGGCAAACAGGCCCTGGACGCCGACGACCGCCGGGAATTCACCCGGCTGATCGCGGCGATTGAGAAGGATGTAAAGAGTTATCCTTTTGGGGCGGAGTAGGTGGGATGATGGGATGCTGAGGTCTTTGTCGGCCATTGACGCATACTCCATTTTTGAGTACAATTGGAGTGTGCGGGAAAATCGACAAAGGAGAGTTGAAATGACAATTGCAGCCAAAAAGGTTCGGGTTCAGGTCGATCTGAGCGAAACCGAAGCGAAGTTGATAAACCATTTGACGGAACGGCTTTCGGTCCGTTCCCGTGCCGACCTGTTGCAACAGGCGTATGGGACATTTCTATGGGTGCTGACGGAGCGTCTGTCAGGAAACCGGATTGTCAGCGTCGATTCTGCAAATGTGGACAAGCTCGAACGCTATAAGGAACTGAGCATCCCGGCAGTTGAGCCACTGCTCTTTGACCACTACGAGCATCTGGTGGTGCGCCCGGAATCGAACTACAGACAGGCTTATCTGCGCGGGCGCAATATGCGGGTTGGGCAGTTAATCTACACGATGCGCGCAAACAGCCTGAACGCTGAGGAAGCTGCCGCCGATATGGACCTGCCTCTGGCGCAAGTGCGTGAGGCGCAGGTATATTATCAGATCAACCGGGCGCTGATCGAGCAGGAAGCCGACGAGGAAAAACAACATCTCATAGATGCGGGGATATCTCTTGAACCTCTCCATCTATCTCGATGACTGCGCATTTTCTCATCGGCTGCGACAGGAATTGATCGAGGCCGGCCATACAGTCTATGTTCCAGCCGACATAGACCCACCGTTGACCGGCGTTGCTGACGAGTTGCACTTTGCGTACGTCCGGTCCGCCGGATTGGTGATCTTCACATACAATCCAAAGGACTTCCTGGCCCTACACAAGCGTTTTTTCCAGCATCCCGGCATTCTGGCACTCTACCGGGACAATGACCCGACCAGAGATATGACCCACGCGGACATCATTCGCGCGATCAGCAATCTAATACAGATACACTTAGACCTGAGCAACGGTTTCTGGACACTGAACCATTACCAGTGGTAACAAATGATTTACACTAAAGATGCAGCGCTCCGTCCGGGACGCTGCATCACTTTCTGCTCGACGCACCACACACCAATCCTACACATCAAAGCGCACGCCTTGCGCCAAAGGCAGACTCTCCCCGTAGTTGATCGTTACCGTCTGGCGGCGGGCGTAGACCTTCCAGGAATCGGACCCGCTTTCGCGGCCACCGCCGGTCTCCTTTTCCCCGCCAAAGGCGCCGCCGATCTCCGCGCCGGCTGTGCCTGTGTTCACATTGGCCAGCCCGCAATCGCTGCCCCGCACGCTGAGGAAGCGCTCCACCTCCCGCAAATCCGTGCTGAAGATAGCCGAGGAGAGGCCTTGATCCACCCCGTTGTGGATCGCCAGGGCTTCGTCCAATTCCTTATATTTCAGCACATACAGAATCGGCGCAAAGGTCTCCTCACAGACGATCTCGAAATCGGGCATCCCCTCCACCAGCGCGGGGGCCACGTAATGGCCGCCCTCCAGCCCCGACAGTGTCAGTACCCGATTGCCCGCCAGCACCCGCCCGCCCTCGTCCAACGCCCGCTGGATAGCCTGTTTGTAGGCCATCACCGCGTACTGATTGATCAGCGGACCAACCAGCACGCCGGGTTCCAGCGGATTGCCCACCTTCACCGTTTCGTAGGCCCGCACCAGTTTGTCCACAAATTCGTCGTAGATGCTCTCCTGCAAAATCAGTCGCCGGGTGGTGGTACAGCGTTGGCCCGCGGTCGCCAGCGCGCCAAAGGCCACCCCGCGCAGCGCGATTGACCGGTCGGCTTTGGCGGTGACAATCGCCGCGTTGTTGCCCCCCAGTTCCAACAGGGAGCGCCCCAGCCGGGCCGAGACCGCCTGGGCCACCCGCCGCCCTGTACGGATGGAGCCGGTGAAGGAGAGGAGGGGAATGCGCTTGTCGTGGCTCAGTTTCTCGCCGATGGAGCGTCCTTCGTCCACAGCCAGCAGGAAGAGGGGGGGCAGACCCATCTCGTCCAGCACGCGGTTGACGATATTTGTGGTGGCGATGGCGGTCAGAGCGGCGTTGGGCGAGGGTTTCCAGATGACGACGTTGCCGATGACGGAAGCAATCAGCGCATTCCACGACCAGACCGCGCAGGGGAAGTTGAAGGCGGTGATGACGCCGACGACGCCGTAGGGATGCCACTGCTCGTAGAGGCGATGCTCCGGGCGCTCGCTGGCAATCGTCACGCCGTAGAGCTGGCGGGAGAGACCCACGGCAAAGTCGCCGATGTCGATCATCTCCTGGACTTCGCCCTTGCCCTCGCTGGGCGTCTTGCCCACTTCCAGGGAGACGAGCAGGCCAAGTGCGTCCACGTATTCCCGCAGACGATCACCAATCGCCCGCACCACTTCGCCCCGCTTGGGCGCGGGCACCCGGGACCAGGCGCTGTAGGCGTCCCAGGCGTTGCCGATCAGCCGTTCGTAGTCGGCTTCCCCGGCCACGGCCACATCGGCCAGCTTCTCGCCGTTGATGGGCGAGTGGACGGCAATCGTCTTTCGTCCGGCGGTGTCGGCCCACACGCCGTCGTAGAGACCGGAGTTGACACTTTGCAATCCCAGGGCGGCAAAGACCCCGGCTTTCACTTCGTCAAAATTGGTTTCGTCGCGAATCGTCGCAAACGGCATTGTCTGCCTCCTGGAAGAATGGACACGGATTGAAAAATAGAATGCGGATGGCGCTGATTGAGCAGATGAGTACGGATTTTTTAGGAGGTATTTTCGTATCTTCTCAATAAACCGGGGTAGGGGAATGAGAATCAGGTTGGGACCGCGGCTTGCCGAATAAGATCGGCGAGGGAGGGCATGTGCCGGGCTTGGGAGACGCGGTTCATATAGTTGACCCCCGATCCCCAGTCCCCAGTCCCCAACCCCCAACCCCTACTTCCCGTGAGTGTATCAACAGAGAGTAGTCTTCGTCAAGAGCGGGCTTCCCTGTGCAACTTGCACAAGAAACCGGGAATATGTCTGGGCAGATGTAACAATGGCGTTTTTGCCATTCTGTTTGTATAATTCTTCACGATGTCCGTGGGGACATCCATTGTTTTTTCGGATTGGGCAGATGGAATCATCTGTAATCATTTAGGAAAGGAATTCCGCATATGCCTTTGAATTGTACCTCTGCAGCGGATGTCGTGCAGGCCGTTGAGGAAAATGGTATTCAGATTATCGACCTGCGTTTTACCGACGTCTACGGCCAATGGCAGCACTTCTCCCTCCCCGTCGAAGCCTACGACGAGGAGGATATCTTCCAGACTGGTCTGAGTTTCGATGGCTCGTCCATTCGCGGCTTCAAGTCGATTGAAAGCAGCGATATGATGCTGGTCAGCGATCCGACGACGGCCTTTATTGATCCTGTGACCGAGCATCCCACCCTCTGTCTGATTGGGAATATTATCGACCCGATTACAAGGGAAAATTTTGACCGGGATCCCCGCAATGTACTGCGGATGGCCGAAGCCTATATGAAATCCACAGGCATTGCCGACACCGCTTTTATGGGGCCGGAAGCCGAGTTCTTCATCTTCGATCAGGTGAAGTATGAGACAGGCCGCTTCTCCTCCAGCTATGCGGTGGACAGTGTGGAAGCGCCCTGGAATTCGGGCGAATGGGGTTCGGGCCACAAAGTGGGCTATAAGGGCGGCTATTTCCCGGTTTCCCCCTTCGATACCCTGCAGGATGTACGCTCGGAGATTGTGCGCACGATGCTCGCGGCTGGTCTGCCCATTGAGAAGCATCACCACGAGGTTGCTACCGCAGGCCAGACCGAAATCAATATGAAATCCCGGCCAATGTTGCAGCAGGCCGACAATGTGCAGTTGTACAAGTACATTGCCAAGAATGTGGCCATGCAGTACGGCAAGACCGCCACTTTCATGCCCAAGCCTCTGTTCGAGGACAACGGCTCCGGTATGCACACCCACCAGAGCCTGTGGAAAGATGGCGTGCCCATTTTTCACGGCGACAAATATGCGGGGGTCAGCCAGGAAGCGATCTGGTATATTGGTGGCATCCTGAAACATATCAACAGCCTGCTGGCCTTCTGCGCCCCCACCACCAACAGCTACCGCCGGTTGGTTCCTGGCTACGAAGCGCCCGTCGTCATCGCCTATAGCGCACGCAACCGCTCGGCTGCTTGTCGCATTCCTGGTGGTCTCTCTTCGCCCAAGTCCAAGCGCATCGAGTTCCGCTGCCCGGACGCCGCGGCCAACCCCTATCTGGCCTTTGCCGCGATGGTGATGGCCGGTCTGGACGGCATCAAAAACCAGATTGACCCCGGCAAGCCGTCGGAGATGGACCTGTTCGAGGATGAGAATCTGCGCAAAGTGCGCACGGTGGAAGGCTCATTGAGCGCTGTGCTGGACGCGCTGGAAGCGGACCACGACTACCTGACAGCAGGCGGCGTCTTCAGCCAGGGTCTGCTGGACACATACATCGCCACCCGGCGGTTGGCCGATGTGGACGCGGTGCGTCTGCGCCCCCATCCCCACGAGTTTGTGATGTACTTCGGCGTCTAAGGACTCGTCAAGAAATAAGTTCCATCCGGTGCGTCGCACTGTCATCTGGACAGTGCGACGCACCAAAACGGGAAATAAGTTACCGGTCTGATTCCGGGAATCGGCCAGGCGATGACGGGAAAGCCGAGAGATATTGTGGCCGACTCCCGGAATCGTCTCTGCGAAACGCCTGCGTTATTTCTTGACAGTTCCCCATGCGACGGGTCGCGCCACGGGGGATGAAAAGTGGACGCAGATTTACGCAGAAACAATTGATCTGCGCAGATTTTATCAGCGTCAATC